>JAABUM010000271.1_pt1 | contig 100753 bp, 90 predicted proteins | sample 5559161 | NCBI WGS metagenome assembly JAABUM01 (sample SAMN10711868, study PRJNA513369) | rock metagenome | isolation source: Antarctica rocks | place: Antarctica: Victoria Land, Siegfried Peak nord
CCGAGCCCACCGCACCAGCTGCTCACGCTCCTCGGCCGAGAGCTCCAACAGCGCCTTCGGGCGACCAGTTCGCGGCATAGACCATTCTACGACTTACATAACGAACTTACGGTGACCGACACTAGCGGGCAACGGTCGTCACGCAGCGTCGTGCATGACCAGGCCCAGGGTGTGCCGGGTTCCGGAGCGCAGCGTGCTGACCCCGTGGCGCACCGGCGCGCTCGACCAGCCCCGCGCGGACTGCACGGGCCTGTCCCGCGTGGTGAAGATGATCGCGTGCCCCTGGTGCAGGGTGGCGGTGTAGCCGCGCGACTGGGCTCGGGGTCGCTGCTCGACCAGCATGAACTCGCCGCCGGTGTGGTCGACTCCGGGCTGGTCCAGACCGATCACGACCTGCAGAGGGAAGACGAAGTCGCCGTACAGGTCGCGGTGCAGCGCGTTCCAGTCACCCTCGCCGTAGCGCAGCAGGATCGGCGTCGGCTTGGTCTGCCCGGCCTCGTGACAGATGTCGAGCCACTCCGCGAGGGACTCGGGCCATGGCGCGGGCCGGCCCAGCTTGGCGGCCCAGTCCCGGGCGATGGGCAGCAGATGGGGGTAGAACGCCTTGCGCAAGTCCGCGACGAGCTCGGGCAGTGGATGGTCGAAGTACCGGTACTGGCCGGACCCGAACCGGTAGCGGGCCATGTCGATGGTCGACCGGAACCGCCCGGCGTCGTCGTACAGGCCGCTGATCGCCCGGCACTCCTCGACACCGAGCAGCTGCGGTGTCTGTGCATGTCCGAACGCGTCAATGTCCTTGGCCAACCCCGGCCAGTCGAGCTCGTCGACGCGAGCGCCGGCGTCACCGCCCAGCGCTCTCGTACCGGTCGAGGTGCTCATGGCTGGTGATTGTTCCTGCTGCCCTTCGTCAGCGGCTCGGCGGCGGTGGCGGTAGCGTCACGCCCGCCCAGAGCGGCTCCGTCTTCCACGGCAGCAGTCACGTCCTCGGCCTTGCCATCGCCCCGGAAAGCTGACTCGAACGCTCGGCGAACTGCGCCGCGGGCCTCGTCGGGTCGGCGGGAGCCGGCCGGCAGCGGCGTGACCTGTGCCGCCGTGGTGACGACCTAAGAGCACGAGTTGTGGGCCACGCCGACCGGCGTCGGACGCTGTCGCCGCTCGGTCCGGGCGGGTTTGGGCGGGCTTGCCGCGTCGTCATACAGGTGAACCGACAGCGGCGTCGAGATGACGCTGGGCTGGGGTGCCATGCCACAGCGACGAAGCCCCCGCCCTAAGCCGGCAGCAGCTTGAAAGCCTCTACGTGCGCCGGGCGCACGACGGAGAAGTGGCGGCGGTCGAAGGTGGCAACGGTCGTGATGTTGAGCCGTTCCGCGACAGCGATGACCGACGCGTCGGTTCCGCCCAGGCCGAGGTCGGCGTAGCGCTCACACCCGGCGTCACCAGCAGGGCGTCGTCGACGTCCTGCAGCAGCTGTGCGGCTGGGCGGTGGTTGGTGTCAGCCAGGATCACGCTTGGCCGAAGCCTCCCTGCAAGTAGTCGTCAGTCCGCTTTGACACGTCAGAGGGTCCTCCATCGCAGGACGCAATGAAACTGAGCTTGCGCTGCTTCTTAGCAACTGGCTCGGCTGACAGGTCTGGATCCTGAACGATGTGGAGCCGCTGACCAGGCGTTACGCCGTGTCGTCGTAACTCGGCCGCCAGTTCAGCTACGTCCTCGGGGACGGTCAAGTCCCAGCCGTCGGCGGTGATCATGATCAAAGGGTAGCGCCTCGCGTCCGTCTGCATAGCTGATGCCGAACGAGACCGCCTCGTGCCCCCCGAACCGCCCTGGGACCGATGCTGACCCGCCCTCGCGTCACGGCGTACCGCGAGCGCTCGGCTGCAAGGGCCTGCCCGTAGCCGGCAGACGGCGCGCTGCCACTCCGCCCGGGCCGGCGTAGGACGGCCGGGTCCGTCGTCTCGCATCTGTGAAGATGGAATGATGGTCGAGGGCCGCTCGGCCGCACGCTGTGCATGGGTCGGGCGCCTCCGGTGGCAGCTGCTCGCCTGCGTCGGCGTCGCCGCACTGTCGATGGCGTGGTCGGCCGAGCTCGAGTACGACCCCTGGACCTGGCTCGTCTGGGCGCGCGAGAGCCTTCACTGGGACCTGGTCACCAGCGGAGGACCGGCGTGGAAGCCGCTGCCCGTCGTGGTCGACGCGCTGCTCGTCCCGTTGGGCAGCGCCGCGCCGACGGCGTGGTCCTTCCTGGTGCGCGTCGCGGGTCTGGTGACACTGGTAGCGGCTGGCCGCCTCGCGGCACTGCTTGCTGGGCCGCGAGCGCTCGCGGCAGCCCTCGCTGTCGTTGGCACCGCCCTCTCGTCGCAGCTGCTGCTCGGGCTGGTCCCCCTCGGCTACTCCGAACCCGTGCTTGCCGCCCTGCTGCTGTTCGCCGGCGAGGCAGTCGTCCGTCGCCGGCCGACAACCGCGGTCGGGCTGCTGCTGGCGGCCTCCCTCGTGCGCCCGGAAGCCTGGCCGCTGCTCATCCTCGCCGCGGCATGGCTACTGCGGCGGCGCCGCTCGGCATGGCCTGCCGTCGTGGCTGGGCTCGTGGGGCTGGCGCTGGCGTGGTACCTGCCGGACTACCTGAGCAGCGGTGAGTTCGCCCGTTCCACCAGGCGGGCGGCGATCCCGACCGAAGGGGGCGCACTGCTGGGTCCGCACCCGGCGCTGACGGTCGTGCTGCAGGCGCTGCGCACGCCCGCGCCGCCCTGGGTCACGGCCTTCGGTGCGACAGTCCTGGCCCTGCTCGCACGCGCCTGGCCACCAGCGCGACGCCGTGCCCTTGCTGTCATCGCGGCGGCCACGACGGCGTGGGCGCTCGTCGTCGTCGGCCTGGTGGCCGCGGGAGGTTCGTCTGGCGACACGCGCTACCTCATCGGGTGGACGGTCGGAGTGCCCGTCGTGGGGGCCGTCGGGGCGGCCGAAGGGCTACGCGCACTGGCGGCTCGGTTCCCGCGGCACCGTCTGCCACGACCGCTCGCGATCGGTCTCACAGCCTGCCTGGCCGTCGCGACAGCGGGTGCGTGCGTTCCACGCGTGCAGGGTCTGCAGCATGACCTGGCCGGCGTGAGGGCTCACTCGAACTCCTACCGGGCGCTGTACGCAACGGTCCGGGCGGTGGGCGGGCCGAGCGCCGTGCGGGCCTGCGGCACCGGAAAGTCGATCGGCATCGGGGTGCTGGTCGGGACCGAGCCGCACCACGTACCAGTGCTCGCGTGGAAGCTCGACGTGCACTTCAATCAGGTAGCGACCAACGCGGTGGCGCCCGGAACGACGTTCACGCTGTCAGCCACCCCTGGCCCGGTGCCGACGCCGCCGCCGGGACCACCGACCGCTGCCGCGCCCCCTTGGCAGGCTTGGCGGATGTGCCGCTGACCAGCGACGGAATCAGTGGGCGGCGCCGTCCTTCTGAGTCTGGAGCAGGCGCTCGCGGCTGAGGACGATTTCCGCCTCAGCCTCGGCCCGGCCTCCCCAGTCCGAGCCCTCCACCGACTTGCCGGGCTCCAGGTCCTTGTAGACGTGGAAGAAGTGCTGGATCTCGAGACGGTCGAACTCGGGGAAGTGGCGGATGTCCTGGATGTGCTCCTGGCGGACGTCAGCCGCAGGGATGCAGAGCACCTTCTCGTCGGGGCCGGCCTCGTCGGTCATCCGGAACATGCCGATCGTGCGGCAGCGGATCAGGCAGCCCGGAAATGTTGGCTCCTCGACGAGTACCAGGGCGTCGAGCGGGTCGCCGTCGCCACCGAGGGTGTCCTCGATGTAGCCGTAGTCAGCCGGGTAGCGGGTCGATGTGAACAGCATGCGGTCAAGCCGCAGTCGCCCGCTCTCGTGGTCCATCTCGTACTTGTTGCGCGTCCCTCGAGGAACCTCGATCAGAACGTCGAACTCCACACCGGCCTCCAGCCCTCTTCGGTCCATCCATGCATGTGTCGGCGCCCCACCTGCCACGGGCGGGTCGGTCTAGGTGAACGCGCTGACACCCGTGATGTCACGCCCGACGATCAGCGTCTGCATCGTCTCGGTGCCTTCGAAGGTGTGGATGGCCTCGATGTCGACCATGTGCCGGATCACGTGGTTCTCCAGCAGGATGCCGTTGCCGCCCAGCAGGTCGCGGGCCTCGGCGATGATGTGGCGCGCCTTGCGGGTGTTGTTCATCTTGGCGAGCCCGGCGACGGTGGGGCTCAGCCGCCCGGCCTCGGCCAAGCGACCGATCTGCATGCAGTACAGCTGCATCCCGGTGAGGTCGGCGAGCATCTTCACCAGCCGCTCCTGCACGATCTGGAAGCTCACCAACGGCTTGCCGAACTGTTTGCGCTGCTTGGCGTAAGCGAGCGCGGTGTCGTAGGCGGCGGTCGCGTGGCCGAGCGCCATCCAGGCGCAGGTGCTGCGGGTGTTGGCGAGCACCTTTCCGGTGTCCTTGAAGCTCTCTGCGTTGGCCAGCCGGTTCTCCTCCGGCACGCGAACGTCGGTCAGGGTGATGTCGGCCTGCCAGACCGAGCGCAGCGCGCCCTTGCCGGTGATCACCTGCGCGTCGTAGCCCGGGGTGCCCTTCTCGACGACGAAGCCCTTGATCTGGCCATCCTCCTGGCTGCGGGCCCAGACAATGACCACATCCGCGATCGTGCCGTTCCCGATCCACCTCTTTCCGCCGTTGATGACCCAGCTGTCGCCGTCGCGGCGCGCTGAGGTCTCCAGCGCGATCGAGTCCGAACCGTGGTCGGCCTCGGTCAGCGCGAACGCGCCGATCTTCTCCATCCGGGCCATCTCCGGCAGCCACCTGGCCTTCTGCTCCTCCGAGCCGCACAGGGCGATCGACTGCATCGCGAGCCCCGCGTGGACCCCGAGAAAGGTGCCCAGGCTGCCGTCACCGCGGTGCAGCTCCATGTGCACCAGACCGCAGGACATCGGGCTCATCTGCGCGCAGTCGTAGCCCTTGATGTCCTCGCCGACGATGCCCAGCTCCGGGAGCCGCTTGATCAGCGGCCACGGCAGGGCTGCCCGCTCCCAGTAGTCGCCGATCACCGGCAGCACCTCGGTGTCGACGAACCGGCGGGTGGCGACGAAGTGGTCCCACTGCTCGTCGGTGAACTGCTCGCGCACGTCGAAGAAGTCGGTGCCCAGCGCCTCGCCGAGATGCTCGAACTTGGTGCCTGTCATCGCTCGTCTCCTTGGTCATGATCGTCGGCATACCGGGCAGCGGGCCACGCCCGTGGCCCCCGTGTGGATGCCGCCGGCTGCAACAAGCTGTGCCGTTCTACGTGCTGCGGGCCTCCTTCCCATCATGACTCGCGTCACCCCTCACGCCGACTTCTTGTCCGTCAGCGTCCGAAGCCTCCCGCGTGCCGGCGAAGTGTCGCAGGGGCACGCCGCCTGCCCGGCGGCCGCCTGAGGTGGCGGCGTACCTGCCCGTCAACGCAGTTGGTCGCCTGTTTGAGGCCGTTCATCACAGTGTTCAGGCACTACTGTGCCGACATGGCCCGCGCCCGTTGCTACCGCAACGGCGTCCTGTGCGCGCAGGACTTCTCGCTGGAGGAAGCGTCCGACCACCTCGACGAGCCCGACGCCTTGGTCTGGATAGATCTCTGCGCGCCGGACGCCGACGAGCTGCATGTGCTCGCCGACGAGCTCGGGCTGCACGAGCTCGCGGTCGAGGACGCGCTCGGCCGCCACGAGCGACCCAAGATCGACCGCTACGACGACCACTCGTTCCTGTCGGCTTACTCCACCCGCTTCGACCCCAGCACGGCCGAGCTGAGCACGAGCGAGATCGCGGCCTTCATCACTCACCGAGCGCTCGTGACCGTCCGCAAGGACGAGAAGTTCGACATCGACGCCGTTGTGGCCCGCTGGGACTCCTCGCCCGACCTCGCGAAGTACGGCGTCGCATTCCTGCTGCACGGCCTGCTGGACTACCTCGTCGACGGCTACTTCGAGACCGTCCAGACGCTGGACGACCAGATCGAGGACCTCGAGGACCAGTTGTTCGTCCCCTCGGCCCGCCAGGAGGAGGTGCAGCGGCGCTCCTTCGACCTGCGCAAGAGTCTGGTGCTGCTACGCCGGGTCATCCTGCCGATGCGGGAGGTCGTCAACACGATGCTGCGCCGCGACCTGCACCTGGTCGACCCCGCTATGGCACCGTACCTGCAGGACGTCTACGACCACGTCCTGCGGGCGACGGAGTGGACCGAGAGCCTGCGTGACCTCGTCACCAGCATCCTCGAGACGAACCTGACCATCCAGGGCAACCGGCTCAACATCATCACCAAGAAGGTCACCAGCTGGGCGGCGATCATCGCAGTGCCGACGGCGATCACGGGCTACTACGGGCAGAACGTGCCCTACCCGGGCTTCAGCCAGCACTCGGGCTTCTACGCGTCGAGCCTGCTGATCGTCGGGCTCTCTGCGTTGCTGTACGTCCTGTTCCGCCGCAACGACTGGCTATAGACCGGTCCCGTGCGCTGCGTTCGGTGTGTTCCGTGCGCCCGGTGCGCCGCCCTGCCTGGGCAGCTGAAGCGCCGCCACGACGGACGCCGAGGCCAGCGCGGTGCACCTGGCCAATGCTGTCGCCAGCTGGTCCATCCGGACGGGCTTGGACAGGTAGTCGTCCATCCCGGCTTCCAGGCACCGCTTGCGGTCCTCGCTGGTGGCGTCCGCCGTCATGGCGATGATGCGCGGCTGCCGCTCCGCCGGAATCTCCCGTCGGATGCGGCGGGTGGCCTCGAGTCCGTCCATCACCGGCATCTGCAGATCCATGCAGACGATGTCGTAGGAAGCGCGGAGCAGAGCCGCGAGCGCCTCCGCGCCGTTCGCGGCGACGTCGGCCCGAAAGCCCTGTCGCGCCAGCATGAGCAGCGCCAGCTTCTGGTTGATGGCGTTGTCCTCCACCAGGAGCACCCGCAGCGGCGAGGCAGGTGCCGCGGGGGATGCGCCACCGCTGGTGCGGGCGGGCTGCACACCGGTAACGGCACGCACGAGGGCGCGGTGCAGCTGCAGTGACCTCGTCGGCTTCAACAACTGCGCGGCGAAGCGCGCCTCACGGCCGCGGGTCTCGTCCATCAGTTGCGAGCTCAGCAGCAACAGCGGGAGGCCGGCGTGGTCTGGCAAGTTGTGCAGAGCCACCGCCAGGTCGACGCCGTCCATGCCGGGCATGTCCAAGTCGAGGATGCCGACGTCGTACCGCCGGTTCTCGGCCGCGAGATGGAGCGCCGCCGCCCCGCTGTCGACCGCGTCGCTGGTCGCTCCCCAGCCATCGAGCTGTCGCTGCAGGATGCGGCGGTTGGCCGAGCTGTCGTCGACCACGAGCGCATGCAGTCCCGCGAGGTCCTCGGGGCCGGGCCGGCTCGGAGCGACCGGCTGCTCGCCACGGACGGTCGGGATGGTGAAGTGGAACGTCGAGCCCCGCCCGGGCTCGCTGTTCACCTCGATGCGGCCCCCCATCGCCTCGACGAGCCGGGCGCTGATGGCAAGACCGAGCCCGGTACCTCCATATTTGCGGGTCGTCGACGCTTCGACCTGGCTGAAGGACAGAAACAGCCGGTCCATTCGGTCGGCTGCTATCCCGATGCCGGTGTCGGAGACGGCCAGGTGCAGCAACAACCCGGCCTCGGGTTCCTCGGTGGTACCGACAGCGACCACTACTTCACCGGACGATGTGAACTTTACGGCGTTCGACAGCAGGTTCACCACCACCTGGCGCAGGCATGTCACGTCGCCGACCAGGGTCGACGGGCAGTCAGGGGCGACGTCGGCAAGCAGGTCCAGCCGCTTGTCGCCGGCCTGGGCGGCCACCAGTTCCAGCGAACCTTCCATCAGGTCCTGGACATCGAAGGGCTGGTGCTCGAGCTCCAGGGCGCCGGACTCGATCTTGGAGTAGTCCAGCACGTCGTTGATGATGCTGAGCAGCGCGTCGCCACTCGCGCGGATCGTCTCCAGGTAGTCCCGCTGCACCGGCTCCAGGTCCATGTCGAGCAGCAGCCCGGTCATCCCGATCACCGCGTTCATCGGTGTGCGGATCTCGTGGCTCATGGTGGCGAGGAAGGTGGACTTGGCCAGCGTGGCTGCTTGTGCGGCCACACTGGCCTGCTCAGCGAGATCTCTCGTGCGCAGCAGTTCCGCGGCCTGGCGCCGCAGCGCCTGCTCGGCCTCGCGGCGCTCGGTGATGTCGCGGGTCAGCTTGCCGAAACCGCGCAGCCGCTGGTTGTCGTCGTAGAGGGCCGTGATGACGACGTTGGCCCAGAAGCGTGAGCCGTCCTTGCGCACGCGCCAGCCCTCGTCCTCGAGCCTGCCGGCTGCCGCGGCCTCCACGAGCTCTGCGGCGGGCTTGCCGGCGGCCAGGTCCTCCGGCGGGTAGAACACCGAGAAGTGCTGCCCGATGATCTCCTCGGGGCGGTAGCCCTTGATGAGCTGGGCGCCCGCGTTCCAGGTCGTCACCACGCCGTGGGGGTCCAGCGTCAGGATCGCATAGTCGCGCACTCCGTCGACGAGCAGCCGGTAGCGCTCCTCGCTCTCACGCAGCGCAGGACTATCGCTCGCACACGCCTCACACGCACCGCTCGGCACGCCCCCGTGCTCCTTCGCCACAGATGAATGCTCGTCAGCAGCCCGCCACACTTGAGGCCAGCCGCGGCGGATCACCCATCTTGGGAGCCTGGCACGGACCCGGCACCCGGGCCAGGCGTCAAGCGAGGCAGCCCTCCTGTCGAGACAGCAGCCAAGACTCTCGACGATCCCACGCCGGTGGAGGGGCCGGTGGATCGCGATGCCGGTGCGGCGCGCGGACGTCGGCGCCGGCCGAACGGCCGCTTGGTGGCGATCGCTGCGACCACGGTGATCGTCGTCGTCGTGCTGCCTGTCGGCTCGAACAGGCTGGGCGCGGCACCGAGCTTCGTACCCGCGATTCTTGCGCTCGTCGCCTGCTTCGACATCCTGTCGGCGATGCTGCTGGTGGCGCAGTTCCGGGACACCGGTAACCGGCGCGACCTGGCGCTGTCCTGGGCGTACTCCTGGTCGCTCGTCGTCATGCTCGGCTACGCCCTCGCCTTCCCCGGCGTCTTCGGCACCCACCCTCCGCTCGGCGCGGTGGCCTCGACGGCCCCCTGGTTGTGGGTGTCGTGGCACGCCGGCTTCCCGGGGTTGCTGGGGCTTGCCGCGGCGCCGTGGCCGAAGCGATACAGGTCGCCGTGTCCGGCGGCGGTGCGCGCTCGGACGGCGCTCTGGACGACCGCGGTCGCCATCGGAGCCGCTCTGGTGCTCGTGCTGTACGACGGGCTGCTCGGCAGCCACCTGCCGGTCATCATCCACGGCACGGACACCTCCCGCATGGCCCAGCTGTGCGGACCGCCGATGCTGTTCTGCGTCATCGGCGGGACCGTGCTCGTGACGCTGGGACGGCGTCGGCTCTCCGGCCCGGAGCGCTGGGCGGTCGTCGCCTGCGTCGCGGTGCTGGCCGACGTGCTGCTGACCCTGACCTCGCACTACCGCTACAGCCTGGGGTGGTACACGGGCCGGGTGCTGACGGTCACCGCGGCCGCCGTGGTCTTCCTGGCCATGCTCACCGAGATCAAGCAGATCAAGCGCGACGCCGAGCGGGACCGGGCCGAGGCCGTCAAGGCACGCAGCGAGGCCGAGGCGGCGACGGCGGCCAAGTCGGCCTTCCTCGCCACGATGAGCCACGAGATCCGCACACCGATGAATGCCGTGATCGGGATGACAGGGCTGCTGCTGGACACCGAGCTGACCGGCGAGCAGCGCGAGTTCGTCGACACCGTGCGCAGCAGCGGTGACTCCCTGCTAGTGATCATCAATGACATCCTCGACTTCTCCAAGATCGAGTCCGGGGAACTCGACCTCGAGCACGTCGCCTTCGACCTGCGCGAGTGCGTCGAGGGATCACTCGACCTGCTTGCCGGCGCTGCGGTGGCGAAGGGCCTGGAGCTGGTCTCGCACCTCGACGGGAGCTGCCCGCGGACCGTGGTGGGCGACCCGACCCGGCTACGCCAGATCCTGGTGAACCTGCTGAGCAACGCCGTGAAGTTCACCCAGCACGGCGACGTGCTGGTCGTGGTGCGGGTAGAGCAGCAGCCCGGTGAGCGCGTCATGGTCGTGGTGGAGGTGACGGACACCGGGATCGGTGTCCCGGCCGACCGGATGGACCGGCTGTTCCGCTCCTTCAGCCAGGTCGACACCTCAACCACCCGCGTCTACGGCGGCACCGGGCTGGGCCTGGCCATCAGCCGCCGGCTGGCGAACGCGATGGGCGGGGATCTGACGGCGCAGAGCGAGCCGGGCGTCGGCTCGACGTTCCGGCTCTCCGCGCTGTTGCAGGCGAGCACCCACACGGGCACCGACACGGGCAGCGGCTCCGGCACCGGCGCCAGCACCGACACGGGCGCCGTGCTGGCCCCACTGCCAGGTCTGGCCGGCCGCCGTGTCCTCATCGTCGATGACAACTCGACCAGCCGCCGCGTCCTGCGCCTGCAGGTTGAGGCCTGGGGCATGCACGCCACCGAGACGGCCTACCCGGCTCAGGCACTCGACTGGGTCCGGAGCGGCGCCGAGTACGACCTCGCGGTGCTCGACCTACAGATGCCGGACATGGACGGGGACGAGCTGACGCTGGCGCTTCGCCAACACCCCGCCGGGGGTCAGCTGCCGGTCGTCCTGCTCACCAGTCTCGGGACGCGCCACCGACCGGCCGCTGGCCAGGCGTATGCGGCCCAGCTGAGCAAGCCGGTCAAGAGCGCCGCGCTGCGCGCCGTCCTGGCACGGGCGCTGGCGCCGGCGGCTACAGCCGTGGTCGCTCCGGCTCAGCGGGTGCCCGAGGAGTCGGCCGAGAGAGCACCGCTGCGGGTCCTGCTCGCCGAGGACAACCCGACCAACCAGCTGGTCGGCCGGCTGATGCTGACCAAGCTCGGGCACCGGGTGGACGTGGTGGGCAACGGCCTCGAAGCCCTCGAGGCTGCCGTCCGGGTGTCGTACGACGTAGTGCTCATGGACGTGCAGATGCCCGAGATGGACGGGCTCGAGGCGACCGCCGCCATCCGCGCGCAGCTGCCTTACGGTCACCAGCCGCGCATCGTCGCCCTGACGGCGAGCGTTGCCCTGGAGGACCGGCTCGCCTGCGAGCGAGCGGGCATGGACGGTTACCTCGCCAAGCCGGTACGGGCCGGCGAGCTGAGTGCTGTTCTGCTGGCCGCACCGCTAGCCGGCGGTGCGGCAGCCTCCGCAATCACCACAGGGGCACCCCAGAGCTGATCGGCAACCTGCGCCGACACATCGCGATCCACATAGGTGCCCGATATCGGGCAGATCGGGCGCTCAACGATCAGGTGGTGTTCCGCTCCGACACATCCGGATCAACTCGGGTGGACATTTCGTGCAGATGCAACCGGGTGCGATCAGGTTGTGTCGGTTCATCGAGCGCTGCGCCGGATCACCGGCCGCCGCGCTGCTTCATGCCGAGGTAGTTCGCCAGCGTTCCCTTGAGGAACAAGTCGTACCAGCCGCCCATGTTGAGGGCCGGCACGGTGATGCTCCCGTAGGACTCGCGCGGGGCGATGGCCTTCCAGAACGGGTCGTACGACGGGTGGGCGAGCCAGTCCTGGTAGTACGGCGCCAGGGCCGTCGAGCTCGGGCACGTCGCGCAGCGGGAGGCGGCGGTACAGCTCGTCGTTGCCGTCGATCGCGGCGACCAGCTGCCCGACCCGGTCCGGCGACGCGGCGCCGCTGCCGAGCTGGCGCATGAGCTCGCCGAAGCCGAGCGTGGTCAGTGCCCAGTGCAGGTTGAAGCCGAGCTGGAACGCGCCGCCCTGGTACGCCCAGCTCTCGTAGTACTGGTCGGTGGTGACGAAGGGCGCGAGCGCGCGCAGCGCCTCCGGTGCCTGCGTCGCCGCGAGCCTCTGGGTGGCACCGAAGTATGAACCGCCGGTACACGTCGCTCGCCAGCCGCACGCCGTCGCGCATCGGCACCATGACGTTCTTCTCGATGACGAGGTTCCCGCTCTGCTCGCTGACGAGGGTCATCGGCCGCGCACCTTTCCGCTGGTAGGGCCCGCCCTGTTCGAGCGCGGCCGCACCCACCCTGGCACGGCGCTGCAATCCCCCCGCATGCCGGCCGCCTCGCTCGTCATCATGGGGAGCCATGGACGTGTTGAGCAGCCGGATCCTGCTGCACCCCTTCGACCCGGAGCGCAGCCGGCGCTTCTACCGCGACACACTCGGGCTGGCGGTGCACCGCGAGTTCGGGCCGCCCGACAACCCGGGGATGGTGTTCTTCATCGGGGGCGGCCTGCTGGAGGTCTCCGGGGGCGGCGCGCCGGTCGGGGACACCACCATGGCGCTCTGGCTGCAGGTGCGCGATGTCGCGCTGGAGCACGACCGCCTCGCCGCGGCGGGCGTGCGCGTCCTGCGGGCCCCCCGCAAGGAGCCGTGGGGCCTGGTCGAGATGTGGATCGCCGATCCCGATGGCGTGCGCCTGGTCCTGGTCCAGGTGCCCGACGATCATCCGCTGCGGCGCGACCAGCGCTAGCAGGCAGACGCTCGGGTTCAGCGCCCCGGCCGCAGCGTCGGTCGCAGCGCCGGTCCGCGGCTCACTCCTCGCTCGAGGCGGCCCAGATGTTGACGCCCGCGTCGGCAGCGAGAGAGTCGATCTCAGCGATCTCCGCGTCGTCCAGCTCGAGCCGCTGCAGGGTCGCCAGGTTCTGCTCCAGCTGCTCGAGGCTGCTCACCCCGATCAGGGCCGAGGTCACCCTCGGCTCGCGCAGCACCCAGGCGAGTGCCAGTTGCGCCAGGCTCTGGCCGCGCCGCTGGGCTATCCGGTTGAGGCCACGGATGCGCTCCAGCCGCGGTTCGTCGAGCCAGGCAGGGTCGAACGAGCCGCCCTGGGCCGCGCGGGAACCCTCCGGGACGCCGTCGAGGTAGCGCCCCGTCAGCAAGCCCTGCGCCAGCGGGGAGAACGCGATGCAGCCGATGCCCTTGTCCTCGAGCAGGTCCAGCAGCCCGCTCGACTCCACCCAGCGGTTGACCATCGAGTACGAGGGCTGGGTGATGAGTAGCGGCACCCCCATCGAGCGCAGCAGCGACGCTGCCTCGCGCGTCTTGGCGGGCGAGTAGGACGAGATGCCGGCGTACAGCGCCTTGCCCCGGTGGACCGCGCTCGCAAGCGCGCCCATCGTCTCCTCGAGCGGTGTGTGCGGGTCGAAGCGGTGGGAGTAGAAGATGTCGACGTAGTCAAGGTTCATCCGCGTGAGGCTCTGGTCGAGCGAGGCGGTCAGGTACTTGCGCGAGCCCCAGTTCCCGTACGGACCGGGCCACATGTCGTAGCCGGCCTTGGTCGAGATCACGAGCTCGTCGCGGTAGGGCCGCAGGTCGCTGACCAGCACCCTGCCGAAGCTGGCTTCAGCCGAGCCGTAAGGCGGGCCGTAGTTGTTCGCGAGGTCGATGTGCGTGATCCCGCGGTCGAAGGCGTGCAGCAGGATGGCCCGGACTGTCTCCAACGGACGGGTCTCCCCGAAGTTCTGCCACAGCCCGAGCGAGAGCGCAGGCAGCAGCAGTCCGGAGCGTCCCGTGCGGCGGTAGGGCATGGTGTCGTAACGGTCATCAGCGGCGATGTAGGGCACGGCGACTCCTTACCCGCTACCCGCGGCCTCCCTCGGCAGTGGCTGTGGGTTCCTTGGTGAAGCGGGACTGACCAGCAGGTTCAGGTCGGCCCGACTGCTGTCGAGAAGAACTGGGTGTGGGAGACGCTGACGGCCGCCAGTCTCACGATCAGCCTGGCGTACTTCGCGATTTCCGGCGCCATCCTCGTCCCCCTCATCCGCCATCGCCAGGTGCGAGCGAATCCGCTTGGGACGGCCACCGCCGCCATCTTCTTCACCTGCGCCGTAGGCCACGGGATGCACGGCTTCCACGCGCTGCTACCCCTGCTTGGCGACCACTCCCGCTACGCGGAGGCGGGTCGCGTCGTGGAGTGGCACGACGCGCTGTGGGACGCGCTGACAGCGGGCATCGCCGTCTACTACTGGACCATGCGCCGCACCTACGGCGCCCTCATGCAGGGGGCGGTGCTGTTCGAGGACCTGCACGAGCAGCAGCGAGTCGCCGCCCTGGAGGCACGCGAGGCATTGGCCGAAGCGCACGCCTGCGCCGAGCGGGAGCAAGAAGCCCAGGATGAGCTGCACCGGATGGTCCTGGACGAGCTGGACGACGCCGTGGTCACTGTCGCCAGGGACGGACAGATCCTGTCCTCCAACCCGTCCGCTCGCCGCCTGCTGGGGTTGGCGCACGACCGAGCAGCGAACATGTCGGATGAGGACTTCGAGGTCGTCGGACTGGACGGCAGACGTCTGACCACGGACGAGCGGCCGACCTCCATGGCGCTGCTGACCGGGCAGCCGCAACGCGGGGTCGTGGTCGGGCTCGGCCGTGACCCCGCCACCCGGCGCTGGCTGTCGGTGAGCGCGACCCCGCTGCGGCGCTCCGGCGACGCCAGGCCCTATGCAGCTGTCAGCACCCTGTCCGACGTCACCGCTCAACGCGCTCTGGAGCAGGCGCAGCGCGAGGCAGCCGAGTCCGTGGCCGAGGCGAGGGATGCTGCCCTCGCGGCCGCAGCGGCCAAAGCGGCCTTCCTGGCGACGATGAGCCACGAGATCCGGACCCCCATGAACGCCGTGATCGGCATGACGGGCCTGCTGCTCGACACCGAGCTGGACAGCCAGCAGCGCGACTTCGTGCAGACCGTGCGCAGCAGCGGCGACGCCTTGCTGACCATCATCAATGACGTGCTCGACTACTCCAAGATCGAATCCGGCGAGCTGGAGCTTGAGGCACAGCCGTTCGCCCTGCGGGACTGCGTCGAGGGCGCGCTCGACCTCGTCGCCGGACCCGCCACCGACAAGGGCCTGGACCTGGTCTGCCACCTGGACGAGACCTGCCCGAACCAGGTGATCGGCGACGTCAACCGGCTGCGTCAGGTGCTGGTCAACCTGCTCTCGAACGCTGTCAAGTTCACCTCGGCCGGCGACGTGCTGGTCAGCGTGCAGGCCGGGACGACTGACGCGGGGGTCCTGCTGACCGTCACCGTCACCGACACCGGGATCGGCATCCCGGCAGGGGCGATGGACCGCCTCTTCCGCTCCTTCAGCCAGGTCGATGCCGCCACGACCCGCATGTACGGCGGCACGGGGCTCGGGCTGGCGATCAGTCGCCGGCTGGTCGAGGCGATGAATGGGGAGCTGACGGTCACCAGCGAGGTAGGCGTGGGGTCGACGTTCACCTTCACGGCCGTTGTCGCGCCCGACCTGGACTCGCTCGGCCCGGAGGAGCAGCTGCGTCAGGTCGCGGCTCTGGCCGGCCGCCGGGTCCTCATGGTCGACGACAACGCCACCAATCGCCGGATCCTGTCCTGGCAGCTCGAGAGCTGGGGAATGGAGTGCTCGGCTGCGGCCGCCCCGTCCCAGGCCCTGGCGATGCTGGCGGAGGACGCGCCTTACGACGTCGCCGTCCTCGACATGAAGATGCCGGAGATGGACGGCCTGCAGCTGGCGACGGCGATTCGGGCCGTCCCTGGCGGCCGTGACCTGCCGTTGGTGATGCTGACCAGTCTCGGCTGGCGTCCGGGTCCCGAGGAGGCCCCGCTGTTCGCGGCGTTCGTGTCGAAGCCCGCCAAGCGAGCTGCCCTGCGGGGCACCCTGCTGCAGATCGTGGCTCCAGACACCACACCGCCGCGGGTACCGGGGCAGCCCGCCAGCAGCGGAGCGAGCCCCGTCCGGCAGTTGCGGGTTCTGCTCGCCGAGGACAACGCGGTCAACCAGAAGGTCGCGCAGCTGATGCTCGGCAAGCTCGGGCACCGCGTCGACACGGTGGGCAACGGCCGTGAGGCCGTCGCGGCGGTCAAGTCCGTCCCCTACGACGTCGTGCTGATGGACCTGCAGATGCCTGTCATGGATGGGTTGGAGGCGACCCGGCACATCCGCACCGACGTGCCGCACCCGCGCCAGCCGCGCATCGTGGCGATGACCGCCAGCGTCCTGCTCTCGGACCGGGAGGCGTGCGGCAACGCCGGGATGGACGACTACCTGCCCAAGCCGGTCCGCACCCAGGACCTCGTGTCGGTGCTCAGCGCACTGCAGCCCGGCGTGCCCGGCACGCCGACGCCGCCCCGCTTCCGGTGAACGCTGTAGATGCGGCGAGTGCCAGCGGCGTGCTCGGGGCCCACGCCCCTCACCTGCTGCTTGCCGTGCCACTCGTCGTCTTCGGCGTCCTCGTGTTCGTCCTCGCCCGGCGGCCGGACCCGCAGGCGCGGGTAGCTGCAGCACTTTCCGACCAGCAGACCCTGCAGCGTGACCGGCACGGCAGCGGGAGGCCGCCGTTCATGCCGTTGCCCGCGCTCGCCGGTGTTTCAGCGCTGGCGGCGGGCATCCACGGCGCGGTCTGTCCCGAACACTTCGGCGAGTTCGCCCTCTACGGCAGCTTTTTCCTCGTGGTGGCTGCCGGGCAGCTCGCCTTCGCCGCACTCGTCCTCACCCGGCCCAGCCGCCGCCTGCTCGCCCTGGGGCTAGGGGGGAACGCGGCTGTCGTCCTGCTGTGGCTGCTCACCCGCACTGTCGCCATCCCCCTCGGGCCCGCCGCCGGCACGACCGAAGAGATCGGAGCTCTCGATCTTGTTGCCAGCGTGGCCGAGGCCAGCATCGTGGTGCTCTGCTGGCTCGGCTTGCGCATGCAACCTGTCCGCTACCGCGGGGCATGGCCGGCGGCCGCCGCCCGCTCGCCAGGGGATGACCTGGCGGCCACGGCTGGGCCGGCTACTGCTCGCGCTGCTGCGGGATGAGGACGAGCCGGACCTCGTCGAAAGCCGCCTCGATGCCCTGCAGTTGCTCGGCACTCGGAAGCGTGCCGTTACGGGCGCCCTGCTCGATGGCGTGAGCCATGGCCCGCACGGCAAGGGCACCTACGTCGCCACTGCTGCCCTTCAAGGAGTGGGCCGTGGCGAGCACGGCGGCCACATTGCCCAACCGTGCGGCGGAGCACAGCTCGGCCAGCCGCTTGGCGGCGTCCTCAACGTAGAGCGCGGACACCTCCGCGCGGATGTCCTCTCCGAGCTCGTCCAGGGCCGCTTGGGTGCCCGGGTCGAGGACAACCGGATCGAGTTCCATCGGCAGTCCCCCTGTCGCTGCGTCGTTCTCGGGTCCGGTATCGGCCTCATGCACCGTGATCCTTAGCCGGAAGCGTCGCTGAGGCCGAGTGGTTTACGGCAGCGCCGAGGCAGGGACGCCAGCCATCGTGAACCCCGACCCCCATGACCCGGCGGCCGACGGCAGGGCGGAGGCCGCCTTCGACGACGTTCTTGCTGGCAACGCGGCCTACCAACACTCGTTCTCCGACCCCGGCCTGCCAGGCCGTGCCGGCAAGGGGCTGGCCGTCCTGACCTGCATGGACTCCCGCATCGACCCGCTCGGCATGCTGGGCCTGCGCCCCGGCGACGCCAAGATCCTGCGGACGGCGGGCGCGAGGGTGACCGACGACGTCCTGCGCAGCCTGGTCCTCGCCCACCACCTGCTGGGCGTCGACCGGGTGTTGGTTGTTGCGCACACCGACTGCGGCATGGCGAAGACCGACGACGAGGCGGTGCACGAGGCCATCCGTCGCCGGACCGGGATCGACAGCCGCAGCATGGAGTTCCACACCATTGCCGACCAGGAGGCTGCGCTCGAACGTGACGTGCAGCGGGTGCGCAGCTCCCCGTATCTTCCTCGCGGCATGCCGGTCGTGGGCTGCGTCTACGACGTCCGCACCGGCGCGGTGGTGCTGACCGTCGCCTGACGCTGCCCTCCAGCGGCGCGCCCTTGCGCCCCAGGCGAGTCCCCCACGCGGCGGCTTCAGATGTGTCCCTGGCTGACGAGAACCAAGAAGCGCACCGGGTTGGGGTGCGGCTGTCTCAGGTGTCACACATGGTGCAGGCGAGCAGAGGGGGCTGGCAGGCGTGGGCGGCGAGCTGACCGGCGACTCCGTGTCGCTGCACCGGCAACTGCTCGACGCCGTCGGCCAGGCGGCGATCGCCATGGACCGCACCGGCACGGTCGTCTACTGGAACAGCGCGGCCGAGGGGATGTACGGCTGGTCGGCGGCTGAGGCTGTCGGCCAGCCGCTGGGCGCCCTGCTGGTGAACGAGGACGACGCGCCGGCCGGTGCTGAGATCATCCGGACCGTGCTAGCGGGCGAGGTCTGGACGGGTCAGGCGACAGTCCGCCGCAAGGACGGCACAAGCTTTCCCGTGCTGGTCACCGACAGCCCCGTCCTCGACGCCAGCGGTGCGGTCGTCGGCATCATCGGGGTGTCGGTCGACATGTCCGAGCAGAACGCGACCACGCAGGCACTGAGGCTGCGGGAGGCGCAGTACCGCAGCCGCTTCACCGACAGTTCACTGCCGCAGGCAGCGCTCGACCTCGATGGCCTGATCACGGCAGTCAATCCCGCCATGTGCGGCTGGCTGGGGTACCGCGAGCAGGACCTGCTGGGTCGCCGGGCCGAGGAGCTGCTCGCCCCCGACGAGGGGCGGCAGGTCGCCGAGATCCAGCGAGTCATGCTCACCGGTCCCTGCCCACCATCCCTCGACTCGGTCCGCCACTACCGCCGTAGCGACGGGCAGGTGGTGTGCGGCCTGGCAAGCGTGATGCTGGTGAAGGACGACCAAGGCGCGCCCTGCCAGTTCGCCGTGTTCGTGCAGGACCTGACGGCGAGGCTGGCCGCTGAGGAGGCCCTGCGGGCCTCCGAGGCCGGGCTGCTCGCCCGTTTCGAGCAGTCGTCCGTGCCACAGCTGACCCTGGACATGTCGCGCCGGGTCACAGCCGTCAACGCTGCGTTCTGCGCGTTGTTCGCGGGCGAGCCGGAGCAGGCACGGGAGAAGGCGGCCTACGGACTGCTGCGGCCCCAGGGGGACGAGCAGCAGCTCCGGGAGGTGGAGCGGGTCTTTGCCGGTGAGCAGGACGCTTGCCGTTTCGAGGCGACGCTGCGCACCGCCGACGGCATCGAGGTGTCCCTGCTTGTTCATCTGACCTTGCAGCGTGCAGCGGACGGCGCGGGAACCGGCGTCGAGTGTCACGTGCAGGACCTGACCACGCTCCGCACCACGCAGGCCCTCATCCGACGCCGGGACGCCGTCATGAGCGCGCTGGCAGCCAACGCGTCCGACATCGCGCTGATGGTCGACCTCGAAGGGCGGGTCCTCTACGTCTCTCCGTCGGCCGCAGTCATCCTCACCGTCGCGCTAGGCGACGTCGTCGACATGGTCGATCTCCCCACGGTGCACCCGGACGACAGGGCAGCGGTGCGGAGCATGATCGCGGAGGTCTGCGCGACGCCCGGTGCCTGCGTCACCATCACCTACCGCAGCACCGACCAGTCGGGGCAGTGGCGCTGGGTCGAACAGGTCGTCACCAACCGGGTCGACGACGACGACATCGGCGGCCTCGTGCTGAACCTGCGCGACGTCCACGAGCGGGTCCAGGCCGAGCAGGCGCTGCGCGACTCCGAGGCCCGGTACCGGCTCATCGCCGAGACGGCGCAGGAGGGGATCATGACCACCGACCGCGACGGCACCATCCTGTACGCGAACCGCCGGATGGCCGAGCTCCTGGGGCGGCCGATCGAGGAGCTGTTCGGCTACCGGAGCCACGAGCTGAGCAGCCAGAAGGTCGGATCGATGGTCCGCGACCGCACCCGCCGCCGACACCTGATCGGTTCGGAGCAGTACGAGGTCGCTCAGGAGGACGCGAACGGCGTCCGCCGGATCCTGCACGTCTCTGCCAGCCCGCTGCCTGGTGTGAACGGCACGCCGTCCGGCTCGCTGGCGATGGTGACCGACGTGACAGCCGCGCGGGAGGCCGAGGACGAGCTTCGACGCCAGGCGCTGCACGACGCGCTCACCGGTCTCCCGAACCGCACCCTGCTGCTCGACCGCGTGCAGCATGCGCTCAACCGCCAGCAGCGCGACCACAAGCCGGTCGCGGTGCTCATGGCCGATCTTGACCAGTTCAAGCTCGTGAACGACTGCCTGGGCCATGCCGCGGGGGACGCCCTGCTCGTGACCTTCGGCCAGCGGATCTCTGCCTGCGTCCGTCCTGGTGACACGGTCGCGCGCTCCAGCGGTGACGAGTTTCTCGTGCTGTGCCCAGACGTCGACGAGGTGCAGGCGCAGCAGTTGGCCGGCCGCGTGCTGGCGGCCCTGTCCGCTCCGGTGGATGTCGGCGGCCGCACGATCACGGTGACGGCGAGCATCGGGGTGGCAGTCACCCCGGCGAGCGACGCCGAGACGCTCGTGGGTCACGCCGACGCCGCCATGTACGCGGCGAAGTCCCGTGGCCGAGCCCGTTCGGCTGTGTTCGACGCCGTGCTCGCGCACCGAGCCCGGCACGAGCTCGAGCTGTCGAACGACCTGCGCCGCGCGCTTGCCACCGACGAGCTCGCCCTGTACTACCAGCCGGTCGTCGACCTGCCGACCGGCCATGCCATCGGCGTGGAGGCCCTGTGCCGGTGGAAGCACCCCGAGCACGGCTTCGTGCCTCCTGCGGAGTTCATCACAGTGGCCGAGCAGAGCGGACTCATCGAAGCCCTCGACCACTGGGTGGTCCGGCGAGCGTGCCTTGATGCGGTGGCCATGCGGCAGGCGGGGGTGCTGCCGTTGTCGGCCTACGTCGCCGTCAACCTGTCAGCCCGCAACCTCGGTGACGGGACGTTGGAGATGGTGCTGCGGCAGGCAGCGGAAAGCGCCGGACTGCCGTTCGACGCGCTGGTCCTGGAGGTCACCGAGAGCGGGGTGATGGACGACCCCGAGAAGGCCCGGTCCCTGCTTGCGAACCTGCGCTCGCTCGGAGCCAGCATCGCCATCGACGACTTCGGCACCGGGTACTCCTCGCTCGCCTACCTGCGCAAGTTCCCCGTGTCGACCCTCAAGATCGACAGAAGCTTCGTCACGAACATCGCCGACGACTCCGACAACCTCGCGATCGTCGCGGCCATCATCGACCTCGCCCGCGCACTCAACCTGACCACGGTGGCGGAGGGGATCGAGACGCCCGGCGAGCGCGCCCTGCTGGCCGAGCTGGGATGCGCGGCCGGCCAGGGATACCTGTGGAGTCCCGCCGTTCCCACCCACCAGCTCGGTGCGGTGCTCCAGCCCCTGCTGCCCTCCCTGCCGCCCACCCTGCCGTCGAGGTTCCCGACCCAACCCACCCGGGCGCGGCGCGCCAGGGCAACGTCGACCAATACCTCAACCGCCCGGTCGTAGGGTGACCCCGCAGCACCTACCGGGTAGGCACGATGCCTGCCCCCTCGCAACGGGAGACCGCACATGGCTGGCATGGCCGACAAGTTCGACAAGGCGTACCAGGACTCCTCGCTGGATGAGCTCGCCAAGGCTCCGGTCTCGGCCCTCAAGGGCGTGAGTGACAGCGACGCCGAGCACCTCAAGGCGGCATTCAACATCAAGACCGTGAAGGATCTAGGCACCAACAAGTTCTTCACCTGGGCGCATGCCCTGGCGACCCTGACCGACTGACCGGGAGCAGGACGCAGTTTGCCCTTGGGCTCGGTCCGCATCCCCGCGGACCCGAGCTCTCGCGCCTTGACGTGGCGGCCGCGCCCAGCCGACCGGGTACGCACCTGAGTCGCGTGCCTCTGCCGCGGCGCCTGAGCAGGAGGGGCACTCGAATGACAGATCCGGAGCGGCCGGGGCCAGCTAGTGCCGGGGCCGATGACGTACAGCCGATCTGGACTCCTGACCCGACGACGACCGCGGGCTCGCGGATCGCCGCCTTCGGCGAGGCCGTCGTCGAGCGGTACGGCGTGCCGCCCGGCAGCTACCTGGACCTGTGGCGCTGGTCAGTCGAGCGGCCGGAGCAGTTCTGGGAGGCCGTCTGGGAGTTCTTCGACATCCGGTCCGAGACGCCTCCCGATGCGGTGCTGGCTGACGCGTCGATGCCCGGCGCCCGGTGGTTCACCGGAACCCGGCTGAACTACGCCGAGCACGCGCTGCGTCATGCAGGCGAGGCGGGAGCCGTGGACGAGCCGGCGGTGCTCGCCGTGAGCGAGGACGGTAGCCAGAGCGTGCTCAGCTGGGGGGCGCTGGGCGCGCAGGTCGCCTCCTTCGCCGCGTGGCTGAAGGCGCAGGGGGTCACCAGCGGCGACCGGGTGGTGGGTTACCTGCCCAATGGCCCGCACGCCGTCGTCGCCTTCCTCGCCGCCGCGAGCCTCGGAGCTGTGTGGTCGGCGTGCGGCCAGGACTACGGGGCGGAGGGAGCGGCCGGCCGCTTAGGCCAGCTCGACCCCGTCGTGCTCGTCGCCGCCGACGGCTACCACTGGAACGGGCGCCGGCACGACCGCCGCGACGAGGTGGAGCGTCTACGGGCCGCGCTGCCCTCGCTCCGGGTGACCGTGTGCGTCCAGCACCTCGGGCTCGAGACCCCGAGCGGCGAGGGTCTCGTGGCCTGGGCTGACGCCATCGCCGAGCCGGCCGAGCCTGCCTTCGAGCCGGTGGCCTTCGACGCGCCGTTGTGGGTGCTGTTCTCCTCGGGCACCACGGGAGCGCCCAAGGGCATCGTGCACGGCCACGGCGGCGTGCTCGTCGACCACGTGAAGCTGCTGGGGCTGCACCTCGACGTCCGCCCCGGCGACCGCTTCTTCTGGTACACGAACACCAACTGGATGATGTGGAACATGGTCGTCTCCGGCCTGTTGTCCGGGTCGACCATCGTGGTCTACGACGGCAGCCCGGCCTCCCCCGGCCCGCAGCGGCTCTGGGAGATTGCCGCCGAGCACGGCGTCGCGGTCCTCGGCGTCAGCCCGGGGTACCTGCTGGGCTGCGCGAAGGCGGCTCTGGAACCCGGCCGGGACCTCGACCTCGGCGCGCTGCGCGTGCTGGGTTCGACCGGGGCGCCGCTGCCCGCCGACTCCTACCCGTGGGTGCGCGACCACGTCTCGGCGAGGGTGCAGGTGGCCTCGACGAGCGGGGGCACCGACGTCGTCAGCGGGTTCGCCGGCAGCGCCCCCACCACACCGGTCTGGCCCGGTGAGATCTCGGCGCCGCTGCTCGGCGTGGCGCTCGAGGCGTGGGACAGCGAAGGGCATCCGGTCGTGGGCCAGGTCGGGGAGCTCGTCGTCACCAAACCGATGCCCTCCATGCCCGTCTCCTTCTGGAACGACCCCGACGGCAGCCGCTACCACGACGCCTACTTCTCCACCTACCCGGGGGTCTGGCGGCACGGCGACTGGATCACCATTACGTCGCGCGGGAGCGTGGTCATCACCGGGCGCTCGGACTCGACGCTCAACCGGCAGGGCGTTCGCCTGGGCAGCGCCGACATCTATGACGTCATCGAGCCGCTTCCTGAGATCCGCGAGGCGCTGGTGATCGGCGCCGAGCTGCCGGACGGGGGGTACTGGATGCCGCTGTTCGTCGTGCTCGAGGACGGGGTGTCGCTCGACTCCGGACTGCGGGAGCGCATCGTGGCGGCGATCCGCACCCAGGCCTCACCGCGCCATGTGCCCGACGACATCATCGTCGTGCCGGCCCTTCCGCACACCAGGACGGGCAAGAAGCTCGAGGTGCCGGTGAAGCGGCTCCTTCAGGGTGCCAAGCTGCAGGACGTCGCCAACCGGGACGCTGTCGACGACGTCGAGGTGCTGGCCTCCTTCTCCGATTTTGCCAAGATCCGATAGCGGGGCACTGGGCCAGCGGCTGCGGTGCGGCCTTGGCTACCGGAGCCAGGGACAGCGGCCGATCGTGGCCGTGGCAGTGTTACGGCCACGTTTCCGTGGAAGGAGCCGCGCATGCGCGTGTTGATGATCGCCGCTCCCGGTGCCGGGAAGGGCACGCAGGGGGAGCGCATTGGGGAGCACTTCGCAGTCCCGCACATCGCAACCGGGGACCTGCTCCGTGACCATGTGGCTCGACAGACCGAGCTCGGGCGCGAGGTCAAGCAGTACCTCGACAGCGGGGATCTGGTGCCCGACGACGTGGTGCTCGACATGGTGCGTGAGGCCATGGAGGCGGCCAAGCAAGACTCCGGCGGGTACGTGCTCGACGGCCTGCCCCGCACGATGAAGCAGGCGCGGCGCCTGTACGAGACAGCTGTCGAGCTCGAGATGACGGCGACCGCCGCCCTGCACCTCAAGGTGGGCGAGGACGAGCTGCTCCGGCGCTTGCTCGCGAGGGCCGAGCACGAGAAGCGGTCGGACGATAGCGAGGACGTCATCCGCCGTCGCCTGGCGCTCTACCGCGAGGTCACCGAGCCGATCCTCGACTGGTACGACGAGCGCGGCATCCTGGTCTCGGTGGCAGCCGACCGGCCGGTCGACGACGTCACGCGCGAGGTTCTCGGTGCGCTCGACGTGCTGGCATCGGTGGCCGACCAGATCCCTGAGGGCGGCCGGCGCTCGGTCGACCTCACCGGTCTCGACGCCGCCTTCGGCGCTGCTCGCTAAGGCGATTCGGCGCACCGGTGACGCGGTCGGTAGCAACGCGTCACTGAGATGGGACGATAGGCAAGGTCATGCCATTGCCGATCTGCCAACAATCCTGAGCGGACAACAGGCGTATTACCGGCAGATGACAACGATGTATTGACGACAGTGATCGACAGGGCTTATATCTCGGTCTGCAGTGCGGGGTGATCGCTCGCCGCTGCAGCCCGCACGGCGTGACGAGCGCCCAGACCGAGGGAGCCGACATGCACGTGGGCCTGCGCCGCGGCGCGTCCGGCGGCCGTTCTCGCCGGCTCGCCGCAGTGGTCGCCGCCGCTCTGGCGGTGTCGGTCCCGGGGTGCGCCACGTCGTCGGACAGCAACGGCAAGGTCGGCGTCTCCCTGATCCTGAAGACCCTGACCAACCCCTACTTCGTGTCGATGGCTTCCGCGGCCCGTGAGCAGTCGAAGAAGGACAACGTCTCGTTGTCGGTCTCGGCCGGCACCGCCGACGGCGACACCCAGACGCAGATCAATGCCATCGACACCGCGATCGCGCGGGGCGACAAGGGCATCATGATCACGAGCAACGGCAACTCGGTGAACGCGGCACTGCGCCAGGCCAAGCAGAACGGACTGTTCGTGATCGCGCTCGACACGCCCACCGACCCGGTCAGCACGGCCGACATCACGTACGCCACCGACAACGAGCAGGCGGGCAAGCTCGTTGGGCAGTACTCGGCCGCCAAGCTGGCGGGCAGGCACGCCGTCATCGCGATGCTGGACCTGTACAACAACCAGGTCGTCTCGGTCGACGTCAACCGCGACCACGGCTTTCTCAAGGGCATGGGAATCGACCCCGGCAGCACCTCGGAGAACGCCAAGGAGGCCAAGGAAGGCCGCTACAGCGGGGGCACCTACACCATCGCCTGCCACCAGCCGACGCAGGGCGCCGTCGACGGCGGCCGCACCGCTATGGAGCAGTGCCTGTCGGCCAACCCGCAGATCAACGTGGTCTACACCATCAATGAGCCGGCCGGGCGAGGTGCCTTCGCCGCGCTGACCGCCGCGGGGAAGGCCAGCAGCGTCCTGCTCGTCTCGATCGACGGCAGCTGCCAGGGGATGCAGAACGTGAAGTCGGGCGAGTTCGCCGCTGACGCCACGCAGTACCCGGGCAAGATGGCCGGGCTCGGGGTGTCATCGATCGCCAAGCTGGCGCGCGGCGGTCCTCGGCCCTCGGTGAGCAGTGGCAAGGCTTTCCTCGATACCGGCACCAACCGGGTGTCCAACGACCAGCCGCGCGGGCTGCCCCATCAGACCCCGGACGCCGCTATGTCGGCCTGCTGGGGCAGCCCTAGCGGTGCTGCGACGTAGGCCCGCCGAGATGACCGAGCAGAGCACCCAGCCGCAGAACGCCGGCGCCACCCGTCGGACCGCGCCTGCCAGCACCGGGGACGACCCGGGCCAGACACACTCCGGCCAGCGAGAGGACCCAGTCGTGGCCAACGTCGTTCAGAAGGCTCCGTCAGGCAAGGCTTCCCCGAACCCGGATCGACCGCCGGACGATGCGCCGTCGTCAGCCGACGACCTGCTCAACCGCAAGCGCACCCCGGCGCAGCGCCTCCAGCACATCCTGCACCGCAATCCCGCGCTGAGCCCGCTGATCGTGCTGGTGCTGGCGCTGATCGTGTTCGGCATCGTGGCCCAGAACTTCTTGCGGCCGCAGGCGCTCTCGCTGCTGGTGCAGCAGATGGCCGTCGTGGGTGCGCTGGCGGTCGGTCAGACCTTGATCATCCTGACCGCCGGCATCGACCTGTCGATCGGCATGGCGATGGTGCTCTCGTCCGAGGTGATGGTGAAGCTGGTCTACGACCACGGCGTGCCGGGGCTCCTGGCCCTGCTCGTCGGCGCCATCGTGGCGGTGGCGACCGGGGCGCTCAATGGTCTGCTCGTCACCAGGATGAAGCTGCCGCCGTTCATCGTCACCCTCGGCACCTTCTCCATCTTCACGGCGGTCTCGCTGATCTACGCCAAGGGCCAGACCATCGCGCTGACGCCGAACTCCCTGCTGCTGTGGACCGGCAAGACGGTCTCGCTCGGCAGCTTCAGCGTCACGTACGGGGTCTTTCTCATGCTGCTGCTCTACGCCGGCGTCAGCTTCGCGCTGCGCAACACCGCGTGGGGCCGGCACCTGTACGCGACGGGTGACGACGCCGAGGCCTCCCGGCTCGCAGGCATCTCCACCAACCGGGTGCTGCTGAGCGCCTACGTCGTCGCCGGCTTCTGCGTCGGGGTCGCGGCCTGGATCGTCTGCGGGCGCGTCGGCGGTGCCGACCCGAACAGCGGGCTGAACTACAACCTGCTGAGCATTACCGCCGTCGTCATCGGGGGCACCAGCCTGTTCGGCGGGCGCGGCCTGGTGGTCGGCAGCCTGATCGGCGCGCTGATCGTGCAGACCTTCAACAGCGGCCTCGCCCTCGCCGGGGTCGATCCCAACTACCAGGTGCTCGCCGTCGGCGTCCTCGTCATCCTCGCGGTGTCGGTCGACCAGTGGATCAGAAGGGTGAAGGCATGAGTGCGCCCGTGTTGCAGGCCAACGGCCTGGTGAAGATGTTCGGGCGGGTCGTCGGCCTGCGCGGCGTCGACCTGACGCTGTACCCGGGCGAGGTCCTGGCGGTGATCGGCGACAACGGCGCGGGCAAGTCGACGCTCATCAAGTGCCTGTCGGGCGCGATGATCCCGGACGAGGGGCGCATTCAGGTCGACGGCAGCGATGTCCGGTTCCGCTCGACCTCGGACGCCCGGCTCGCCGGCATCGAGACGGTATACCAGACCCTCGCCGTCGCACCGGCGCTCGACATCGCGAGCAACCTCTACCTCGCGCGCGAGGTCCGGCGCAAGGGCTTCCTCGGGAGCGGTCTGCGGATGCTCGACACGAAGGCGATGAAGCACGACGCGTCCGAGCACATCAAGAGCCTGGGCATCTCGACCCTGCAGAACATCAACCAGGCAGTCGAGACCCTCTCCGGTGGCCAGCGCCAGGCGGTAGCCGTCGCCCGCACCGGCGCGTTCGGCAGCAAGGTGGTGATCCTCGACGAGCCGACAGCCGCGCTGGGCGTCCGCGAGACCAATCAGGTGCTGGGGCTGGTTCGGCAGATGCGCGACAAGGGCCTGGGCATCATTTTGATCAGCCACAACATGCCGAACGTCTTCGACATCGCCGACCGCATCCATGTCCAGCGCCTCGGGGGCAGCGCGGGGGTCATCAGCCCCAAGACACACTCGATGCAGGACGCCGTCGCCATCATGACCGGCGCGATGACGGTGCCCGAGTCGGAGCAGACGCTCGGGCAGGTGCAGCCCGCCTGACCGCAGGGTCAGGCGCGGTCAGGCGGACCACATCGGGGACTACTCCGTGCGGCTGGTCGGGCCCCGGCCGGCCTGCCGGGCACCCGGCCGCTCGGAGCTTTCGGTGAGCCCCTCGCCCTGCGCACCCGCCCCAGCACTGAGCTTGGCGGTCCGCTCCTGCTCGAGCTGCTCGCTCAACTCGTCCCGCTGATGGGCGAGCCGCTCGTTCTCCTTGCGGTCGGCCTTGAGCTGCCGCCGTGTCGAGACCCGGCGCTTGATCCCGCGGCCGAGACCAGCGAGCAGCAGGTTCAGACCGAGCATGCCAGCGGCTCCAAGGATGATGCCGTACAAGAGCAGGCGGCCGCTCGAGCCGGTGATGTGGTAGCCGAGTACTTCGAAGTTGCTACCGAGCAGGTGGCTGCTGCCGAGGTTGCTGAGCACGCCGACGAGGGCGAGAACAACGGCGACGACGAGCAGGAGAAGTCCGAGGACAATCATGAGCACTCCTTGAGGGATGCGGTCTACGGGTTAGATGTACCCACAGCGGTGGGCCGGAGTGCAGTAGGACGTCGTCATTCTGTTATGGCCGCCGGTCCCGGTCGTCGAGCGCCGTCAGCGCCTCCTCCAGGTTGGGGTGCAGCGCGAGCACCCGCTGCAGGCCGGTGAGCCGGAGGCGCGTCAGCACGTTGGGAGAGACCGCCACCAGCCCGAAAGTGCAGCCGGCCGCTCGGGCCCGGCGGTGGACGTCGACCAGGACGACCACGCCGACGTCGTCGATAGCCGGGACGTCGTCGAGGTCGAGCAGCAGGTGCCGCGGCCCGTGCCGCATGTGCACGAGCAGCTGGTCGCGCAGCCTGTTGCCCTCCTCCCCCGTGAGCGACCCGCTGCAGCACAGCAGGGTCACGGGCACGCCAGAGGGGCTGAGCTCCTCGAGCGTCAGGAGCTGCAGCGCGGGGGCATGGGGCGGGCGCAGCATCACGGGGTCTGGTTACCGGCGCTGGTCGTCGGGGCCGTCGGCATCCCCGACGGGCGTCGTGGCACCGGTGCCGGCGATGCCGCCGTCGCCCCCGTTGCCCCCGTCGACGTCGACGACCTGCTCGATCTGCTCCTTGCGGACCTGCTCGCTCACCTTCTGCTCGCCAGTCACGGTCTCGGTGCGGAGCCGCACCCGCTCGACGGGCACGGTCTCCTTGTGCACGACCGGCCGCTCGGCGTGCAGCACCACCTCGTGCACCTCCTCGGTGAGCTCAGCACCCGACATCGCCGCCGCGCGGTCGGCCTCGGTGATGGGCTCGCGCTCGAGCCGAGCCGCCTCGTGGGTGAGAGTCACGGTCTGCGTGACCGTCTCGGTGACGATGTGCTTGCGCAGCCGGGCGCGGCCCGCCTCGACGTTCTCGGTGCTGACCCGTAGCCGCTCCTCGGAGCGGGTCATCGCCTCGTCGGTCGTCGGACCGGACGTGTCGTGGCCGATGTGCTGCGCCGTGCTGGCACCGGCATCACGGTCGGTGCTCGGCTGGCCGGTGCTCAGCTGGTCAGTGCTCAGCTGGTCAGTGTCAGCCGTGACCGTCTCACCCGAGTAGGGGACGCCGTAGTGCCGGAAGAGATCGGCCTCCTCCTGGGTAGTCAGCTGCGCCTCCGGGTCGCGGTGCGGCGCGTTCTTGATCGTGTCCTTGGTGTAGGGGAGGGTGAGCTCGGTGTCGGTGGCCGAGGCGTTCGCCAGCGGGACGAGAGTCTCGTGCCCGCCGACCAGGCTGGTCTTCACAGCCGCCCACTCAGGCTTGCCGTTCTCGACGTCGAGGAAGACGGCGGAAACCTTGCCGATGGTGTCGCCGTCGTTGTCGATCACCTGCATGTCCTGCAGGCTGTCGGGGTTCATGGTGCGGGGGTGCGGCATGAGCGCGTCCTTCCAGTCGGGCCGCTCGTTCCCGGTCCGAGTGGACGCGGGCGCGACGGCGCGGGCCTGACTCTGGTACCCGCGGGTGACGCGGACACCGGATCTGAGAAGGACACGCTGTCGTCGCCATCGCATGACGCACGCAATGCCCGCCCGGCGCACGGCCTGAGGGCGATTGCGGCGCTGCCTGGGTGGGTCCGCCCGGTGACATGCGAAACTGACGAAGGCGGGCACCACCAAGCGCAGGAGCGTCGGCCCCCGCACCACGCTCCAGCACCCGACGGGATGAGGCGGCGTGAGCACACGAACGGGCGCTCGTGCCGCGCCGACCGGTCAGGCCCCGCGCACGCGCCTGACCCGGGCAGCCGGCGGCGGGCAGTAGATGGGCGCCGTTGTCGATGGAGCCGAGGCCATCGAGCTGGGGCGGGCAGCCACGCGGGCGGCGCTGTCCAGAGGGTGCAGCCGCGACGCTGCTGAGGATGTTGCACAGGAGACTCTGGCCCGCGTGTTCATCGCGGCCGACCGACTCGACCCGTCGGCGCGGTTGCCCTTTGCTGTCACCACGGCCCGGAACCTCGCTGTCGACGGGCACCGCGCCACGGTCCGCGACCGTCGCAACCGGCACCGCCTGCTCGACCCGGCGGAGGCACCGCAGCCGGAGGAGGCGACGATTGCCGGCGAACGCGCGGCCGCCCTCGGTCGGGCGCTGGCCGGGCTCGACGCCACGGACCGGCAGGTACTCGTCGCTCATTCCGACGGCATGAGCACGGCCGAGCTCGCCGAACGGGAGGCCTCGACGCCCGGGGCGATCGCCGCGCGACTCGCGCGCTCACGCGCCCGTCTCCGGCTGGACTACGTGCTGGCGCTGCGCAAGGCGCGCCTGCCCTTCCCTGCTTGCCGGCCCGTGCTGCTGGCCATCTCCGCGAGCGACACCCGCCGCCAGCGCGCGCTCGCTACGGCCAACCACCTGGCGCAGTGCCCGACCTGCGCCGAGCTCGTCCCTCCCCTGGCGCAGCGCCGGAGCACGCTCGCCGGCATTGCAACTGTCCCCCTGGTGATGCTGGGTGCGGTAGGCGGCAAGATCGCACGCCTGAGCCAGCAGCCGGCGGCTCAGGCAAGTGCCGCCGTCGGAGTTGTCGGCGCCGTGGGCACAGCCGCCGTCATCGGCGCAGGCGGTTCTCATCACGCAGCTCCGCGCCCTGTCGCGGCGCCCCCACCCGTTGCAGCGTCCCCAGCGCCCCCAGCGCCTCCGGCGTCGCCGGCACCTGTCCGTACCGCGGCATGGTTGCGCGGCTCGAACGGTGCGACCCTGTCGCTGGCCGACGTGAGCAGGCTGTCGGGGCAGCGCATCGTCGCCCGGCGTGCACCGGTCCAGTCCGTCGTCGCCCACCTGGGCTTCTGGATCGGGACCCCGGGCAACCGGATCTACGTCCACATCACCTCGCAGCAGGGCCTTGGCTCGCCCATCAGGAAGGGCAGCACCGTCAGCTTCGAGGGGGTGCTGGCGCCGCACCGCCCGGGCTTCGCCGCGAGCGACGGAGTGCAGGGCGCCGAGGGACGCCAGGAGCTGGACCTAATGGGCGTTCACATCAACGCGGCGGGCTCGGTCCTGCGCCGGCCCTGACGCGGTCCTAGTCGACCGGCTGGGTCACATCCGGGCGGGCTGCGGGGCCGAGGCGCGGCAGGGAGGCGGCACGGCGAGCCAGGGCCGCGTCGGCGGCCGTGCGCTCCTGGCCGGACAGCCGGCCAATGGCCAGCATGAGATCGTCGGTCAGCGCCCGGAGCACGGTCGGGTCGTCCGCTCGACCGGCGTAGACGCTGAAATCCAGTGGTTCGCCGATGCGTATCTCGACCCTGGTACGGCGGGGGACGGTCTCACCGATCGGCAACACCTTGTCGGTCCCGACCATCGCTACGGGCACGACCGGCACCTGGGCCAGCAGCGCCATCCGGACCACGCCCGTCTTGCCCCGGTAGAGACGGCCGTCGGGCGACCGACTTCCCTCCGGGTAGACGCCCAGCAGCCGGCCGGTCCGCAAGACCCGCACCCCGGCTGCTAGTGCGGCCGCCGCCGCGTCGGAGTTGCCCCTTTCGATGGGAAGCAGCCCCGTACCCCGGACGAACGCCGCTTTCGCCCTGCCCTTGATGCCGCGACCTGTGAAGTACTCGGACTTGGCGAGGAAGGTCACGCGGCGACGGGTCAGGACCGGCAGGAACAGCGAGTCGCACATCGACAGGTGGTTGCTCGCCAAGAGCGCCCCGCCGCGAGCGGGGATCCGCTCGGCACCCATCACCCTAGGGCTGAACAACAGCAGGAACAGCGGGCGCAGCGTGTACTTGACGAACCAGTAGAACACGCTCGGCCCTAGGCTCGGGGAGGCTCGACGGGGCCGCTGATCGTCTCGACCTGCACGCGCTCGCGGCGCAGCTCGGTGCCGAACTCACGCTCCGTGCGCACTTGGTCGACGCTGACGGTGACCCGCTCGTAGGGCTGCGCCACCAGCTGCACGACCGGAACCTCCTCGCGCAGCGTGACCACCAGCGGCGGTCGGCCGGCGCCGGGGCTGGCGGGAGTGAACTGCCCGGTGAGAGGCTCGGGCATGGGCGCGGTCTCGACGACGAGCTCCTCGCGGCGCACGGTGACAGCGACCTGCCGCGTCTCGGTGACGATCCGGCGCCGGACGACCACTCGCTCGGTCGGGACCCAGCCGGTGCCCACCAGCCGAGCCCGCTCCTCCGAACGCACCGTCTCGATGTAGTCGGGCCGGCTGCGGGGGTCCTGCGTCATCGAGTTCTCCAGATCGTGGTGTGGGTCGGGCGTGCCGGGTCAGTTGGAGGTGCCGGGTCAGTTGGCGGTGCTGGGTCAGTTGCAGGTGCCGGGTCAGTCGGAGGTGCACTGTTGGACTGCCCCGTCCAGGTGGGCTGTCACACATTGGCGACACGTCACAGACACGCGACGGACGCTCGAGCATGACGCAGCGGTCCGTGGGCCACGGCCGGTGCTCACCCGGCAGCCCGCTTCAGCGTGTCAGCCGGGAATGCGCCGGCCTCGATGCAGCGCGCGCCCCAGCGGTCGAGCTGTGCACACACGGCATCGAGCCCGCTGCCGATCGAGTCGACGATCTGCTGCTCCTGGGCGTCGGTGCGGGCCTCGACCTGTGCGCGGACGGCCCGCCCGGCCTCCGAGAGCGCGGCGTCGCGGACCCAGCCGCGCGCCTCGAGCCCCGCCACCGCGGCCTGCATCGCGTCGTCGGACCACCCCCGCGTGCCGGTGTAGGACAGCAGCGGCATGCCGAGCCAGAGCTCGGTCAAGATGTTCATCTCGACCGCGCCAAGCCCCGCTGCGGCAGCTGCAGCGACGTGGCTGTCGCCGCGGTGCTCGCGAACCAGGTCACATGCCCACCAGAGGCGCTGTACGGGGTCAGCGGGTCGCCCGCGGCTGCGCAACCCACTGAACAGTGGCCGACCGGCGCCGTCGGCCGGCTCCACGGCGGAGGCAAGCAGATCTGCCACGGCCGCGATCTCGGCCGCAGCCGCACCCGCGCCGACGAGCACCGCACGAAGGCTGTCGCAGGTGGCTGCGTCGCGTTCGGCGAGCAGCCGCTCCCGCGGCACGGCCTGCCGAGCGGCGTCGTAGACAGAGGTGACGAGCTCGGGACTGAACCATGCGAACGCAGCCGCGACGACGGCGCCCACCGGCTCACCCATGGCGGCGGCGCGACCGCCGACGTAGGAGGTGAGGAAGTTCAGCCCTAGCTGCGCCAGCCGCTCGTTGGTGAGCGGGCTCCACACGGCATGCATGGCGATCGGCTCGCACGCGTCGCGCAGCCGGCGCGCGGGAGCGCCCGCGAGCACGGCCTCCGGCAGGGGCGTGCCCTCCGGACGCGGCGCGAAGAACGCCGCGACAGCCTCGCTGTAGTCCATCAGTCCTCCATCGCCACCGGCCGCCGCTGCCGCTGCCTGCCCGCCGGTTCAGGGCGAAACCGTACCCGGGGGCCAGTGGCTGGGCAGCAGCGCCTCCCGTCCACCCGGCACGCCTACGGCCTGTGTGAGCTGCCGTCGACGGGGGCGGCCGAGCGGCACACGCGGCACACGCGGCACAAGCGGCACAGGTTGAGCTTTCCGTTCGCGGCATCGGCGCGTCGCGGACCGGAACGCCAACTGCCGCGCGGAGCTACGCCAGCGAGCGTCCCGTTGCTGCGAATAAGTTGCAACAGCGAGGCCCTGCCCGTACGGTCGCCCTGGTACCTGCCGTTCGGTGGGGGCGGGCCGTCGAGCAAAGGCGCGGGCATGAGCACGGAGACGCAAGCGGTGCCGGCCCAGTCACAGCCGGATGCGCACACAGCAGGGGTGACCGACAGGCAGCGCGTCAGGTTCACCCGCGACGAGATGCCCCGGCTGATCGCCCTGTTCGGTGTCGTGGCCGCACTGCACATCGCCGGCTTCGGGTTGTTCCACTACTACGACTCCCAGCCGAAGTTCCACTCGCTGAACGACGGCCACGGCAAGCTGATCTTCGCGGGTGCCGCTGCCCTGGCGTACGGGTTCGGGCTGCGCCACGCCTTCGACGCCGACCACATCAGCGCCATCGACGACACCACCCGCTACCTGCTGCAGAAGGGCAAGCGCCCGCTGGGAGTGGGCTTCTTCTTCTCCCTCGGGCACTCGTCCGTCGTGATGGCCCTGTCCATCGGCATCGCCTTCGCGGCCAAGGCGGCCAGCCACTTCCAGCAGAGCTTCAAGGACACCGGCGGTGTCATCGGCACCCTGGTGTCGGCCACCTTCCTGTACCTGATCGCGGGGCTGAACCTCGCCGTCCTCGTCGGCATCGTCAAGATGTGGCGCAAGGCCAAGAGCGGGGAGTACCAGCCCGAGCAGCTCGACACCCTGCTGGCCCAGCGCGGGTTCATGAACCGGATCTTCAAGGGCCGCTACAACAAGTTCATCAACCACTCCTGGCAGCTCTACCCGGTGGGGGTGCTGTTCGGGCTGGGGTTCGACACGGCCACCGAGGTCGGTGTCCTCGGCCTGTCGGCAACGGCGGCCACCGCGGCTGTCGGCGGCGGCGTCTCACTGCCGCCGCTCGCCATCATCAGCCTGCCGCTGCTGTTCGCTGCCGGGATGAGCCTGATGGACACCCTCGACGGCGTGTTCATGAGCAAGGCCTACGGCTGGGCGTTTGTCACCCCGATCCGCAAGATCTACTACAACATCACGACCACCGGGCTGTCGATCTTCGTCGCCTTCGTCATCGGCACGATCGAGGTCATCGGGCTGCTGTCGGACAAGCTGGGCCTGACAGGCCAGCCGTGGGACTTCATCGGCGGGATCGACATCAACACTGCCGGGCGGATCATCGTCGGGATCTTCATCCTCGTCTGGATCGGCGCCGTGGCGTACTACAAGCTCGGGAAGATCGACGAGCGGTACGGGACGCCGGTCAGCACGCCGTATGAACCCGCCGCCTGACCGCAGCGCCTCCCGCTCGCAGCCCGGGTCAGCCGCTGCCGTCAGCTCCCGCCGGCACCGGCAAGCGCTCCCACACCTGCTGCAGGAACGCGGCCAGATGCTCCACCGAACGGTCGGCAGCGGCCAGCATCCCGGCCTGCAGAGGGTAGTCGTGCCACAGCCGGCTGACCCGCGTGTAGTGCACGTCGATGCCGGCATCCCGTGCCGCGAGGACGAACTGGTCGGCATCCGGGACCAGCACGTCGTCCGACGCGGCCACGACGAACAGCGGTGGTAGCCCGGCGGGCGAGGCGAACAACGGCGACAGCGCGGGGTCGGCCGGGTCGCGCCCACCCGCGTAGGACCGGACGCAGTCGGCGAGCCACTCCTGGCTGAGCAGTGGGTCGCGCCGGGCTCGGGCCGGGTTGCTGTTGCGGTCGGCGGTGAGGTCGAGCCAGGGCGAGATCAGCCCGAGCGCCCCGGGCCCGGGCTCGCCCGCATCGCGCAGGTGCAGGGCAGTGGCCACAGCCAGCCCGGCGCCGGCCGAGTCACCGAACAGGGCGACGCGGGCGGGGGCGACGTCGCCCGTGATGCTGCGCCAGACCGCGAGCGCGTCGTCCAGCGCGGCCGGGAAGGGATGCTCGGGGGCCAGCCGGTAGTCCGGCAGCAGAACCGGTGTGTGGGCAGCTCTGGCCAGGTGCGCGGCGAACACCTTGGCCGTTGCCGGCGAGCCGGTGCAGTAGCCACCGCCGTGCAGATGCACGACGAGGCGCGACGGGTCAGCGCTCGGCCCGGAGACACGCAGGGCCGGCCGGCCGCCCACCTCGACGGGCAGCACGACGGTTCCGTGCGGCAGCGGCCGGCCGCTGTTCAGCGCATCGAGCCGGGTCCGCTGCTTGCTGTACGGCAGCCGCGGGTTGAGCGCGAACCGGCCGGCGCCCCGCATCAGCAGCCGCAGCACCGGCGGCGGCACCCGCAGCGGGGTCCGCCCAGCCATCAGGCACCCACCAGAGGCGTGGTGCGCCGGTTTGGAGCGAGCTCGGGGTGCGGCGCCCGGGGCATCACCTCGTAGTCGCTGAGGTCCAACCGCCGGGTGCGGCGCCGGAAGTCGAACGTGTACCCCGGCCAGTTGTTGGTGTTGCGGCCCGTCGCCGTGGTGTACCAGCTGTCGCATCCGGTCTCGAACACGGTCGAGCTGCTGCGCTCGTGCAGCTGCTCGTTCCACCGGTTCTGCGCATCGTCGCGCACGTCGATCCAGGCCAGGCGCTCCTGCTGCAGCGTGGCGAGCGTGTCGAGCACGTACTCGTACTGGCTCTCGAGCATGTAGATGATCGAGTTGTGGCCGAGGTTGGTGTTGGGGCCGTACAGCAGGAACAGGTTCGGGAACCCCGCCACGGTCGTGCCCAGGTAGGCCTGCGCGCCTTCCTGCCAGGCGTCGTGCAGCGTCTGGCCGGCGCGGCCGGTGACCCGCATGGGCTGCAGGAAGTCCAGGGTGCGGAAGCCGGTACCGAACACGATGGCGTCGCACGGGTGCTCCCGCCCGTCCTCGGTCACCACAGCGTGCGGCGTGATCTCGCGGATGTGCGAGGTGACGACGGCGACGTTGTCGCGGCGCAGCGCGGCGTACCAGTCGTTGGAGATCAGGATGCGCTTGCAGCCCATGACGTAGTCCGGGGTCAGCGTCCGGCGCAGCTCCGGGTCGGGGATCTCCTGCTCGAGGAACGTCACCCACTGCTTTCGCATGACGCTCATCAACCTGGGCGCCGTGATGAACCCGAGCGCCCGGCTCTCGTGCCGCACGTACTGCCCCAGCCGGCTGCCACGCCGCAGCATCGGGACCCGGTCGAGCAGCCGCAGGTAGCGCCCCGAGTACGCGCGGTCCGGCTTGGGGATCACGTAGGGCGCAGAGCGCTGGAACACCGTCACGTGCGCGGCCTGCTTGGCGACCTCGGGCACGAACTGGATCGCGCTCGCCCCGGTGCCGACGACGGCGACACGCTTGCCGGTCAGGTCGACGCTGCTGTCCCAGCGCGCGGAGTGCCACGCCGCACCCGCGAACGTCTCCAGGCCCTGCAGCTTCGGGATCACCGGGCGGTTCAGCTGGCCGACGGACGAGACGACGACGTCGGCCTCCAGCGTCTCCCCGCCCGGCAGCGAGACGCGCCAGCTGTCGCTCTGCTCGACGAAGTCGAGGGCGGCGACCTCGCAGTCGAACCTCAGGTATGGCTCCAGAGCGAACGTCCGCACGACGTCGGCCAGATAGGCGAGGATGTCGGCCTGCCCGGCGTACCGCTGCCGCCAGCGGCCCGGATGGAACGAGAACGAGTACAGGATCGCCGGGACGTCGCAGGCCGCGCCGGGGTAGGTGTTGTCGCGCCACGTCCCGCCCACCCCGCCGGACTTCTCGAGGATGACGAGGTTGTCGTGGCCGGCCTGCAGCAGCCGGACCGCCATCCCGATCCCGCCGAAGCCGGCCCCGATGATCACAACCCGCGGCTTGTCGCTCCCGCTCATGGCCCGCCTTCCGTCACGGCACAGCAGTGTGCGGTGCACCTCGCCCAACAGTCTGAACGAGCACTCCCCGTTACCGCCCGCGGGTGTCGCGTAGTCGCGCCGGTTGGAGATCGGTCAAGGTGGGCTGTCGAGCGCCCGATGGTTCGAGCAGCGCCCCGCTTTCCGGCGGCGGTGCCGCATTGGAGGACGCATGGACCCCAGCACTGCCCCCGCTGACCCCGGCGAAGTCCTGCAGCAACTGCTCGCCCAGCATCCCGACGCGCGGGTCAGTGCGACCTCCCCTGAGGGCATGCCCGTCGAGGTGCCACCGGCCGTTGGCCTGCAGCCGAGCCACAGCCGCGGCAGCAAGGCCGGGGTACGCACCTGGGCCGCGGAGGACCGGTCGGCCGTGATCGCCGCGTTCGAGCTGGCGCGCCGGACCGGCATCGGCACCGTCTCCGCGCGCCTCGCGAGCGACCCCACCGCCATTTACGCGCTTCACCTGCTCGACCTCAGACCGGCCTACGGCGTCCTGCTGACGGTCGCGGTGGGTCAGTCGGGCGCGGACGGCACGCGCCGGCTGGTCGAGGCTGACCAGGTCAGCGAGGGGCCGCGCCTGGCCCGGGTGACCAAGAGCGATGTGGGAGTCTTCCTCACGATCGACGCGGCGACGACGAGCATCCTCGGCTGGCGGTCCGAGGAGATGGTCGGCCGCCGCTCGCTCGAGTTCATCCATCCCGACGACCACGCCCTGGCACTCGAGAACTGGTTCGAGCTGCTCGGCGCGCCCGGGCCCTCCCGGCGGGTACGGCTTCGGCACAAGTCACGCTCGGGCGCGTGGGTCTGGTTCGAGGTCAGCAACACCAACCTGCTGCAGCAGGACGACCCGTGCGTCGTCGCCGAAATGGTCGACATCTCCAAGGAGATGGCGGCACAAGAACTGCTGGTGCGGCTCACGCAAGCCCTACCCCTCGGCGTGTTCCAGGTCGACGCCGCCCGCCGGATCGTCTACAGCAACAGCCGGCTGCTCGACATGCTGGCCCTCACCCACGCGAGCTCCCTCGACCAGTTGCTCGCCCTGGCCGTCCCGGGGGACGAGCAGGCACTCGAGGATGCCGTCGCCGCCGTGCTGCAGCGCTCCATCGACCGCGACATCGAGGTCGAGCTCGCCATCCCCGGCCGCAGCGAGGGACGCCACTACCAGCTCAACCTGCGGCCGCTGACCAAGCAGCACGGCGACTCCAACGGCGGGGCGATCGGCTGCCTGGCCGACGTGACCGACAGCGTCGTGCTGCGGCGCGGGCTCGAGGTGCGCGCTAGCTTCGACACGTTGACCGGCTGCCACAACAGGGAGTCGGTCACGGCCGCACTGCGGGCCCTGACCCGCGCGGCCGACAGCCACCGCACCGGGATCGGCGTTTTCTTCATCGACCTCGACCACTTCAAGGCCGTCAACGACACGCTCGGCCATGCCGCCGGCGACGAGCTGCTCTCGCTCGTCGCCGACCGGCTGCGCGCCCTGACCAGGGAGCACGACCTGCTGGGGCGCCTCGGCGGTGACGAGTTCCTCATCGTGTGCCCGCAGCTCGCGGATTCGGGCGCCGCGCTGGTCCTCGGCCGGCGCATCGCCGACACCCTGCACGGCGACGTGGCACTGGCCGCGGGCACCGTCGCCCTGGGCGCCAGCATCGGGGTGGCCTGGACCATCTCCGGCCAGCTCGACGAGACCGTGCTCGTCAACCGTGCGGATGCGGCGATGTACGCCGCGAAGCGGCGCCGGGACGGCGTGCCCTGCCTGTACGCGCCGGGGCTCGACGCAGCACCTCGGCACGACGCGGGGGCAGCACAGGTGCCGGCGGCCCGCGCCACGGAGGCACCCAGCCCGTCCGGCAGCCCGGCCCGGTGAGCCCCGCCCGGTAGATCGCCTGACAACACAACTGGATCAACTTAAGGCCGCAAAACCGGGCGAAGTGGCCGCCCAGCGATCACGTTGTGTCGGTTCAGTGGCAACGCGGACCGGGCAGCGGTGCAGGTCCGCCGGTTCACGTGGACGTCCCCCAACGGTCAGCTCACGGCTGGGTACTTGCTGCTGTACATCCGCATGTCGGCCAGATGCAGCAGCGGACCGAAGTCCTCGGCGTCGCCGGGGTAGACACTGATCCCCATGCTGGCGCCGACGACCGCCGGCTGGCCGGCGAGGGTGAGCGGGGCTGCGACCGCGGCCGCCAGCTTGTCCCCCACCTGCTGCGCCTCGGCACGCGCGGTGCCCGGCTCCAGGCCGAGCAGGACGACGAGGAACTCGTCCCCGCCGAGCCGCGAGAGCAGGTCGCTACGGCGCAGGCACGCCTGCATGCGCTGCGCGGTGACCACCAGCAGCTCGTCGCCCGCCGCGTGCCCGTGCAGCTCGTTGACCGCCTTGAAGCCGTCGAGGTCCAGGTACAGGAGCGCCAGCGCCCCGCCGCCGGCACGGACCTCCCACAGCGCTGCCTCGACCCGCTCCTGCACCCGACGCCGGTTGGGCAGTCCAGTCAGAGCATCGGTGTAGGCGAGCTGCTCGATGCGGGTGAGGTAGCTGTCCGCACGCTCGCGCTCCTGCTGCAGAGCCAGCTCTGCGTGAACCCGTGTCGTGATGTCGTTCTGCAGGCCGATGTACTGCACCACGGCGCCGTCGTCATCGAGCACCGGGGCGAGGTAGACCTCGTTCCACCACGGCTCGCGCTCGGTGCCCCGGTAGTTCAGCAGCGTCTCCCGGCACTCCAGACCTGCCTCGATCGCCGCGCGGATCCGGCCGCTGGCCGCCGGATGGGTGCCCGGACCCTGCAGGAACCGGCAGTTGCGGCCGAGCACCTGCTCGTTCGGCAGGCCCGACAGCGACTCGAAGGCCGAGTTGGCGTAGACGAGCGGCTGGTCGGGGCGGGTCATGTCGGCCACCGTCACTCCGCTCGTCGTCGCCGCGAGCGCCCGCTCGAGCAGAACGGCCGGGAAGGGGGCGATCGGCGAGACCAGGGAAGTGGCAGCAGGCGCCGCAGCGGACGGTTGCGCCAACGACTCAGCCGAAGGTGGGAGCCGGGCCACGACCCGGGTCAGCAGCTCATGTGCCGCCCGGACCACGGTGCCACGCTGGTAGGTCAGGGCGTACTCGAACCGGCGCTCCATGTCCTCACCGGCGTCTCCGAGGTCCCGAGCCAGCAGGGCGACGCTGTAGTGCGGGCTCAGCACCACGACGTCCCACTCGCCGCGCACCGGATCCCCCTCGGCCAGGGCTGCTCCCCGCACGCCGGGCATCGGCTCGGGTGGAAGATTCTCGCCCAGTGCGCAGACGAAGCCGGTAGCGGCGACCAGGGCGGCGTAGCGCTCTCTGGTCGAGGGGGTGAAGTGCCGTGCCTCCTGGAACGTCGCCGCGACGATGCAGGTGTCGCCGAGGCGCAGCGCCTCGCGCTCGAGCTGCTTGCTCAGCTCGATGAGCAGGGCCTTGGGAGAGCGGCGCAGCGCGACGGAGTCGGGCAGGCAGGCGAAGGGCGAGGCCCGATCGCTCGTTGCCGCGACCGGGGGCGCAGGCGACAGGTCCAGCTCGCCGACGACGTAGTCAGGATGCGCCCCCGCTCCGGGGCGGCCGAGAAGCCAGCCCTGCCCGAGCGTCGCCCCGAGGGCGCGGGCGAGCTCGAGGTGAGCCTTGGTCTCGATGCCCTCGGCGAGCACCAAGGCGCCGGACTGCTCCGCGTAGGAGTTGACGGCGTTCATGATCTCGGCCACGGCCGGACCCGGCCGGTCCTGAACGAGGCGCAGGTCGAGCTTGACGACGTCGGGGTGGATCAGGGGCATGAACGCGAGCGAGGCGGGCTCGGCACCGACGTCGTCGAGCGCCAGCCGCCAGCCGAGCTCGCGCACCCGGTCGACGGTGCGCAGCAGTTCCGCGGGTCGGGCGGCCAGGGCGCGCTCGGTGATCTCCAGGACGATGTGCAGCTCGCCGGGCGCATCTCGGGCGATGGCCAGCAGGTCCTCGAGCGGAGCGGTGTCGAGCACCTCGGGCTCGACGTTGACGAACAGCGTCAACGGCGCCAGCAGGCACTGCTCGATCGCTCCCTCGACGGCCGCCCGCCGGCAGGTGTGGTCGAGCTCAGCCAGGCGACCGGCCGCCCGGGCCGCCGCAAACAGGGCGTCGGGCGTGGCGAGCGGGCCGGCGGGGCCCCGGGCCAGGGCCTCGTACGCGACCACCCGGCCGGTGTCGAGCTCCACGATCGGCTGGAAGACGCTGTGCACCGCACCGGCGTCCAGCACCTGCTCGATCGACGTCAGCGAAGGGGTCAGCTGCTGCATCCTCCAGATGTCGGCAGGTCGGGGCGGCCGCTGGATGGCACGCCCCCGACGAGTTCGGAGCCGGATCGGCGTTCGGGCTGTCAGGTGCCGCGCACCCGCCGCCAGGGCCCGAAGCGCACGGTGAGACCGGGCGAGTAGAGTACGCTGGCCGGTGCCCCATCGCTGACGCCGGGCAGGCCGGCGGCCGCGACGACGTCCTCCTCCAGGTGCTCCAGGTCAGCCTCGTGCAGCGGCCAGCGCGGGTGCTCGTTCGGCCACCTGACGGTGGTGCGTCCGCGTACGCCAGGGCGGGAGGTGTGCAGGGCCCAGCGGGCCGTCAGGAAGTGCTCGAGCGCATCCGGCTCCCCGATGGGTGCGCCGACGCGGACCCGCGTGCTGGCCCTCGTCCCGCGGGGGCCCGGCCAGCGGCGGACACTGTCATACTGCACGGTTCTGGTCCCACCGACCTCGCCGTCGACGCGCACCCGGCTCGGCGCCCAGTTGTAGGGCAGTGCCGCAGCCCCGCGGGCGGCGAGCACCGGCAGCGCGCGGTCGGCGTCGAGGGAGCGGAAGACGACCCCGCGCCGCCCCTCGGCGTCGACCGAGTACAACCGGACGTTGGTTTCGACGAAGTCACCGAGCCACGGCAACCCCGGCAACCTGCCGAAGCCCAGGCCCACCATGCGGAAGTGGATGAGCCCGACCCAGGTGGTGCCCCCATGCTCGTCCGGACGTACCCCGGCTGGTAGGAGCGGCGCCACGCGTTCCGCCGGCACCGGCCAGTGCAGGAACACCGCGTCCGCCCAGTGCTGATGGAGCAGCACCGGCCGCACCGGCGCGGACGGGTCGGGCGTGATCGGCTCAGGCACGACCAGCTCGTGCGCTCGCGGCGCTCCCATCACCGGAAGTCGCTTCGATGGTCCGCGCCGGAATCTGTCGCCATGTCACGAGCCACCGCCTCCATGGATCGGCCCTGCTCCCGGGCCATCGCCCGGAGCCGCTGATGCCCAGCGCGGGACGACACGCCCTCCTTCTCGGCCAAGGCCGCCGCGGCGCTGTCGATCACCTTCCGCGCGTCGAGCGCGTTGCGCAGCCGGACGGCGAGCTCGGACTGCTCCTCGGCGTAGAGCGTGGTCGCGATGAGCAGTGCCGCGATGTCGGTGAACGCGACGAGCGCCAGCTCTCCCTGCGGTGTCCACGGCCGGCGGGTGCAGGAGACGACCGCCACGACGCCGATCGGCCTCTGCTGGAACGGGATGGGGCTCGCCAGCACTGCCCGTAGCCCGCTGTCCGCTGCGGCAGGCCCGAACGCCGGCCACCTGTCCTCGTCGATCAGGTCCTCGGACCGGACGACTGTGTGGTCGACGAAGGCGTCGAGGCACGGCCCCTCGTGGTGCTCGAGCTGCAGCGCTTCCAGGTGCGCGATGCGAGTGTCCGAGACCGCGGCAACCCGCAGGTGGTGCTCGGAGTCGACGAGCATGAGCGCGGCGCCGTCCACCCCGAAGATCGTGTGGGTGGTGTGGACGATGTCGTGCATCGCCTCGTTGAGGTCGGCCGTACCGAACCGCATCCGCCCGAGCTCGTCGAGCGCCCGGCGCACATCCTGCTCGGACAGTGCCACGGGGCTCTCCCTTGCGTCAGGCGGGCACTGTACGGCCTCCCCCTACTGGTAGCTGACGAACTCGGGTCGCGGACGCAAGGTCATCACCTCTGCCGGCGTCATCTGCACCGGGTCGTCAACCCTGCGCAGGAACACCTTGAAGCCGATGTGGAAGCGGCCGAGGTTCGCCGTGACGACGCGGTAGGTGTCGAGCTTGACCGAGACCGGTCCGAGCCCGTCCATCTGCAGCATCGTCGCCAGGCCGGTACGGAACGCGATGTTCTGCCGGTCGGGCAGCTCGGTGAGGCGGAACTCGTGCACGATGAACAGCTTCTGCGGCAGCCGGTGCTTGACCACGAGGGCGGACAGGTAGCTCGACACCTCATTGACGCTCGCCGCCGACGACGACCCCAGTACCTGGTTCGGAAACTGCTGGGCCGTCAGCTTCCACTCCGGGTCGAGCGCGACCCCGACCGACGGGTCGAGCAGGAAGCGCTCGTAGCGCTTGACCTGCGGCAGGAACTCCGCGCGGCCCGGCTGGAAGTCGAGCACCAGCAGCATCTTGTGCTTGTGGGCGGTGTCGAGGTAGCGCTGCACGAGCGAGGGGTCGGCAGGCGAGCTGTAAGCGCCGTCGGGGCCGGCCGAGGCAGACGCGACGGTGGTGACGAGCTCGAAGGCCGGCTGCACCCGCCCGTACGGCGCGTAAGCGGCGGCCTGCTGCTCGACCCCGACGGCGTCGGCCTCCGGGTTGTTGGTCTTGCCGAGGATGTTGGAGGTCCCGACGATGCCGTAGTAGGCAACGATGAGGTGACCCGGCAGCAAGGCCCGGCCCCCTCGCGGCAGCTGGGGCGGCGGGGGTGGCGGAGGCGGCGGCTTCGGGCTGGGCGAGGCGCTGGCCACGGACGCGGCGCCACCACCGGTCGCCGTCGTGGGAGACCCGCCTGCCCGGCTCTTGCCGCTGCCGCTCCCACAGGCACCCGCGGTCAGGACCGCAGCGGCGAGCACCGCGATACCGCTGGCACGACGTCTTGCTCCTCCATCACTTCGCACAGGGAGCAGTCTGCGCCATGCGGGTGCAGCCAGGTCACAGGTGACACGCAGAAAGGTCAGGACCCGACCCGGGCTTTGAGGAACGCGACGACCCGCTCGCGGGCGGCGTAGGCCGAGTTCGGCGGGTCCTCACGGATTTCACCGGTCAGCACCGAATGCGCCGACCCCTTGTAGCCGTCAGGGTTGCCCTTGCGGCTGTCGAGGACGATGAGCTCGACCGCGCCGCCCAACGTGCTCGCGTAGGCAGCGAAACGGTCCGGCGGCACGGCCTTGTCCTCGCTGAACCTCAGGCCGACCAGGCACAACCCTCCTGCGGTCCGCTCCTGCACGATGACGGCCTCGGCGGGCGACAGCCCCAGGTCATTCTTGCGAGCGGCACCGACCGCGAAGGGGACGCTGGGCTGGCTCATCACCGCCGCGAGCACGGAGCCGTCGACGGCTGTGGCCAGGGCGAAGCCTCCGGTGAAGCACATGCCGACGACGCCGACACCGGGTCCTGGGGTCCGGGCGTTGAGGTCGGCGGCCAGCGCCCTCAGGAAGTGGGAGAAGGGACGCTCAGCGCCCACCGCGAACGCCTTCATCTCCTTGGCCACGCACAGTTTGGCGATGGTGGCGACGGCGTAGGGCGTCATTACAACCTTGCCGGGGGTCCCGAACAGCGAGGGGAGCGCAACAGTGGACCCGTTTCGCTAGTCGCCCTACGCCGTGCCGGTGCCTCGACCGGCGGGTGCAGCCGCCCTACGCGTCGGGGTCGAAGATGGCTTCGATCGGCGCGGCGAACAGGCGGGAGATGCGAAAGGCGAGCGGCAGGCTGGGGTCGTAGCGTCCGGTCTCCAGGGCGTTGACCGTCTGCCGCGAGACGTCGAGCTGGTCGGCCAACCCGCCCTGGGTCCAGCCGCGGGCCTCACGCAATGTCTTGAGGTTGTTCCTCACGCCATCCGGGCCCGGATGCCCGCGACGAGCCAGCCGAGCATCCCCGCCCCGTAGACCAACCACCCGGCACTGCCGTGCTCCAGCCGGAGCCCGGCGATCCCGAGGAAGCCGACGGTGAGCGCGGCAACCATCGCGACGGCGAAGCCGACGGCCAACCCTTGGAGCAGCAGCAGGCGCTGGTAGTCGTCGATGCGGGTGACGTGCCGGGCGACCGCGCGGACCGCCCACAGGGCGGGGATGACGGGAAGCAGCGCCCACAGGTAGCGCCACGAGCCATGGCCGTCGAGGTGACCCCAGACGAGCACGGCGCTCAGCACTACCGCATAGGCGAGCATGCTCGGCCAGAAGTCCCGGTTGTAAGCGCGGGCCCGGGCACGGTCACCGCTGCTAGCTGACGTCCTGTCAAGGCTCCTTGTCATGTGAAGAGAGTGCTCGACGCACGGGCCCGTGTCAAGCTTGCTTGTCAGCACTTTCCGCTCGACCCGCGCAAGGGAAGTCGGACCTGACAGGGTGCAGAGATGCCCGATACCCGCGCCTTGCTGTTCGACGTCTTCGGCACCCTCGTCGACTGGCGGACCAGCTTGCTGCAGGAGGCGGCCGCGGTTGCCCCTCGCGCCAGCGGCCGAACGCCCGACTGGGCCGCCGTCGTCGACGACTGGCGCCGCGCCTACCGGCCGGCGCTCGACCGGGCGCGCGCCGAGCCGGTATGGCGCGACCTTGACTCGCTGCAGCGCGAGACGCTTGCCGAGGTCCTCGAGCGGCACGGCATCCAGCTGACCGACGAGGACAGCGAGACATTGGTCCAGGCGTGGCGCAGGCTGCACCCCTGGCCCGACACCCGCGCGGGCCTGGAGCGGCTGCGCACCTGCTTCCGTACCGCGACCCTGTCGAACGGGCACGTCGCCCTGCTCGTCGACCTGTTCCGCTTCGCCGACCTGCGGGTCGACGCGGTCCTGTCGGCCCAGCTCGCCGACAGCTACAAGCCCGATCCGCGCGTGTACGAGCGGGGCGCAGCGCTGCTGAGCGTCGGGCCGGGAGAGGCCGCGATGGTGGCCGCCCACGCCGACGACCTGCAGGCAGCCGCGGCGGTGGGGCTGCGCCCGATGTTCGTGCGCCGGCCGCAGGAGTGGGGCCCGGCAGGCGGTCAGGAGCCTCCGGCGGGCCTGGCCGGGCTGGTCGTCGTCGACGACCTGGTCGAGCTGGCCGACGTCCTCGGCTGCTGAGCCGTGCTGGTGGCCGTGCGGGTCGCGGACCTGATGGCAGCGGCGACCTCCTCCAGCGCCGCGAGGCTGTGCCCGCTGACGAACCCGTGGCAGTACGGCAGGGCAGCCGCCATCCCGCCGACCAGCGGCGCGAAGCCGGCTGCCGCCTTTCGTGGGTTGACCCAGATGATCCGGAACGCCAGCCGGGCGAGCCGCGCCATCTGCGCAGCGACGCTGTCCGGGTCGTCCTGCGCCCAGCCGTCCGACAGGATGACGACGACCGAGCCGCGCGCCATCCCCCGCCGCCCGTAGTCGTCGACGAACCGCGCCAAGCTGTCGGCCAGGCGGGTTCCGCCGGCCCAGTCGGGAGCAGTCGCAGCGGCCTGGGCCAGCGCCTGGTCGGGGTCGCGCACGGCCATCTGCCGGGTCAGCCGAGTCAGCTTCGTCGAGAAGACGAACGCCTCGGCGCGGGCCCCGGCGACGGCCCCCTGCAGCAGCGACAGGAAGACGCGGGTGTAGGGCTCCATCGACCCCGAGACGTCGCAGAGCAGGACCAAGCGCCGCGGCCGGTCCCGCCGCCGGCGGTGCACGAGGCGCACCGGGTCACCTGCCGAGCGCTGCGCGCCCCGCAGCGTGCGCCGCATGTCGAGCCGCTCGCCGCTGCGTTGCGAGGCATGGGTGCGGCGGGTGCTCCGCACTGGCGTCGACAGCACGATCCGACGGACCAGCTGTCGCATGAGCGCCACCTCTTCCGGATCCAGGTCGGCGAACGAGGTGTGGCTCAACCGCTCGAGGTCCGAGGCAACGGCGAGCACCGACTCTCGGGCGGGACTGTCGTCGTCACCTTCCCCCGTGCCGTCGGAGGCAGCCGAGCCGCCCTCGGGTGCCTGGCCTTCAGTGGGTCGGCTGCCCGGCTGGGCGGATTTGGTGTCACGGGGCTCGGACCCGACTGCGGGCGGTGCAGCGGTGTCACCGCGGCTGTCAGCCGGATCGAGCATTCCGTCGAACAGCGCGGAGAAGACGGCGTCGAACACCGGCAGGTCGGAGCGCTGGGACACCAGCGTGATGCGCGCGGCCCAGTACAGCGGCTCGCGATGGTCCGGCGGGACCACCCGCAGGGCGGCGGCGAAGCGGCCCGCACGCTCGGGCGGCACGCCGACACCGGCCCGCTGAAGTGCCGTCGCCAGCCCGACGGCCAGCGCGGCCGGCTCGACGAGCAGGCCGGGACCAGCCGTACCAGCAGCGGTTTCAGCCACTGTCGCTGCCGACCAGCCAGCCCATCCCCCGGCCGAGCACCAGGTCGAGGTCGTCCCGGTTCTTGACGATGGAGCCCAGCGTGGCCTGCGCGGACGCCGCATCCATGCGCGGCACCCCGAGCAGGCTGAGGGCGGCGACCCAGTCGATCGCCTCGGCTATTCCGGGCGGCTTCTCCATCTCCAGCGAGCGCAGCCGGGCGACGGCGTCCGCTGCTCCGACGGCCAGCGGCTCCGCGCTGCCCGGCACGCGGCGCCGAACGATCGCCGTGGTCCGGTCGGATCGCGGGTAGTCGATCCAGTGGAACAGGCACCGGCGCCGCAGCGCGTCGTGCAGGTCGCGGGTGCGGTTCGAGGTCAGCAGGACGATGGGCGGATGGGTGGGCCGGATCGTGCCCAACTCGGGGATGGTGACTGTGCCTTCGGCCAGCAGCTCGAGCGTGAACGCCTCGAAGTCGTCATCGGCCCGGTCGAGCTCGTCGATGAGCAGGACGGCGGGCCTCGGCCCGGGATGCGTCAGGGCGCGCAGCAGGGGGCGGCGCAGCAGGTAGTCCTCCCCGAACAGGGCGGCCTGGTCGAGGTGCTCGGCTCGCGACTCGGCGAGCCGGATCGCGAGCAGCTGCTTGGCGTAGTTCCACTCGTACAGGGCCTCGGCTGCGTCGATGCCCTCATAGCACTGCAGCCGCACCAGCGGTGTGTCGAGGACCTGGGCCAGCGCCTTGGCGACCTCGGTCTTGCCCACGCCGGGCTCACCCTCCAGCAGCAGCGGCTGCGGTAGCCGGACGGCCATGAACACGGCCGTTGCGAGGCCGGCATCGGCGAGGTAGTCAACGCGGTCGAGCGCCGCGGCGAGGGCGGCGACGTCGGGAACCCGCGCGATCACGTCCCCCTCGGCGCCCGAGCGCGCCGCCTCGGACAGCCGGGCCGGCCCCTCCGGATAGCCGACAACGGCGCCGTCCTCGTCAGCCGGTGGCGGCATACCGCTCCGGGTCCGCCACGAATGCCTCGCGGCAGTGCTCGCAGCAGAAGTACTGCGCGCCGCCGCTGGCAGCTGCCTGCGGCACCTCGCTGGAGACGGCCACGGTCATGCCGCAAACTGGGTCGACCGCCTCGCCCCCCGGCACGCCCACGGCCGGCGCTGGAGCGGCGGCCAGAGCCTTGGTCGCGACGAGCTCAGCGAGGATCGACAGGGCGATCTCCGGCGCGCTGCGGCCACCGATGTCGAGCCCGGCCGGGCTGTGCACCCGGTCGATGCCCGGGGCGTTGAGCGAGGCCAGCACGGCCGTGGCCCGTCTCCGGCTGGCGACGAGAGCGATGTACGGGACGTCGGCCCGCAGCGCGGCCTCCAGGGCCGGCTCCTCCCCGCGACCGTGTGACGCGACAACGACGGCCGCGACCCCGGCACCTGGGTCGTCACCCGCCGGCAGGCCGCTAGCCTGCTCGACGGCCAGACCCAGCGGCTGCCCAAGGGCTACGAGGGCCTGCGCCACGGGGGTGTCACCCACGACGACCATGCGCGGCGCCGGTCGACGCGGTTCGAGAAAGATCTCTACGGTGCCCCCCGAAAGGCAGGGGTTGGCCACCGTCACCGCGCCCTCCTCGAGCGTCGTCTCGGGCGCGCCAGCCTGGATGCGCAGCAGCAGGGGCTCGCCCGTGACCAGCACCTGCAGGGCGTGGACCCGCACCGAGCTCTCCGCGCACGTGCCGCCGACGAAGCCCTCGATCTGCCCGTCGGCATGTACCAGCGCCGTGTCGCCGGCGTGCGCGCTCGTCGGGTGCAGCGCGCGCACGACGGTCGCCTGGACGAACGGGATGCGCGCCTGCTCGAGCTCGCTCACGCGGGCGGCGAGGGGGGCGCCATCAACTCTCCCCCATCAGCTGTTCCCCATCAGCCGGCCCGCATCAGATCGGCGGCCGCGGACGGCCCTGCATGGCCTCCCACACTCGCGCCGGGGTGCACGGCATGTCCATGTGGACGAGCCCGAAGGGCGCGAGCGCATCGACAACGGCGTTGACCACCGCCGGCGGCGAGCCGACCGTCGCCGACTCCCCGATGCCCTTCGCCCCGATGGGGTGGTGTGGTGACGGCGTCACCGTGAAGGCGAGCTCCCAGTCGGGAACCTCCATGGCCGTCGGGATCAGGTAGTCCATGAACGACCCGCCGAGGCAGTTGCCCTCCTCGTCGAAGTCGATCAGCTCCATCAGTGCCATCCCCACGCCGTCGGTGAGGCCGCCGTGGATCTGACCCTCGATGATCATGGGGTTGATCCGGGTGCCGCAGTCGTCAACGGCGATGAACCGGCGCACCTTGACGTGCCCCGTGCCGGGGTCGACGTCGACGACGCAGATGTAGGCACCGAACGGAAAGGTGAGGTTCGGCGGGTCGTAGGTGACCTCGGCGTCGAGGTTGCCGTCGACACCGTCGGGCAGCGCGATCGTCCCGTGCACCGCGAGCGCGATCTCCTGAATGGTCTTGCCCTGCTCCGGGTCGCCCTTGACGAACCAGCGACCCTTCTCCCACTCCAGGTCCTCAGGGCGCACCTCCAGCATGGCTGCGGCGACGAGCCGGGCCTTGTCGCGCACCTTCCGGGTGGCCATCACGACGGCCGCGCCGCTGACCGGCGTCGAGCGGCTGCCGTACGTGCCCAGGCCGAACGGGGTGTTGTCGGTGTCGCCGTGGACGACGTCGATGTCCTCCGGCGGGATGCCGATCTCCTCGGCGACGATCTGCGCAAACGTCGTCTCGTGGCCCTGGCCCTGGCTCTGCACCGACAGCCGGACGACCGCCTTGCCGGTGGGGTGGATGCGCAGCTCGGCGCCGTCGGCCATGCCGAGCCCGACGATGTCCATGTGCTTGCGGGGTCCGGCGCCGACGGTCTCGGTGAAGAACGACAGGCCGATGCCCATCAGCTCACCGCGCGCCCGCTTCTCGGCCTGCTCGCGCCGCAGCTCGTCGTAGCCCGCGGTCTGCATCGCGAGGCGCATCGTCGGCTCGTAGTCGCCCGAGTCGTACTCCCAGCCCGTCTTGTTGGGGTAGGGGAATTGCTCGGGCCGGATGAAGTTGGCAAGGCGCAGCTCGGCCGGGTCCATCTGCAGCTTCTGGGCGAGGATGTCGACCATCCGCTCGATCAGGTACACCGCCTCGGTGACCCGGAACGAGCAGGCGTAGGCGACACCGCCTGGCGCCTTGTTGGTGTAGACGCCGGTGACTTTGCAGTGCGCGGCCTCGAGGTCGTAGCTGCCGGTAAACATGTGGAAGAAGCCGGCCGGGTACTTCGTCGGCTGGGCCGTGGCGTTGAAGGCGCCGTGGTCGGCGATGACCTCGGTGCGCACGGCGAGGATCTTGCCCTCGGTGCTTGCAGCGACGTCACACTTCATGACGTAGTCGCGGGCGAACGAGGTCGACATCAGGTTCTCGGAGCGGTCCTCGACCCATTTCACCGGGCGCCCGGTCACGATCGAGCCCACGACCGCGAGGATGTACCCCGGGTAGATGCCGACCTTGTTGCCGAAGCCGCCGCCGATGTCAGGCGAGATGACCCGGATCTTGTGCTCGGGGATGCCCGCGACCAGAGCGAACAGCGTGCGGTGGGCGTGCGGTGCCTGCGTCGTCTCGTACAGCGTCAGCTTGCCGTCGACCGGGTCCATGTCGGCGACGGCCCCGCACGTCTCCATCGGCGCCGGGTGCACGCGCGGGTAGACGACCTCCTGCGACACGACCACGTCGGCCCGGGCGAACACGGCGTCGGTCGCTGCCTTGTCACCGGCCTCCCAGTCGAAGATGTGGTTGTCGGTGCGGCCCTCGAGCTCGTCGCGGACCACGGCGGCGCCCGGGTCGAGCGCGGTGCGCACGTCGATCACCGGGGGCAGCTGCTCGTACTCGACGTCGATGAGCTCGAGCGCGTCACGCGCGGCGTAACGGTCCTCGGCGACGACGAACGCGACCTCCTGGCCCTGGAAGCGCACCTTGTCGGTGGCGAGCACGGCCTGCACGTCGGCCGACAGCGTCGGCGCCCAGGCCAGGTTGAGCGGCACGAGGTCTTGGCCGGTGATGACCGCGACCACCTTCGGGTGCGCGAGCGCCTCGGTCGTGTCGATCGAGGTGATGCGGGCATGCGCCACCGGGGAGCGCAGGATCGCGCTGTGCAGCATCCCGGGCAGCACGATGTCGTCGAGGTAGTTGCCCTTGCCGCGGATGAACCGCGGGTCCTCCTTGCGCTGCAGCCGGCCAAAGCCGATGGGGCGCTCGGCGTCGCCGGCCCCGGGGTTGTTCGTCCGCTCCGGGGCGGCTGACGTCTGGTCAGCCGCCGGAACCTGCTCGACAGTCGTCATGCGTTGACCTCCGCAGCGGGGTGCTCGGCGGCCCAGCGGACCGACCGCACGATGGTGGCGTAGCCGGTGCAGCGGCAGATCTGGCCGGAGATGGCCTCCCGGATCTCCGTGTCGTCCGGCTGCGGGTTCTTGTCGAGCAGGGCGCGTGCGGTGAGCATCATCCCGGGAGTGCAGAAGCCGCACTGCAGACCGTGCTCCTCCATGAAGCCCTGCTGCACCGGGTCGAGCGTGCTGCCATTGGCCAGGCCCTCGACGGTACGGATGTCGTGGCCACCCGCCATCGCCGCGAGCACGGTGCAGGACTTCACCGGCTCGCCGTCCATCAGCACGACGCAGGTGCCGCAATTGCTGGTGTCACAGCCCCAGTGCGTGCCGGTCAGCCCCAGGTCCTCGCGGATGAAGTGGATGAGCAGCACCCGCGGCTCGACCTCGCGGCTCTTCTCGGTGCCGTTCACCGTCATCGTTACCTGCATGGGTTGCCCTTCGTCTGGGGGTGGCCGGTCATGCGGCCGCTGCCGCGCGGGCGCAGGCTCGTCGCAGCACCCGGCGGGTGAGCTCGTCGGCCAGGTGCCGCTTGTAGTCGACCGGGCCGCGCTGGTCGGCGACCGGGTCGCAGTCCTCAGCCGCGAGCCTGCCGGCCTCGGCATACAACTGCTCGCCGGGCAGCTGGCCGCGCAGGGCGTCCTGGGCGCGGACGGCGGTACCGGTAAGGCCGACGGCGGTGAGCCCGATCGCCACATCGTCGATCCTGTTGTCGGCTGCGAGCGTGACCGCGGCGCCCGCTGCCGCGACGGCCCAGTCGCCGACCCGCCGCTCGACTTTCTCGTAGGCGCTGCTCGAGCGTGGCCGCACCGGGAACCGCACCTCGAGGAGCAGTTCGTTCTGCTCGACCGCCGTCTCGTACGGGCCGCGGTGCAGCTCGCTCATGCTGAGGACCCGCTCCCCGGTCGCCCCCCGCACCACGCACTGCGCCCCGAGCACCGTGCAGACCGTGGACAGGTCCTCGGCCGGGTCCGCCTGGCACAGCGAGCCGCCGATGGTCCCGCGGTTGCGCACCACCGGGTCGGCGATGACCCGCTCGGCGTCATGGACGATCGGGAACAGCCGGCCCACGACGTCGGAGTCGAGCAGCGCCGCGTGCCGCGTCATCGCCCCGACCCGCAGCTGGCCGGCCTCCTCGCGGATGAAGTCGAGCTCGGCCAGCGCGTTGATGTCGATGAGGCAGTCGGGCCGGGCGAGCCGCAGCTTCATCATCGGCAGCAGGCTGTGGCCGCCCGCAACGACCCGCGACTCGGGGCCGTACCGCTCCAGCAGTGACAGCGCGTGGTCGACGCTCTCGGCCCGGGCGTAGTCGAACGGAGCGGGTATCTGCACAGATCCTCCAGGGCAGCCGAAGCACACGGTTGAACCCGGGCTGCTACTGACCGTGACCCGGAGCACGTCGTGGTGTCAAGATAGCCATGCGCGATCGCCTGGCCCCGGTCCAAAAATGCAGGGAATCTGTCGGGGCCTGCCGTTAGCATCCCGCCTGACCCTGCAAGCCCTGCCTGGCAGGCCTTTTGGCCTGCAGGCCCGGTCCTGCACGCAGGTGGGAAGAGCGGAGAGCTCCTGATGGAACGCATAGCCGACTTCGTGCTGGCTCACCGCAAGCGCGTCATCCTGTTCTGGCTGGTGCTGATGTTCGCCGGCTTCGCGGCAACGAATCAGACGATCAACCGGCTCACGACCGACTTCTCGGTGCCGGGCCAGCCCGGCTTCGACACAGCGACGAAGATCAACCAGGCACTGGGCCACCCTTCCGACAATGGCCCGTCACTGCCGGTCATCACCGTCCCGGCAGGGCAGACCGTCGACACCCGCAAGGCCGACATCAAGGCGGTGTGGGACAAGGTCCGTGCGGATCATCCGGACTGGCGGGTCGCTGACTGGACCACGACGGGCAACGACAACCTCGTCACCAAGGACCGCCGCGCCACTTACGCCCTGGTGTGGGGACCCCAGCCCAAGTCGTTCGCCGACAAGCCCTTCGGCATCCAGGTCACCGAGCAGTACGCGGCCGCCCAGCCCAAGAACGCGGAGGCGCTGAGCATCGGCGCGACCGGCTACTTCGAGCTTGCCGTCGCCGACGCGCAGGGCAGCGGCGACTCGAACGGCGGCCCGGGGCTCCTGCTGGAGGTCGTGTTCGGTGCGCTGGGGGCGCTGGCCATCCTCGCCTATGTCTTCGCTTCGTTCCTCGCGTTCCTGCCGCTCGTCATCGCGATGGTCGCCATCCCGGTGACCTTCGGGGCGCTCCTGCCCTTCACCTACGCACTCGACATGAGCGTCGTGCTGCAGTTCCTCGTCGGCCTGATCGGGCTCGGCGTGGCGATCGACTATTCCCTGCTGGTGGTCACCCGATGGCGCGAGGAGCGCGACCACGGCAAGACCAACGACGAGGCGGTGCGCATTGCTGTCGCGCGAGCCGGGCACTCCGTCGTCTTCTCGGGCGCGGCCGTTGCCATCGGCCTGATCTCCCTGACCGTGCTCAACGTGCCCTTCCTGCGCTCGCTGGGCGTGGGCGGCATGCTCATCCCGCTCATCAGCACCTTGGTCACGATCACCCTGACGCCCGCGATCCTGTCCACGATCGGCCCTCGGGTCGACTGGCCGCGCATCCGCAAGGAGGCCACGGCAAGCAGGTTCTGGTCCCGATGGACCGGCGGGGTGGTCAAGCGGCCGTGGGCTGCGCTCATCGCCGCCGTGGTGCTGCTCGGCGCGTTCGCCGCCCCCGCGTTCGGGATCAAGCTCGGCAACGCGGAGACCTCGTCGCTGACGACCAAGCAGGGGCCGATCGTGGCTCAGTTCACGACACTGACTGATGGGGGGGTCCCTAGCGGCGTCCTCACCCCGCTCGAGGTGCTCACGACGGGCGACCCGCAAGCCGTAGTCGCAGCCACCAAGGGCGTCGAGGGAGTGGCCTTCGCCTTCGCCCCAGGTGCCGCCGACGGGTTCGCGAAGGGAGCCTCCAGCATCGTCGAGGTGGTCCCGACCCATGAGACCGTCAACTCCGACTCCACCGCCGTCGTGGGCAATGTGCGGGCCGCGGTGGAGGACCTGCCCGGCGTCGAGGGCGTCGCGGGTGCCGGTCCGGTGCTCAAGGACTACGACAGCGGCATCTACCAGAAGGTCCCGCTGGTCATCCTGTTCCTCGCGATCCTGACGTTCGTCGCGCTCACCCGGGCCTTCCGCTCGGTGGTGCTGGCCCTCAAGGCCGTGATCCTGAACCTGATCTCACTTGCCGCGACGTTCGGGGTGATGACCTTCGTCTGGCAGGAGGGCAACGGATCTGAGGCGATCTTCAACGTGAAGTCGACCGGGGCGATCATCTTCTGGGTCCCCATCATGATCTTTGCGTTCCTGTACGGCCTGTCCATGGACTACGAAGTCTTCATCCTGACCCGCGTCCGGGAGGAGTACGACCGCGGCGGTGACACCAACAAGGCGCTGATCGAGGGGCTCGGGCGCACCGGACGGTTGGTTACCAGCGCCGCCCTGATCCTGTTCCTGGCGTTCGTCTCGCTCGCTGCATCCCCCGGCACCGACGTCAAGGTGCTGGCTTCCGGGCTGGGCATCGGGATCCTGCTCGACGCCACTGTCGTGCGGATGCTGCTCGTCCCCGCGCTCGTGGTGCTGTTCGGGCGGTGGAACTGGTACCTGCCGGACTCGTTCGCCCGTGTCCTGCGCGTCGAACCGTCGCGGCCCGTGGCGACCCAGCCCGTGACCTGACGGTCACGCGGTCACGCGCTCAACCGAGCAGGCGCTCGTAGTCCTGCTCGGTGTCGACGTCGACCGGAATGCGCCCCGGCACGCTGACCTCGACCACGTCTGCAGCGCGCTGCTCGAGCAGTTTCCACACCGCTTTGTCGCCGTGCAACTCGCGAAGCGCGGGCAGCACGGCGGCGCTGAAGGCGAACGGGTGCCCGATGCCGTCCGAGTAACGACAGACCGCCAGCGCCGCATCGCCTCTGCTGGCGAGCAGCCGCGTGACCGCATCGGCGCTGACCGCGGGCTGGTCGCCGAGGAGCAGGACGAGCACGTCCGGCGTCGGGGCAAGGGCGGGCACGGACGCCGCGATCGAGGACGAGCAGCCCGTGCCGTAGGCGCGATTGTCCACCACGGTGCAGCCGTGCAGGTCGACCTGCTCGCGCACCTGCTCGGCGCTGCCCCCGAGGGCGACGACGACCTGGGCGAAGCCACACCCGCGGGCGGTATCGAGGACCGCGTCGAGCAGCGTCCGCCCGCGGAAGGGCAGCAGCTGCTTGGGGCGCCCCAGCCGTGAGGAGCCGCCGGCGGCCAGGACCAGGCACGCGACCGTCATGACGTCTATCTTTCCCCCGAGCGTGCTGTTCGGCGCGTGGCTCCCCGAACAGCCGACAGGGAGCATCGTTGCGTCCGCGCCGTCGCGCTGCGCATACTCACCGCCAGCGGTGGACCCGATTGCAGGAGGCGGCATGACGCAGGGCGACGCGGAACTAGACCCTCCCGTCGGGCACCAGTCGGTGCACGCCGAGCGCAGCGGCGCCGACGTCGTCGAGGCGGTGGAGACGGCCGCCGACGGAACGCAGCACGGCGGCGTGCAGGCCGACCCGGCGGACATGAAGCCCCACGCTGCACCCGTCGAGCAGGTCCGCGGTGACGAGGCGATGACGCAGGGGCAGCTCGTCGACGGGCCCGGGATCGGGAGAACGACCCCGAAGAACCCGTCGCCGGCCGCTGCCGGATCGGGTGGCGCGCAGTCGATCGTCGGCGGCCGGGTGTCTGACCGGATCTCAGCCGGCGAGCAGCCTCCCGGCGGCCCGCCCTTCGACGACGAGGATCCTGCCTGAGATGCCACTGCGATGAGCGACGACCACGCGCCGCGCCCCGAGCACCCGACCCACGCTCCCCTCGACATCGCCTGCGCCATGGCGCACGGCGAGATCCCTGCTCCTACCGGTGACCGAAAGCTGATCGCGGTCTTTGCCTCACCAGTGGCGCTGCAGCTCGCGCACCTGGCCGCGCACGTCGGCTACGAGGTCGTCGTGCTCGACCCCGACCCGAAGCGCGAGCTGGCAAGCGCGCCGCTGGTCCACGAGCTGAGCGAGACCGGCTGCAACGCCAGCACCGACGTCGTCGTCACCGACCACGACCGGCCCGAGCTCGGCGACGTGCTCACGGACGTGCTCGCCGCCAGCACCCGATGGGTCGGCGTGATGGGCAGCCCGCGGCATACCGCCCCGCACGTGCAGGCACTACGTGATCGTCAGGTGCCCGCCGACCAGATCGCGCGCGTGCACCGTCCCATCGGCCTCGACATCGGCTCGCGGTCACCGGCCGAGATCGCCGTAGCCACCGTCGCGGGCCTGCTCGCCGACCGCGCCGGCCGGTCCGGCGGGCAGTACGCCGCGCCCTGACGCCGGTCTGCTAGGCCTGCAGCCACCGCTCGATGCCCGCGAGCCCGGCCTCGATGACTGAAGCCGGTGCGCCCGAGCACTGCAGCGATGCCCGAGCGATCTGCGCGAGCTGCTCGTCGCCCAGCTCAAGGGTGTCGCGGCACAGCTGGTACTCCTCCAGCAGACCGGGGCCGAACAGCAGCGGGTCGTCGGCGTTGAGGCTGCACGGCACGCCTGCCTCGAGCAGGGCCGATAACGGATGGTCGGCCAGGTCGTCGACGACGGACAGCAGCAGGTTCGACGTGGGGCACATGTCGAGGCAGATCCCCTCCGCAGCCAGCCGCTCGACCAGCCGGGGGTCCTCGATCGACCGCGTCCCGTGCTGGATCCGGTTGGCTCCCAGGGTGTCGAGCGCGCCGGCCACGCTGGCGGGGCCGGCGAGCTCTCCGGCATGCGGTGTGGCGAGCAGCCCCGCCTGGCGGGCGACCCGGAAGGCGTCGGCGAAGGGCTCCGGTGGGTGGGGTGCCTCATCGTTGGCCAGCCCGAAGGCGACGACCCCGCGGCCGGCGTAGCGAGCGGCGAGCTCGGCCTGCCAGATGGCCTGCTCGGGCGGCAGGGTGCGGTCGCCGGCCATCATCAGCCCGGCCGCGACCCCGGTACGAGCCGAGGCCGACGCCATCGCATCGAGTGCCATCTCGAGCACCTGCTCGTCGGGCCCGAGCCGCTCGCGGTGGTGCGGCACGAACAGGGCCGGCTCGATGTAGGCCGCGCCGGCCTCGACGGCGTCGTCGAAGGTCTCGTCGATCAGCCGCTGCAGGTCCTGCGGGGAGCGCAGTACCTCGCAGGCCGCGAGGTACATGTCGGCGAACATCGGGAAGCTGCCGAACCCGCGCACGACCGGCACCGGCATCCCATACGTGGCGGCGAGGTCGGCGAGCGTCTGCGGCCGCATCCCGCCCTCCAGGTGCAGGTGCAGGTGCGCTTTGGGGAGGCCGAGCAGGTCACGGGCTCCGGCCCGGTGCGGGCTCGGTGGGGGGCTGATGGTCTCCGGCGCAGGCGTCATGTGGGCACGGTAGGCGGCGTAATGAACTACGTGTGCGTCCAACAGATGACGCCCACGTTTCGCCTCACGTCCGCCTGCCGCTGCGTCCCCGGCTGGGCCCGGTGCATTCCTAGAGTGAGCCCATGGCACCGGCCGACTCCACCACCGACCCGTCCCCGGGCGAGACCGATCTGCAGTTCGTCGATAAAGCCGCGGCCACGCTCGGCCGGGTCCAGTACCACCTGCGGGTCGGCCCCGACGACCTGCGCCCCGACGCGGCCCTGGCACCTCCGGCCATGCTGCTGCCCGGTGACCCGGACCGTGTCGGGCGGATCGCCGCTTGGCTGGACGAGCCCCGCGAGGTGGCGTACCACCGCGAGTACCGGACGGCGGTCGGCCTTCGGCAGGGGGTGCCCGTGGGTGCCTGCTCGACGGGCATCGGCTGCCCGTCGACCGCGATCGCCGTCGAAGAGCTGGCCAACTGCGGGGTGACGACCCTTGTCCGCGTCGGCTCGACGGCTGCGCTGCAGCCCGGGATCGCCGTCGGCGACCTCGTCGTCAGCACCGGTTCGATGAAGAACGAGGGCACCAGCCGGATGTACGTACCGGATGCCCTGCCGGCGGTCCCCGACCTCGAACTGACCGGCGCGCTCGTCGCCACCGCGCGCGAGGTCGCCGCCGAGCGGGGCATCGGCGTCCACGTCGGGCTCGGCGCGAGCGACGACGCCTTCTACGCCGAGACGCCCGAGCAGGTCCGGCGGATGTCCGAGCTGGGCCTGCTCAACGTCGAGATGGAGGCGTCGGCCCTGTACACGGTCGCCCACCTGCGCGGCCTGCGGGCGGGGATGGTGTGCGCGGTGAGCGGCAACCTGGTGACCGACGAGGTCGTCTACGAAGGGGTCAACGAGCGCCTGGTGGCCGGATGGGAGGCGGCGATCGACGCCGCCCTGCGCGCCGTCGTCCGGCTGGCGCAGCGGCCTGCGACGAGTTGACCCGGCCGACCAGCCCTTATCGGCGGCGCACTACCGCGGCCGGACGGGCTCCCCGAACCGGGCCAGCACGAGCGCCTCGATCAGCCCGATCACCGCGTAGACGGCGATCGAGACGGCGGTGATGACCACGACCGACGCCCACAGGGTGTCGAACCGGGAGGTCGTGGTGCAGTTGAGCATTAGCGCGCCCAGCCCCTTGCCGGTGGCGAGCCACTCGGCCAGCACCGCCCCGAGCAGGGCCCCGGGCACCGCGATCCGGGCCGATGCGAACAGCGACGGCAGCGCGGCCGGCAGGGCAACGCGGCGCAGCACCGCGGTCGAACGGCCGCCGTAGGCCAGGACGACGTCGACGGCCAGGGCCGGCGCCGCACGCAGGCCTGCCACGACGTTGACGAGAGTCGGGAAGAACGTGACGATGCCCGCGATCAGCGTGACCGCCAGCAGCCCGCGACCGAAGACGAGGGCGATCAGCGGGGTCATGGCTACGAGCGGTACCGACCGCAGCGCGATCGCGACGGGCATCAGCGTGCGCTCCACCAGCCGTGAGCCGACGACGGACATCGCCACCCCCACGGCCACGACCGTGCCGAACAGGTAGCCGAGGGCGGCATCGCGGGCCGTCGTTCCCATCGCGGTGATGATCTCGTGCCGGTTGGCCGCCGCATCAGCGCCGGAGACCGTGGTGCCGCTGCCGGTACCGGAGAACAGGTAGTGCCAGACGTCGGTCGGCGACTTGGCGAAGAAGCTGGACAGGCCGAACACCTGAAGGAAGGCGACCCACAACCCCCACACCAGCGCGATCGAGACCGCCAGCGTGAGCAGGAACCGGCCCGCGCGGGCAGCGACTGCAACAGCCGCCGGGACGGGTCGGCGGGCAGCGCCAGCCACCGGGGCGAAGGTGCTCACGCTGCCTCCCGGGAGGCGTGCCGGGTACGGACAGCCTTGGTGCGAGCCGACCGCCGACCGGTGCCAGCGCGGCTGGCCGTGCCGCCACCGGCACGAGTCCGCGGCGCCCACGGCGTGACCCAGCGGGCGACCAGCTCAGTGGCGACGTAGCCGACGATCGCCAGCAGGGTCACGACCAGGGCGATGCCCCAGGTGCGGTTGACGTCGAGGGCCTGCTCGGAGTTGATCATCGCGACCCCGAGGCCGGACTCGCCGCCGAGGTACTCCCCGATGATCGCGCCGAGCAGTGCGGCCGGCGCCGCGATGCGCAGCCCGGCGAAGGCGGCAGGCAGGGCGGCCCGCAGCCGCACCTTGGCCAGGGCCGCCCAGCGACCGCCGCCGAAGGCGCGGACGGCGTCGAGGCTGAGCTGGTCGGCGGCCCGCAGCCCGAGCAGCGCCCCGACGAGGGTCGTGAAGAACACCGACAGCGCCGCGAGCGCAGCCTTGGGCGCATCGCCGTTGAACACGACCTGCAGGATGGGGCCGATGGCGATCACGGGCATGCAGTAGCTGGCGATCGCCACCCGCAGCAGCGTGCGCTCCACCAGTGGCGCGAGCGCGACGAGGACGGCCAAGCCGAGGGCGAGCGCGTTGCCCCAGAGGTAACCCAGGGTTGCCTCGCGCAGGGTGGTGACCGAGTTGGTGCCGTACAGCGCGTGGTCGGTCCACATCTGCCGTACGACGCCGACGGGAGTGGGCACGGTGTGCCGGCCGGCGAACACGGTCAGGGCCAGGATCTCCCAGACCACGATGAGCCCGATGGGTCCGGCAACCGCCGTCAGGAACCGCCCCGACCGGTTGCCCAGCGCACCGGCGGCCTCGTCCCCCGCCGCCGCACGACTGCCGGCCAGTGCCTCGCTGCCCGGCAGCATGGGGACCGCAACGTCACTCATCGCACGTCGATGCCGCGTGCGGAGCTCGTCCCCGTGCTGCTCGCGTTGCCCGCCGCAGTCGCCGTCGCCTCGTCAAACAGCAGGTCGGAGAGCTGGTCGCACAGCTCGTGGAACCGGTGGGTCCGCTGCATCTCCGGCGTGCGCGGCCGCGGCAGGTCGATCTCCACCACGGCGCGGATCCAGCCCGGCCGGGCGGACATCACGGCTACCCGGTCGGCGAGGAACACCGCCTCGCTGATGGAGTGGGTGACGAGCAGCGTCGTCGTCACCCGCTCGGTCCACACCCGCTGCAGCTCGAGGTTCAGCCGCTTGCGTGTCATCTCGTCGAGCGCGCCGAAGGGCTCGTCGAGCAGGAGAAGGTCGGGGTTGACCACCAGCGCACGCGCGATGGCGACCCGCTGCCGCATCCCCCCGGACAGCTGCGCGGGACGGGCCTTCTCAAAGCCCTCGAGCCCGACCAGCGTGATCAGGTCTTCGATCGACCCGCGGTCGACCTTGCTGCCGCTGAGCTCCAGCGGCAGCCGGATGTTGGCTGCCACGCTGCGCCACGGCAGCAGTGCGGAGTCCTGGAACGCGATGCCCAGCCGGTGCTCACGGCGCACGAGAGCAGGTGAGTCCCCGTGCACGGCGACGGTTCCGGCGCTCGGCGAGTCGAGGTCGGCGAGGATGCGCAGCACCGTCGACTTCCCGCAGCCCGACGGCCCGATCAGGACGAGGAACTCCCCCTTCCCGCCCGAGAGGTTGACGTCGTCGAGTGCGGTCAGAGCCCGCCGTCCGACCCGGAACTCCTTGCGGAGCCCGCTGATCGCGATGCCCGACGCCGGCGCCGGCGGCTCCGCCGCACGGACGGTGGGCTGGTCGGCGCTCGTCACGCTCACACCTTCCTCCGCCCATCGTGCTGGCGCATGGTGTCCTCCTGGGGGACGCGACGGGATCGGTGTAGTGGTCGGGCGCGGCACGTCCTGCTCCCGGGCTCAGAGCGTGGTCTTGCCCTGGTAGACCTCCTGCAGGATGTCCCGGGTGAACAGGGCGGGCGTGATCTTGGTACCGCCGAGCGCGACAGTCTTCACAGTGTCAGCGATGCGCTCGTCCGTCATCCACAGCAGGCCGTGCGCCTTGGTGTCGGCGCTCTCGATGAGCTGGTTGGCGGCGGCGCTCTCCAGCGTCTGCTCCGGCACGTCGAGGCCGAGGCTCTTGCCGTAGGTGTTGACCGTGAGCGTCGCCCCGAGCCCCGGGTCCTTGACGCTGTCCTGCCACCCGCGAATCTCGCCGCGCAGGAAGTTGACAACCCGGGCACGGGCATTGGCGTCCTGCAGCGTCTGCTCGGTGACGAAGTAGGTGTTGGTGAACACCGGGTAGTTGTAGTCGTTGAACAGGAAGGTGTGCGTGGCGACGCCCTTGACCTTGAGCAGGTTCGGCTCGTTGGTGACGTAGGAGAGCCAGCCGTCGAGCTGCTTCTGCGCCAGCGGGGTCGGGTCGAACTGCACCGGGACCTTCGTGATCTTCGAGGGGTCGAGATTGTTCGCCTTGAGGAACGTCTTCCAGATCGGCTCGTTCGCCGCCTGCACGCCGATCTTCTTGCCGTACAAGTCCTGCGGCGAGTTGATGGGCGACGAGGCCAGCGACATCATCGCGAAGGGGCTCTTCTGGTACATCGAGGCGATGATCTTGAGCTTGGCGCCCTTGTCGACAGCGGCCGCCGTGGCATCGGGGGTGTTGATGCCGACCAGGGCCTTGCCCGACACCACGGTCGGCTCGATCGACGCGGTCGGGCCCCCGGCGATGAGGTTGGCCGTGATGCCGTTGGCCTTGTAGTAGCCCTTGGAGTCGGCGATGTAGGAGCCGGCGAACTCCACGTTCTTGATCCACGACAGCTGGACGCCGACGGTCCCGGTGCCGACGGCCGCCGAGCTGCTGCCCGGCGCGCTGCTGGACTTCGTCGAGCTGCTCCCGCCACAGGCAGCGACCAGATCGCTGAAGGCCGCCGCCCCGGCCACTCCCCCCACCGTCAGCAGGCTGCTGGAGAGAAAGCGGCGTCGGCTCATGTCTCTGGACACATGTCCCCCGGGGAGGTCGGCAACAGGAGAGTCCATTACTACGCAGCGCAGTTGTCCGGCCGGTTCCGTCCGTGTTACGCCCATGCTTCGTGGCACGGCGGCGCGCCTCGCCCAGCGCCGCATCACGTCAGGGCTCGAACGTCGGGCGCATCATTCCGGGGCCGCAGCACCGCGGGGCCGCACCCTCCAGCTACGCCGCACGACCAGTGGAGCCCGCGATCAGCGGTAGCAGTACGAGTCCGACGAGGCGTCGCCGCCCTGCAGGCGCACCTGGTGCACGCGACGACCGTGGAACTGCTCACCCCGCGGGAAGAAGCGCTCGTCGAGCGTGAGCCCTCCCGAGGCGGGGTCAGTGTCGATCTTCGCCAACCACGCACCGACGCCAGCCGGGTAGAACTGGTCGTCCCACGCGCCGTACAGCGAGTTGGTGACGAAGATGCGCTTGCCGTCGCGGCTGACCTCGACCATCTGCGGCCCGCCGGCGAGCGGCTCCGACGGGGCAGCCGGGTGCGCAGTGCGCCGCACGACACCGCCCAGGTGCACGGACCCGACCTCGCGGGGGGCGGCCGGGTCGGACACGTCGTACTGCTTGAGCTCACCGGTGCCCCAGCACGACACGTACAGCATCTGGTCGTCGACCGACAGGTCGATGTCGGTCACCAGCGGCGGCACTGCCCCGAAGGGCTGCAGGGCGGGCGGCAGGTCGGCCGCATCCGCCGGCTCCGCCGGGATGGTGATGACCTTGTCGACCTTCCACTCGGTCCCGTCGCGGTGCCAGCGCCAGACCGAGGCGGACAGGTCGACGGTGGAGATCACTACGCCGACGAAGCCCCAGGTGGCCTCCGGGTCGTGGGACGGGCGCAGCTCGAGCACCATCTGGTGCTCCGCGCCGAGGTCGACGCTCTGCAGGTGGCGTCCGGCCGCCAGGTCCCAGAAGTGCAGCTGGTGACCGTACTTGCCGCCGAGCAGCAGCTCGGGCACCACCCCGTCCTCGATCATCGAGGGAGTGCCCCACTCGCTGGTGATCAGCGTGTTCTGGTTCAAGTGCCACCAGGCGTCGTAGGCCAGGTACTGCGGTCCGCGCTCGGTCTCCCACGCCCGCAGCACGTCGAAGGTGGTGTGGTCGAGCAGCGCGATGCCGCCCGGGCCCTCGGCACCGTCGGCGCCCCCGAGGCAGGTCAGGAACACCCCGTCGGGGCCGCAGTGCAGGGTGTGCGGGCGCGAGTAGCCCGCCTTGGCCGACAGTTCCGCTGCATCGATCGTCTTGTGCAGCCGGGGCGCGCGGGGGTCGGGCTGGGTGTCGTAGACGTGGATGCTCGAGCTGCGGATGCCAGGCAGCAGCAGGAAGCGCCGCTGCAGGCCGTCCTCGCCCATGTCGTGGCCCTCGTGCATCAGCGCGCTGGAGCAGGCGTTCCAGCCGAAGTGGTGCAGCTCGTCCCCGCGGGTGGGCAACTCGGTCCAGCCGACGACCTTCGCGAAGTCCGGCGACGCCTCGTCGACGTCGATGACGCTGAGGGCGTCGGGCTGCTGACCTGAGCGGTCGAAGGCGACGACGTAAGCCAACTTCTCAGTCGGCGCCGCGACCGCCTCGGCGGCGCTGCGGTAGAACGTCGGGTCCATCGCCGGGCCCGCCTTGCCGTTGTGGTGCGCACCTGCTGCTGGCTCGCTCATCGGCCACCCCCTGGCTCAGCACGGTGCCAGCCTCGCGGCGGCGGGGTCAACCCCAGCGGTTTAGCGGCGTGCGTTCTTCACGAAGTCGTCGGTGCCGTGGCCGGGCTCCAGCCGCTGCCCGCCGTACCAGCTGCCGCGCAGGTGCCCGCGCTTGCCGTCACCCTCGTCGGTGGCGCGGGCTGCCGAATGCCACACGTCGCAGTGGTGGAACAGGATGTCGCCGCGCTCGGCGTACACCGCCACCTCGCCGGGCACCTTCTCGAAGCCCGGCGGCATCCCGTCCGCGCCGCCCAGGTGACTGCCGGGCAACACCCTCAGGAAGCCGTTGGCGGGCGATGTCGCGTCGAGGTGCGCGGTGAAGGAGACCGACGGCCACATGTCGAGCGTCGGCCCGGACTGCGCGTCGCTGTGCCAGCCGATGCGGGTGTAGCCGGACTCGGCACCAGGCCGCGCGTCCTGGTACACGACGCCGAAGCGGTCGTCATCGAGCAGCCACGCCTGCGGGCCGAGCACCTCGGTGACCACCTGCCGGATGGCCGGATGGTGCGCGAGCGCGTCCGCGGGCTTCGACAGCAGTGTCACCTCGCAGACGTAGTGGGCGAAGGGCCTGCCGTCGATGCGGGCATCGGGCTCGTCGAGGATGACGGTGCCGTGCCGCGGGTCGAGCTCGCCCGCCACCAGGCGGTCCTGCCATCCGACCAGGTCGTCCTGCAGCGCCTCGAGATCGGCGTCGGAAGTGGCTCCGCGCAGGATGGCGAACCCCTGCCGCCGGAAGAAGTCGATCAACTCGGGCAGGCGGCCCGGGCCGAACACGCCCCAGTCGGCGGGGCTCGGGGGCTGCGACTGTGCCCTGGTAGCCGGCGGCGCGCTGTCGGGGAGGGTGGTCGACGTCATCCCGCCACCATGGCCCGAGGCCGTGCCAGTCGTGTTTCCGCCGTGCATCCGGCCGGTTACGCCGGCACGGGTGGCGCCAGCCGCTCGGGGCGGGCGCGCGACGCTGGTTGAGGTTCCGGTTCGGTCCGTGCGCGTGTCGCGGACGGGAACCTCAACCTGCAGAAAGGAGGGCCGTGCGCAGGCACCACCCGGGTCAGGCCGAGTCGACCTTGTTCGTGCCTCGCGAAGGCCGCTTCCGCGCGGCCGCTAGACCCACGCGAGGCCCTCGGGCGGCGCGTCGTCGGCGAGCACGAAGCCCTCGATCAGGCCATACGGGCGATCGGCGGCGTAGAAGACCTCGCGGTCGTTCTGCATCCCGAACGGCTCGAGGTCGACGACGAAGTGGTGCTTGTTGGGCAGCGCCAGCCGCACCTCGCACAGCTCGGGCACCTCGCTGAGCATCCGCTCGCCCATCGCGTACAGCGTCTGCTGCAGCGAGTAGCTGTAGGTGCCGCTGAAGGCGTCGAGCATCGCCTGCTTGGCTGCCGGGAACGCCGCGGCGAAGTCGACGTCGGTGCTGCGGAAGCGCCACTGTGCGTTGACCGATGTGGCCAGCATCCGGTCCTTGGTCTCCGCCAGGTTGGTGTAGGTATCAGCCGGAAAGCCCCAGAACTCCGAGTCGGTGGTGTTGAGCACGACCAGGTCCTTGACCCCGCTGACCACCGAGCTGCCCTCGTCCTGGTCGACGACGACGACGGTGGTGCGGACGGAGCCGCCGTCGCGGGCGAAGGAGTGAGCTCCCCCGAGCCGGCTCCAGCCGTACTCCTCAACGGCAACCCGCGCGCGGGTGATGGGCACCTGGCTCGACACGTAGTGCCGGGCCAGCTCCAGGGCCAGCGCCTCGGGCTCCACGGCACCCAGCCGGGCGGCAAAGGCGTAGGCCGTGTTCTTCTGCGTGTCGGTGGTCAGGACCTTCGAGTTGTCGCCGGTGAGATGCGAGTCGGCGAGGTCACCCGACAGGCTGCTGGAGACGTTCCAGTCGCGCAGGACATCGCCGCCGTCAGCTGCGGCGCCCCGAGCCACCCGCACGACGCGGACCTCGGCCTTGCCGTACCTGTTGCTTCCGAGCACTGCCATGCGGTCCGGTCCCTTCGCCACGAATGCACCCGCTGCGCAGCGGCGCGCCGCGCCTCACCGGACAGAAGACTCGCGCATGCCGGTTAACCGCAGTGGCGAGCCAGGTAACGCGTGGGTTACCGATCCCCTGCCGGGGCTACATGCACGCGCAGGGCGAGGAAAACCCGGTCCTTCGTCAGCGGCAGCGCGGCGAAGCGCAGCCCCGTCGCGTCCCGCACCGCATTGGTCAGCGCCGGGGCGACCGGGTTGACCGGGCTCTCGCTCATGGGCTTGGCCCCGAGCGGTCCGAGCGTGTCGTGGGTCGCCGCGAAGTACACCTGGGTCCGCGGGACGTCACCGAGCGCGGGTATGTGGTATTCGCGCAGGCTGCGGGTGGTGACCCGGCCGTCCTCGTCCACGTCGACGTGCTCGTACAGCGCCGCGCCGAGGGCCTGCACGACGCCGCCCTCGACCTGCCCCCGGCACTGCCGCGGGTTGATGACGGTGCCCGCGTCGGCAGCGTGCACGCTCGTGAGGATGCGGACCTCGCCGGTCGACGGCGACACCGCGACCCGGAAGCCCTGCACGTTGAAGCCGACCGTGCGCGGCGTGCCGTCGGTGCTCGCCTCGGCCTGCAGCAGCTCCCCGGCAGCGGCCGGGCCGCCGCGCGCGTCCTGCAGGATGCGCAACTGCTGAGCGGCGTGCAGCGTCGCCGTACCCGCGATGATTGTGCCCGTCGAGCCGTAGGCGCCGGTGTCGTGCTCGAGCAGGTCGGTGTCGGCCTGCACGATGCGGACCCGCTCCGGCGAGGTGCCGAGGGCGTGCGCCGCGAGCTGAGCATGGACGGTGCTGGTGCCGTTGCCGAACTCCGCGGTGCCGACGGTGAGCAGGTAGCCGCCATCCGCGAGTTCTGCGACCCGGGCCTGGCCGCGGTGGCCCCCGGGGGGCGTGCTGTCGAGCATGGCCAGCGCCATGCCGCTGCCGACCAGCCAGTCGCCGTCGGGTGCAGGCTCGTCGGTTGCCGCCGACTCGAGCTCCCGCTCGACGACATCCAGGCACTCGGCGAGGCCGTAGCTGCCGATGACGACGTCGGAAGGCTCGGCGTCGATCGAGGTCAGCTCGTCGCCGGGGCGAACGACGTTGCGGCGGCGGAACTCGACCGGGTCCAGGCCGAGCCGGCGGGCCAGCTCATCCATCGCACTCTCGACCGCGAAAATTGACTGGCTCAGCCCATAACCCCGGAACGCGCCTGCCGGCACGGTGTTGGTGTAGACCGAGAACGCGTCGACCTGCTTGTTCGGGCAGCGGTAGACGGCCAGCGACTCGTCGACCGCGTGGAACATGACCCCGGCGGAGTGGTTGCCGTAGGCGCCGGTGTCGGCCACCAGCCGCAGCCGCATGGCGGTCAGCTCGCCGTCACCCCGGGCGCCCACGGTCACCTCGACGCTCATCGGGTGTCGGGTGGTCGCTGCAGTGAACTGCTCCTCGCGGGTGAGCTCGAGCTGCACCGGCCGCCCGGTCCGGAGCGCGGCGAGGGCGACGATGTCCTCGGTCAGGATCTCCTGCTTGGCCCCGAAACCGCCACCGATCCGGCCGGTGACCACGCGTACCTGCTCGCGGGGCAGGTCGAACAGGGCGCACAGCATGTCGCGGGTGAGAAACGGGGTCTGGCTGCTGGTCCGCACGACCAGCCGGCCGGTGTCGTCGACCCAGGCGATGGAGGCATGCGTCTCCAGGTGGACGTGCTGCACGCGGTGGGTGTGGAAGGTACCCGTATAGGTCGCGGCCGCCGCGTCGAGACCGGCAGCCGTGTCACCCACGTGGCTGTGCACCTGGGCGGCGATGTTGCGCTGCCGGTCCGCGATACGCGCCGTGTCCGGCTGGTTCGCGTGCAGCAACGGGGCACCGGACCGCGCCGGGGCCATCGCGGCTTCCGGATCATGGACCGAGGGCAGGACCTCGTAGTCGACGACGACCCGACGCCGACCCTCCTCAGCTGCGGCGATGGTGTCCGCGACGACCGCCGCCACCCGCTGGCCGATGAAGCGCACGGTCCGGTCGAGCAGCAGCGTGTCGTCGGGGTCGTCGGTCATCGAGTGGTGGCGGGCGGTGGAGTACAGCACGCTAGGAGCGTCGTCGGGCGTGAGCACGAGGCGGACCCCGGGCACCGCCAGCGCCGCGCTGATGTCGATCGAGCGGACGATGGCGTGGGCGTGCGGCGAGCGGACCAGCGTGAGGTGCAGGAGCCCGGGCGGGGCGACGTCGAGGGTGAACCGGGCCGCCCCGGTGACGACCGCCCGTGCGGCGGGTGCGGGCACGTCGGTGCCGACGGGCGACTCCGCGTCGTGAGGCCGGGTGGTCGGCGCCGCGCCCGTGCCCCGGATGGCGTCCTCGATCGGCCCGTACCCCGTGCAGCGGCACAGGCTGCCCTTCATGGCCCGGGGCAGGTCGGCGCACTGCTCGGCGTCGAGGGCCGCGCCCGTCATGATCATGCCGGCGGTGCAGAAGCCGCACTGAAAGGCTTGGGCGGCAAGGAACTGCTCCTGCATCGGGTGCAGCTCGTAGCCGGCAGCCAGCCCCTCGACCGTCGTGACCGCCCGGCTGCCCGCCCGCAGCGCCGGGTAGAGGCAGCTGTGCACCGGCACGCCGTCGACGTGCACGGTGCAGGCTCCGCAGTCGCCCGAGTCGCAACCCTTCTTCACGCCGAACATGCCCTGCTCGCGCAGGTAGGTCCGCAGGCACTGGCCTGGGCGTGGCAAGCCGTCGACGGGAACGCCGTTGACGATCACGGCAATGCCATGCCGTCGTCGCCGCGCTCGAGCTCGAGCTCATTGCGTACCTGCTCCAGCAGCAGGCGAGTCAGGTGCTCGCGCCAGACCGGATGCCCGTGGACGTCGTCGTGGTAGGTCGGGCCCGCGGCATCGAGCGCCGCCCGGACCTCAGCCGCACTCGGCGAGGCGGCGAAGCGCAGCTGGACGGGGCGCACGGTCGATGCAGTGACGGTCAGGACGACCTCGTCATCGGCCGCGCGCCGGCCGATGACGAGGGCGGCGGAGCGGCCGACCGGGCTGAGGGACTGCTGGCGGAACGCGGTCCGGCAGCGCAGCGCATCGGTCGGCAGCAGCACGTCGCGCAGCAGCTCCCCGCGCTGCAGCACGTTGCGGCTGGCCCCGGTGACGAAGTCGCGGACGGCGACCTGCCGCTCGGCGCCATCCGGAGCCCAGATGGTGGCGACCCCGTCGAGCGCCGCGGCCAGCGAGATCATCGGGCCCGCCGGCAGGGACATCACGATGTTGCCGCCGACGGTCGCCGCGTTCCAGACCTTGAACGAGCCCAGCAGGGCGTGGCAGCACTGCTTGACCAGCGACAGCGCCGTCCAGTCACCCGGCCCGCGAAAGCGCGACAGCTCGGCAAGCGTGCAGGTGGCGGCGATCCTCAGGCCGTCCGCCGAGACCTGCAGCGCCGGCCAACCCAGCGCGGTGAGGTCGACCAGGCGGCGCAGCCCGGTCTGCGGCTCGGAGAACAGCCACGTGCCGCCGGCGAGCCAGGCATCGCCGTCCTGCCACTCGCCGTACTGCCACGCCGTCAGCGAGCTGCGGTCGCGCGGGACCGCGATCTCGGTGACGGTGTTCAGGTCCATGCCGGTGCCTCGCGCAGGGTGGCAGCGGCGCGCGCGGCGTCCTTCGCCAGCTGGGCGGTATCGGCCGTGACCAGCTCGCCGCCCGTCACCACGGGCCGGCCGCCGACGTAGAGGTGCTCGAGCGCGGGTGCGCCGAGGACGAGCGTCGCCACCGGGTCCTCGATCCCGGCCCCCGCCAGCGCATCGACCCGCCACACCGCCACGTCAGCGAGCTTGCCGACCTCCAGCGAGCCCAGCTCCTGCTCGCGCCCGATGCACCGCGCCCCGCCCATGGTCGCCATCGACAGCGCCTGCCGTGCCGTCAACGCGTCCGGACCGCCGCGAATCCGGGCGACGAGCAGCGCCTGGTGCAGCTCGTCGACCATCCGGCCGGACTCGTTGGATGCTGCGCCGTCGACGCCGAGGCCGACCGGCGCCCCGGCCCCGAGCAGGGCCGCGGTCGGCGCCGCACCCGCGCCGAGGCGCCCGTTGGACGTCGGACAGTGCGCCACGCCCGTGCCGGTGGCGGCGAAGCGGGCGACGGCGACGTCGGACAGGTGGACGCAGTGCGCGAGCCAGACGTCGGGCCCGAGCCAGCCGAGGTCCTCGGCGTACTCGGCCGGGGTCATCCCGAACTGCTCGCGGCAGAACGTCTCCTCGTCGAGGGTCTCGGCAAGGTGGGTATGCAGGCGAACCCCCTTGCGGCGGGCGAGGCCCGCGGCGTCGCGCATCAGCCCCGGGGTGACCGAGAACGGCGAGCAGGGCGCGACGACGATGCGGGTCATCGCATCGAACGACGGGTCGTGCCAGGTGTCGATGGCGGCCTCGGTCGCGGCGAGGATCGCGTCGCGGTCCTCGACGACGGAGTCCGGCGGCAACCCGCCCTGCGACGCACCGAGGTCCATCGACCCCCGCGCGGGTTGGAACCGAACCCCGATCTGGATGGCAGCCGCGATCTCGGCGGCCAGGCAGTCGCCGCCGGCGTCGGGGAAGACGTAGTGGTGGTCAGTGCTGGTCGTGCAGCCGGACAGGGCGAGCCAGGCCAGGTTGGCCGCTGCCGAGGCGTGCACGGTCTCGGCGTCGATGCGCGCCCACATCGGATACAGCGTGGTCAGCCATCCGAACAGCGTGCTGTCCTGCGCCAGCCCGCGGGTGATCCACTGGTAGAGGTGGTGGTGGGTGTTGACCAGGCCGGGGGTGACCAGGCAACCACTCGCGTCGACGGTTGTGGCGCCCGGCGGCGGGTTCGGCGCCGGGCCGGGGCCCACGGCGGTGACCCGCCCGCCCTCGAGGACGAGGTGCCCGCTCGCGTGCTCGGTTCCGCTCGCGTCGACGGTGGCGATGTGGCAGCCGTCGAGGACGACGGCCGGGGCCTGAGCCAGCGCCTCGCTCACTCGCCCACCGGCTCGAGGCGGGCTCGCTCCCGGGCGGCGTCGCGGTTGAGCGCGCCGCCGCGGGAGCCCCGGAGCTTGGCCTCGAGGTGCACGGCGACAGTTACCGGCTTATAGCGAGGCGGGTTGTCGGCGCCGGCGCATCCCGGCAGGCAGGTGACGACGGCCTCGGCGTTGCCGTCGTGGAAGTAGGCCGCCGAGCGGCGCCGCACCGCCCGGCCGTTCGCATCCACCGGCGGCAGCACCCGGTGCATCGAGGACAGCCACCTGTCGTTGGTCCAGCGGGCAAGCGCGTCACCCAGGTTGACCAGCAGGGCACCGGGAGCGGGCACGACGTCATGCCAGCCTCCGGCCGCATCCAGCACCTGCAGCCCCGGCGAGATCGGGTCCGCCCACAGCACGGTGACGATGCCGTAGTCGGTGTGCGCGCCCATCCCCATCTGGTCGACCTCGACCCGGACGTCACCCGAGGGCAGCGAGAAGCAGTTCATCCGCAGGACGTCGATCGAGTGGTCGGTGAAGCCCGCGAAGTAGCCGCTCGGCAGCCCGAGTGCGACGGCGAACACCTCCGTCAGCTCGCGGGCGACCCGGCCGGCCTCGCCGAACCACGCCTCGACCGCTGCGCGGAAGCCCGGCAGCTCCGGCCACAGGTTCTCCGGGTAGTGCTCGGTGGGCAGGGCCAGACCAGGCCAGTCGGAGGCCTGCGTGCCGACGTTGAACGCCTCGAACAGGTCCGGCGCCGACACGACGCCGAGGCTGTAGGACAGGTGCTCAGTGCGCGGGCCGGTGTAGCCGCGGTTGATGCTCGGCGACGGCGGCCGCAGGGCGTTCTTCGTCGCCGCCGGCAGGGCGAAGAAGGCGTCGATGGCCGAGCCGAGGCCGTCGACGACCGGCCCAGGCACGCCGTGCCCGACGATGTTGAGGAACCCGACCTCCCGCCCGGCCCGGTCCACCTGCGCCGCCACCTCGGCGCGCTGCGCCGGCGTCCCCGCCCTGAAGCCGGACAGGTCGATGACGGGTACCTCGAAGGCTTGCCCCAGCTGCTCGGACTGGTCCATCAGCTTCCCCGGTACGTGGAGTAGGCATAGGGGCTCAGCAGCAGCGGCACGTGATGGTGCCCCGCTGCGTCGACGATACGGAAGACGACGACCACCTCTGGGTAGAACCCGGCCCGCGACTGGTAGGCGTCGATGTCGAAGGTGAGGCGGTAGACCCCCGGCTCGACCGGCCCGGCGAGGTCAGCGACCCGGCCGTCGCCATCGGTGCTCCGCTCGGCGCACGGCTGCCAGCCGTCGGCGCTCCGCTGCTCCAGACGGACGGGGATGCCCGCGGCCGGGGTGCCGGTCACGGCGTCCAGCACGTGCGTCGACACACTCATCCGAACGCCTTGGCGAGCCGCAGCCGCACGATCTTGGCCAGCTCGGTCCGTACGACGGAACGCTCGGCATCGGCATCCTGCCCAAGCCGCTTCCGCAGCGCGACGAGCATCTCCGGCGCAGACAAGCCGGTGGCGCAGATCAGGAAGACGAAGCCGAAGCGCTGCTCGTAGGCGACGTTGCCCTTCCGCAGCTGCTCGGCGACGGCGGCCGCATCGTCACCGGCGGTCACCCCGGCCTGCTCCTGGCGCGACCACGCAGCCTCGGGGTGCTCACCGCCGGCTCGCTCACCGATGCGAGGGTGGGCAGCCAGGGCCTCGGTCACGTCGTCCCACGACAGCCTCTCCAGCGCCGCCTCCGAGCGTCCGGCGAGAGCGGCGGAGGAGCCGTACGGGCGGCCGGCCACCACCTCGTCGATCCAACGGCGGCTCGCGCAGCAGGGCTCGAGCAGCCGGGCGGCCTCGGTCCGATCGGCGGCATCGAACCCGGCAACGCTGGCGGGCACGTTCGCGGGCTCACTAGCAGGCACAGCGGTCACCGCCACCTGCACCATCCTCCCGCGCCTGCTCGTCGCCCCTGCTCGTCGCCCACCGCTGACCGCTCACCGCTCACCGCGGAGCGACCGCCATAGTCGCACCGCATTATTTCAGCGTGGTGACGGCAGCCTGCGTGCGCGGCCAGCCGCTACCGACCCCGCATCACGTACTCGGTCCAGGCGTCGACCGCCTGTTCTGACGTCATAGCCTCCACATCGCGACGTCCCAGGCCGGCTGTGTGAACCAGCCGCTCCACCAGCCAGGGCTCCGGTGCCGCAGCGGGCACGAGCGGCGGCCGCGGGTCGACACCTTTGGCTCTCTCACCCAGTTCGGTGACGACGTCGCGCAGAGAACGGCGCGCCGGCCCGTCCGGCAGGCTCTCGACCCGCGCCTCCAGCTCGGCGTAGACCTGAGCGTCAGACCTAGCGGCGACTGCCCAGACCTCGGCAATCTCGATGACGATGCCGCCACGATCGTCGTGCAGGACGCGCCAGATCAGCCGCCAGTGGCGATCCCCGACGACGAGCTTGCGGTAGCCGATCAGACTGCCGACCAGGGGTTCACCCGCCTGCGGATCGGTCTCGAGCAGCAGCATCTTCTTCAAAGCCCAGACCAGCGCAGCGCCGTCCAGCCTGTGGATGTCCTCGACTGCGGCGTCGGTCAGCCACACCTCCGGCGGTGGCTGATCAGCTCGCCGGCTGCGAGGGGCTGACCGGCGGGTCAGACGGGATCATCCATCGAGGCGAGCTGCTGCCGGGTGTAACCGTAAGAAGAAATGACGTCGTCGAGCGGGCTCCGGTTCCCGGAGTCAGAGGCGGCACGAGCCAGCACGAGGGCGACGTCAGTCAGGTCTCGCTCGAGGTCGGCCAGCCTCTGTACGTCCCGGTAGCTGACCACGGCCGCAACCGGTTCCGCGCGACGCCGTAAGACGGTCGTGTGCCCGGCCTCGGCGTCAGCCACCAGCTTCGATACGCCCCTGCGGCCCGCCTCAGTAATCTGAACCGCCTCGGACGCGGCGAAGATGCTCACGGCCGAACTATACAGAAACCTGTGTAGTTGATTTGAGCGAGGCGGATCCAGCCATGACCCAGACCGCCGGCGCCGAGCCCGATCTCGTCCTGCGGGCGCGCCGGGCCATCACCCCGGCCGGTGAGCGCGCAGCCGACGTGGTGGTACGTAACGGCCAGATCGCCGCTGTCAGCGCGATCGGCAGCCAGTCAAGCAGCGCGCAGTCAAGCAGCACAGGGCGGCCGGCAACGGTCATCGACGTGCCGGACGACTGCGTGCTGCTACCGGGGCTGGTCGACAGCCACGTACACATCAACGAGCCCGGCCGCACCGAGTGGGAGGGCTTCGTCACCGCTACGGCAGCAGCTGCGGCCGGCGGGGTCACCACCGTTGTCGACATGCCGCTGAACAGCATCCCACCGACGGTGGACGTGCCCGCCCTGCGTACCAAGGAGGCAGCGGCCGCCGGCCGGATCAGCGTCGACGTCGGCTTCTGGGGTGGCGCTGTCCCCGGGAACGCCGGCCAGCTGCAGTCGCTGCACGAGGCCGGGGTCGCCGGCTTCAAGTGCTTCCTGCTCCCCTCGGGAGTCGACGAGTTCGCGCCGTTGGACGAGGACGGCCTGCTGAGTGCGATGCGGACCATCGCGTCCTTCGACGGCCTGCTGATCGCTCACGCCGAGGACCAGCGCACGCTCGACCTGGCTCCGCCCACGACCGGCCGCTCCTACGCCGGATTCGTCGCCTCGCGGCCACCCGCTGCGGAGACGAGCGCCATCGAGATGCTGCTGGATGCCACCCGCCGCACCGGATGCCGGACCCACATCGTCCACCTGTCCGCCGCTGCGGCTCTGCCGCTGGTGCAGGCGGCCAAGGATGAAGGGTTGCCGCTGACCGTCGAGACCTGCCCGCACTACCTCGCCCTCACGGCCGAGGGGGTTCCCGACGGCGCCACGCAGTTCAAGTGCTGCCCGCCGATCCGCGCCGAGGCCAACCGCGAGCAGCTGTGGCAGGCCCTCGGCGACGGGCTGATCGACATCGTCGTGTCCGACCACTCGCCCTGCACCGCCGAGCTCAAGCGGCTCGACATCGGCGACTTTGCGGCGGCCTGGGGCGGCATCGCCTCGCTGCAGCTGAGCCTGCCGGTGGTGTGGACGCAGGCGGCTCGTCGGGGCTTCAGCCTGGCCGACGTCGTCCGCTGGATGAGCCGCGGCCCCGCCGAGCTGGTCGGCCTCCCGCGCAAGGGTGCGCTGGCCCCCGGGTTCGATGCCGACCTCGTCGTGTTCGCACCCGACGAGCACGTCACCGTCGACCCGAGCACACTGCGCCACCGCAACCCGGTCACCCCCTACGCCGCCGCTACCCTTCGCGGCATGGTGCGGGCGACATGGCTGGGCGGCGAACAGGTCGACGACGGGCATCCGCGGGGGCGGTTGCTGCGCCGGGAGCAGCCGTGATCGAGCGCCTGCAGGCTTATCCCGAGCTCGCGAACCAAGCCCTTGGCGGGGCCGTCGTGTGGAGCAACGACGAGTTCTACGGTGACGCGGACCAGCTGCTCGTCCCGGCCGCGCCGGTGCACGACCCGCTGGAGTTCGACAACCGCGGCAAGGTCTACGACGGCTGGGAGACCCGGCGGCGGCGCGAGTCGGGGGTCGACTCCGCGATCATCCGGCTCGCCACCCCGGCCGTGGTGCGGGTCGTCGACATCGACACGTCGTTCTTCCGCGGCAACTACCCGCCGCACGCCTCAGTCGAAGGCACGGCGTTGCTCGGCTACCCCACGCCGGACGAGTTGCAGGCGGCGGACTGGTTCACGCTGGTCGAGAAGACCGACATCTCCGGCGACGCGTCGAACGTGCACGAGGCCACCGGCCCGGAGCGGCTCGCCACCCACATCCGGCTCACCATCTACCCCGACGGCGGCGTGGCCCGGCTACGCGTCTACGGCGACGCGTTGCCCGACCCCCGCTTCCTCGGTGGCCGGATCGACCTCGCGTCGACCGTGCACGGCGGGCGGGTCGTGGCCTGCAGCAACATGTTCTACAGCTCCCCCGCCAACGTGCTGGCGCCCGGCCGGGCTGTCGTGATGTCGGACGGTTGGGAGACCTCGAGGCGCCGCGACGACGGTAACGACTGGCTCGTCGTGCAGCTCGCCGCGCCCGGTCGGCTGCACGACGCGGTCATCGACACTCTGCGCTTCGTCGGCAACGCTCCCGGCTGGGCCGCCCTCAGCGATGCCGACAGCGGCGCGGTACTGCTGCCCCGTACCGCGCTGCTGCCCGACACCGAGCACCGGTTCCGGCTCCAGGATGCGGGCACCGTCCGCAGGGTCCGGCTCGACATCTACCCCGACGGGGGGATCTCACGGCTGCGGCTGCATGGCGCCGTCGCGGAGGGGGCGCGGGACGAGGTTGGCCGCCGCTGGCTCAGCCTGCTCGACCCGGCTCAGGCCACTGCGGTGTCGGCGGACGAGTTCTTCGCGTGACCGGGGGCCGGCCGGGAACCGCGGCCGCAGGCAGCCCGGCGCTGCCCGGACACCTCGTCGACCGGCTCGACGCCTCCCTGCAGCAGGACGACGCGCTGCGGATGGCCCGCTACCCCGGCAACGGGACGGGCCGGCAGCCGGTGCACACCGTGTACGTGCCCGCCGACCGCTTCACCGCCCGCACGGTTCCGGAGTGGGGGGCCGCCGCGCTCGAGGCGATGGACCGCCACGGACCGTTGCCGGGCGCCGGGCTCGATGCGGTGGCCGGCCTGGTGCGCGACAAGCTCGTCCGCGAGCCGATCGAGGACCTGCGCATCGACCTCGAGGACGGCTACGGGCTTCGTACGGACTCGGTTGAGGACGCCGACGTGTGTGCCGCCGCGACGGCTCTGGCCGACGTCGTGACGAGCCGGGCCGCGCCGCCGTTCTGCGGCATCCGCGTGCGCTCCTTCGAGGCCCCCACCCGGCGGCGCAGCGTGCGCACCCTCGACCTGTTCCTCGGCACCCTGCTGGCGTCGGCGCCCCTGCCGACCGGGTTTCGGGTGACGCTGCCGAAGGTGTCCTCCGTGGCGCAGGTGACGGTGATGGCCGATCTGTGCGAGGCGCTGGAGGCGGCATACGGCCAGGCGCCCGGGGCGCTGCGCTTCGAGATCCAGGTGGAGGTGCCGCAGGCGATCCTGGGTGCCGACGGCACCGCGCTCATCGCCCGGATGCTGGCTGCTACCGCGGGGCGCTGCGCCGGCCTGCACTACGGGACCTACGACTACAGCGCCGCACTGGGCATCGCCGCGCCGTACCAGAGCATGGAGCACCCGGCGGCCGACCACGCGAAGGCCGTCATGCAGCTCGCTGCCGCCGGCACCGGCATCCCGGTCAGCGACGGCTCGACGAACGTCCTGCCCGTCGGCGACACCGCTGCCGTGCAGGCGGCCTGGGCGTTGCACGCCCGCCTCGTTCGTCGCTCGCTGGAGCGCGCTTTCTACCAGGGATGGGACCTGCACCCCGCCCAGCTGCCCACCCGGTTCGCTGCCACCTTCACCTTCTTTCGCGACTCGCTCGAGGTGGTCGCCGCGCGGCTGCGGGCCTACGTGGAGCGCGAGGAGACCGGGACGGCCGACGAGCCCGCGACGGCGCAGGCGCTGGCCGGTTACCTGCGACGCGGGATTGATGCCGGCGCGGTCCTCGCCGAGGAGGTGCAAACCCTGACCGGTCTGCACGTCGACGACATCGAGCGTCTGGCCGGCCGTCCCCCTGGTTGAGCAGAAGACGGAACGAGCCGATCCGTGACGCAGTGTCACTGCTGGTTGCGCATCCGCCGTAGAACCCGAGGGCGCCTAGGCGCAGACTGACAGCGGCGGCCGGCGGACCCGACGATCCGTCGCGGTACGTCATCCAGCATCCGTGACGACGTGTCTGCAACAACCCATCCCAGGAGGAACACATGGCCCGCAAGTCCCGCAAGGCGTCGTCGGCTGTCCTCGACCCCGACGTGCTGGAGGTGTCCGACCTACCGGTCGAGGTGGATCTGGTGGCCGAGCCAGACGCTGACTCGCCCGGCCCGGCGGCTGACCTGGAGCCAGAGGCGGCAGCGGCTGCCTCGGACGAGCTGGTCGACGCAGCCGTCGACGCCATCGTCGCCAACGCGACGGACACCGTCGTTGCCAACGCCACCGACACGGTCGTCTCCGACGCCACCGATGCTGTCGTCGCCGACGCCACCGACGCCGTGGTCAGCGCCGCGATGGACGCGGTCGCTGCTGCGGCAGGCGATGTGGTGGCCGAGGCGGCCGCCACCAGCGCCGCTTTCGAGAGTTCCGGTGCCGACAGCGCAAGCCTGCTCGACGGGTCCGGGAACATCGGCGATGCCGCGGGTGCACGTGCTGTCAGCACCGAGCAGAGCCGGCTCGCCGCCCGGACCGCAGCCGCCCGCGCCGCGGCCCGCACCGCCGCGGCAAAGGCCGCCCAGTCCGCCCGAGAGTCCGCCGCACGGCAGGCGAAGGCGCAGGCCCGCGCAGCTGGGGAGCTGAGCCGCGAGACCCGGCGCCGGGCTGCTGCCGCTGCCCGTGCCCGCCGGGAGCAGGCGCTCAAGGCCGCGCGCCAGGAGGCCAACCAGGCGTTCGGTGCCGCGCGCAAGGAGGCCAACCAGGTCGTCAAAGCGGCTCGCAAGGAGGCCGACCAGGCACTCGGGGCCGTCCGCAGCTCAGCAGACCATCTGGTGTCCGCCGCCGTTGACGTCCCCGCCCTGCAAAAGATCAGCCGCCGGGCACGTCGCGCTGCCGCGGCCAAGCAGGCCAGGGCACGCCGTGCTCGGCAGCTCCGGCTCTCGCTGGCCGTCGCGATCGCGGTCGGCATCGGGGCTGCCGTGAGCGCGCTGAGCAAGCGTCGTTCCGCCGGCAGCGCGGGTGGTACCGACACGACGATCGGCGCCACGGCCACAGCGACCGGCACAGCAACCGACACAGCAACCGACACAGCACCCGCCCCCGCCGATGCGACGCCCGCGTTCACCGACATGCCGGTCGGCCCGCAGGACCCGGTCGTTGCCGGCGCGCTGATCGACCCGCTGGACGAAGCGCCGGCGCCGCTGCCCGGCGCTGAAGTCCGCGACCCGGAGACCGGCCTCAACGGCCAGCAGTAGCAGCAGCCCTGCCGTCCTGCAGCCCGAGTGCGGCTGCAGGACGGCAGGCTTGCCGGGGCAGCAACACCGAGGAGGGGGTGGCAGTGGCCGACATCGTGCTGGTCCACGGCGCGTGGCACGGGGGTTGGGGCTGGCAGCCGGTCGCGAGCCGGCTACGCGCGGCGGGTCATCGGGTCAGCGCTCCCACCAGCCCCGGCCTCGCCGCTGACGACGATCCCTCCGGGGTCACCCTGACCGACTGCGTCGACGCGCTCGTCGCCCACGTCGAGCGCAGCGACTTCTTCGAGGTGACGTTGGTCGCGCACAGCTGGGGCGGCTACGTCGTCGCTGGCGCCATTCCCCGGCTGGCCGACCGGCTGGCACGGGTCGTCTTCTGGAGCGCGTTCGTGCCCGAGGTCGGCCGTTCCCTGTACGACGAGGTCCCACCTGACTACCAGGGCCTGTTCGCCTCCCTGGCTGAGGCGTCGGGCAACCAGACCGTGACGCTGCCACTGGAGGTCTTCCAGGGGGGGTTCATGGCCGATGCCGAACCGGCCGCGTCAGCGCTCATCCACTCCCTGCTACGCCCGCAGCCCTACCACACCTTCACCGACGAGCCGGTGGGCGGCAATGACTACCGCGAGGCCGGGGTGCCGCTGGAATACCTGCTCTGCAGCGAAGATGTCGCGCTGCCGCCCGGAGAGTTCGGCTGGGCGCGGTTCGCCGATCGCATCGGCACCCGGCCCGCACCCGTGCCGGGCAGCCATGAGGCGCTGTTCACCCGGCCGGCCGAGCTGGCCGGCAGCATCCTGCGAGTGTTGCCCGGCTCCTGAGGAAGGGCTGCTCGCACTGGTGTCAGCCGAGGTTGCGACTGCTTGTTTGCCGCGAGATAGGTAGGGAACCTACCTACCTACCTGGAGCCCATCGTGGGCTCCGCCACACAAGGAGAGCCCTCATGGGGATCATTGCCTGGATCGTGCTTGGAGCCATCGCCGGTGTCGTCGCCGAGAAACTGACCGGCTCGCGGACCGGCATCGTCGTCGCCACCGTCCTCGGGATCGTCGGCGCCCTGCTCGGCGGCTTCCTTGCCAAGGTGCTGTTCCACGTGCACTCGCTCGACAGCTTCTTCAACCTCAGCACCTGGATCACCGCCATCGTCGGCGCGGTGATCGTGGTCCTGGCGGCCCGGGCCGTCATGGGCAACCGCACCGGCACGCGCAGCGCCGTCTGAGCTGGGGAGGCCCACCGGCGGCGCAACGGCGCGTCGCTGGTGGGCCTCGCCGTCAGGCCTTGCGGCTGGGCGCCACGCCTAGGCTGCACGGCAGGATGCTGGGTGCACCCGATCGTCCGGTGAACCGCCGGCCGACACCCGCAGCAACCGGCCCGACAGACAGGAGCGACGAAGTGGTCGTCCTCACCGACCGGCACTTCGCCGGCCTGCTCGCCGTCCGTAGCGCCATTGCCGAGTTCGAGCGGACCGGCGAGCGCGAGGCCAGGTCGGCCGGCCTCACCCATGTACAGCACCATGCCCTGCTCACCTTGCGCGGTCACGGTGAGCAGATCGGCCCGCGCGTCGCCGACGTCGCGCATTCGCTCGGGATCTCCAGCCCCAGCGCGGTCGAGCTGGTGGCGCGCATGGTCTCGGCCGGCCTTCTCTCGCGCCGCCCCGACCCCGACGACGGTCGGGTCACGCGGCTCCGCCTCACCGAGCTCGGCGAGCGACTCATGCACCAGCTCAGCCAGGCGCACCTGCCCAGGCTGCGTGAGCTGACGACCCGCGGCGTCCAGCATCTCGCCGAGTGACGCCACCGCAGCCTCAGCAGGACTGAGCCCGCCACCCCGGGGCACCTTCTCGGCATGGACATCACCGAGCTGATCCTCGACGACCACCACCGTCAGCGGCAGGCCTTCGCCCGCCTCGACGACATCGACCGCTCGGACACCGAGCGCCTCGGGCTGGTGTGGGAGCAGCTGGCTGAGTTCCTGGAGCTGCACGCCGCTGCCGAGGAGGCCGTCTTCTACCCTGAGCTGCTGAAGCACGCCGACCCCGACGGCGAGGAGACCAAGGACGCCATCGGCGATCACAACGACATCCGCGACGCGGTCGCTGAGGCAGCCCGGGAGCAGGTCGGCAGCGACGCCTGGTGGAAGGCGGTCGGCGACGCCCGCAGCGCCAACACAGAGCACATGGGCGAGGAGGAGGACGAGGGGCTGCCGGACTTCCGCCGGCACGCCACGCTCGAACTTCGCGACGAGCTCGGCCTGCGGTTCGAGGCGGCCAAGAGTCCCAAGGTTGCCGAGACCCTCGACCTGGGCGACAAGGACCCGGACGAGTACGTCGAGGCGAACAGCTAGACGAGTGGTGTCGCAGGAGGATGCTCTCCTGTGCGCGCACCGGGCGCGCCCTACGACCAAGGAGGGTCTCGTGGCCTCTCGTCTGAACCCGTACATCAGCTTCACCGACAACGCGCGCCAGGCCATGGAGTTCTACCGGTCGGTGTTCGGCGGCACATTGCGGCTCAACACCTTCGGCGAGTTCGGGGCGCCGGACTCCCCGGACGCCGCCAAGATCATGCACGGCATGCTCGAGACCGACAGCGGGTTCACGCTGATGGGCGCCGACACCCCACAGGGCATGGAGCACGCGCCCGGGACGAACATCACGGTCAGCCTGAGCGGCGAGGATGCCGACGAGCTGCGCGGCTACTGGCAGAAGCTGTCGGCCGACGGCACCGTGTCGATGCCACTCGAGAAGCAGATGTGGGGCGACGAGTTCGGGATGTGCACCGACCGGTTCGGCATCCCCTGGATGGTCAACATCGTGGCGCCGTCGTCCTGACGTCCACACCACGGGGCGACGATTCGAGCCACGAAAGCAGGGAGCAGCGAGCGGTAGCTGCCATGGGATAATCAGCAGGGACGCGAGCGGGTTGACCCTGCCAAGTGACGGCGCGTAGGCAGGCAATCGGCTGCTTGCCCGTGCCTGTCACGCACTCCAGCACGCCCCCAGGAGACTGATGTCCTGCACCGCCGTTCCCGCGGAGACCCGTGCGCTCAGCCTCGGTGCGGACCCGGTCGCCACCCGTGCCAAGCGAGCTGTCACGGGGGCGTTCCTGGCGAGCGGTTTCGCCTTCGCCAGTTGGGCTTCTCGCGTTCCTCAGGTGCGGCAGAGCCTTGACTTGAGCCCTGGGGCGCTTGGCCTGGTCCTGCTCGCCATCGCGTGTGGATCGATCCTCGCCCTCCCTCTCGCGGGAATCATTGTCACTCGCTTGGGGACCGCCCGGACGGTCAGCTGCATGTCTTCGATCCTCGCGGCAGGCTTGGCCACCGCTGCCGTCGGCCAGCACTACAGCGTGGTGCCGGTCGTGATCGGGCTGTTCCTGCTGGGCTTTGGCAACGGCACCTGGGACGTGGCGATGAACGTCGCTGGCGCGAGCGTCGAACAGCGACTGCGGCGCTCGATCATGTCGCGGTTTCATGCGGCCTTCAGCCTCGGCACCGTCGCCGGCGCGCTCCTCGGTACGGCCATGGTCGCGCTGCGGGTGCCCGTGATGGCGCACCTGCTCGCTGTCGCAGGCGGCATCGCGCTCGTGGTACCGGTTGTCGTGCGTTCCTTCCTCGGCGCCGTGCCATATCCGGCGGACCGCCGCATTGAGCAAGCAGCCGGGCGCCATCCGCTACGTGCGTGGGGCGAGCCTCGCACCCTGCTGATTGGCCTGCTCGTCCTAAGCATGGCCTTCTCCGAGGGCACCGGCAACGACTGGCTTGGCATCGCCATCATTGATGGTTACCGTGCGCCAGCAGTGCTCGGTCTGCTGACGTTTACCGTCTTCCTCGCTGCCATGACCGCTGGCCGCTGGTTCGGCCCCCCAGTGCTCGACCGCTACGGCCGCGTGTCCGTCCTGCGCGTCTCGGCGGGGTGCGCCTTCGCCGGCCTGTTCGCCGTCTCGTTCGGCGGCAGTGTCCCGGTTTCCATGGCCGGAGCGGCCCTGTGGGGCCTGGGCACCGCTTTGGGCTTTCCCGTGGGGATGAGCGCCGCGGCCGACGATCCGCTGCTCGCCGCGGGGCGGGTCAGCGTCGTGGCTTCAATCGGCTACGTCGCGTTTCTCGCCGGCCCCCCGCTCATCGGCTTCCTCGGCAATCGACTCGGTGTCCTGCACGCATTGACTGCGGCGGCCGGCCTGCTGGCAGTCGGGCTGCTGTCGGCCGGCGCCACCCGCCCCGTCCCGATGGGCACGGGCGCGGCCGTCCGGTGACTACTCGGCAGCGATGTGCGGTGCGATACGCAGGGCGTTTGCGGCGATCGTCAACGCGGGATTGAGGGCGGCGGACGACGGAAAGAACGAGCTGTCGCCGAGCCATAAGTTGTCGATGTCGTGGCTGCGGCAGTTGGCGTCAAGGACGCTGGTAGCGGCGTCGGTGCCCGCGACGGCGGTACCGCACATGTGGGAGTTGGTCTCGATGCCCATGCGCTGGGTGAAGATCAGCGGATAGCCCGACTTGCGGACGGCCTTCGTGATCCGGCGGACGAGCTCACGGTGCGGGGCGACGTTGGTGGGCGTCCAGTCGATCAGGATCCGGTCGCCGTCGAGCCTGACGCGGTTGTCCTTCAACGGCAGGTCCTCCGTCGTCAGGTAGATGTCGAGGCTGCGGCCGGTCATGAACTCAAGGGCCCAGTCAGGCGCCCACGGCCGAGCCGGTTTGATCATGGCTTTCTGCAGCTTTCCCAGCATCTGCAGATTGCCCAGCGGATAGGGGGTTGAGGGGCCGGCCTCGTAGAAGTCGTTGAGCCCCAGCGTCTTCTGCCACTTCGTCTCGTTCTTGCGCAGTGGGTTCACCCCCACGAAGAACGTGCTGTTGTGGACCATGTAGTTGCGGCCCAGCAGCCCGGACGAGTTCCCGAGCCCGTGGGGGTGCGCTCGAGTGGCGGACCGAAGGAGAAGGACGGCGGAGTTCACGGCACCGGCCGCCACCACCACCTTGTTCGCGTTGATCCTGACGATACGGCCCTGGTGCCTCGCCTCGGCCGCGACAACGCGACGACCGTCCGCTGAGGTAAGCAGCCGCGTCACCTCGGTCCTGGGCATGAGCCTGACGTGACCGCCGCCCAGTGCCGGGCGCACGGCCTTGTTCTCCGCCTCAGCCTTCATCCCTGTGTCGTCCGGGCACCCGTCCGCGGTGGTGACCGCGGCCCGGTCGGCCATTGTCGTGACGTTCATGCCGTTGGTCATCCGAAACGGCGAGAGCCCTTGCTTGCGCAGGGAGGCCGCGAACCGGGCGATGGTCGGTTCATGCTCCAGCGCCGGGAAGGGATACGGCGCCGAGTGCGGTGGTTCGGTCGAGTCCTCCCCTATCTGGCCGTGGGCGTCAAACAACTGCTCGGCCTGCCCGTAGAAGGGCTCGAGGTCGTCGTAGCTGAACGGCCACGCTCGTGAGACGCCCTCCTGGTGCGCGACCTCGGTGAAGTCGCTGCGGCGAAAGCGCGGCAGGGAGGCGCCGTAGAACTTGGTGTTGCCGCCGACCCAGTAGTAGACGCCCGGCGCGAAGGGCTCCCCCGTGTGGCCGTTGAACCACAGGCCAGCGTTCTTGTACCGCCCCTTGAGGTACATCTGCTCGGGCTGGGAGTTCTCGGGCTCGCGCGGCAGGAACGTCCCGCGCTCGACCATGAGCACCTCGGCGCCGGAGTCCTTCAACGCCCACGCCAGGGTCCCGCCGCCCATGCCAGACCCGACGATCAACACGTCGGTGTCGATCTCGTCGACGTCGTCGAGTGACACCAGCGCGTCGGGCGCGATACCGGCAGCGGCAGTGGGCACGTCGGGCTCCTGTGTCGCAGGGCCGGCCGGGCTCATCGCGTCGAGGCGAGCAGAGGTCATCATTGCCGCTTTCTTGACAGTGGAGCGGGGAACTGGTCCGGGCGCGTCAGGCCGCTTGCTGTGCGGGGCGAGCGGCCCAAGCCATGCCCTGGCGCACCAGCCGGGTCACGTTCGGCTCGAGGAGGTCCTTCGGCGCGTGCCCCATCGTCTCGTAGAACACCCGGCCCTTGCCGAAGGTCGTGACGTAGGCGACCGGCATGCGGGCGCCCTCCAGCCATGGCAGGTGCTCACCGGAGAAGACCGTCTCGGCAAGGACATGCACGTTGGGGTCCACGTGCATGTAGTACTGCTCCGACGCGGCAGTGAAGTCCTCGACACCGGCAGTCACCTCGTGCTGCCGGTCAACCACGATCACCGGGTACGGGACCTCGACCGCCTCCCCGCCCGGGTGCTCGATGAAGGCGCCTCCGGTGACGAAGTGGTAAGGCAGGCTGGACCGGAAGGAGGCCGCCATGCCGTGCCACCCGGCGACACCCGTGCCCTCAGACACGGCTCGCAACAAGCTGCGTTCCTGCTTGTCGGTGAGGTCCTCGGTGGTGAGGGCCTGCGTCCACCCGACCACGATGAGGTCGTAGCCGGTCAGATCCTCCTCGAGCCGGAAGGGGTCGGTCGTGCCCTCGACCTCGAAGCCGAGCTCGTCCTCCATCAAAGAGGTCGCCCAGCGAGCGACCTCGTACGGCCGATGACCCGGCCAGCCCCCGTAGAGAAACAGCACCTGCGTCACGTGAGCCTCCACGGCGGGGACGGACAGTTACCGGCGGGGCCGGTCGCGCATCAGCGTCATCAGGGTAGGTCCGGCATCCCGGCGGGCGGCAGACTCACGCCGCGCAACTGATCGGGCAACCTTTGCACACGTCGTACCGTGCACGGGTGGCCTCAGCCCCTCTCCCCACACCTGTGGGCGACGCGCGTCAACTGAGCGTGGCGGCTGAGGGGCTCACCGTCGCCGCCGCCCTGCAACTCGAGATCTTTGCACGCGGGCGCGCTGAGGTCGTGGCCGGGAGCGACCAGCTGCACCGGGCGATCCGATGGGTCCACAGCGCTGAAATCTCCGACATCGCGGCATTCCTCACCGGCGGTGAGATGCTGCTGACCGCCGGCACCGGCATCAGTGACACGGCGGACGAGCAGCGTGCGTACGTACGGTCCATCGCCGGCGCCGGGGTTGCCGTCCTGGTCGTCGAGCTGTCCGGTCGTGCCTTCTCGGCCATGCCGCCGGCGGTGGTCGACGAGGCAGAACGGGTCGGCCTTCCCGTCGTGGCGCTCGGTCGGGAGATCCCGTTCGTCGAAGCGGCCGCTCAGGTGCACAGCCGCCTCGTCGACCTGCGGGTCAAGGAACTCCAGGACGAGGAGGCGGCGAGCAGCGCGTTCACAGAGTTGCTACTACGCGGCGAGGACTCCCTGACGATGGTCCACGAGCTGGCGCACAGGCTCGGGTACCCGTGCGTCCTCGAGGACCGGGCGCACCAGGTGCGGGCGTACTACGGGCGCACGGCCTCTGCCGACGACCTCATCTCACACTGGGCCGAACACTCGCGGCACCAGCATGGGGTGGACAACAGCGGGGGTTGCACCCGGCAACCCATCGCCCTCAAGGGCGAGGTGTGGGGTTGGATCCACATTCTGCATCGCGAGCAGCGGTTGTCGGCGGTGGACGACTACGTGTCCAGCCGGGCCATCGCCGCCATCGCGATCACGCTGCTTGGCGAGCAGATCCGCGGAGCGCGGCGATCCCAGCGCGCGGGCGCCCTGATCAGCCGGCTGATGCTGGGCGACATCAGCGGCGAGGGCTTCGTCGACCGTGCGCTGCGCCTTGGGCGCGACGTGCGCGGTCGGTCTTTCCTCGTCGTCATCGCCGGCGGGCTCGACGACGCCCAGCCGTTCGGCGAGCCTGAGCTCAGCGAGTGCCTGTCGAAGGCGGGCGCCATTCCGATCGTCGCCGACACCGTCGACTCGGCCCTGGCCGTGATCGCCCTGCCGGCGAAAAAGGGCGAGGCAGTCGTGCTGGCAGCGCTACGCCACGCGCCTGCTCGGCTGGGAGTGAGCCGAGTCGTGAAGGCGAGCGACCTGCTTCTCGCCATCCACCAGGCGAACAGCGCGTATTCCGCCACAGGGGCGGCGGGGAAGAGCCACTCACTCGTGCGTTTCGACGACCTCGGAGTCCTGCGGCTGCTGGTTCCTCTGGCTGATGGTCCGGAGCTGGCCAGCTACGTCGAGGACGAACTCGGAAAGCTGGTCGAGCACGACCTGACCACGTCCAACAAGCTCTTTCCGACGTTGAAAGTGTTCCTGGAGTGCGACGGCCGCAAGTCAGATGCCGCACAGCGTCTGTTCATCCAGCGTCGCACTCTGTATTACCGGCTCGAACGGATCGAAGCTCTGCTCGGCCTCTCGCTCGACGATGCCGACAGCCGGCACCGGCTGCACCTGGCGGTCCGTGGTCTGGAGTTGCTCAGCCAACGCAGCTCCGACCACCACGGACTATGGGTTCGCTGAGCACACCCGTCGGGGGCAGGGCGAGGCGCCCGCCCAGTAGGCAGGTTTCGCGCGGAAGAACCCATGTTTCGAGTGGATGAACCCGCTCACTGCCAGTGCAGGGTGTGCAGGCGAGTGCCCCAGGTCTGCACGCTTCGTGCCTGTTGCCCGCATCACGCCAGCCTTACGTTCCTCCCAATTCACTTCCAGCTCGGTGGCTGACGGAGGACCCATGGCACAGACCACGCACGAACGCCAGCAGCTCGACTCGGGCACGCTGAGCGATGATGAGCTGCTGGAACAGCTGGGGTACAAGCCGGAGCTGAAGCGGACGCTCGGCAAGTTCTCCAGCTTCGCCGTGCAGTTCGGGGAGATTGCTCCCATCGGCGGCATCGTGTTCACGATTGCTGTCGCGTTGACCCAGGTAGGGCCGGCGACGATGTGGCCGTGGCTCATCGCGGGCGGGCTGCAGCTGCTTGTCGCGTTCTGCGTCGCCGAGGCCTGCTCCTCGTTCCCGGTGGCAGGGGCTGCCTACAGCATCGTGTCGCGGTTGGGTGGCCGCTTCCTGGGATGGCAGACCGGGTGGTGGCTGGAGATCGCCCACATCGTGTCGCTGGCGGGTTCGTGCGTGGCGATCGCCCCGATCATCAGCTCATGGTTCGGCTTCAACGGCCTGGGTCACTGGCAGGTCGTCGGGGTCACCGGGCTGCTGATCCTGCTGTCCACGTTGATCAACGTGGTCAGCGTGAAGGTCGGGGCCAGGTTCGTCGACGTCGGCGTGTTCGCCACCATCGTCGCGTGCGTCGTGGTCTCGGTCATCCTGGCCGCCGCCATGCTGTTCGGCAGCCACCACATCCACGGGATCGACTACCTGTTCAGCACCGAGGGCACCGTGCACGGCTCGGCGGTGTTCCCGCTGCTGTTCGCCGCCCTGCTGCCATGCATCGTGCTCAACGGTTTCGACGTCAGCGGCAACGCCAGCGAGGAGACCAAGGACGCCGCGCGGGCGGTGCCCCGCGGGATGGTCATCGCCAACGGCTCGTCCTACCTGTTCGGCACCGTGGTCATCCTCCTGCTGCTGCTGTGCATGACCAACACCAAGGCCACTTTGGGCGCCTCGCAGCCGGTGACGTTCATCCTCGACCCGATCCTGGGACACCCGATCGCGAAGGCCTTCGAGGTCCTCGCGGTCCTGGGGCTCTACGTCAGCGGGGTCGTGCTGCAGATGGCAGGAGCGCGGGTGCTGTGGTCCCAGGCGCGCGACGGGGAGTTCCCGCTGGCGCGGTACATGGGCCGGCTGAACAAGGAGCAGGTCCCCGCTGTCGGCGTGTGGGCCGGTGGTGTCGTCGCGTTCCTGCTCGTGCTGTGGAGCAGCCTGTACGCCGTGCTCATCGCCATGACCGTGGTCCTGTGGGTCACTGCCTACGGCGTGCTGATCGCCTCGCTGTACCTCGGCAAGACCAGGGGCAACGTGCCCAGGCCCGCCTTCGGGGTCAAGGGCTGGCGGATCCTGTTCCCCGTCGCCGTCGTCTGGTCAGCGATCGTGGCGTTCGTGCTGGTCTACCAGAACCCCTCCCAGGTCGGCATCGGACTGGCCATCGTCGCCGCCATCGGCCTGGCGATCTACTTCTTCGCCCTGCCCAAGGGTCGTCAGATCGACCTGCTCGCAGCCGAACACGCCGCCGCGGGCCGCACCGGCAAGACGCTGCCTTCCCAGACACCCGACGAGACGACGGTCGCATGACGACGGCGGCCCGGACCCCGATCACCCTCCAGGAGGAGACCCCCATGCGGCTCAGCGGCTCGCAGGTCATCGCGCAGTGCCTGAAGAACTACGGCATCGAGTACGTCGCCGGCATCCCCGGCCATGGCGCCTGGGTGATGCTGGACGCCTTCCTCGAGCCCGAGTCCACCATCCCGTTCATCCAGGTGTTTCACGAGCAGGCCGCCGTTCACATGGCAGACGGCTACTACCGGGCCAGCGGCAAGCCGATGGCAGCGGTGACCTCAATCGGGCCGGGGGCGACCAACACCATCATCGGGCTGGCCACCGCCTTCGCCGACTCCACCAGCGTGCTGATGCTCAGCGGGGGGCCGGCCACCCACATGCGCGGTCACGGGGTGCTGCAGGAGCTCGACCGGTACCAGGACAACGACTTCCAGCGGGTCATCGAGCCCGTCACCAAACGGCACTGGGACGTGGGCCGCGTCGACGCCCTGCCGAGCGTTCTGCACCGCGCCTTCAACGCGATGCTGACCGGGCGGCGCGGCCCGGTGCACATCGAGGTGCCGATGGATGTCCAGGCTGAGGAGGCCGAGGTCAAGATGCACGACCTCAAGCGACGCCTCCCCATCGGTGTCGCCTACCCAGACCCGACAGCGATCGACGCGGCTGCCTCGGTGCTGGCCACCGCGCAGCGGCCGGTCATCGTGCTCGGCGGCGGAGCGATCTCCGGCGAGGCGTGGAACGAGATCCTCCAGCTCGCCGAGGGCCTGACCATTCCCGTCGTCACCACCTGGAACGGCAAGGGCGCCTTCCCCGAGGACCACCCGCTGTTCGCCGGCAGCGTCGGCCAGACCGGCACGATTCACGGCAACGCCCTGGCTGCGGGCGCCGACGTCGTCGTCTCCATCGGCTGCAAGTTCACCGACTGGTCGGCGTCGAGTTACCGCAAGGGCGTCTCGTTCTCCTTCCCACCAGCCAAGCTGATCCAGATCGACATCGACCCGTACGAGATCGGCAAGAACTACCCCGCCGACGTGGGCATCGTCGCCGACGCCAAGCCCACGGTGGCCGCCCTGGTCGCGGCAACCGTCGGGACGGCCGGCGGGGGCACGCCGGTTGAGCGGACCGAGTACCTGGCCGAGGTCGAGACCCTCAGGAAGCAGTGGGAGGCCCGGCTGGCCCCCCGCCGGGACAGCGACGACTCACCGATGACCTCCCAGCGCCCCCTGGCCGAGCTGCGCAAGATCCTGCCCCGCGACGGCATCGTGGTCGTCGGCTCGGGCAACCCGCAGGGCGCGGTCAAGCAGGGCTTCCCGGTCTACGAGCCGCGCACGCACCTGACCTCGGGCAGCTACTCCTCGATGGGCTGGGCGGTGCCGGCCGCGATGGGCGCCAAGCTGGCCAAGCCCGACACGCCGGTGGTCTGCGTGCTCGGCGACGGGGATTTCCTGATGAGCATCCAGGAGCTCGCCGGCTGCGTCACCAACAACATCCCGGTGGTGTTCCTGGTGCAGAACAACAGCGGATACATGTCGATCCGCGGCGGCCAACGCAAGCTGATGGACCGTCACATCGGCAGCGAGTTCAACCGCCCGGACGGCACTCCCTACAGCCCGGACTTCCTGGAGATCGCCAAGGCGTTCGGCCTGGAGGCGTGGCGCGCCGACACCGGTGAGGGGGTGGCCAAGGCGCTGCAGGAGGCGTTCGCCAGCGGCCGCCCAGCCGTCGTCGAGGCCATCACCGCTCGCGATGCAGGCGGCCCGTTCGTCCCCGGCTGGTGGGACTTCCCCTCCCCCGCCTACATCACCGACGAGCGGCAGGACACCTACTCGGCCGAGCGGGCGGACGAGCAGCACCTCTGAGTGCTCGCCCGACCCCGATTCACGTCCTGACAGTTCCCTAGAGAGGCACGACATGGCTCAGGTGCTCAAGGCCCCGACCTCCCCTGGCGAGAGCCAGACCGGCGGTGACGGGGTGGCCGAGAGGGTCGCCGCGATCATCGCCGATATCCGCGCGCGGGGCGACGACGCCGTGCGGGAGTACTCCCAGAAGTTCGACGCCTGGTCCCCCCCATCGTTCCGGCTGTCGAAGGACGAGATCGACGGGATCGTCGCCTCGCTGCCGACCACGACGCTCGACGACATCCGGTTCGTCCAGCAGCAGGTACGGCGCTTCGCGCAGGCTCAGCTCGACTCCATCGGCGAGTTCGAGATCGAGACACTGCCCGGTGTCGTCCTCGGCCAGAAGCTGATCCCCATCGCCGCGTCCGGGGCTTACATCCCGGGTGGTCGGTACCCGCTGCTGGCGTCGGCCCACATGACGATCGTCACCGCAAAGGTCGCAGGCGTGGAGCGGGTCGCGGCCTGCACCCCGCCCATCGTGGGCGAGACCCCGGCGGCGAGCATCGCCGCGATGTCACTGGCGGGGGCCGACGAGATCTATCTGCTCGGCGGCGTGCAGGCCGTCGCGGCCCTCGCCCTGGGCACCGAGACGATCGACCCGGTCTACCTGCTGACCGGGCCAGGCAACGCCTACGTCGCCGAGGCCAAGCGGCAGCTGTTCGGGGAGGTCGGCATCGACCTGTTCGCCGGGCCGACCGAGACGCTGATCGTCGCTGACGAGACCGCCGACCCGTTCGTGGTGGCGGTCGACCTGCTCAGCCAGGCCGAGCACGGCCCCGACTCCCCTGCCGTGCTGATCACGACCTCGGAGGCCGTGGGCCGGCAGGCGATCGAGCACATCGACCGGCTGCTGCCCGGCATGCCGACCGTGGACAACGCCGGCCCTGCCTGGCGGGACCACGGCGAGGTGCACGTGGTGGCCGACCTGGACGAGGCCTACGCCCTGGCGAACGACTTCGCCTCCGAGCACGTCCAGATCCTGACCGCCGAGCCCCGCGACGCCCTGAAGACGATGCGAAACTTCGGCGCCCTGTTCCTGGGCGAGGGCACGACCGTGTCCTACGGCGACAAGGTGATCGGCACCAACCATGTCCTGCCCACCCGTCACGCGGCCCGCTACACCGGGGGGCTGTGGGCCGGCATGTTCGTCAAGACCGTCACCTACCAGGAAGTGACCAACACCGACTCGAGCGCGCTGCTCGGCGAGGTCTGCGGCCGCGCCTCCCGGGTCGAGCGGTTCGAGGGACACGGCCGTTCCGGTGACATTCGAGCAGCCAAGTACGCCGGCAAGCCGCTGCCCTGGGCGCCCGAGCACCTCGAGCGGTGGAACGCGGCCAGGGCGGGCTCGGGGAGCTCCTGATTCCCCCCACCGCCACCTCGGTCCGTGTCGAGCACGACATGCTCGGCGAGCTGTCCGTCCCGGCCGACGCCTACTACGGGGTGCACACCACCCGTGCCCTCACCAACTTCGCCATCAGCGGCACCCGGATCGGGGAGCTGCCCGAACTCGTCACCGCGCTCGCGTGCGTCAAGCAGGCCTGCGCCGAGACCAACCGCGACCTCGGGCTGCTCTCCGAACCGGTCGCGGCCGCGATCGTCGGGGCGTGCCGCGACATCCGGAACGGCCGGCTGCACGATCATTTCGTCGTCGACCTCATCCAGGGAGGGGCGGGCACCTCGACCAACATGAACGCCAACGAGGTCATCGCCAACCGGGGCCTCGAGCTGCTGGGCCGGCCGAAGGGGGACTACGCCGCCTTGCATCCCGTCGATCACGTCAACGCCTCGCAGAGCACGAATGACGTGTATCCCACTGCGGTCAAGCTTGCGCTCTACGCCGCCATCGCACGCCTGCTGGCCAGCATGGACGAGCTCCGGCTGGCGTTCCAGGACAAGGCCGATGAGTTCGCTGATGTGCTGAAGATCGGGCGCACCCAGCTGCAGGACGCCGTGCCCATGACGCTGGGCCAGGAGTTCGGTGCCTACGCGGTCACCCTGGGGGAGGACCAGGAGCGGCTGCAGGAAGCAGCTCAGTTGCTTCGCGAGATCAACCTGGGTGCCACGGCCATCGGCACCGGGATCAACACCGACCCGCGCTACGCCAGCCTCGTCTGCACGCACCTCTCGCGGATCAGCGGGGTCGCCCTGGTGACCGCGCCTCACCTCGTGGAAGCCACCTCCGACACCGGGGTGTTCGTCCAGCTGTCCGGCGTGCTCAAGCGCATCGCGGTGAAGCTGTCGAAGATCTGCAACGACCTGCGGCTGCTGTCCTCAGGACCCACCGCCGGACTCGGCGAGATCAACCTGCCGCCGGTGCAGGCCGGATCGAGCATCATGCCGGGCAAGGTCAACCCGGTGATCCCCGAGGTGGTCAACCAGATCGCCTTTCAGGTCGTCGGCAACGACGTCACCGTCACGTTTGCCGCCGAGGCCGGGCAGCTGCAGCTCAACGCCTTCGAGCCGATCATCCTTGCCGCCCTCATGCAGAGCCTCAGGCATCTACGGGAGGGCTGCCGGACGCTGCGAACTCACTGCGTCGAAGGAATCACGGCCAACACCAGCCACCTTCGACGCGTCGTCGAGGGGTCGATCGGCCTGGTCACGGCGCTCACCCCCTACATCGGTTACGAGCAGTCGTCCGCCATCGCCGCGGAAGCGCTCGCCACCCGTCGACCGGTCGCCGAACTGGTCCTCGACCGTGGCCTGCTCACATCAGAACAGTTGGCCGACCTGCTGACGCCCGCCAACCTGGTCCGGCCGTTGGGGCCGGCTCCAGCCCAGGCGTCTCACAGCCCCCGCGAGGACCTCGGTCAGGTGCCGACGTAGGCCGCGAGGTGCTCGCCGGTGAGGGTGGAGCGGGCGGCGACGAGGTCGGCGGGTGTGCCCTCGAAGACGATCCGTCCGCCGTCGTGGCCGGCGCCGGGGCCGAGGTCGATGATCCAGTCGGCGTGCGCCATGACCGCCTGGTGGTGCTCGATGACGATGACCGACTTGCCGGAGTTGACGAGCCGGTCGAGCAGGCCGAGCAGCTGCTCGACGTCGGCGAGGTGCAGGCCGGCCGTCGGCTCGTCGAGGACGTAGACGCCGCCCTTCTCGGCCAGGCGGGTGGCCAGCTTGAGCCGCTGCCGCTCGCCGCCGGACAACGTCGTGAGCGGCTGGCCGAGGCTGAGGTAGCCGAGCCCGACGTCGACGAGCCGGTCGAGGATGGCGTGCGCGGCTGGCGTGCGCGCCTCGCCGCCGCCGAAGAACTCGCTGGCCTCGGTCGTCGACATGGCGAGCACCTCGCTGATGTCGCGGCCGCCGAAGGTGTAGTCGAGCACCTCGGCCTGAAACCGCTTCCCCTCGCACAGCTCGCAGGTGGTGGCGACGCCGGCCATTATCGCCAGGTCGGTGTAGATGACGCCGGCACCGTTGCAGGTGGGGCAGGCGCCCTCGGAGTTGGCGCTGAACAGCGCTGGCTTCACCCCGTTGGCCTTCGCGAACGCCTTACGGATCGGGTCGAGCAGTCCGGTATACGTCGCCGGGTTGCTCCGTCGAGAGCCACGGATAGCGCCCTGGTCGACCGACACCACTGCGTCCTGCCCCGACACGGAGCCGCGGATGAGGGAGCTCTTTCCCGAACCGGCCACGCCGGTCACCACCACCAGCACGCCGAGCGGGATGTCGACGCTGACGTCGCGCAGGTTGTGTGCCTTCGCACCGCGGATCTCCAGTGCGCCGGTAGGCCTTCGCACCGTCCCCTTGAGGGCGGCCCGGTCGTCGAGGTGTTGCCCCGTGAGCGTGCCACTGGCCCGCAGGCCCTCGACGGTGCCCTCGAAAACCACCTCGCCACCGGCAGTGCCAGCGCCGGGGCCGAGGTCGACGACGTGCTCGGCAATGGCGATCGCCTCCGGCTTGTGCTCCACCATCAGCACGGTGTTGCCCTTGTCGCGCAGCTGCAGCAGCAGGTCGTTCATCCGCTGGATGTCGTGTGGGTGCAGCCCGATGGTGGGCTCGTCGAAGACGTAGGTGACGTCGGTCAGCGACGACCCGAGGTGGCGGACCATCTTGGTGCGCTGCGCCTCCCCGCCCGAGAGCGTGCCCGACGGGCGGTCGAGGCTGAGGTAGCCGAGGCCGATCTCGACGAACGAGCGGAGGGTGTGCTGCAGTGTCGTCCGCAGCGGCGCGACGGACGGCTCGTCCAGGCCGCCGACCCAATCGGCGAGGTCGCTGATCTGCATCGCGGAGGCGTCGGCGATGCTGATTCCCTTGATCTTCGACGACCGAGCCGCCTCGCTGAGCCGGGTGCCGCCGCATTCGGGGCAGGCGGTGAACGTCACCGCCCGCTCGACGAAGGCGCGGACGTGCGGCTGTAGCGCATCGACGTCCTTGGAGAGCATCGACTTCTGGATCTTCGGGATCAGACCTTCATACGTCAGGTTGATGCCGTCGACCTTGATCTTGGTCGGCTCCTTGTGGAGCAAGTTGCGGAGCTCGTTCTTGGTGTACTTACGGATCGGCTTGTCCGGGTCGAGGAAGCCGGAGCCGCTGAAGATGCGGCCGAACCAGCCGTCGACGCTGTAGCCGGGAACGATGAGCGCGCCCTCGTTGAGCGACTTGCTGTCGTCGTACAACGCAGACAGGTCGATGTCGGTGATCGAGCCCCGGCCCTCGCAGCGCGGGCACATGCCGCCCGTGATGCTGAAGCTGCGCCGCTCCTTCATGGTCTTCCCGCCGCGCTGCAGCGTGACCGCGCCCGCTCCGCTGATCGAGGCGACGTTGAAGGAGAACGCCTGGGGCGGGCCCATGTGCGGCTGCCCGAGTCGGCTGAACAGGATGCGCAGCATCGCGTTGGCGTCGGTGGCGGTGCCGACGGTGGAGCGAGGGTCCGTACCCATCCGCTGCTGGTCGCCGATGATCGCGGTCGTCAGTCCGTCGAGGACGTCGACGTCGGGCCGGGCCAGCGTCGGCATGAACCCCTGCACGAAGGCGCTGTAGGTCTCGTTGATCATGCGCTGCGACTCAGCGGCGATCGTGTGGAACACCAGCGAGCTCTTGCCGGAGCCGGAGACGCCGGTGAACACCGTCAGCCGACGCTTCGGGATCTCGACGCTGACGTCCTTGAGGTTGTTCGCCCGCGCGCCGTGGACGCGGATCAGGTCGTGGCTGTCGGCGCCGTGCAGCGCGGGCGACTGCGGGTCGGGCCTCGTAGGCATCCTCAACGTGTCTCCCTTTCGAGGGCTCAGCGCAGCTGGTTGATGCGGATCAGGTTGCCCGCCGGATCGCGGAAGGCGCAGTCGCGTACGAACGGCTGCTCGGTCGGCTCCTGGACGCCCTCGGCGCCGGCTGCCTGCAGCCGCGCGAAGGCGCCGTCGACGTCGGCAGTAGCCAGGATGATGCGGGCGTAGGTGCCCTTGGCCATCATCTCGGCGATGGTGCGGCGCTCGTCGTCGGTGATGCCGGGGTCGGCGCCCGGCGACTCCAGGACGATGGACGTGCCGGGCTGGTCGGCGGGGCCGACCGTGATCCAGCGCATCCCGCCGTAGCCGACGTCGTTGCGGACCTCGAAGCCGAGGGTGTCGCGATAGAAGGCCAGAGAGGCGTCCGGGTCGCGAGGTCGCGTAGGTGCTGCATCGCGGGGGGTCCGCTGCTTACCCGCGAGATCATGCCACCGGGCGGACCGCGCACCCGATCAGAGCGTCGTCGGCTCGCCGCGCGTCAGCGGCGTGAAGGTCGTCCCCGACGGCGCGAGCGCGGTCAGCAAGCCGTAGTGCGTCGCGGTGCTGGCGAGCGCGGCCTCGTGGATCGGCACGGCGATGCGGGGGGCCACCGCGCGGACGAAGTCGATGGCGTCGCCGACCTTGAGCCAGGGGCCGCTGGCCGGCAGGCCGAAGATGTCGACCTCCTGCGGCGGAACGACGAGAGAGTCGCCGGGATGGTAGAAGGCGCCGTCGTCGATGACCAGCGCGCCGTTCGGTACCACCGGAATGTCCGCGTGCAGGGCTGCATGTTCACCGCCCACCACGTCGACCACAGCACTGCCGACGGTGACCCGCTCACCGGAGCAGACCACGGTGTGCTCCAAGCCCGCCTCGGTGACCATCGGCACCGACCCGGGGTCGACGAACAGGGCCGCGCCCGGGTTCGCGGCCAGCAGCGCCGGCAGCCGGGCGAGGTCGATGTGATCGGGATGCTGATGGGTGACCAGGACGGCGTCGAGGTCACGCGCCGACTCGAAGCCCGCGGCAAGCGTGCCCGGGTCGATCAGCAGCCGGGTGGTTGCCGTCTCGACCAGCACGCAGGCATGGCCGAAGTGGGTGAGTTCCATCAGCTGGCCTCCCTCTGGCCGGCGCGGCCGGAGGCGCCGAGGTCCATCGCCGGACACTACGCAGGCCGCAGGTCCGCCGCACGAGGCAACCAGGTGGCGACGAGGTAGCCCACCCCGAAGGGCGCGGCGGCGTAGCTGACCTCACCCACCCAGCCGTGCGGCGCTCCGCCACCGGGGACCACCTCCCGCTCGGCCAGCTCGGCGCACGCCCTCCAGGCGGCGAGGCCGCCGACGAGCAGCTGCCCCGCGAGCGCCTCGTCCAGCGCCGCCAGCGCCGCCGGATCGCCTTGACGTACCGCGGACTCGACCGCTTGGTCGAACCCTTCGGCCCGCGGGTCGAAGTGACCGGGCGCCTTCTCGGTCCGCTTCGCCGTGCCGTCGGCGACGACGAGCACGCCGGTCCGCCGCTGCCTGTCGAGGGGTTCGGCCGGACCGGGGACCGCCAGCAGCTCGTGCGGCCGGTTGCCCAGCAGCGAGGACCCGACCGCGAGCGGCAGCGGCAGCGGATCTGCGGTCGCCTCCCCGGGGGCGCCCCAGCCCGTGGCATCGATGCTGCCGGTGCACCACCCACCGGGCCGGCCGGCACCCAGCACGACGACCCGATCGACACCGCCGAGGACGCCGACGGCCTGGCGGCACGCCGACCGCAGCTCCGCCGGACCACCACCCAGGGCGGGAAGCAGCAGCGGCGCCGCGGGGACGAACGCGGCCGCGACGAGCATTACGCGAGTCCGCGGATGTTGACCAGCGGGTCGGCGAGGCCGCGGATCGCGTCGACCATTCGCAGCACCCGCAGCGTGGCAGGCACGTCGTGCGCCCGGAACACTCGCGCCCCCTGGAAGGCGCAGACGGCCGTGGCGGCCAGGGTGCCCTCGAGCCGCTCGTCGGGCAGCAGGTCGAGGACCTCGCCCACGAAGTCCTTTCGCGAAGCCGCGATGAGGACCGGCCAGCCCGTGGCGACGAGTTCGCTGGTGCGGGCGGTGATCTGCAGCGAGTGCCGGGTGTTCTTGCCGAAGTCGTGCCCGGGGTCGATCAGCACCGACTCGCGGGCGACCCCCGCCGCGACGGCGCGTTCGGCCAGCCCCGTCACCGTGGTGATCACGTCCGCGACGACATCCCGGTAGGCCACCCGGTGCGGTCGGGTCCGCGGTGGAAGGTGACCCGCGTGGGTGCAGACGACCCCGGCGCCGAACGACGCGGCCACCTCCAGTGTCTCTGGCTCCGGGCACTCCCATGGGTCGTTGACGATGTCGGCGCCTGCCTCGAGCGCGAGGCGAGCCACCGAGGCGCGGTAGGTGTCGACGCTGAGGACCGTGTCCGGATGTCGGTCACGGACCTGCTCCACGACCTCGAGCACCCGGCGGGCCTCCTCATCGGCAGTCACCTCGGCGCCCGGCGCGGCCTTCACCCCGCCGATGTCGACGATGTGCGCGCCCTCGTCGAGCACCCGGTCGACTCGGTCGAGCGCGGCGTCGAGGCTGAAGGTGCTGCCCCGGTCGAAGAACGAGTCCGGGGTGCGGTTGACGATCGCCATCACCAGCGAGGAGTCAGGCAGCTGCTTGCCCCGGAACCGCAGCACCGATCCCGGTCCCGTCAGCCCTGGCAGCCCGGTCAGTCCGGTCAGCTGGTCGGAGCCGTGGCCCCGCGGCGCATCGACCACATCTGGCTGGGACGCTCGAACTGCGTGGCGACCTCCCAGGTGACGTGCGGCGGCCCCGTCTCGCGGCGGAAGTTCTGCACCGCGACCCGGGCCAGCTCCGGGTCGGCGGCCACCCGGGCCGCCAGCTCCATCGCGCGGTCTTCGACGGCGGCGTCGTCGACCGAATCCCACGCCAGCCCGAGCTGCACCGCCTTGCGTCCGTTGACCTCCTCGCCGAACAGCGCCATGGCAGCTGCGGCCTCGCGGCCGATCAACCGGCTGAGGATGACGAAGTGACCGCCGCCGGGGTGCAGCCCGCGCTTGAGGAAGCCGCACAGCAGCCGGGCATCGTCGGCAATGATCCGCAGGTCGGCCGCGAGCAGCATGTTCATCCCGGCGCCCACAGCGGAGCCGCGGACCGCCGCGATCGTCGGGGCCTTGACCTGCCCCAGCCGGTAGAAGC
>JAABUM010000272.1_pt1 | contig 100233 bp, 88 predicted proteins | sample 5559161 | NCBI WGS metagenome assembly JAABUM01 (sample SAMN10711868, study PRJNA513369) | rock metagenome | isolation source: Antarctica rocks | place: Antarctica: Victoria Land, Siegfried Peak nord
ACGCCACCACTGTAAACCACTGTGTAACCGGCCCAAGCCGGTCGAGCACTTAACAACAGGGCCAACACCAAAGCCAGCCCTAAGCAAGTCGTCCAACGGTTGGGCAACAACGTCCTGCCACCTCTGAGACGAAACATCATCGGGAAAACTCCCTCTGTTCTCTGCTCTGGCCGCGCCCGAAGCTCAGCGCTTCCTCGCGGCTGGGATCAGTGTGCCCACGCTTGTAACATCTATAACCTCCAAGTACTTGCACCAGACAGCGAAGTAGGATTAGCGGGCGCTGGGTTCGAGTTGCAGACCCAGGGCTCGGGCCGCGCCGAGTTCACCTCGCGCGTGAGGATCGACTGAGCCGAGCCTTAGCGCAATTCGCACAAATGATGCGCCAAGGGAGGAGCGCCCGCCAGAGTGGGGCCTGATGCACACCAACCGTGAAACGCTCTAATGCAAAAGCCGCGCTTTCCCAAGAAAGCGCGGCCTTTTGCTGTTTCGCGTGGGGCTTCGTGTTAAGCCTGGCGGGGCGAGGCTGACGCAGCGCCCTCAAGTACTTGGCGCTCCCTTGCGCCCGGCCCAGAAAGCCGAGGCTCCCGCGCTGAGCAGGGCCAGGGCGCACAGCGCGGCGAAGGAGCTCCAGCGCCAGGTTTGGGGCGCGTAGGCCAGATAGATTTTGGATTGGCCGCCTGGCACGCGCAGCGCACAAAACGGCCCGTTGGCGCGCAGCAGGGGAACGGGCCTGCCGTTAACCCAGGCTCTCCACGAGGGCGACCACGCCTGCGAGATGCCCAGCCAGCACGGGGCCTTCACCTGCACCGCGCACTCCAGCACATTCGGGCGCGAACGCCACCACAGCACGCGCCCGCTTCCTCCTGCTCCCGCGCTCGCTACGTGAGAAGTACTTGCAGCACCGTGAGAGCCTTCCACAAGCAGCGGCCAATCCTGCCCCTTGAGGGGCGTTGGCGTGAGCCCGAGATGTTGCAGAGCGGGCACCACGGCGCTTGGGGGCACGGCGCGGACGCGGCGCGTCAGGAAGAGGCGGGGCCACACGTCGCGGGCCGCGAAGATGCGCCACAAACGCCACTCGCGCACGCTGCCTTCGAGGCGGGAGCCCGGAGGCAAGGGCAGCAGCAGATTCGTGTGCATCAGAGCATGAGTCACGCCCGCGATGCGCAGGGCGGGCGCTAACCTCGAAGGCTGATACATATCAACCCAGAGCGGCTCCCCTTCGACGGCCTGAGCCAAGCTCCAGAAAGCGCGCGTGTTCATGGCGTCGTAGCCGTTGAAGATTTCGATGCGAGCGGCCATACCCGCATTAATGGCGCGCCAATTCACGCTGGTGACCCAGCGCTCTCCGCCCCGATAAACCGCGCTTAGAGAATGAGGAATGGCAGGCCGATCTTGATAAGGCGCGGCCTCAACCCAGCTTCGCTCCGAGCGCACAAACAGCGCTCCCAGCTCCACAGCCACCAGAGCCACGCCCAATCGCCAGCACTTCAGAGCGCTTCGAGAGCGACCCAACGCCAGGACACGCCGCACACTCAGCAGAAGGCAGTTGGTCAAGGCGCACACAAAAGCCGCCCATAAGCACTCGCTTACGGCCACCAGTCGCAGCCTCAGCGCGAGCCTCAGCTGCGAGGACCCGGTCCGAGCGGGGTCAACAGAGAGCAGCAGAGGCCGCCAGAACCCGCTCAGGCTCCGGCTGTAAAACCAGCACGCGCCCGCCAACACGCACCCTCCTAAAACCAGAGCCACCCAGCTCAAGTCAAGCAGCCGAGCCCTAAGCACGGGCCACAATACGCGCTCGGGAATGGGCGGCGGCGTTCTGCAATCGCGCTGGACGCCCAAGTACTTGCCGCTCTCAGAAGAATCCTGGGGCGCGACAACGGCTTTGCTCGCGCGGTAGCAGAGGTCGAAGGTCAGGGCTGCGGCCACAGCAGCGAGGAATGACCACACTTCGAGCCAGCGCACCGGGAAGCGCAGCACGCGAAACAGCCCGATGTGCTCGAACAACACGCGATACAGCGGCGTGTTGGAGCCCAGGGCGAGCACGCTGCAACCGAGCATCGCGCACCACAGGCCGCTCAGGATCAGGCTCTGGCGGCGCGGGGCCAGCTTCCAACTCCACAGAGGAGCGCCCAGGGCGAGGATCGTGGGCAAAATGCCGATCGAAGAGCCTTCCTCCTGCGCTCCGTAGGGCAGGCTCCACTGCAGCGGGCTCGCCAGGTCGAAGACTCCGGGCACAACCCAGCGCGCGAAGCTCTTCCACGAGCCGGACAGCTCGCTCGCTTGGCTCCAGGGCAGCCCAGAGCCGTGAACCGATAGCCCGCTCACCTCGCGCAGAGGCAAGGCCAACGAAGCCACCAGCCCAAGCCCAAGCCCTCCCGCAATCGCCGCCCAGCGCCACGCCCAGCCAGTCGCCCTCAGCCAGCGGCTTAGCCCCGGCTCAGCTCGGCTCGGCTCAGGGGCATCAGCCCACGCATCCAGCGCAGCCGAGGCCAGGTAAGCCGCGAAGCCAGCCGCGCACAGGCCTGCTCCAGCCAAGGCCAGCGGAGGGTAGCCTGAGGCGAACTGGAAGAAGAAGAACAAGGCCAGGGCATAAGCGTAGCGCACGCGCCGCGTGCTCAGCCCGCGCGCCAGAGCCCACAGCATCCAGGGCAGCCAGGCCCGAGCCGCGTGCCAGGTCACGTGCCCGGCGTAAACGTGGGCGGACACGGCCCCATTAGCGCCCAGGCACACGCCCAGCAGCCACGAGGCCGTGCGCGAAAGCCCCAGCGCTCGCCCCAGGAAGTAACCGCCCAGGCCCAGCAGGATCGAGTGCGCAATGGCATCGAGCAGCAGAGCGCTTTTGAAGGGCAGGAGCCAGAAGATCACGTTCGGCGCATAACCCAGGGCCGCCTGCCCGTTGAGAGCAAAGGGCAGCCCGCCAAAGAGATAAGGGTTCCACAGAGGCCAGCGCCCGGCATGAATCTCAGCCGAGGCAAAGGCGCGCCAGGGAGAGAACAGGCCCGGCGCATCCTCACCAAAGGCCCAGCCTCCGCGCGCCCACGCCAATAGAGCCGGATAATACAACCCCAGCAGCAAAGCCGACAGCAGCAAGGCGTTGCGACGGTCGCGCGCATGAAGCCAGTTCATTAGAGGCAGGAGGCAGTTTCAAGAAGCAGTTCTGCGGAGGCAGTGGCCGGGGAGCAGAAGCGGAGCAGTGTCATTCAGAGAGCCTCGGAGACCGCAGAATCAGCCTGCAAGTACTTGAGGCCACGGGAACATCCTGAAGCCGCGACCAGGTTTTTAGGCGCCAAGGCGCCTTCAGAATGACAGGCACGCTCCTGCTGCCTGACACTGAGAACTGCCTCCGCAGAACTGCTTCCTGGCGACTGCAAGCGGCTTCACCTGCGCACCCAGATCGTGCCGTCCTTGCCTTTGTAAACACGCCTCCACTGCCTGGGCAGCTTGTCGATGGCTTGCTGAAACTCCAGCACGTGCTCGCCTTTGAAGGCTGGGCGCGACAGCACGACGTTGCAGCGCCCGAGCAGCATCTTGCCGCGTGCGTTCTGGGCCAGAACAGAGAAGTAGTCGTCCATCAGCGAGTCGGGGTAGGCGTTGAGCAGGTCGATGAAGAGCGGAGGGCGGCCCGCGAAGGCCCACTGCCAGTAGCTCGAATACTCGTAGTCGTTGAAGGGCCGCATTTTCTTGCCGTGCTGCCTGAACTGGCGCTCCAGCAGCCGCGCCCGATGCGACAGTTGCACAGGAACAGAGCGCGGCATGGCCGGCATCGCCAGAATGTCGTGGGGCGTCTGCTGAGCCAGAACTACAACCATCAGGGCCAGCGAAAGGCCATCCAGAGCCAGCCGCACGCGCACGTTGCGCCTCATCGCCAGCCACCACGGGCGCTGCAAGGCCCATCCCGAGCGCGCCAGCACAGCCATATCCACCAGAGCCGAAAGCCACAGGAATCGCCGCGCCACGCAATACGACAGCAGCGCGAAAGCCACCCACAGCCCGTGCGACCAGCGCCTTTTAGGATCATAAATCCAGGCGATCAAAGCCCCGGCGGCCACGATGAACTCGCCCCAGGTCCACTCGGGCGGCACAGCGGGCCAGGCCCAGGGCTTCTTCCACTCCTCGATCTGCGCGAAGGTGCCCGAGTGCGTAGCTCGCAGCGCCTGCCACAGATGAGCCCCATAAGGGTTGAGCAGCGTGGCCAGCACGCAGCACACGCCCACCAGAACCAGCCAGCGCCAGCGCGCATCGAAGCGATCTTGCAGCCCGTCGCCCACAATCGTTAGCGCCCACAGCGCCAGTCCAAACGCCCAAGCCCCGTGCACATTAGCCCACAAGACCCACATCGCCACCAGACCTAAGCACAGGCGCAAAGGCAGGCCGCGCCTCCCCTGAGCTCGGTTGAGGCCGCTGTGCTCGTCTTGGTCCTTGTGCCAGGCCAGCCAGAACAGGAGCTGAGCCGTCACGAACAGAGCGGTGAACAGCTCGGGGCGCGGCTTGAAGCGAACTCCAGCGCACATCACAGCCAGGGCATATAAGGCCAGCAGAGGCAGATCGGGCTTGAGATGGAAGCGCCCCAGGGATTTCAAGGTCGCGCGCCACAGCAGGCCGAACGAAGCCACAGCGCACACCATCGAGAGCGCGATGCCCAGGCGCGCGCCCCAGGCCTCGCCCTGGGCCATCAAGGTAGCGAAGGCGACCTGAGCGCCCCAGGAGTGCGCGATCCAGGGCTCGGGAGCCGCGCCCCAGATCCACAATGTCTGGCGCGGCACGTGATGATGCTCCAGAATCCAGCGCCCCACAGCTGCGTGCGCCCAGAAATCCACCCCGCCCTCCACGGGACGGCACGCCCGCACCGCGCACAAGCTCAGCACCCAGGCCGTGCAAGCCCACACCCAGAACCGCTGATCCTTCGGCTCGCTTCGAGAAGCCAAAGCTTCTCTCGCAGCGGCCAGATCAGCGCGCAGATCCGAAGCGGGTTCAAAAGCAGGCGTGGTGAGAGGCGGCGGAATGCGTTCGATGCAATCAATTTGAACGCATCGGCGCGCGGGCGCAAGGGCCGAGGCGATTTCGGGAAGGGCAAGTACTTGCCGCAGAGCTACACTCGCTCGCTCAAGGCTCGGCTCAAGGCTTGGCACGAGGAATAACCCGAACGATGAAAATCTCGCTGGCGATGCACTCTTCTCCACGCTTCTCGACCTGGATCTGGCTGGGCGACTGGCGTGTGCTCGTCGATGCTGGCGATGGAGCCAGCCAGCAACTGGGCTACAAAATCCGCAAGATCGACACCGTTTTGTGCACGCACGCGCACCGCGACCACATCGGCGGGCTTTTGCAAGTCATCAACCAGCGCGGCGAGGCCGGGCCCTTCGCCTTGGCTCACCCCTGCGGCTCCCGCTCGTTCAATGAATTGGCGGCCTTCTCCGTGAAGTTCAACCCAGGCAGCAGCCACCAGGCCATCTGGCACGCGCTCGAAGAAGGCGACGCGGTCGAGACGGGCATCGAGGGCCGCTGGGTGCGCGCCTTCCGCACCCGCCACTACGCCGACGACAGGCCCCAGAACGCGCCCCGCTCGCTGGGCTTCCACTTGATGTGGCGCAAGCAAAAAGTCCGCGCCGACCTGCGCGACCTCAGCCAGATCGAGCTGGACCAGCTTCGTGTGCGCCAAGGCCTGGCCGCCCTGCAAGTACTTGAAGCTCAGGGAAAAGCACCCGCCGAGAAGCGCGAGCGCGAAGCGTTGCTGCAGCAACTGGGGCGCGAAGCCATCACCGAACCCGTGGACGAAAAGTGGATCACAATCGGCGGCGACGGCCAGCCGCTCAGAGCCGAGGAGGTTTCTAGAGCCCAGCTCCTGCTGCACGAAGCCACCTTCTTGAGCCCAGACGACTACGACGCCGAGGAAGCGGGCGAAGACGTGGGCCATGTCCACTCCACAGTGGCTCAAGCCCTCGAAGTGGCTCACGAGGCGCAGGTTGAGAACGTGGTCTTGTATCACATCTCGACGCGCTACCCCGACGCCGACATCGCTCAAGCGGTGCGCGAAGAAGCGTCCAAGCTCAAGCTGCAAGCGCGTGTGTGGGCCGCAATGCCGAGGCGTGTGTATTGGGATCTGCTGCGCGAGAAGCCTGTTTATCAGCCTTGACCAAGAAGAAAAAGCGCCCTCCAAGTATTTGCAGGGCGCTTTTGCTTGGCGCGTGTCAGCCAGAGACGATCTTGAGGCGCTGGCCACATCTTTGGTGCATCGGCCACTCGCCTGACCGAGCGGCGGTGTCTACTCGGAAGCGATAGCCGCAGCATGGGCATTTCGCCCAGTTCTCGTGGTTGGGAACTATTTCCCTCGGTTCTTTGCCGTTGTCGGGCTCACCCTTGTAGTAGTAGGGCACATCTGGCCCGTAGTAGACATCGTGCGCGATGATCTCATACTGCTGAAAGTCGGTGCCTGGGCACATCTGGCCCGTAGTAGACATCGTGCTGAGCATCCGAGGCATTTGCAAACGGGCTTCCTGGCAGCTTGAGCCAGCGTGCGCCGCAGTGCTGGCAGAGGTAGAAGTCAGGGATGAACCGAGAGCGCGGGCAAGTTCTGCTTGGCACCGCAGACTTGTTCTTCGAGGTAATGAGGTTCGGGAAGAACTTCGGCAGCAGCCACTCCAAGAAGACTTGGTAAAGGACGGCGAACACAACAAGCCCCAGCAAAAAGGCGGATGCCGCGAGAGCTTCCATATCATTGGCCGATTTCGTGTTCAGGAAATAGCGCAGGCGCTTAGTTCAGCTCGTTGGCCACGGGCACGAGCGAGGGGTCGAACTGGGTGCCGGAGCCTTTTTGGATTTCGGTCAGCGCGTCGCGGCGGCTTAGAGCCGGGCGGTAGGCGCGCGGTTCGAGCATGGCCTGATACGCGTCTGCCAGCATGATGATGCGCGCGCCGAGCGGGATGGCATCGCCTTGCAGCTCGTTCTGGCCGCCTCCGTCGTAGCGCGTGTGGTGGTAGCGCACGATGGGCACCAGGTGTGAGAGGAACTCGATGGGCCGAATCATCTCGGCTCCCACAACCGTGTGGTTGCGCGCCGCCTTGAGCTCATCTTGAGACAGGGCGCGCGGCAAGAGAGAAAGCTTCTGCGATTGGTTGATGAGGCCTATGTTGTGAATCCAGGCCGCGTATTCGAGCTCGTCGATCTGAGCATCGGTCATCTTGAGCAGCGAGGCGATGCGCACCACGTGGCGCACCACGGCTTCGGTGTGGTTCGCGGTGTAGGAGCTCTGCGAGTCGATGAAGGAAGTCAGCAGCTTGGTGTTGCGCAGGAACAGGGCGCGCACATCCGGCGTGTATTCGGCGGGAGCCTCGGCCTTTTCGCGCAAAGAGTCCAAAATCTTGAGCAGAACGGTATAAAGCGCGACCTGAAGATCGTCGTCCGAAACCACGGCCAGGGTCGGGCCGGCGTTGACGCGCACATCCTGCGCGGCCTCCGCCAGAATCGAAAGCGAAGAGTCTTCCAGAAAAGAAATCAGATTTTGCGCGTTGGCGGGCATAGCAGTACCAGAACAGAAGCCTCAAACGACGCCGTGATTCTACCACACCGCCGCCGTTTTCTCGTGCCCGAAGCGCCTCAACGGGTACAAGTACTTACATGACGCTTCAGAATTCAAAGTCCGCCCGGGCGGGCCTCTTCCTCGCCTCGCTTGCGCCCGCAGCCACGCCAGCTCAAGGTCAAGTGCCAGACCAGACAGCACGACAACCCGCGTGGCTGAGCCTGCCCGCGAGCCGCCTGGTGGTCAACCCTCGCCTGGAAGCTCCTCCCGCCTCGCCTGGGCTCAGCAGCGCGCTGGGCCTGAACCTGGTTTTTACGCCGGAGCAACGCCCTTCGCCCTGCCCAACTTCTGCGCGTGGCAGCCGGTTTCCCGCGACGCGGGCTTGCTGAGCGGGCCGAGCCTGGGCCTTGCGCCCACCGATCAAGCGCTCTGGCAGGCTCAGGGCGAGGCGCAAACCGCAGATAGGATGGCTCAGGTCGCGATGCGCGACATCACCAGGGCGGGAGACTTCGCCGAAACCTACGATCAGAACGCCTCGCCTCCTCAACCGAGCGGCGTGTGGCCCTCGGTGTTCGGCGCGCGCATGATGATCGATGCCGCTCTGTGGCACAACGGCATCGTCGCCGACGAAGGGTTGCCCGTGCTCATGGGCACGCAGCAAGGCGGCGTCTCGAACCTGCGCGTGCGCGGCGAGACGCTGAGCGTGAGCTTTAACGGAGAGCAGGTCACTCTTGAAGGCCCGGCGCTCAGACGGCTGCTCAGGCCCGCCATTGGAGCCAAAGTACTGCGCGTGCCGGATGGGACGCTGCGCTGGAGCGGCACCATCCCTGGAAACAGCCGCGTGGAACTCAGGGCTCGGGATTAACGTGCTGCAAGTACTTGCGCCCCACGATTCGGCTCGCCCTCGTAAACTGCACCCGCTTCATGCCCACACGCCCCGCACCTCCACCCGCACCGTCCCCGCACCCTGAACCTGCGGGCGCACATCTCGCCGCAAGCGCCCGCGCTCAGCGCTCGAAGCCTGGGCGCATCAAGACGCTGCCTCCGCTCTCGGCGCTGACTTATTACAAGCGCAACATCTGGCGCACGCTGCCCGTGGGCGGGGCGATTGTGCTCTCGGTCTTCCTTATCGCGAGCATCGTGACCCTGCTCTCCTCGGTTGACCGCTCGATCACGACGACTTATGGTTTCACGCGCCACTTCTCAGTGCTCGCCACGCAGCTCATCCAGAAGGTGCCCGAGCGCGTGGCGGCTCGGGCGCGCGCCGTGCCCGAGGTGGGGCGCGTCGTTGAAGCCATTCCTTACGTGCGCTCCATCAAAGCCGTGTTTGGCCAGATTCCCGTGCCCATCTACGGCGTGGATGGGGCCGACATTCCGGTTCTGGTCAGCGCCACGGGCAATCATCTGGTGGAGGGCGGTCGCTTGCCGCGCGCCGGCGAGCCCGAGGTATTGCTGTCGCGGGCCTGGGCCAACAACTACGGCGTGGACGTGGGTGGGCTAATCGGGCCCAACGAGGACGACAACCTGCCCACGCTGCGCTCCAAGCAGCGCGTGGTCGGGATTCTGGAAGGCGGCGACAACATCGCGCTGGCCGACAAAGATTACGTGCTGCTCGAACTGCCCGATCCGGTGGTGCGCCCCAACTTGATGCTGCTGCCGCGCGCGCCCGAGCAGTTCGCGGCCATGAACCAGGCCGTGCAGCAGCTCGTGGACGCACCGGCCAAGCACGGGCTGACCAAGTCGGAGGTGAGCTACGTCAAGTTCTACACCTTCACCGACCTGGTGCGCCAACTGCGCAAGGCCACGGGCTTTTTGTACACCTTCCTCTCGATTGCCGACGGCCTGGTCATCGGAGCCGTGGGCCTGCTCTCGGGGTTCCTGGCCAACATCTACTTCGAGCAGAGGCTGGGCGAGTTCGGCCTGCTCTCGGCCTTTGGCTTCAGGCGCGAGAGGCTGGCGCGCCGCGTGGTCGTCGAAACCGGCTCGCTTGTGCTCATTGGCTGGACTCTGGGCCTGCTGCTTTCGCTGGGGGCCTTCGAGCTGCTGGACAGGTTCTATATGCGGCCCAAGGGCCTGGTTCTGGCGCGCCCTGACGCCACGGCTTTGCTGTACACGGCGCCGATTCCTCTGCTTGTGGGTGTGGCTTCACTGGCGACGGTGCTGTCCAGGCTGTATCGCCTGGACCCAATCGAGATCATGGAGCGGCGATAGAAGCAGCCCACTTACACCCGTCAAGTACTTGCGCCCTGCGAAGAGCATCGTGCCCAAAGCCATGGATTCCCTGTGCGTTGAAGATTTGACCTTGACTTACACCTCGCCGCGCTCGACCACGCTGGCTGTTCGCGGCGTGTCGCTTTCGATTCGGGCGCGCGACTTCGCGGGCATCGTGGGGCCTTCGGGCTCGGGCAAAAGCTCGCTGCTGTACATGATGTCCGGGCTCAAAACAGCAACTTCGGGGCGTGTGGCCTTTGGCGAGGTGGAATACTCGCGCTCCAGTGCCGATCAAAAGCTGGACTTCCGGCGCTCGCACTTCGGCTTCATCTTCCAGTCGCCGCACCTGATCCCTTATCTTTCCGTCCTGGAAAACGTGCTGGTGCCCATAGAGAACCCAACGCCTCAGGACCATGAGCACGCGCTGCTGCTGCTCGATCAGCTGGGCATCGACGACCTGGCGCCCAAGTTCCCCAACGAGTGCTCGGGCGGCGAAAAGGTGCGCGCGGCTATGGCTCGTGGCCTGGTGCATCGCCCGCGCTGGCTTTTCGTCGATGAGCCCACGGCCTCGCTCGATGGCGCCACAGGCCGCCGCTGCCTCGAAGTGCTGCGTACCCAGACCCAGCACGGAGCCTTGATTGTGGTCACGCACGATCTGGAAATCTTGGATCACGCTGATGTGGTGTTCCGAATGCGCGACGGCGAACTGATCGAAACCTTCAGCCCCGTCGCCACGGGCTGAATTAAGCGCGGCGCGCTGCAAGTACTTGCGCGCGCTGGCGGTTGGGCGGCTTCTTGGCTGGGCACCTTCATTGCTCCAGGGCTCGGGCGGTTGAAGTAGGATTAGAACGAGACTTTTTCTGGAGGAAGAAATGGGAAGCATCGTACGTGCGATCAACAATGTAGGCACAGCCGTGTGGTTTGGCGGAACCTTGATGGGCTGCTTCGCGCTCAACCCCGCAGTCGAGGTGCTGGACGACCCCGAAGAGCGCGGCAAGATGGTCGATGAGGGCTGGGCTCGCTTCCAGCCGTGGGGCGCGGCCGGTCTGGGCGCCGCGATCATCACGCACATCATTATGCGCCGCAACCCGCCGCGCCGCCCCACAGCCAAGTTCAAGACGGTGGCACGCGTCAAGGACGGACTGATGGCCGTGGCCGCCGTTTCCTCGCTGGCTTCGATGGCTTTGGGCGAATACGCCATGCACGCCGAGCCCGACGCCTACACGCCCATCGAAAAGGCCACCGAGCCCACGACCGAAACCCCCGAGGAAACCCAGAAGGCGCAGTCGGGCCTGACCCTGGCCTCGACAGCCACCCTGCTCTCGGGCCTGGCCATCCTGATCGCCGGAGCCATCCTGGACAGCGAGCGCGAGCGCTAAGCCGCCTCAAGTACTTGTGATCAAGAGGACGCTGCATTCCATTGCAGCGTCCTCTTGTGCTTTGTGGCTCCAGTCGTCTTGAAAATTGTTCGGGCCAGATGAAGCTGACCTTCTGGGCGCGAACAATCAGGAGAGGCAAGCAGCCACAACCAGGCAAGAGCAGCAGCGAGCAGGCACTCACTGCGATGCCTGGTGCGTTAAGTTGACACGACACCATCGCCGCCCGCGCGCGTCTTCAGCACGCTTGATTCTCTACACTTCCACTATTATGCAACTGCTCGGGCTTTCGACTTCGCAAATTGAAGATGTGCTTATCCAGAGCGGCCAACCCGCGTTTCGGGGCCGCCAGATTTCCGAGTGGATCTACAAGCGCGGCGCCCAGGACTTCGAGGCCATGACCAACTTGTCGCGCCCGTTGCGAGACAAGCTCCAAGCTGAGCATCCTCTGCTCTTCCCTGAGCTCGCGCAGCGCTTTTTGTCCTCCGATGGCTCGTGCAAGTACTTGCTGCGGCTCCAGGACGGCGAAACCATCGAGGCCGTGCGCCTGCCTTACCCCGACCGCGTTTCGGTGTGCGTGTCTTCGCAAGCGGGCTGCGCCATGGGCTGCACCTTCTGCGCGACGGGCTTGGGCGGCTTCAGGCGCAACCTGAGCTCAGGCGAGATCATCGCTCAAGTCCTCCTCGCCATGCGCGACGACCAAGCCCGAAGCGTGCCGACGCATATCGTGTTCATGGGCATGGGCGAGCCACTTTTGAACTGGAAGAATGTGCGCGAGACGATCGGACTGATGCACGACGAATGTGGCATCCCGATGCGCAACATCACGCTCTCAACTGTGGGTATCTTGGATGGCATCGAGAAGCTGGCTGGGGAGAAGTGGCAGCTGACCCTGGCCATCTCGCTGCACGCGCCCAACGATGAGCTGAGGCACCGTTTGATCCCGACCTCGCGCAAGACGCGCGTGCACGAAATCGTCGCAGCCGCCCAGAATTACGTGCGCCAAACCGGACGTCGCGTCTCGTTCGAGTATGTGGTTCTGGGCGGCGTGAATGACCAACCGGAGCAGGCGAGGCAGCTGGCGGCTCTGTGCAAGGGCTGGCCCTGCCACGTCAACCTGATTCCCTGGAACTCGGTGCCCGACGCCTCGCTGGAAGAAGAGCCCTTCGCCTCGCCAAGGCCTCAAGACTTGCGCGACTTCCGCTCGATCTTGGAGCGCGCGGGCGTCAGCGTGACCCAGCGCACCCAGCGCGGCGCGGACGTGGCCGGAGCCTGTGGCCAGCTGAGGGCGCTCAACACCCCGCAGCCCTCGTTCGAGCCTGCCGCGTCGCTGATGAAGCTGCCTGTTGTGGCATAGGAAGAGCGAAATTCAAAATGCCGCCTGCAAGTACTTGCGGGCGGCGTCTTCGTCTGTGCCGCTGTAGAATACGAGTGGGAGGCCGTATGAAGACACTGCTCAAGAAGACGTATGCCTTGCCATCCGATGTGGTGGCCGAGTTCGAGAAGCACGTGGCGCCTGGCAAGCGCGGCAAGGTGCTGGGCGAGATCGTGCGCGAGTATCTGGAGGAGAGGAAGCGCGAGGAACTGCGTGCACGCATCGAAGAAGGCTTAGCGGACAAGGAGAACGAGGCTCTCTATCTCGAAGTCGAGCGCGAGTGGTCGCACGTGAGCGACGAGTTGTGGCGCGCCATCGACGATGACCTGTGGGAGTGGGACGAGCCGCAGCCCAAAGCACAGCCCCATGTTCAGGCCGAAGCGGGAGGCGCGGCATGAGCTTGACGCCACGCGAGTTCCGTCGCGGCGACATCGTGCGCGCCCGCTTCGACCCCGTCGAAGGCTCTGAGCAGGGCGGCGTGCGGCCCGCTCTGGTAATTTCGCCCGCCATCATCAACAGGTCGGGCACGGTCGTGTTGCTGGCCGCCATCACTTCGCGCGGTCTGGATCGCGTGTATCCCTACGAAACGCTGCTCGAAGTCGGAGACGGCGGTCTGTCGCGCGCCTCCAAAGTCATGCTGCGCCAGCTTCGCACGATGGACAAGAGCCGCATCTCGGGACACCTGGGCAGCTTGGATGCGGGCACCATGCTCCAGGTCGATGCCGCCCTCGCCATCGCCGTGGGCCTGCACCCGCTCTAAGTCTCAAGCCACCCCAAAGCGCCGCCCCAAGTACTTGCGGGCGGCGTTTGCTTTGTTACAATTCGTCCAGATTATCCGGCTGACACGCTATGACATCCCAGAACCTCCAGGCCATCGCCGATTATAACGCCAAGCTTCAGAATCTCAAGGCCCACGGCCACTTCACCGAGGAGCAGACGCGCCACGCCTTCTCCTCCATGCTCGACGCCATCGCCACCCAGCGCGGCCTCTACTTCGTGCCCGAGATTCGCGTGGGAACCCGCAAGACGCGCAAGATCGACGGCGCCATCAAGGACGACTATTCCGAGATTGGCTACTGGGAGGCCAAGGACGAGAAGGACGACCTGGAAGCCGAGGTCAAGTTCAAGAGGTCGCTGGGCTACCCGACTTCCAACACCATCTTCGAGGACACGCGCCAGGCCATCCTCTGGCAGAACCAGAAGTTCGCCGGCAAGTTCGATCTGGCGCAGCCCGGCGAGCTGGCCGAGCTGCTGGACCGCTTCTTCAATCACACCGAGGCCGACCGCGAGGGCTTCGAGGTCGCCGTCAAGGGCTTCGTCGAGAACATCCCGCGCCTCGCGCGCGGCCTGCGCGACACCATCGACGCCGAGGCCGGAAACGTTCGCTTCTCGCGCGCCTTTAGCTCCTTCTTGCTCACCTGCCGCGCCGCGCTCAATCCAAACCTGAAGGAAGAAGCGGTTAAGGAAATGCTGATCCAGCACCTCTTGACCGAGCGGCTCTTCCGAGGCGTGTTCCAGAACGCCGAGTGGGTCGCGCGCAATCCCATCGCGAGCGAGATCGAGAGCGTCATCGCTGCCCTGACCTCGCGCAAGTGGAACCGCGCCGAGTTCTTCGCCCGTCTCGACCCCTTCTACAAGGCCATCGAAGACCGCGCGCGCACCCTGCCCGACTACGCCGCCAAGCAGGGCTTCCTCAACACCGTCTACGAGAGGTTCTTCCAGGGCTACTCGACCGAGACAGCCGACACGATGGGCATCGTGTACACGCCCCAGGAAATCGTGGACTGGATGTGCCAGAGCGTGCAGCAAGTACTTGCAGACGGGTTCGGGCTCGCGCTGGAGGATGAGGAGGTCAAGATTCTGGACCCGTGCACGGGCACGGGCAACTTCATCGTGAACCTGATGCGGCGCATCGAGAAAGATCGACTGCCCGAGAAGTATGCGGGCGGCCTGTTCGCCAACGAGGTGATGCTGCTGCCGTATTACGTGGCCAGCGGCAACATCGAGCACGAGTATTTCGAGCTGGCCGGGGAGCACGCGGCGTTCGAGGGGCTGTGCTTCGCGGACACGCTGGATCTGTTCGAGGGCGGCCAGCTTTCGATGATGGCCGAGAAGAACACCGAGCGCGTCGCCGCCCAGAAGAAGGCCGAGATCACCGTCATCGTGGGCAACCCGCCCTACAACGTCGGCCAGAAGAACGAGAACGACAACAACAAGAACCGCACCTACAAAGGTCTGCGCAAGGGCGAGGAGGGCATCGACGACATCATCGCCCGCACCTACGCCCGCGCTTCCAAAGCCACGCTGCAAAACAAGCTCTACGACCCCTACGTGCGCTTCTTCCGCTGGGCCACCGAGCGTCTGGGAAAGCGCGATGGCGTGGTCTGCTTCGTCTCGAACAACTCGTTCGTGGATCAGCACGCCTTCGACGGGATGCGCAAGTGCCTGGGCGAAGAGTTCAACCACATCTGGCACCTCGACCTGCACGGCAACGTGCGCCGCAACCCCAAGCTCTCGGGCACGACGCACAACGTCTTCGGCATCCAGGTCGGCGTGGGCATCACGATCCTGGTGCGCAACAGCAAGTCCGCGGAGCGCTTCATCCGTTACGCTCGCGTGCCCGAAACCTGGCGCAAGTCCGAGAAGCTCGCCTTCCTCGCCGAGCATCCCGGCGTCAACGAAGTCGATTGGCAAGTACTTGCGCCCAACTCCAAGAACGCCTGGCTCACCGAAGGCTTGGAAGCCGACTTCGACACCTTCACGCCGCTGGGAACCAAAGAGGCCAAAGCCAGCTTCAGCGCGGAGAGCAAAACGGTTTTCAAAGGCTATGGCCCTGGGGTCAACACGGGGCGTGATTCTCTGGTTTACAATTCCAGCGTTGAGGTTCTGCTGGATAACGTCAGAGATTTCGCGACTACCTACAACGCCCAAGTGCAAGCTTGGCTGGATACAGGAAAGCCGAAGAACATCGACGATTTCGTTGACTACACCACGGTAAAGTGGAGCGAGACGTTAAAGGCAAGCTTGAGGAAGGCAGAACTTGCGGTTGTCAACGTGGACAAAGTGCGGGTAGGGCTTTACCGTCCCTACTTCAAGCAGCCGATGTACTATGACGACTTGGTTATTGACCGACCCGGCTTGTGGTCACGCTACTTCCCAACGCCTGAAAGCCAGAACGAGAATCGCGTCATCTGCTTGAGCAACGTCGCGCACCGTGCCCCGTTTACGGTGGTTATGGCTGATGCGATTCCTTGCTACAGCTTGAACTCGGTTGATGCTTTCCAATGCTTCCCGCTCTACTCCTACAGCGCGGACGGGAGCATCCGTTACGACAACGTGACGGGCTACGCGCTCGAATCGCTGCGCAAGTACTTGGGCGACTCGGCCACGCGCGAGGACGTGTTCTACGCCACCTACGCCCTGCTGCATCACCCGGCCTACCGCGCCAAATACGCCGAGAACCTCAAGCGCGAGCTGCCACGGCTGCCTCTCGACTTCCCGGCCTGGAAGCGTTCCGAGTGGCAGGCTCTCGCGCGCATCGGGCGCGCGCTGGGCGATCTGCACGTCGGATACGAAGCCGCCGCCAAATTCCCGCTCAAGGCCCTGGACACCACGCCCAAGGGCGAGCCGTATTCGTTTCGCGTCTCGAAGATGCGCTTCAATAAGGACAGGACGCAGCTTGCGGTCAACGACTCGATCACGCTCTCGGGCTTTTCGCCCGCGATGTTCGAGTATCGCCTGGGCAACCGCTCGGCCCTGGACTGGCTGGTCGAATCCTACCGCCACAAGAGCGACGACCGCTCCGGCCTGGCCTCCGACCCCAACCGAGAGGGCGAACCGCGCTTCATCCTCGATCTGGTGGCGCGCGTGGCGACTGTGAGCCTGGAAACCCAGAAGTTAATCGGCGAGCTTCCGGCGATGGAGTGAAGCCTCGCCCCACACGAAAACGCCCCGCAAGTCACAAGTACTTGCGGGGCGTTTTCCTCACTGCCTCACGCCTGCGAGCTGGTTGATGCGGCTTTGGCTTCTCGCGCGGCTTTGGCCTTGCTCGGCTCGCGGTGGGCGCGCAGGCTGTCCAGGTGCGTGGCTGTGCGCCAGGCGGCCAGCTTCGAGCTGTCGTCGCGCAGCACGTTGCGCACGATAGCGTTGAGCGTGTCCACGATGCGCGAGCTCTGGGCGATGGTTTCGTCCAGGCTGCTCACGGCGTCCACGCGGCTTTGCACTTTGGTTTGCTTCTGGGTTTGCAGCTCCTCGTAGGCTGCTACATCGCCTTGCAAATCCGAGAGGAAGTCTGCGGGCAGCCCATACGATTGGAATTGTGTGGCCAGCGGAGCCGCATCAGTGGCGAACTGGCGGGCGGTGGAAAGAATGGCGTCCTCACCATTGGAGCGCGGCAGGCGAAAGCGATCCTCGGTGCCCGGCGTCTCAACAGCCATCGCGCGCGCCGTGCGAGCCATCAAGCGCAGGTCGTCCACCACGGCTTCGAGCAGCGCGCTCTTGATGCGCACCGTGCTGCCCACATCGCCCTCATCGCTGCTTTGCTGCTCGGCCAGCGCCTGCATCGTGGCCAGTGTCGCCCCCAACTGCGTTTGCAACTGTGCCACCCGCGCCACGCCCACAAAGCTGGACGCGTTCGCCTGCAAAAACGACTGCACCGACTGAATACGCGACACATACCGTCTCACTGCTAAATTCATCCTCGTCCTCCTCGAAATCAACCCTCGCTCCCCTACGCAGCCGTTTCCATCGGCGCGCAAACGAAAAATCCGCCGCGCAAACGAAAAATCCGCCGCGCAGAAGAATATTCCACCGTGCAAACGAGAAATCGGTTGCGCAGAAGGAAATTCCACCGCGCAAGAGGAAAATCGGCTGTGCAAGAGATCCTATCAAAGTGCAAGGCTTCGCAGCGATTTACAAGCGATTGGAAGAGGACGCCAGCTGCCGCTCCGTTTCAGGACAGAAAGCCTATTTAGATAGGCTCTAAGAGCGTCAGGCCTCAAGCCTGGGGCCTGCCCGACGTTGCGCCTGGGGCCATTTCGGTCATCCTCTTACTCGCCCCACACTGCAAGTACTTGCAGCGTGGGGCTCACGACCAAGATTCTCTAAGGTGGTATTGTTTTGAAACCAACGATCCTCGGCCTGAGCCTGCTTTCCTTTGCTCTGGCCGCCTCTGTTCCCGCGCGCGCTCAGCTCAGCGCCTCAACTGAGGCGCCCGCGATGCCGCTGCTGCACCCTCTGTTCTCGGACAACGCCGTCCTGCAGCGCGACAGGCCCGTGCCCGTCTGGGGCTGGAGCACGCCGGGCACGAACGTCACGGTTATGCTGGACGCGACTTCGCGAACCGCTCACTGCGGCATCGACGGCAAGTGGATGGCGATGATCGGCCCCTTCGCGGCGGGCGGGCCGCACCAGCTCTCGGTGACTCCAGCCGGGGGAGGTCAGACCGAGAAGCGGTCTAATATTCTGTTTGGCGACGTGTGGCTGTGCTCGGGCCAGAGCAATATGCAGTTCGGGCTCAACAACGGCAAGAACGCCGCGGCTGAGGTCGCCTCAGCCAATCACCCTTCGGTTCGCCTGCTCTTTGTTCCCCTCGTCGCCGCGAACACACCCAGGAGCACGGCGAATGTGAGCTGGCAAGTCTGCACGCCGCAGTCAGCTGCGGGGTTCTCGGCTGTGGGCTACTTCTTCGGGCGCGAGCTGAACCAGAAGCTCAAGGTGCCCATCGGCCTCATCGCTTCCTCCTGGGGCGGCACCATCGCCGAAGCCTGGGTTTCCGCGTCCGCGCTGAACCGCGACGCGCCCGAGCTCAAGCCTGCCATCGACGCACTGGCTACAACCGACAGCGAGACGCCATTCGCCAGGCAGATGGCCGCATGGTGGATCCAGAACGACGTGGGCACGGCCCAGGGCTACGCGCGCCCGGACTTCAGCGACGCGGCCTGGAAGAGCGCTCAAGTACCTGGAGCGTGGGAGAATTCGGGCGACCCGGCGATGGCGAACTTCGACGGCGTGGCCTGGTATCGCCGCGAGATCCAGGTGCCCGCGAACATGGCGGGCCAGGATCTGACGCTGCACCTGGGCCTGATCGACGACCGCGACACCACCTTCTGGAACGGCGAGGAGATCGGGCACGGCGATATGTATAATGCCACGCGCGACTACAAAATCCCGGCTGCCCAGGTGAAGGCGGGGCGCAACATCATCGCCGTGCGCGTGCTTGATACGGGAGGCTTCGGCGGCCTGACGGGGCCTGCAGCCGACATGAAGCTCGAAGCGAGCCCGGCTCAATCGCTGCCTCTGGCCGGAGAGTGGAAGATGCAGGCGGGCCGCGCCCTGGCGGACCTGGGGCCTGTTCCCTCTGACCCGCGCAGCAACCCCAACATCCCCACGGTGCTGTATAACGCCATGATCTCGCCTCTGCTGCCCTACAGCATCAAGGGCGCGATCTGGTATCAGGGCGAGAGCAACGCGGGGCGAGCCGAGCAATACAAGAGGCTGCTGCCCTCGCTCGTGCGCGACTGGCGCGGACGCTTCAACAGCGGCGACTTCCCCTTCTACATCGTGCAGCTCGCGGGCTACATGGCGCCCGACGACGAGCCCAAGGACGATGCCTGGCCCCGCCTGCGCGAAGCCCAGAACTACACGGCGCAGATTGTGGGGCACTCGGGCGTGGCCCTGGCCATCGACATCGGCGACGCGAACAACATCCACCCCACCAACAAGCAGGACGTGGGCCTGCGCTTAGCCTTGCAAGCCCTGGCCAAAGACTATGGGCAGAAGGTGGTCTACCAAGGCCCTGTGCTGCAGAGCGTCACGCGCCAGGGTAGCAGCATGGTCTTGAAGTTCACCAACACCGGAGGCGCCCTGAGCTTGAAGGGCGAGGCCGGACGCGTCTTCGCCATCGCGGGAGCCGACCAGAAGTTCGAGTGGGCCACGCCCCAGATCACGGGCGACACGATCACCCTGACCTCGCCCAATGTGAAGCAGCCCGTCGCGGTGCGCTTCGGCTGGTCCAACCTACCGCGCGCCTTCGTCTATAACAAGGCCGGGTTGCCCGCAAGCCCGTTTCGCACCGACAAGTGGTGAGCCCAGGGCAGCTCAGGAGAAGGCGTGCCTGTAAGTACTTGCAGGCACGCCTTACCTGGGCTCAGCTTACGGCTCCAACCACCCATTGCTGTTCACGTTGTAAGCCCCGCGCTCCAGTTCATCCGCGAATTGACAGAGCCAGGCGCCAAACGAGGGCGCGACGATCTTTCGATCATCCGCATCGTGCCAGAACTCGATGATCTGGCCCGGCTGCCCGCCCTCGCCGGGATCGAGATCCAGGCAGGCGTGGTCTCCCGCGCCATCGTAAGTGAGGGGAAGCCAGCCCCGGCGGAACCAGCCCTCGCGCACGCCAGCATCCGGCTCGGTTGCCCAGCCATCGGCCTGACCGCTCTCAACGAAATCGACCCAGAACTCCCACTCGCCCGCAGCATGCTGCAGGCTCAGCAACTCGTTGCCGCTGATGAGGCCGAAGTCGCTGCTGCCATCGTGGATCAGGAACGACTGGCGCACATCCTGGGACAGCTTGAGCCCGGTGGCGCTTTCGAGATGGGCGATCTGCTCTTGGGCAGCTGGAGGACGCAGAGCTGCAAGTACTTGGGGCGAATTGTGAGCGAGCCAGGCTTCGATGCGGCGCCAGGAATCGGAGACGGAAGTCATGGGCTCAGTGTGGCGTGCTAAATTCAAATCATGGAAGAGGTTAAGGACACGCTGTGGAAGTGGGCGATCCAGCTGGGGGCGCTGGCCGGGCTGGGCATTTCGGCCTGGGCGGTGTGGATGTGCTCAGTCGAGATGCAAGCCGAGCCCGAACGCGACGCCACCATGCTGATCGCAGGAACGATTTTGCTCGGCCCGATTTTGGGCCTGGCGTGCCTGCGCCTGCTTTTGCTCAGGAAGTGGGCCGGTTGGCTGGTGTGCGCTCTGCTCTTGTGGAGCCTGTGTGAGGCCGCGGCCATGCACGGGCCGGGCCGCTGGAACTGGCTCGCGGCCTGCGTTGCCATCGCGATTCCCCTGGCCTATGCGCTGCTCTTGAAGCCGCGCCTGTGGCGTCCGGGCTGGTAGAAGGGCGCAGTAGTTGAGGCGCGGTCGTGCTAAAGTCAAAGCATGGAAGATGTCAAGGACACGCTGTGGAAGTGGATCGTGCAGCTCACGACGCTGGCCAACTGGGGCTGGGAGCTGTGGGGCATCTGGCTATGGGCTCCCACGATCCGCGATATGCTGAGCCTGGGGCCAACGCCCATGCCCTCACAGGTCATCAGCATTATCATCGCGGCGATGCTGGCGCTGGCCTCGCTCTTCTACTGGCGCCTGCTTCACCTCAGGAAGTGGACCGCCTGGATCAAGGTGGCGGCCTCGGGCGCGCACGTCTTCCGCTCCGTGACGGCCAGCGAACTGGGGCTGAGCCACTGGACGGCTCAGCTGGCTCTGGCCACGGTGATTATCCTGGCGCACTCGCTGCTCTTCAAGGGCAAGCTGTGGCGCGGCGGGTTCTAAAGGCAAGTACTTGGAGCGCGATGGGATCAGGCCATGGAAGACGCCAGGGATACGCTAAGCCGCTGGGCCGCGCAGTTGATTGCCATCGTGGGCCTCAACATCTGCGGTTGGGGCTTCCTGTTCAACCTGCACCTGATCGAGACGGACAAATCCGCTGATGAAGGCATGCACCTGGCGACTCTGCTGCTGCCCTTGCTCGCGATTCTGTTCTGGAGGCTGCTGGACCTGCGCCGCTGGTCGGGCTGGGGCTCGTGCGCTCTGCTCTTCAGGCTGGCTGCCGGCGCTTACGAGCTGCTGCAGCAGAAGGGCGGGCGCAGTTGGAGCTCGTTCCTGACCCAGTTCTGGAGCAGCTTCGCCTGCGCGTTCTGCTGCGCTGTGGCCGGAGGGGTTCTCGTTTACCTTCTGCTGTGGCGGCCCAGGATTTGGCGCGACGGGTTTTAAGGCACAGCCAGAAACAAAAGCGCCCGCTGCAAGTACTTGACGTACTTGCAGCGGGCGCTTTGCGTGGGAACGAACTACTTGATGTCGATGCTGGCGCCAGCGGCTTCGAGGCGCTCTTTCATCTTGGCAGCGTCTTCCTTGGTCACGCCTTCCTTGATGTTGGAGGGAGCGGCATCGACCAGGTCCTTGGCCTCCTTCAAGCCCAGGCCCTCGACGACTTCGCGCACGGCCTTGATGACCTGGATCTTCTGAGCGCCCGCGTCCTTCAGCACAACAGTGAACTCGGTCTGCTCCTCGGTCTCAACCGGAGCCGCTGCAGCGCCGCCGCCAGCAGCTGGAGCCACCGCGACAGCCGCCGTGACGTTGTACTTCTCTTTGAACGCTTCCTTGAGCTCGTTGAACTCCAGCAGCGTCATCGTGTCGAGCGTGTCCAGAATCTGTGTAACTTTCTCGCTTGCCATTGAATTGTCTCCTGCGCCGGACAACCGCTCAGGCTCTCGCCCGTCGGCTGGCCATGATTAAGCGCCAACTTCCAAAAACACTCCCTCAAGTACTTGCACGCAGCTACTTGAGGGAGAGGGAATGCAAATGTTTGTTAGGCTGCTGCGCCGTCCGCCTCGACCTTGGCTTCCACCAGGCCGACGAACTCACGGATAACGGCCTCGATCACGAAGGCGAACTCAGCCATCACGCCTTCCAGAGCGCCAGCGAACTGCGACTGCATCTCGCTCTTACCGGGCAGCTTGGCCACAGCCGCGATGCCGCTGCTGTCCAGCACGCTCTTCTCGATGATGCCGTTCAACAGGTTGAACGGCTCGAAGTCGCCCGCGCCCTTGGACAAGGCCTTGGCCGCGTCCGTCGCCTCGCCGTAAGCCAGAGCCACCGCGCACGGCCCGGATAAATCGCCCACAAGCGGCTCGGCCTGCGTGCCCACTGCCGCACGACGCAGCAGCGAGTTCTTAACCACGACGACCTCAACGTGAGAGCCACGCAAAGCCGTGCGCAGCTTGACCATGTCCGTGGCCTTGATGCCCCGGTACTCGGTCATGATGACCGCGCTGGCGTTCTCGATCTTGGCGTGCAAAGCGCCAACGAGGGCTTCCTTGTCCTTGTATTTCTTCTCGACCATTTACGAAGCACCTCCGCCACGAGCCGAAATCCCGCTCGGGTCCACCTTGACGCCAGGCCCCATCGTCGAGGACAGCGTGACGTTCTGCAAGTATGTTCCGCGCGACGAGGACGGCTTGGCGCGCCTCAGAGCCTCAATCAGAGCCTCGGCGTTCTCCTGCAACTGAGCAGGCTCGAACGAGACCTTGCCGATGATCGAGTGCACAACCGCCGCCTTGGGCTCGTTGCGATACTCGATCTGCCCCTTCTTACGGTCGCTCACGATCTGGCCCAGGTTCGGCCCCACCGTGCCCGACTTCGCGTTGGGCATCCTCGGCCCGAGCTTCTTGCCCAGCCTCGACAACAGGCGCATCATGTCCGGTGTGGCCACCAGAACATCGAACTCAACCGCGTCCGCTTCCAGCTGAGCGATCAGTTCCTCAGCACCCACCAGATCCGCTCCGGCAGCCTCGGCAGCCGCAGCCGCATCGCCGCGAGCTACGGCCACAACGCGGGGCGTCTTGCCCGTGCCGTGCGGCAGCGTGATGGTGCCGCGCACCTGCTGGTCGCCCTTACGCGGGTCAATGCCCAGTACCACCGTGACATCAACCGTCTCGTCAAACTTGGCCGAAGCTGTCTGCTTGACCAGGGCCAGGGCCTCTTCAAGAGAGTAAGTGCGTGTGCGGTCGACCTTCTCAGCCAGAGCGCGGAATCTCTTCCCGTGTTTGTTCGCCATATCGGTTCGACCTCCTTACTTGATCTCGATGCCCATCGAACGGGCGGTTCCAGCCAGGATCTTCATCGCGCCATCAACATCTTTGGCGTTCAAGTCCTGCATCTTCAGTTCGGCCAGCTCGCGCAGCTTCTCCGGCGAAACCGAACCCTTCTTTTCCTTGAGCGGGTTGCCCGAGCCCTTGTCCAACCCAGCCGCCTTCTTCAAAAGCGCAGCCGCAGGCGGCGTCTTGGTGATGAAGGTGAAGGAACGATCCTGATAGACCGTGATCTCAACCGGGATGATGGTTCCGATCTGAGCCGCGGTCTGCTCGTTGTAAGCCTTCACGAACTGCATGATGTTCACGCCGTGCTGACCCAGAGCCGGTCCAACAGGCGGCGCCGGGGTCGCCTGACCCGCGGGAAGCTGCAGCTTGATAAAGCCAGTTGCTTTCTTTGCCATTTGCCAATTCTCCTTTCCGCGCCTCGTAATCGCCCCCAGTAGGGCAAGTACTTGCAGGCTCCGAATGCGCGGTTTACAAAGCTTCGCCGCACAGAATCCTCTGCGGCTCGGCTTGGTTTACGTAACTCGTTCGACGTGCGAGAAGTCCAGATCCACTTTGGTCTCGCGCCCGAAGAGTGGGATCGAGACGGTGAGCTTCTCGGTCTTGACGTGGATGTCTTCGATGCGCCCTTCGCTGCCCGCGAAAGGCCCGCCGATCACGCTGACCTGCTCGCCCTTTTGATACATCTTGGGCGCGCTCACCAGGGGTTCGGCTTCCTCGCCACCCACAAAGACCGCGATCTCCGAGGGCTGCAAAGGCGGAGGCTTGATCGTCGAACCTGGAGGCTGGCCCAGGAAGTTGGTCACGCCCACGGTCTCGGTGACGAAGTGCCACGTCTCGTCGTCCATCTCCATCTCGATCAGGATGTAGCCAGGCAAGATCTTCTTGGTGACCATCCTCTTCTTCCCGGCCACCATCGAAGACACCTTCTCGGTCGGGATCACGATGCGCCCGATGCGGCCTTGCAGCCCGCGCACGCCCACGCGCCGCTCGATGTTGACCTTGATCTTGTCTTCCTGCCCCGAGTAGGTGTTCACCGCGTACCAGCTCATCGCCATAGGTTGACCTCAGCTTCGCCTTACCAAACCGAAAACAGCCTTAGCGCGTCATGACCGTGTCGCCATACAAGTGCAGGCCCTGGAACAGCTGGGCGATCACGGTATCCAGCCCAAAAATATAGGCGCCGAACACCAGCAGCAACAGCACGGTGACAATGGTTCCCGAGCGCACTTCCTCGCGTGTGGGCCACACGACCTTCTTCAGCTCAGCCTGAGTGTCGGTCAGAAAGTCGCGCGAAGACTTGGGAGCCGCCTGCGGCAAGCGACCCGCAGCAGGCCGCGCCGCAATTCCCGCGCGAGCCTGGGCCGGAGCCTTGGCCACCGTGCTGGGCGTGGGCGGACGATTCGTGTTGCCGGTCGTGCCCGTCGTGTTGGGCGAAGTCTTGATGACGGCCATAGAACACCTCTGCTTCTCTATTCATCGCTCGCACCAAGTACTTGCGAACAAATACCGAAGGCGCGAGCAGGTCTTGAACACGAAATCGCGGCGGCCTCCGGCTGAAGGCCGCCGCGATTCTTGATCTCTTCAACGCGCCGAAGCACGCTGAGGATGCCACTGAATTCGCCTCAATTCCACAGGCGAGACAGGATTCGAACCTGCAACCCCCGGTTTTGGAGACCGGTGCACCACCGTTGTGCTACTCGCCTAACAAAATCCAACCAAAGGCAAAAGCCCCCTGCGAGAATCGGACTCGCGACCTCATCCTTACCAAGGAGGCGCTCTGCCACTGAGCTAAGGGGGCACTTGAGCCATCAGCTCTCAGCAAGGCCTTGCTGGAACCGACGGTTTTGGTGCACAGGGACGGATTCGAACCGCCGTACTCCGAAGAGATCAGATTTACAGTCTGACGCCTTTAACCACTCGGCCACCTGTGCAAGTTGTCTCGGACTTTCGTCCAAAAGCCGGCGACAGGATTTGAACCCGCGACCTGCTGTTTACAAAACAGCTGCTCTACCCCTGAGCTACACCGGCGTGCTCTCCCGAGCGGCGAAGAGGAATTATAGGGCACCCAACTTCCCACGTCAACGGCTGAGCCCCAAGTACTTAGAACTTCTTCCGAATCCACTCACGCACTCAGCCCGCGCGCACCAGCATCTCTATCATTAGGCTGGTGTCTGCCCCAACCACGACACAACTTGCTCCAGGTGGTAGCCGTCGTGCACCAGCAGCAGCGTGACGCCGTCCTCGACCGAGAACTCGCCCACGCGAGGCCGCGTGCCCAGGCACTTCCATTCGTGCTCAGCCAAGCCCGCGAGCCAGGCGCGCAACTCGTGTCTGGACTCAAGCAAGAGCTTGAGCTGATGCTTGGGATCGCGTTGCGCGTAGTGGCGCGCGGCCTGATCCGGATCCCAATCCGGGAAGCTCGGGTTTTCCTCACGGATCATCTTCTCGAAGCGCTCGCGGCTCACCTCATCGTATTCCGCCAGGTGCGCGACGATCTCGCGCAGCGTGAAGCGCTCGGGATCGGGGCGCGCGTCCCAGCGCGGCGAGCCGAGCTCAACATCGCGCAGCAGAAAGGCCAGCACGCGCGCGTTGCCTTCCAGAGCGGCCAGTGCGTAGTTGCGGATTGCAATCGATTTCATATTTTTGTGCTTCAAATACTTGCAGCTTTAGCCAAACTTCAGCGCTCGATCTTCCAGCGGGTGCCTTCGGGCGTGTCTTCGAGCACGATCTTCAGCTCGGCCAGGCGGGCTCGGATTTGATCCGAGCTCTTGAAGTCGCGGCGTTCGCGGGCCAAGTTGCGCACCTCGATCAGCATCTCGATCAAGGAGGGCGACAAATCGCCCAGGTTATCGGCTTTTCTCGCCTCGAAGGTAAAGCCAAGTACTTGCAGCGCTTCCCTGGCGGCCACAGCCAGCGAAGTGTCGCCCTCGCGGTTCGATTCGCTCACGGCCTCGAAGACCGCGGCCAGGGCGCTGGGAGTCGAGAGGTTGTCGCACAACGCGGCCTCGAACTGCTCCTCGAACTTGCTGGCTGCCGCGCTTTTTTCTGCCCTGGGCTCAGCTCCATGCAGCGAGGAGTAGAGGCGGCTCCAGGCGTTGCGCGACTGCTTGAGGCGCTCGGGCGTGTAGTCCAGCGGAGAGGTCGGGTGCGTCATCAGGAAGAACAAGCGCCACTCGTTGCGATCCGCGAGTTCAAGCGCGTCCTTGACCGAGAGGAAGTTGCCCAGAGACTTGCTCATCTTCTGGCCATCAACCATCACCACGCCGCAGTGCCACCAGTACTGCGCGAACGTACTCTGCGCTTCGCCGAACAGAAAGCTTTCGCTCTGGGCGCGCTCGTTTTCGTGGTGCGGGAAGATCAGCTCGCGCGCTCCGCCGTGGATGTCGAAGGCCGGGCCGAGAATTTCCAAGGCCATAGCCGAGCACTCGATGTGCCAGCCCGGACGCCCCGCGCCCCAGGGCGATTCCCACGAGGGCTCGCCAGGCTTGGCGCCTTTCCACAAGGCGAAATCCAGCGTGTCGTCCTTCAGCTCGCCCGGCTCGATGCGTCCCGTTGACCTCAGCTCGTCCGGCTTCTGGCCGGAAAGGGTTCCGTAGCGCTCGTCTCTGGAAACGTCGAAGTACACATCGCCGCCGCGCGCGTAAGCGAACTGCTTTTCCTCAAGTACTTGCACCATCGAAATGATGGGCTCGATGTGACCGGTGACGCGAGGATACTGGTGCGCGGGCAGCACGTTGAGCAAAGCCAGTTCGACCTGAGCTTCCTGAGCGTAACGGTCCGCGAGTTCCTGAGCCGAAGTGCCGACTTGAGCCGCGCGGTTGATGATTTTGTCGTCCACATCGGTCACGTTTTGCACGTGCAGCACTTCGAGCCCGCGATGTTCGAGGAAGCGTCGCAGCGCGTCGTAGACCACGAAGGCGCGCGCGTGCCCGATGTGCAGCGCGTCGTAGGGCGTGACGCCGCAAACGTAAAGGGAAACCTGGCCGGGCTCGCGCGTGATGAGCTCTTCGCGCAGGCGAGAGAGCGAGTTGTAAAGAAAAACGCCCGTCGAGGCCGAGGGCTGAGAATCCGAGGGCCGGGGCGAAGAGTCGTTGAGTTGCACGCAGAGCATTCTAACAAGCGCCCTTGGCTGAGGAACCTTCTTTTCCAAGACGCAAGTACTTGCGGAACCCAAGGGAAGCAAACGGCGCGTGCCATGAGGCGCGACTTAGCTTATCCTCGCACATACAAACGCTTCAGGAGGCTTGAATGACAGAGGTTAAGAATCAGCGCGCGGCGCAGTTGAGCGAGCAAGAGGTTCGGTTCTACCGCGAGAACGGCTTTGTGCGCGTCAGGAACATCATCGCGCGCGAGGAGGCGCTGCGCTTTCGCGAGCGTGCGCTGAAGCTGCAGGACGAGTCGGCTCCAGGTGAAAGAGGCGGTATCTTCACGCAACTGGTCAACGTGTGGGGACGAGACGAGGTGATGCGAGAGCTGACGATGCACGCCAACATCGCGGCCTGCGCCACCAGATTGGCAGGCGTGGACTTGCGCTTGTGGCACGACCAGCTCCTGATTAAGAGGCCTCGCAACCAGAAAGCGACCGAGTTTCACCAGGATCAACCGTATTGGCCGCACGCCGATTCGCCCAACCCGATTTCGTGCTGGGTGGCGCTGGGAGACGTGCCTGTCGAGCATGGCTGCATGACATTCTTGCCCGGCACGCACAGGCGCACCGACTTGCCCTCACAAAACCTGGGCGACTCGCGCTCGCTGTTTGCCATAGCGCCGGATTTGGAGTGGAGCGAGCGCATCACGGTTCCTCTGCAAGCGGGCGACTGCACATTTCATCACGGACGCTGCGCTCACATGGCCACGCCCAACACGTCCGAAGAAGACCGCGTGGCTCACGTCGCCATCTTCTTCGACGCCAATGCCACGTACCGCAGCCAGCCGCACATCGTCACCGACCCACTGGGCCTCGCTCAAGGCGCCACCTTCGAGCACCCAATGTTCCCACGTGTCAGTTGAGAAATTGATGGCTGCCAGGCAGCAGGAACCACCGAGACACTGAGGCGATTCTGCAAGTACTTGCAGCCACCAAATGGCTTCTGCTGGCTGGCTGTCGTTGCGCTACTGATTCAACAGGCGAGAGGCCAGGCTGTTGAAGAGGGCGTCCGCGTTCTGGCCGTCTTGGGGCAGGATGGCCAGGGCAGTCTTCCACTGCACCTTGTCGGAGCCGGTGAAGAGGGTGCTGCTTTGCAGATCGCGCTGCAAGCGTTCCTGGACAATGCGGCCCGTGGCTCCGGTGTGTGGCAAGGCAGCCACGATGTGCAAGTCGGGCAGCGAGGACAGGGGAGCCAGAGCGATGCGGTCGTCGCCGCGCACGCTGTGGCGCGCTCGCTCGCCGATGGCTTCGAGGGCGCGGCTGAGTTCGGGCGCGCTCCACCGAGCGCTCACCTCCGCCCAGTTGAAGGCCCACAGCCACACCGCGCCCGTCTGGGCCTGAAAGAGGTGGCAGCGGCGCAGCTCGTCGTCCAGAACCGAAAGGAAGGCCGCGAAATCCACCAGATCCGGCGCGCCCGGCACCGGCTTGCGCTTGCGTCTCGCCTCAGTTCTGGCTCCTGGCTCGGCTTGGGGATCGGGCCACAGCTTCTTCCTGACCAGCGCGAGCAGGTAAGCGGCGCGCGCTTCCGAAGGCGTGGCAGGGGCATCGAGGGCGCTGCCCTCGATGATCTCGCGCAGGTGCATCGTGCCCTGCTTGATGAGGTAGGCCGCGTAGTTGACCGAGATGCCAAGCTCGCGCGCGACCTGAGTCTTGCTTTTCTCCTCGAAGAAGAAGCCCTGGATGGCCCGCTTTTCCAGTTCCTTGAGCTGAGGCAGCGCGCTGCCCAGCAGCACGCGCTCCTCGACCTGGGGCTCTGTCAGGCGCGCGCTGGAGGCTATTTCCGGGCGGCGCGGCTCATCGCCGTCCTCGCCCTCGCCTCGCCCTTCGTCCAGAGAATCCACGGCAAGTACTTGGGTGTTGCGCAGCACCTCGCGCACCGATTCGGCGCGCAGACCCAGGGTCTCGGCGATCTCCTCGGGCTGAGCCGGGCGCGAGAGCTTCTGCGACAGTTCATCTCCAGTTCGCGCGATGCGGTTGCGCAGTTCGGAGTGCCAGCCAGGCTCGTGAATCAGCTTGCCCAGGTCGCGCAGGTAGTGGCGCACTTCACCCGTGATGAGGTGGCAGGCATAGGTCGAGAAGCGCACCCCCTTGTTGGGATCAAAGCGATCCACGGCCTTGATGAGCCCGACGTAGCCTTCTTGCAGCAAGTCTTCCAGGGGCTCGCCCGAGGCCACGTAGTTGCGCGCGCAGTGCTCGACCAGCGGAGCGTGCAACAGCACCAGATGATCGCGCAGCGACTGAGCATCTCCGGCGCGCAGGCGCTGAGCAGGCCCACGCAGGCGCGCGAACATAGTCATCACCGAGTTGTCATCGCGGCCCGTGGAGCGCCGCGTCAACTCGATGATCTCGTCGAAGGCGTGCTCCTCCGCTGGCTCAGGCACGAGCGCGGGCACTTGAGCGAGCGCGGGCTTGGGCGCGGCAGATTCGGGCTGCGTTTCCTCGGGCTGTTGCATCACCGATTCAGGGTATCACGAAGGAGCCTCAAGTACTTGAGGCCCCAGGCAAGGCCTGTGGCCCGGCGGGATGTTCTCCAGGAGGCGGATGAGTGATAAGATTCGCTCCGCTATGGCAACCCCCACCCAGAGGGAAGCGGCTTCCCCTCCGCCCTTGGTCTCAGAGCCTCGCGATACTGCACCGAATCGCGAGGCTCAAGTGGAACTCGCGCCCGCGCCGAGCCCGGTTCCAAGCCCAGCTGAGCAAAAGGGGCGCGTTTATTTTCCGCACCTGGATGGCCTGCGCTTCTGGGCTTTCCTGGCGATTTTCGTGGTGCACGCGGTGGACAGCATCAACGTGGGGGTTTCGTCCACGCCTCTGTATCAGGCGCTGACCAAGTGGGCCAGGGGCGGCACCATAGGCGTGAACTTCTTCTTCGTGCTGAGCGGCTTTCTGATCACGTATCTGCTGCTGAGTGAGCAGCAGAAGACCAGGCGCATCGATGTGGGCGCGTTTTATGTGCGCCGTGCCCTGCGCATCTGGCCGCTATATTTCGCCTGCGTCGCCGTGGGCTACCTGCTCAGGCCAGGCTCTGTGCCCGGAAGCCCGCTGCCTCCGTTGGGCTACTACCTGGCCTTTGGCGCCAACTTCGCCGTGATACACGGCAACGCCCTGCCAGCGGGACAGCAGTGGGTCGAAGGCACCATGCTCGTGCTGTGGAGCATCGGCGTTGAGGAACAATTCTACCTCGCCTGGCCTCTGCTGCTGGGCGCCGTCCTGCCGCGCGACATCTTAGTGCGGGGCAGCCGAACGCAAAGAGGCCAGGGATGGCGCCAGGAGAAGACGATGTGGCTCATGCTCGGGGTGTGCGCGCTGTCCTTGGCCTGGAGGATCTGGAAGCGCGACGATTGGGACGCGCTGTACTTCCACACCCTGGGCGTCATTGGCGACATGGCTCTGGGCGGCGTGGCGGCGTGGAAGTGCTTTTGCGATCCTCGCTGGCCCGCCTTTTTCGCGCGCCTGAGCCGAGGAGTTATCGCGCTGGGCTATCTTGCGGCGCTGGGATTTGTGCTGGCGCAGGCGCACTGGAAAGGCGTGGCCTGGTTCAACGCCCTGAACCGTCCCTTGCTGGCGGGAGCGGCAGCCTTTATCATTGTGGAGCAGTGCTACGCGACCAATTCCTTCTACAAGTGCGGGCGTTCGCGATGGCTATCGCGCCTGGGAACTTACACCTACGGGCTCTATTGCCTACACCTCTTCGCCATCATCGCGGTGCAAAAGGCCCTGGCCAAGCTGCACCTGGATCGGCATCTGTGGCAGATGATGGTGCTGCAAATCCCCCTCGCCCTGGCTCTGAGCATCGCCATTGCCGCGCTTTCCTACCACTTTTTTGAATCGCCCTTCCTGCGCCTCAAGCGTCGCTTCGCCCACGTCCAGACCACCTGAACAAAGAGCGCCTGCAAGTACTTGCGGGCGCTCTTTGTCCTCTTGCTCAGTGCAGCTCATCCAGAGGCCCCAGAGCCACAACCGTCGCGCGCTCGAAGGGCATCAGGGCCAACACCTGGTTCACCTGCTCGGGCGTCACCGAAAGCAAACGTTGCAAGCTGTCCTGGGGCGCGACCTGCTCGCGTCGATACATCCAGTTCATGCCCACGGGCCGCAGGCGTCCCATGGGAGTCTCGTCGCGCAGCACGGCTCCGCTGGCCATGCGCCTCTTGGCGCGCTCGACTTCTTCTTCGCGCAGCCCTTCGCGGCACGCCTGGTTCACCACGCGCCTGAACTCATCCAGGGCCTCTTGAGCGCGCTCGGGGTCCGCCAGCATATAGCCGTAGTAAGTGCCGGCTCCATCGCCGGCTTCGTGCCCGATCTGGGCGGCTTCGGCGCGGCCCGTGTGTACCAGAGCCCAGTACAAGCGCGAGGCATCGCCGGCTCCGATGGCCTCGCAAGCGATGGAAGCCGCATAGCGATCGGCGTCCTGAGCCGCGAAGCCAGGAGCCATCAAAGCCATGTGGGCGCGGTTGAACTTATCCACTTCCACTTCGCCATCCTGCTCGCCGATGGGGGCGGCTTTGCCGGCCTTGGGGCGCTCGACCACGACCTTGGCGCTGCCCTCATAGGGCTCCAGAACACGGGGCGCCTCGGAGGTGTTCCAATTCGAGCAGGCGGCTTCGGCCTGAGCCTTGGCCTGTTCCCAATCGTAGTTGCCGGTCATGACGAGCGTCAGGTTGTTGGCGGCGTAGCGGCGCTCGAAATACTCGTGCATCTGCTCGCGCTTAAGCTCCGAGATCGACTGAGACGAGCCCAGCACGCTCTTGCCCAGCGGGTGGCGCCCGAAATACTCTTCGCGCGCGCGATCGAAGACCGAGAACTGAGGGCGATCCTGGTACATCGCGATCTCTTCCAGGATGACCTTCTTTTCCATGTCGAAGTCCTCATCGCGCAGGGCTGGGCGCATCATGTCGCACAGCAGGTCAAGCAGGCGATGCTGGAACTGGGGTAGCACGTTGCCATAATAGACGGTCTGCTCCTCGGAGGTGTAGGCGTTGTAGCGCGCGCCCATCTCATCGAACTCGCGGTTCACGGCTTCGGGCGAGCGGCGCGGCGTGCCCTTGAACATCATGTGCTCCAGGAAGTGCGAGACGCCCGAGATCTCAGGCGTCTCGTCGCGTGCTCCCGTGCGAGCGAAGAAGCCCGCCGCCACGGAACGAGCCGAGGCCGAGTGCTCGCCGATCAAGGTCAGGCCGTTGGGAAGCTGGTGGATGTGTGTCTGCATAATGATTTTCCTTGAGGCAACGCAGCGAGGCGGGGGCCAAGCTGTGCCAATTCACTGTGACGATCACAGCCATATGTCATGCGCCTGGAGTCTGGCCGTGAACGTAGAGCAACCTCAGCTCTTCAGGTTAGGCCGTAGTCCGCGAAGTTGAACTCGCCTGCCTCGCGTGGGTTTTGCCGCCAGCGGGGGAATCGCTCAGGCCGCAGAGAGTGTAGGGCGCGCACCACAGCCTGCAGGCAGAACCCGGTCCGCTCTTGACGAGCGCGCATCGCTTTGTACTCGGGCCACAGCCAGTGCATCAGCATCGCGAGGTCGTCGATCGTGCTCTCTGGAACATCCTGGCGCGCTCCGTGGGGGCCGATGATCTCCAGTAGGCTGAGCAAGTACTTGGCGTGGTCGTCGGGGAGCTTGCAAGTCCAATCTGCGTTGTAAGTGTTACCCGCAAGAGGCCTGGCCAGAGCCACCAGGTGACCTGCGGCCTGGGGCACAAGTTCCTGAAGGCGTTGCTGAAGGTGCAGGTGCTGCGTGTGGCGTCCTTCCTCGCGCCCGAGCAGACCGCGCCTCTGCAGGTCGTCGGTGAGCGGCGAAATCTGGCCGTTTCAGAAGAACTCCTGGACCTCCAGGGCGGCCCGCACCTAGTAGCGGGCCTGCTCATCCGGCGTCCGGCTCTGGATCTCTTGCTCCAGTTCTTCGCGTGCGGCGATGGCCGAGTAAGGCTCACCCATCATCCACTCTTCCATGCCCTGCGCCAGTCCTTCGGGGTTGCCGAGGCGCGTGGGTTCGAGCCCGAATCGGTAGCCGACATCGTTGGTCGCCATCACGCCCACCGGGACGGCGCGCCCGCAGACTTCGCGCAGCACGCCCTCCAGATGCAGGCGATAGATAACGCGGGCCAGAACAGGGAAGAGCGCCTGCGACAAATCGAAGGGCAACAGGGCGTAAGTTGCGGAAGAGAGGAACCGGCGCTCGGCAGCAGGGATTTTCAGCGCATCCAGCACAGCCCCGAATTGGGTTTTCTCCTCGTCGGTCATACTTTCTTCGTCCCAGCGGAATGGCCAGGCGAAGGTGAAGGCATCCCAGCGTTGGCGAGCCTCATCGTCGCTTAGCAGAGACTTATAGAACTCAGTTTGCAAGGCAAAGCCGAGCGAATCGTGCTCTTCTTCGCACAGGGCAAGAGCAACCTGGCCCGAAGCCGCCCAGCCAGACCAGCGCGAGCCAAACTGCGCCGCTTTCTCAAATGTGACATCCGCTTCGCAAAGCCAGACCAGCGACGAAAGGGCTGGGCGATAGCCACCATCCTCATCGAGTGACAAGACAAGATACAGTGCATAAGCATCGAGCGCCTGCGTCTCGGGCATTGCGTGCAACGCACTGGCGATGCGCTGGAGCAGGTGCTCTTCCAATGACGCTGCGCTCATGGGATTCTCAAGAAGGTCGCTCATTCGTAGCAAGTATCGCACGCGCCCGGCTCCAAACCGCGTCGAACATGGGCTCGGTGAGTTTGCCCGTGAAGGTGTTCTGCTGGCTGGGGTGGAACGTGCCCAGCAAGATCAAGCCCTCGCTGAGCTGAGCCTCAGCCCCGTGCCCGAAGCGAGGCCGCGTTTTTTGATCCGTCAGGCCAGCCGCACGCACAGCATCAAAGGCCGCGTCAAAACCGATGCGGCCCAGGCCCACAAGTACTTGCAGGCTGGGCAGCTGCTTCAGCTCACGTTCGAGATACGGGCGGCAGTTTCGCATCTCTTGGGGCAGAGGCTTGTTGTCGGGCGGGGCGCAACGGCAGGCCGCAGCGATGTAACAGTCTCGCAGCTCCAGGCCGTCATCGAGCGCGGTTGAGGTCGGCTGGTTAGCGAAGCCCGCCTTGTGCAGAGCACGAAAAAGCCAGTCGCCCGAGCGGTCTCCGGTGAACACGCGCCCCAAGCGGTTGCCTCCGTGAGCCGCTGGAGCCAGCCCAACAATCAACAGCCTCGCCTCGAAGTCGCCCCAGCCAGGAATCGGGCGCGCCCAGTAGGGCTGGCCCCGAAAACGAGCCGGAGGGTTGCGAGCCGCTGCCTCGCGCCACGCCACCAGCCGAGGGCAGGCGAAGCACGAGATGATTTCGGCGCGCACCAAGTTCAGCGAGTCGTTGTGCACCGCGAGCTCAGGCGGCTCGAAGTGCGGCTCAAGAGCAGATTCAAGAGCGGGTTCAAGAACTTCGGGCTCAGGCATCGGGAGGGTTGCGACGCAGCCAGGCCTGGGCGCGCTCCAGGTCTTGAGGCGTGTCGATGGCGATGTCGATTGTGCCCTGGACTTCGAGCACGCGAATCGAGACACCGTGCTCCAGCGCGCGCAGCTGCTCCAGCTTCTCGATCTCCTCCAGAGGCGAAGGGCCAAGCGCGGCCATCTCCAGTAGCCAGCGCGCCTCGTAAGCGTAGACGCCGAGGTGCCTCAAGTACTTGGGATGCGCCGTCGCCTCGCGGTGGAAGGGAATCGGGGCGCGCGAGAAATATAAAGCGCGGCCATCGGAAGAGCGCGCGATCTTGACGATATTGGGGTTCTGAATGTCTTCTTCATCATCAATAACCACGCCCAGAGTCGCCATCTTCAGCTCGGGATGCTCGTGCATCGCGCGCGCCAGCAGGCTGATGTGAGCCGGGTCAATGAACGGTTCATCGCCCTGCACATTGATGATCGCCAGCCTCTCGTCCCAGCTTGCGGGCTCTCCAAGATGGGCGCGCACCGCCTGAGCCAGACGATCGGTGCCCGAAGGCAGATCGGGCTCGGTCATCACAACCTGAGCCTCTTCAGAACCAAACGCGCGGCGCACGGCTTCGGCGATGCGCCTGTCATCGGTGGCGACCAGAACGGGCCGCTCGATGCCTTGAGCTCTAAGCGCGGCTCGCACCACGTGGATGATGACGGGCTCGGAGCCCAGCAGAGCCAGAGGCTTGCCCGGAAAGCGAGTCGAGGCCCAGCGCGCGGGAATCGCGACCAGAACACGTGTGTCGAATGGAGCCATAAAGGGCGCAGGTACTTGCACGGATCAGCGCCAGTCGCAGCCGTCGATGAGCACCAAGCCCGAAATCAAGGTGCGAGGCGTGCGCCCGCCGCCGACCTTGAGCGGCGAAGTGTAGACAACGCGCTTGCGCTGGCCCGGCGCGTTGTAATCGCTCAACTCGTAATACGGAGCCCAGCAGAAGCGCCGCCCATCGGGAGCCCAGGCGAAGCTCTGCCCGTGCGCGACCAGCTTGAGCGCTCCGCCCGCAGCGCTGCCACGGAAATAGAAGCCGTCTTGACCGCTGCTCGTCGAGTTGTCCCAGCGCAAGGTGAAGGCTCCGTTAGCACTCTTCACGGGCATCAGGTTCGAGCGCCAGTCGGCCAGGCTTTGCTCGCTGGAAGTTCCATCATCGTTGGGCACACGCGCCTGGATTGGGAAGCGCTTGAGCTCGTGGGCTTGAGCATCCAGCGTCACGAAGGTGCTCAAGCCCTGTGAATCGCCCTCCGCGTTCTTTTGCTCCAGGGCGGCCACAAGTACTTGCGGCCCGGCCCAGCCCAGATGGGCGACCTGAAGAGGCGAGGAAGCGCGGCTCTTGGTCTTGGGACTTGAGATCCAGAGGCGATTATCGCTTCCAGCCCAGGCCAGGTAGCGGCCTCCAGGCGACCAGGAGAACTCGTTCACGCCCGAAAGCAAGCGCATCTGCCCGGTGCGGGCATTGATGAACTGCAGCCTGTGCTTGCCCTCATCCAGGCTCACCAGATCGCGGCTGTCCGGGCTCCAGCACAGGTCATCGACTGAGACTTTCTCGCCGTCGATGACTTGGCGCAGCCCGCTGCCATCGGGCCGCATCACGCAAGCCCAACGCCCATCGCGCATGAAGAGGATGCTCTTGCCATCAGGCGACCACTGAGGAACCTGGTCCTCGTGCGCTCCACTCGTGATCTGGCGCCGCCCGCTGCCATCGGCGCTGATGCGGAACAGGCGGAAGTGCGAAGTCGCGGCTCCCTTCGAGCCTCGCGGCGAGATGTAGAAGCGAGCCGAGCACACGATGTCGCCCTCGCACCAGGCCGGGCGCGAACCCAGCAAGATAGTTCCCCCAATGAGTGCTGCGGCCAGGATCAAACGGTTGATCTTCATATTGCACTTCTTCTCCTGACCTCTACAAGCCGATCAAATCGCGGGCAGCCTCAAGTACTTGGGCGGGCTCCCGCTCAGGCCCGGCGCTCAGGATGCGGCGCGGGCCGCGAGGCTCGGTCTTGCCCGCGTCATCGGGCGAGTATAGGCCCACAACGGGAATCTTCATCGCGCAGGCCAGGTGCAGCAGGCCTCCGTCTCCGGCCACCAGCAGCGAGGCTTTCGAGCACAGAGCGGCCAGAAGCGGCAAGTCGGTGTGCCCTCCCAGATCGAAAACGCCGTGTTCTGAGTTTGGGCGCGCCGGGTGAGGCGAGGCGCTTCCGATGAGAACAACAGGCCACGAAGAGGACAGCATCGAGAGCGTGCGCGCCCACTTCTCGGAGCCCCAGTCGAGGAGAGGGCGGGCGTCGATGGGATTGTTCACATTCGGCGCGGCCAGGATGAAGCGCGATGGCACACCCTTCTCATCGAGCAGGGCCTGAGCCTGAGAGAGAGCTTGAGGCTCAGCTTCGATGAGGCCACGGTAATCGAGGTGCGGCGTCTTGCAGCCCAGGAAGCGAGCCAGTTCCAGGAAGGCCTCGATGCGTGGCGGACCGTTGCGCTTGACACTGTGCGTCAGCAGAGCTTCCATCTTGGCCTCCTCGAAGCCCGCGCGCACGGGAGCCCCGCTGCTCCACACCATCAGGACGGCGTCACGCGTGGGAGAAAAGGTGAGGGCGATGTCGGGCTTGTGCGCGTGCAGCTTGAGCAGCAGCGAGGCTTGAGCGCTCAGCCCGCCTCGGGGCCGCTCCAGAACCTCGTCCACCAGATGAGTGTCGCGCACCAGAGGCGCCAGCCAGGAGCGAGCCACGCACGAAAGCTGAGCTCCGTGAAACGATTCGCGCAAAGCAGCCAGAGCAGGCAGGCAAAACAGCACATCCGAAAGGGAGTTGGGCGCGAAAACCACGATGTGGCGCGCGGGCACAGAGAGCACAGCCGGGCACGCCAGGCTCTTGGCCACCAGACCCGAAACCGCAGCCACCGAAGTCGAAGACTGATGCTCGTTGGCGCGAGTGCGCCCGCCCACAGGCGAGGAAGAAGAGGACATGGCCAAGCTCAAAGAGCAACATCTCAAACCAGAAGCCGCTCGCTTCAAAGGTTCGGGATTTTGGGGAGCAAGTGCAAGTACTTGAGGCAAGTGCCTGAAAGCGACTGGACAGAGTGCCTTGTTCAGCAGCCATTGGACGGCTTGAGGCTACAGGTTTCGGTACCAGAGGAGCTGGATCTCGTTCAAGCTTTTCTCGTAAGCATCTCTGCTCACGGCCCCCAGCTCACAGCCCTGCCGAGCGTAGAACCTGCACGCCGGGACGTTGATGTTCTGTGTCTCGACGACAAGCCGGTGACAGCCTCGCGCTCGCGCCCATTCCAGAGCACGAGCAAATAGCTGGTGCCCAACGCCTTTGCCTCGGTAGTCAGGGTGAACACGCAGATCCCACAGGCAAGCTAAACGGTCATCATCTTCCAACATATCCATTCCCGATGTGTTCCACGCCACCGCAGCGCCACCAACGCGCGATTGCCCTGCAAAGGCCGAGAAAAGGCCCCAGGAAGAAAGATCCCAGCGCCGAGGCCACTGTGATGGCTTGTCTTTTTCATTCTCATCGTAATCCTTGATAGAAGGTGCTGCCTTCTCTTCGATAAGCCTGAAGCCGCCTGATTCACTCGGGCACAACTCTACGCGAAAGTAAGATTCAACACAAAAGGCAATAAACACCTTTTCATATTCAGGCAATGCTTCAGGTGCTTCTTCAATAATTTCTACGGTCATAACCCGTCACTCTTTCCAAAGCCACAGAGATTTGCACAACTGGCGTTCTCTCTCGTGAGCCGAACACCTCAGTTCCACCTCGGCTGGTCGCAATCGATTTTCTGGCCGTGCCGCCACGCTTGCACCACGGCGCGCTCGAACTCTTCCAGCCGCGCGAAGCACTTCTGCTGCTCCCACTTCTCTTCGAGGTCGCGGCGCGCTTCTCGTGCCAGGCTTGCGCTTAGCTCAGTCTGGCTCAGCACTTTGTCCAGAGCTTGCGCCAGCAGCTCAGTTTGAAAGGGCTGCACCAGAAGCCCGTTGCGCCCATCGTGGATGATCTCGGGCATCCCAGCGATGCTCGTGGCCACCACGGGAACACGCATCGCCATCGCTTCCATGGCCGCGATCGAAAGCCCTTCCTTGCGCGAGGGCAGGCAGAACACATCGCAGGCCGGAACCACGCGCCGCACATCGCGGCAAAAGCCCAGGAACCGAACTCGCTCGCTCAGCCCCATCTCGCGCGCCAGAGCACGCAGCGCAGCCTCTTCAGGCCCCTCGCCCGCGAACATGGCGTACAGATCGGGCATCTTGGAGATGAGCCGAGCCATGGCTTCAAGCAGAAACCGATGGCCCTTGCGCTCCTGCAGCGAGGCCACAATCCCCACAACACGAGCGCGCAGCGGCAGATTTAATTCTCGCCTCAGCTCGTCTCGGGGCTTGAGGTTGCTGTAGCGCGCGATGTCGAGCCCGTAGTAGCAGACGGCGATGCGAGCCGAGGGCACGCCCTGCTCCACAAGATGCTGCTTGACTCCCCTCGCCACGGCGACCTGATAATCGGCGTGCTGGAACCAGGTTTTGGAATCCGCGGCGTGTACGTGAGCGATGACGGGCACGCGCGCGATATGAGCCGCCAGGCTGCCCAGCCAGCTCGCCGTGGTCAGGTGCGTGTGAACCAAGTCCACGCGCTCGCGCCGGATCAGGCGCACCAGGCGGCCCAGAGTCGCAGGGTCCAGCTTGCCGTGCGTAAGCCAGCCAAGTACTTGCACGCCCGCCTCTTGCAGCCTGGATTCTTGCAGCCTGGCGCGCAGCAGGGCGTCGCGCTTGGTCACGACGATGACGCGATGCCCGGCCTGCTGCTGCATCCAGACCAGGCGGGCGAAATACTCCTCGGCTCCGCCCAGACGCGAGGGCGTGATGTACTCCACAATCGTCATCGCGCGCACGCTTCCTTGCCCTGAACGTGCTGAGCCTGGCCCAGAGGAGCCTGTGAGCGTGCCTCGAACTCAAGCTGGCGCATCGAGAAGGCACGCTCTCCGGCGGGCAGCGCCCCGAAGATGTGCCAGCCCGCGAGCGCGATCATGGCCGCGTTGTCGGTGCACAAAATCTTCTCTGGAACAACGAACTCAACGCCCGCCGCCTCAGCAGCCCTGGCCAACTCGACGCGCAGAGCATCGTTGGCCGCCACGCCTCCGCACAGGCCCAGGGTGCGCGGCCTGAACTCGCTTAGCGCGCGCTCGACGTTGCGCCTCACCTGGCGCACAGCCGCCCTCTGGAACGAGGCCGCGACATCGCGCACCAGGCCAGGCTCCAGCTCCTCGTCCCGTGCGTCACGAAGCGCCTGCTTGAGCGAGAGAGCGCCGTGTATGGCCTGAGCCGCTGCGGTCTTGAGGCCGGAAAACGAAAAATCAAAGGACGGCCCCAGGTTCGAGACCGAGAACGGGAAGGCCCACGCGTTGCCCTCGCGCGCCGCGACTTCCAGCGAAGGCCCTCCAGGAAGGGGCAGATGCAGCACGCGCGCCACCTTGTCAAAGGCCTCACCAATGGCGTCATCGCGCGTGCGCCCTACGCGCTCGAAAAGAAGCCTGCGGCTTTGAGCGTCCTCTTCGCGAACCAGAATCAAGTCCGAGTGCCCGCCCGAAACCACAACGGCCAGCATAGGCAGCTCCAAATCGGGCCGCGCCAGGAAGTTGGAGGCCACGTGCCCAGCCACGTGATTAACGGGCACAAGGGGAATGCGGTGCGCGTAGGAAAGGGCCTTGGCCGCGCTCACGCCGACCAGAAGCGCTCCCACCAGACCGGGAAAAGCGGTGACGGCGATGAGATCCAGCTCGCGCCAGTCCAGCTCGGCCTGAGCGCTCAGGCCCGCCAGCAGAGGGTTCAGGGCTTCGAGGTGGGCGCGCGAAGCGATCTCGGGCACCACACCGCCGAACATCTGGTGCGCCTCGACCTGCGAGGCGATCAGGTTGGCCTTGATCTCCACGCCAGCACGAGGATCAGCCACGTCCGCCCGCAGCAAAGCCACCGAAGTCTCGTCGCACGAAGTTTCAATTCCCAGGATCAACATGGTTTGGTGGCTCGGTCACGCACGGGGCAAATACAAGTACTTGAAGGCAAGAGGATTGTTAAAGAGAAACGCCCCCGGGTCTGCGATGCGCCCTCAGCTCGTGGTGCTATCAGGAGCAGGAAGGCGCATTGCAATGCGCCCCTACGATCACAGTGTGTCTCCTTGTTCTCAAAGCTCAACGCCCAGCACAATCGCGTCTTCGCCGTCCTCGTAATACCCTTTGCGCTGGCCCGCTCGCACAAAGCCCGCACCTTGATACAACTCCACAGCGCTCAAGTTGCTTGGTCGCACTTCTAAAAACACGCGGGCGGCTCCGGCCTGCGCCAGCGATTCCAGAACGCCCCGCAGCAGAACTCGCCCCAGGCCACGGCGACGCAGCGCGGGCAGCACGGCCAGGCGGTCGATCTGGCCCTCGTCAAAGACACTCCACGCCGCCACGTAGCCCAGCAAGCGCTCGGCGGGCAGAGAATCGGTTGACGAAGGCGCGAGTGATTCCAGGCACAGCACCAAGTACTTGGGGGCGCTCAGCGCCTGGCGCATCAAGTCAAGCGACCACGGCACATCGAAGCAGGCCGCATCAATCCGTTGCAGATCGGGCGCGTCCGCCTCGTGAGCGGGGCGCAAATGCCACTGGGCCTGAGTCATCATCGCGAGCCCCCTCACAGGCCGAAGCGGACGCGCTCAGCCGAGGAGGGCGCCAGATACAGAGGAGCCAGGCTCAAGGGATCGTCGGCCTGGCCCTCGGCCAGCTTTTCCAGCCCGGCCAGCGCGACTTCCACAGCCGCAGCCACCGCGTCCACCGAGGCGAACACAGCCTCCTCGTTCTTCTCCTCGCACGCTGCCTTCATCGCTTGAGCGCCGCTATCGCCCTGAGCGCACACAATGAGAGGAGGCGACTCGATGCCGCGCGACAGAGCCTGAGTCCACAAAGAATCGAGCAGCGAGGCGGGCGAGGCGATCCACTCGTCCTGCGCGGCCACGATGTAATCGTCCGATGACTCGAAGAGCTTGGCGTACAGCTCGCCTGGCCTGCACTCGCCCACCACCAGCAGCATCTGGTGCGCCCGCTCCTCAGCGGCCTCAGCTTCCTGGCTCGGCTGTCCTGCGGCTCGCCACGCGGCCTGAGCCAGAGCATCGAAGGTGGGCACGCCCAGCAGAGCGATGTTGCGCGCCTGAGCCAGAGTCTTGACCAGCGAGAGCGTGACGCGCAGGCCCGTCCACGAGCCAGGCCCGATGCCAACGGCCAGAGCGCCCACATCCTCCAGCGTGCCTCCCGCTTGTTCGAGCACGGCGTCGATGCCAAGCAGCAGCGAGCCCGAAGTGCTCGAACCCTTCTCCACCAAGGCCAGGGCGCCGATCTCCACGCTGCCTTCTTCCTCATCAACCTCCAGCAGCGAAATGCCCGCAGGCAGCCGCGAACCCTCAATTCCCAGCACAATCATCGTAACTTCCTCCTTCTCACAAGCTCCACTCCGCTGCCAAAACCTCGCGCCCTGATGGTGCAAGTACTTGCAGCTGACGCGCCGCGCCCGCGTGCTCAATCGAGATGCGCCACGTCGAATCAGGGGTGCAGAAGGGCTCAGTCCAGGCTTCGATCATCGAAGGCCACTCGACCAGGCGAATGGCATCGCGCCGGGCGAAGAATTCTTCCAGCCCGGCCTCGCGCCCTTCTTCAAAGCTGAGCCCTTCCAGACGATAAGCATCCAGGTGCAGCAGCGAAGTCTGGCGGGCTTCGTGCTCGATGAGCAGGACAAAGGTAGGCGAAGTGACGGCGCTGGCCACGCCCAGCCCACGCGCCAGACCTTGAGCCAGCGTGGTCTTGCCCGCGCCCAGCTCGCCCGCGAGCAGCAGGATGTCACCCGCCTCCAGGAAGGAGGCCAGATGTTCGCCCAGGGCCTGCATCTTCTCTTGATCGCGCGCCAGCAGCAGGAGAGGCGAAGCAGGCGAGGGCTGGGGCCGGATTTCCATGAGCCTTGCAGTATGAAAGCTCTGCGCTCGCAGAGCGAGGCGAAGCGGTTTCGAGCCGAACGCAGCGTCTCAAGGGCCTGTGGGCGGCCTCGGGGCGGCCTCTCAAAAGCGGGCGCGATGTGGAAGAAAGGGCGTGGCGCGGGGGACTCAGGCAGCAATGGCCAAGTACTTGAGGCGTGCGCGTTGACGGGTGGGCGCACGCCCTCTATAATGAGGGCGACAACGGCTGCTGCAGCCCGCTTCGTTGTGCCCGCTGTGTTGTGCTTGCTGTGCCTGTTCCGCCGTGCTTGCCGTGCGATTTCGCCGTCTCAACGCTGCCTTCACAGGAGCCGATGCCATGATCTTCCAAGCCACTTCCCCTTCCGTTTCCGCTCGCCTCATCCGTTCAAGGCCCGCGACGCTGCCTGTTGCGCTGTGCCTGGCGCTTGCTCTGTCGGGCTCAGCGGCGCACGCGCAGAACTCTGGAGGCACAAGCTCAAGTACTGCCACGTCCTCCACTTCAGCCGCCTCGGATCAGGCCGCCATCGATCAGGCGACCAAAGCCGGAGCGTTCACGGGCCCCTCGCACGGCGCGGGCGACACGTCCCCGGAAACCCGAGGCGCGGTCACGCTGCGTCCGGGCGGCGAGTTGTATGTGACGCCCAACCTGCGCGTGGCCCTGGTGGGCTCAACCGAAACAGGGGGCAACGTGGCCCTGGCTCGCCGAGGCATGGCTGCGGCCTACGCCGCCATCTCCGTAACGCCCGGTTACGCGAACATCTCGCCCGCAGAGGTCGCTTCGGCGATGCAGGCCACAACCATCAAGCGCGATGCCCTGCGCGTGCCCGAATACACCAATCTGCGCAAGAAAATCAAGGCTGATCGCACGCTGTCCATCACGCTGCGCCCCGGTGACGCCACGGGCGCTTCAGCGACCTACACAGCGGTCGCTGAGCTCATCGACACCAGCAGCGGAGGCCTGGTCGGGCGCGGCGAGGGAGCCTTCACCGCCACAGATGGCGGAACAGACATCGCCACCACGCCGCTGCGCAACGGCTATGCGAGTTCATTGACGCCCTCGGCTGGGCTGGCGCGCGACGTGCGCATGAATCGCAACGCTTCGGTGCAAGAGCGAGCGGTCGATGGAGCTGTGGCTCGTGCGATCTTCGACTTGAACCGGCCCCTGAGCGTGCAAGGCGTTGTGCTCAACAAGAGCGCGACCTCGAACACCAAGGGCGCGCCCTACTTCGCGCGCATCTCTCTGGGCGAGATGAGCGGAGTGCGTGTGGGGACGACGGTTGAATACATTTCTCCTCAGGGCCGCGCGATTGGCTTTGGCACCATCATAGATCTGGCTGCTGGCGAGTCTGTGGCCACCGTAGCTCCTGAAGCGGCCTACGGCAACCTGTTCACCAACTGCCTGGTGCGCACCCTGGACAACCCGCCACTGGCGCGCGCCGGAGCCTCAGCCTACACCAAAGACGAGCGCGATTGGTCCCGCTACGAGCGTGACTTCGGCATCGCTCTGGCCGTTGTTGGAGCCGCCTACCTCCTCACCGAGTAGAGCCCAAAACTCTCCAGCAGAATCGAAGCGGCAAGTACTTGCACCAAGTACTTGCCGCTTCTGCTTAGCAACAGTCCCAGAGATTCTCGTGATGCGGCGGCATCGAACCTGGACCATTTATTCCAAGAGCGTGGGAGCGAGCCCCGCTCCGAAACGCGCATCGACTGGAATTTGCTTCAATCAACGGTTTAAAAGTGCGTCCACGAGCCCTGGCCCGCCACCAATGAGCCATCGGCGCGCTGCACCACCACGGGCGCTTCCTGTTGGGGCTCGACCTGGCCTATCATCGTGGCGCGCGTGCCGCAGCTTTCAATGGCTGCTTGCACCTCTTGAGCGCGCTCGGGGCGCACGCACAGCAGCAGCTCGTAATCTTCGCCTCCGCCCAGAGCTTCGGTGCTCGCGTCCCAAGCCAGGCGCGCCGCGATCTCCAGCAGCGCGGGCGAAAGGGGCAGCTTGTCCTGCTCGATGCGCAGCGTGACCTTTGAAGCGCGCGCGATGTGAGCCGCGTCGCCCGCCAGTCCATCCGATAAATCCAGAGCAGCCGTGACCGCATCGGGCGCCTGCTGCAGCACGCGCCCGATTTCTCGCAGGCGAGGCGTCGGGCGAAAGTGGCGCTCCAGCAGGAAGCTCTCGTGCCGGCCCTGCAGTGCGCGCTCTTCTTGAAGCAGGCGCAGCCCGGCGCGGCTATCACCCAGAGTTCCCGTGGCCAGCAGCAAGTCGCCCACGCGCGCTCGGTCGCGGCGCAGAGCCCCTCCAAGTACTTGGCCCTGCCCCACGGCGCACAACGAGAGAAACAAAGGGCCGGGCGAGCGCGTGGTGTCGCCTCCCGCCAGAGGGCAACCGAAGCGGCGCGAGCACTCATCCAGGCCATCAAAGAACGCGTCCAACCAACCCAACTCAAGCGAAGGCGGCGCGGCCAGAGACAGAAAAGCAGCGGAGGGGCAAGCGCCCATGGCGGCTAAATCCGACAGGCTCACGGCCAGGGTCTTCCAGCCCAGGTCGCGAGGAGAAGTCCAGCTGAGCTTGAAGTGAACGTCCTCAACCAGAGCATCGCAGGTCACAAGAGGAGCGCTCAGAGCCTGGAGTAAAGCCGCGTCGTCGCCAATGCCCAGCAGCACGCCCGAGCCCGAAGACAGGAGGCTGGCCCAACGCCGAATCGCCCCGAACTCGCCCACCAGCGACAGCATAGGCTCGTTTTCAAGAGGCTGGGGCTCGTCTAAATCTTGAGTTTCCATGAGTTCGTGACGTGCTCAGGACGTGCTCAGCAGGAAGTGCAAGTACTTGGGGCCAGGTTTACCTCTGGCCATGTTCAAAGGCCAGGCTCAAGGCTCGCGCGGCCTGCTCCATGGCGGCCTCATCGCCCGCCTGGGCGATGGCCGAGATGACACAGGCCATGCGCGCTCCGCAAGGGCGCAGCCAGGCGATGTTCGATTGATCCACGCCTCCTATGGCCGCCACAGGCAGCGGAGTCGAGCGCGCTATGGCACGCAGAGATTCAAGCCCAATGGCCTCTCCAGCATCGGCTTTGGTGGCCGTGCCAAAGATCGCGCCCGCCCCGATGTAGGAAGCGCCCTGAACCAGAGCGCGGTAAGCGTCCTCGACCGTGCCGCACGAGACTCCGACCACGGCATCGTCTCCCAAAAGAGCGCGCGCTTCTTCAGGCGAGGCGTCGTCCGGGCCAAGATGCACGCCGTCGGCTTCAATGACTCGGGCCAGACGAGGGTCGTCGTTGACCAGCAGCAGAGCGCCAAACTCGTGCGTCAGAGCGCGCAGGCGATGCCCCGTGGCTTCAAGAGAAGCCCGACCCGAAGTTTTGTCGCGCAGTTGCAGGATGCGCGCTCCTCCGCGCAGGGCGGCGCGCGCGATGCTCTCGTGCCCTCCGCCCCAGGCGTGGTGCGTCAAGACGTAAAGGCCGCTCAGCTTCTGGCTCGAACTCAGAGAAGCACGCGTGCTGTTGGGCTCCTGCGAAGCTGTTGCGTGGGGCATTGCCGGTGAAGAGGAAAGATGTGCCATGCTTTGAAGATGCGGCACAGCGCGCATCGTGGCAAGGCCGGATGGGAAGGCCAAGCTGAAAAAAGATGTTGGGGTTGGCAACATCCTTCGGGAATCGAGTAGATTTGACGTGGGATTTCACGCGTGGCAGGAAGGACCTGCGCAACCTCGCTTCTGGAAGAATAGTGGCTGATAGAGACGCGGCTGGGTAAGTACTTGAGGCTGTTTTATGGCAATAGCAAGCGGCTGGAAGCGTGAGGACGCCGTGGTTTCGCACGCCACGCGCAGGCTGGAGAACTGGATTTCCTGCGGCGTGTGGAACAAGGGAGAGGTGGACGAGGGCACGCCTCTGCTGGCTCAGGCTCTGGCCGCTCTGCTGGGCGCGCGCGCTGTTTTGCTGCTGGTGGACACGCCCGGCGGTTCTTGGCAGCCCGTGGCTCTGGCGCAAAGCGACGAGGGTAGAATGGCTGTCGCTGCGTTTTCCCGCGACGAAAACCTGCCCCTTTCGCTGGGCGTTCCGCTGGAACTCCCCACAACGGGCGCGCGCGGCCCTTTGCTGCGCGACGACTGGGAAGCCGCCCACGCCGTCTTCGTCGCAAACGCTCTGGCCTTGGTGCGCGAGGAAGCTTCGCCTGCACCATCCTCAGCTGTTCTGGCCGCACCGGGAGAGAAGGAGGCTTTGGACACGCTGAGATCAGGCGCCAGAGAACCCTCGCTCTTGAACAGTGGCAACGCGGCTCAGGGCGCCGAGGACGCGAGCCAGACGGCTGCGGACGTGGCTGCAAGTACTGCGGGCGTGCTGGATTCAGGGAACGTGGCCTCGGACTTCATGTTTCAGGGCGAAGCCTCCGAGGATTGGCGCAGCCAGGCGCCCTCGCTGCTGATGCTGCTGCCTTCGAGCTCGGGTGAGGAATCGGAATTCCTGGAGCCCAGCGAGGATGAAGGGAGCGTGCAGCCGTGCGGAGCGGTTCTGGCGTGGCTGGAAAACGAGGACGGGCGGCTCAGCGATGAGTGGCGGCCTCTGTGGAGCGCGTGCTCGGCTCAGGCCGGGGCCTGGCTGGAGGGAGCGCTGCGCTTTGAGCGCGTGGGCCGCTCGTATCGGGATTTGACGCATCTGGTGGTTCGAGTGGTGGAAGCGCGCGATGAGAGGCGCGTGGGTCATGGCCCTCTCGTCGCGCACGCCTGCGTGCTGATGGCCCAGGCCTTGGAGCTCAGCGCGCGCGAGGTCGAGGAATGGGAGATGGCGGGCCTGCTGCACGGCATTGGGCGCGTGCCCATTCCCGACACTCTGCTCTTCAAGCAGGGCTCACTTTTAGCTGAAGAGCGCGACGCCATTCGCTCCTCGATGCAGACCGGAGCGCAGTGGCTGGGCGAGGTCGAGGGCTGGAGCAGCGTGGCCCACATCGTCAAGCACGCCGGCGAGCGCTGGGACGGGCACGGCTACCCCAATGGTCTCGAAGGCGAGGCCATTCCCCTGGGCTCGCGCGCTCTGGCCATTGCCCAACGCTTCGCGGCCCTGGCCCAAGCCCGACCCGATCGAGGCGCCCTGGGCTCGCTGCACAACGTGGGAGCCGCCCTCGAATCCGAAGCCGGACGCGCCCTGGACCCCCGCCTCATCAGCATCTTCCAGCGCGCCCTGCGCGGCGGCGCAAGGTAAAAGCCGCCCCAAGTACCTGGCAAGCACTTGGATGGAAGAGCAGAGGAACAGGCCCTGAGAATCCCAACCTCGCGAGGCGGGCGCGATTGAAATAAAATAGGGGCGATTGGTCCACGGTCAGGGCCAGCGGTGGAGAGGGCGGGAGCGCGAGCGGGTCGGGCGCGGAACGGAAGGCATGGAAACACAGCTAATTCGGATTTTGCCGGCGTGCCTGGGCGAGGCTCTGCCGCTGGGCTGGATGGAACTGGGGCCTGAATACTCAGTTGAGCTCATGCCCGAGGTCGAGCACCCCGAGGCGGTGCCGATCTCGATCCAGACCACCGAGCCCGACATCCTGCTCGTGGACGCCGACCGTCCCGACAGCGACCCCTTCGCCCTGGCTCAGAGCGCTCTGGCCGTGCGCGAGGGGCTGGCGGTTGTCTTCATCTCGTCCGACTCTTCTCCCGACCGCCTGCGCCGCGCGATGCTGGCCGGAGCCGAGGAGTACTTGCTCAAGCCCCTGGACGCCGCCTCGGTGCGCGAGAGCATCTTGGCCATCGCCTCGCACCGCACCCTGCGCACGGTCGCATCGGCGCCCACGGAAGAAGAAATCAGCCGCATCAACGGCATCGTGGTGGGCGTGGTCTCGGGCAAGGGCGGGCTGGGCAAGACGACCCTGGCCACCAACATGGCCGCCATCGTCGCCAAGAGCGGCGCAAAAACGGCTCAGCTCATCGGCCTGGAATCGGGCGACGGCTCCATCCTGCTCAACCTGACGCCCAAGCTGGGCCTGCTCGACATGGCCGCTGGCGCTTCGCAGGACGAAGGCTCCTACTCGCCCGATGTGCTCAAGCAGTTCGGAACCGAGCACCGCTCCAGCCTGACCTACTGGACCTGGCAGGGCACCAACACCTCGGCCTCGGGCGAAATGCCTGACGATTTCTTGCAGCGCACCTTCGACCTGTGCCGCACCATGGTCGATGTCACTCTTGTGGACTTCCCTCTTCTTACGGGTGACGAAGCCGCAGCTGTGCTGCCCTACCTGGACATCATCGTCCTGGTTTCGTCCTCTTCGGATCTGCTCGCCCTGCGCTCGACGAAGACGTTTCTGGACCTACTGCCGCCCGAAGTCGGGCAGCGCGTGAGGATCATCATCAACCGCGCCGACCCCTCGGACATGATCTCGCGCGACGATTTCGAGCAGACCCTGGAGCACAAGGTCGCTGCCGTGCTGCCCAACGAGCCCAACATCACGGCCCAGGCTATCAACATGGGCACGCCCTTCGTGCTGTCACAGCCCCAGAGCGACGTAGCCGTCACGCTGCGCGCCCTGGCTCAGAGCCTCTTCAAGCTGCCCACAACCCAGGTTGAAGCCACACGCAAGAAAGGGTTCCTCAAGCTCTTCGGTTAGGCCCCCAAGTACTTGCGCGACCTCACACGTAGGCTCTCTTGGCGCTTGCCTCTCAAAGGCAACTATTTGGTAGCGAGCGAGGCCTGAAATGCGAGACGCGAACGCAGGAGTTGTGAAGTGCTATGCTGAGCAAGCGCGGGAGCGGAAGGAGAGAGGAGAAGATGTCAAAAGGCGCTCGTGATGAGGTAAGACAGACGCGTCCGCAACACGGATGGCCCAGCTTCTTGAGCCGCCTGTGAACGGGCGGCGCGCACAGCCTGAACGCACAAGCCGAGACCAGGCGAGTTCTTGCCCGAGATGAAGCCGCTCAGGGGATGAAACGCAGGCGCGGATGTGCGAAAATCGCGCGGGCGCTTCAGATGCTGAAGGCTTGGTGCCAAGAGTTGGATGCCGAAAGTTGGATGCCCAAGGCCCGGCGAAAAACTGTCGCGCCGCTTGTCATCTGCGTTTGCACGCTGTCAGGGCAGGCGCTGGAAAGCTATAGGGGCAACGGGGCAGGAGAGCCTTGTGCCTTGGCTGCTGTTGCTGAACTGAGTTGGACTGGCGCGCCAAGTTTTGGCAAAACCTGTTCCACAGGCTTATGCTACAGGCGGGCCGCTCTGTTATATCGCAAGTTGTTGCCGAGCCGTTTCACACACGCAGCACCTGCCGCACCACTTGAAGCACTTGATGCGCATCAGGACCTATGGGGTGCGCACACCACTGCTGCACTCTTGCGTTAGAGGTTGCTGTTTCCGCCCGGCGCAGGGGGCATCGCAGAGAAAAGACGCTTGTTGAGGAGAGACTCGATGAACACGGCGCATCCCGCACACGCGGGCACTTCCCTGGCCCCCCTCGCGCCCGAGCCCGCGGCTCTGGCTCCTACTCCAGTGCGCGCTCCGGCAAGTACTTGCAGCGCGCGCACACTTCAGGCTTCCCGCCGCATGGCGCCACGTCGCTCTTCGTCCAATGGTGCCAGCCTGTGGCTGTGCGCCCTTTTGTTGGGCACGTTCGTTGTGGGTTCCACGGGCGAATCAGCACCGGCGCGGGCCAGCAGCAGCACGCCACAGGCGCCTCAGAGCCGAGCGGCCAATGGTAATGGCGCATCTCAGGACGCTCAGCATCAGAATGAGCCCTCCTCACGCTGGATTGCTCGGGCCAACCCGCAGCCCGGTGCTCTGAACAACCGCGCGCTTCTGTTTCAGTCGCATCCCGTGGCGCCCCGCGTCTCGGCAATGGCCATCCCAACGCCTTCGCGCGCGAGCTTCGTGCAAGCGCCCCAGGCTCCCGCCGCGGAGCCTGAGGTGAAAGCCCACCTACCTCTGGCGGGCTCCTCACACGGCGCGCGCTCGGTGGCACAGGCTTCACGGCCATCTTCAGGGCGCACGTCGTCCAAAGGCGCAGCAACCAGGTCAACACCAGCTTCGGTTCAAGCCCTGCGTCTACGAGCGTGGCACGAGGCGAACGCCAGACGCCAGAACCTCCAGGCTCTTTCCAAGGCGACTGTGCAAGTACTTGCAGGCACCCAGCCGCGCGCCTCGTGGAAGCCGGTCGCGGCCAAACGCAACACGTCGCAAGAAGCGCCCCTTGCGGCCCTGCCCGCAGCTCAGAGCCCGCCTGCTTTGGCTGCCGATATGCTGCCCGAGCTGCAAAGCGCGGCCTGGGCACGCGCAAGGGCTCAGCAGGGCTCAGCTCAGCTGGCTTCGGCTCAGCAAGCCCCGGCTTTGGACATGACGCCCGGCGTCTCGCCCGCTGCGGCGGCGGCTCTTGCGGGCCTGGCTCCCACGCGGCGCATCATCCAGGTTTCGGCTCTCAAGCTGCCGCCTTCGGGCGAGCTGCCGGATAAATATCGCGAGAGGGCGGTTTCAGCCGACACTCTGGCGCCCTCGCTGCCGCGCCTGGCTCAGAACATGGGGCTGGGCCAGCGGCGGGCGCAGAACCCGAATCTACCTCCCGTGCAGCCGGCTCAGCCCGTGACGAATTCGGATCGCCTGCCCAACCAGATCGAGGTTTCGGTCTCGACCTTTGTGGTTCTGCTCACGACGACGGATCTGCAGACCGTGGCGGTGGCGGACCCTGCCATCGCGGATGTGGCGGTCATCAACTCGCGTGCTGTGCTGGTCAACGGCAAGTCTCCAGGCGTGACGAGCCTGGTTGTGGTGGATCACAACAAGATTCGCCAGTATCAGGTGCGCGTGGCGGCGGCTCCTGGGCGCACCACAGCCGACATCACGGCTCAGATCGGGATGCCTGGGGTCATGGCGCGCACCGTGGGCGACTCTTTAGTACTTGAGGGTGAAGTAGGCACCACGGAGGAGTCGAGGCGCGCCGCTGAGGTGGCAGGAGCGTATTCGGCCAAGGTCATCAACCAGCTCGTGGTGCGCGAGACCGCTGCTCCCGCTGTTTCGCAGGCGGACCAGATCCAGGCCATGATCGGCCTGCCCAACGTGCGCGTGCGCACCATGAACGACACCGTGTTCCTGGATGGCATCGTTGATACTCCGGCTGAGCTGGGGCGCGCCGAATCCATCGCGCGCGTGCTGAGCAAGAACGTGCTCAACCTGATTACGCTGCCCAAGATCACCATCGACCAGGCGCGCGAGGCCATCACGGGGCAGACCACGACGATTGTGCCCACAGTGCAAGTGCCCACGCCGCTTTCTGTGCGCCAGGTCGGAGACCAGATTTTGCTTTCGGGCACAGCTCCGAGCCAGGCAGCCATCGACCAGGCCGTGACCGCGGCGGGGCGCACAGGGCTGCAAGTGGTGAACCAGCTCACGCTGGCGCCGGCGCCCACGGCGGGCGACATCCTGGCGCGCACGGTTCAGGCAGCCATTGGGCGACCAGGCGTCACGGTTTCGGGCACCACCAAGCGCTTGATTTTGCAGGGCACGGTGCCTGACTCGAACTCGGCGGTGGCCGCAGTTCAGATCGCGCGCGCCTTCGCGGGAGAGGTCGATAACCTGCTGCAAGTGAGCAATCCAATCCAGGTCGATGTCGATATTTCGTTCGTTGAAATCACCAACACGGCGGCGCGCAACCTGGGTATTCAGCTGGGCTCGACTACGAGCGGAGGCACGACACAGCAGGGCATCTTCGAGGCGGGGCGGAACGCTGCGGGTGCTCTCACCAACATAGATCCCCTGCACCTGAGGCTGGATGCCCTGTATGCCAACAACAATGCGCGCCTGCTCTCGAACCCCAGGATCAGCGTGATCTCGGGGCGCACGGGCACGTTCCAGGTCGGTGGCCAGGTGCCGATTCCGGCGCTTTCGACCAGCGGAGGAGGGAGCACGACAACGGCCATCGTGTTCAAGGATTACGGCATCTTGATGGATGTCACGCCCATCGCCAACGTGAACGGGATCACCACGATGAGGGTGCGCACCGAGGTCAGCGCGCCCGATTTCGCCAACAGCGTCACGCCAGCCGGAGGAGGCAGCCCGATTCCAGGCTTCACGCGCCGCTCGGTTGTTACTGAAGTGACGTTTAAGCCGGGAACAACGCTGGCTCTGTCGGGCCTGGTGCAAAACAACGTGATCAAAAATGTCTCGCGCGTGCCTATCCTGAGCCGCATTCCCATCCTGGGCGAGTTGTTCAAGTCGCGCACCTTCCAGCGCAACCAGAGCGAGCTGATCATTTTCGTCAAGCCTACTGTTATCACTAACACCCTGGACGCGGGCCAGACGGCTCCTGGAGGCGTGGTGGCTTCGGACAACACCATCAACGCGGGCACAGTACTTGGCAACCCCGGCATCTCGTCCTTCAACAACGGCGCGATCTTCCAGTCCGCTGGAAGTGGAGGCGGCGCAGGCGCAAGCACGGGCGGAGGCGGAGGTTAAATTCCCATCGGGTTTTGGAATCCTCCCGCGTGCTTTGAAGGCGGGAACCAGGAGATTTGAATGGCACGTAACAACCGACCCATTATCTTAGGAGCTGTCGCGCTGGGCGTTGTCGCCCTGCTCGCGACGCTTTACACCCTGTTTGGCGGAGGCAGCCCGCCGCCAAACCCCAATGCGCCAGGCACAACAGCCCAGGCGCCCGCAGCCCCAACCAAGAAGCAGTTCGTGGCGATACGCGACATCCCGCCGCGCACTCAGCTCACGCCAGCCCTCTTCCGCTCGGAGGACGTGCCTGAGAACGAGGCCGTGGCGGGTGCCATCGCGGACCCCAACGCGCTCACGGGAATGCTGTCCAAGCAATTCATTCCTCAGAACGGAGTGGCCACCACAGCGATGACCACGCGCAGCCTGCAGCGCGTGATCGACGCCAACTTCCCCATTCCCGCGGGCCTGCGCGCGGTGGCGATCTACGTCAACCCCGAGCAGACCGCAGCAGGTCTCGTCGATGTGGGCGACCACGTCGACGTAATCGCAACGCACCACATCACCCTGGCAGCCGCGCCCAACACACGCATCGAGGGCGCGAGCCAAATCTCGGCGGGCCGCGTCATCGCCCAGAACCTGGTCGTGCTCGCGGTCGACAAATCGCTGGCCGCTCCCACTCCAGCGCCCACGCTGATGCCTCAGCCCGGAGCCGGAGCGCCTCCCGCCGGGGCCGGTGTGCCCGCAGCCGCCCCAGCGCCCACTCCAGCGCCTCCGCCCGGAGCCGATCCGCACACACGCATTCTGCTGGCGGCTCCCATTGATGTGGCCGCGCGGCTGGTCGCGGCGGGCGAAGAAGGCAAGCTGCACATCGTGATCCGCAACCCCGCCTCCTTCGACCAGTTCCCCGTCCCCGAAGCCCACGAATATCCTTCCCGCCTGGTCGCCGTGCCGCCCACGCGTCCCGCTGGAGGCGCGGCTCCCGCTTCAGGAGGCGCCTCCAGCAACTCCAGCAGCAGCGGAGGTGGAAGCCGCAGGCGACGCCCCTCCAACCCGGACAACCTGAGCGAGTTCAACCCTCCGCCTCCTCAGCTGCCCACGCCCGAGATCCGTCCCGTCCCACCTGCGCCTCTAAGTTCGGGCGGCGGACTACCCGGCCCCAGCACCCGTGCGCCTCTGGCTCCGCCAGCGCCGCCCGAGAACGAGGTCACGGTCATTCGCGGCACGGAGAAGACGCGCGTTCTGGTTCCGCGCTAAGCTGAGTTCGAGCTAAGACACGCCTGCAAGTACTTGAGTGACCAAGTACTTGCAGGCGTTTTGCTTTGTCAGGACTTTCGCTTCGTTCGCGTAGGAGCAGGGCTGCCGAGTTCTTTTGGAGGCAGAATCGACTTAAGCGAAAGTCCTGTTTGTGATGAAGAGGCGGCAAGTACTTGCCGCCACGCGCCGATTCTGCGGCTGGGCGCTTCATCCGTTAAATTCTCCGTGTGCCCAAATCGCCTTCCTCCGTCGTCTCCTCCGCTACTTCCGCGCCTTCAAAGTCGCGGCCCTTGCAGGCTGCGCTGCTGCTCTCAGGCGCGTTCCTGCTCTCGCGCTTGACGGGGCTGGTTCAGCTTCAGCTCATCAAGGCCCTGCTGCCCCTGGCCGATGTGGACGCGTACTCAGCCGCCTTCACGCTGCCCGACGTGGTGAATTACATCGTGGCCGGAGGTGCCATGAGCGTGACCTTCATCCCCCTCTTCACGCAGCTGCGCGAGGGCGATCATCCGCGCGCGGCCTGGGGCTTCTTCTCGACAATCTCCACGATCATGGGGCTGGTGCTGCTGCTCCTGGTTGCGCTGTGCGTGCATTTCGCGGCTCCCCTGACGGCTCTGTTCTCGCCCGGCCTGCTGCAACCGCTCAAGGTGGGAGAAACCGAATCGCTCGGGCGCGCCCTTGAGCTGGCCTCGCAGGTGGCGAGTGGGCTGTGGAAGCATCCTCCGAAGACCTTCGTCACAGCCGTTGCGATGACACGCATCATGCTGCCGGCTCAGCTGTTCTTCTACCTGGGCGGCATGACCATTGGCGTGCTCAACGCGCACAAGCGCTTCGGCGCCTCCGGCTTCACGGGCGTGGTCTATAACCTGGTCGCAATCACTGCGGGTGTGCTGCTGTTCATGGTCACCGGACGCGCTTCTGGCTTTGCCTGGGGCATCTTGCTCGGCGCTCTGTGCGGCAGCTTCGTGCTGCCTTTGTGGGCCTCGCTCACCGGCCCGCGCGACGAGAGGCTGCGCTACTCGCCTTCGCTCGACTGGCGAATGCCCGCCGTCAGGCGCTTCTTCCTCAACGCGTTGCCGATCATGCTGGGCGTGTCGCTGCCTGTTGTGGATCAGATCGTGGTCAAGTTCTTTGGCTCGGGCTTGGGGCCTGGCGCTCTGAGCAGCCTGTTCACGGGCAACCGCTTCATGCTGGCTCCCCTGGGCATTGTGGCTCAGGCGGCTTCAGTCGCGGCCTTCCCGTTCCTGGCCAGCGATTCCAGCTCGCGCGACTGGAAGAGCTTCTCCGAGTTCCTACGCAACGGATTGCGCCGCCTGATGTTCCTGACTCTACCGCTTTCTGTTGGGCTGATCTTGATCGCCGAGCCGCTCTTGAACCTGTTCTCCTTCGGTCGCGCCGGGCACGAGGACGCGCACTTGTCCGCAGTGGCCTTCGCCTTCTACTGCGTCGGATTGTTCGCCTGGACTGGCCAGCAGCTCGCGGCGCGCGGCTTCTACGCTTTGCAGGACACGCGCACGCCAACCATCATCGGCTCGGGCCTGGCGCTGTTGTTCTGCGGCCTGTGCCAGTTCGTGGTGTGGATGGGCTGGGGCGTGGCGGGCCTGGCCATGGCGACTTCAGTTGGAGCCGGGGCTCAGTTCGTGGGCGTAACCCTGGCGCTGAACAAGAGGCTTAAGCAGAAGAAATACGACGCGCTGCTCAGGCTCGAATTCGTGCTGGGCACGCTGCTGCGCACGGGAGCCGCCGTCAGCGTGATGGGCTTCGCGGGGATTATCGCGGACACGCTCGCCCTGCAAGTACTTGGAGGCCACGGCAAGGGCGGCGACGTGGCGCGCCTGCTGCTTGTGTCGCTCGCGGCCTGGAGCACCTTCATCTGGATGGCGCAGAAGTTCCAGATTCCCGAGTATTTCTGGCTGCGCTCAAAGCTCTTGAAGCGCGGCGGTGTCAAACCAAGATGAAGATCAAGAAGCGCGGGTTCACACTCCAGGAGTTGTTAATCGTGCTGTGGTTTGTCGGCCTGGCTCTGGCCTTCCTGCTCGATGTGTCCGACAACGCGCCGTTTCAGGCGCGCGCCCACTCGTGTCGCTCCAATCTCAAGGCGCTGGGCGTTGAGCTGAGCCTCTACAGAGGTGCGCACAGAGGGCAGATGCCCCTGTCGCTCAAGGAACTGCCTGCTGTGAAGAACAGTGGCAGCGGACTGCTGGAGTGCCTCGAAACCGGCTACTCGACTCGGGACGGGGCCTACTTCTCCTACGCCTACCGCCGCCCGAGCCGACCTCAGCCGCGCGACATCATCGTCTGGGACGTGAAGCCGCACATCCCGATGCACAGCGTCTTCAAGTGGATGAATCGCCCGTTCCGCCAGGTGCTGCGCGTGGATGGCAGCGTGAGCAGGCTGAGCGAGGAAGAGTTCGAGCAGCTCAATCTGAGCGGCACGAGCGAGCGCATCCGTTGATGAAGATGTTGAGGCACGCTCTTTGCGAGCAGAACCCTCATTCCAGGAGGCAACACATGAGTTCAACAGACGACAAGGCACGCGGCACGGGCAACGACGTGGTCGGCAACGCCAAGCAGGCTGTGGGTGGCGCGACGGGCGACGAGAAGCTGAAGGCCGAGGGCGAAGCGCAGGAGACCAAGGGCGAAGCGCAGAAGGCCCTGGGCAACGCCAAGGACGCTGTTGGCAACGCGGCGCACAACATCGGCCAGGCCATCAAGGGCTCCGGCTCGTAAGCCTCAAGTACTTGCAGGCCCAAGCAAAAGCGCGCTCCTTGAAAGGAGCGCGCTTTTGTGTTTCCGCTTTGCCTTGCTTGCGCTGTTTCGCCGCGCCCTAAGCGGCTGGCTCGCCCGTGATGTCGCGAGGCAAAGGAGCGGGCAGGAAGGGCTCGATGACGCGCTGGAAGTGGCGCATTCGATCGAACTCTTTACGCCGCAAAGCAGCAACTGCCGGGTCGGGATGGTAGCTGCCCGGTGCGTTGATGCCGCTGCCGCCCTCGAACCCTTCAAAATCCTCGCGCTCGACGCGACGTGGGCCTTGGAGCAGGACTTTACGTTCCAGCAGGAAGCGCGAGTGGCCAATGCTCAGGCGCTGGTGGAAAACCGCGTCCTTATACGGATCGAACACTACGCTCTCGATAACCGCGATCTGGCCCGCGCCTTCGCCTTGCAGATGAGGCACTTTCAGAACCGGCGGCTCTCCAAGCGCAATGAGAGGGAACTGCTTGCGCACCTCGTCTCGCATGGCGGCGAACATCTGTGGCTGCAGCTCGATGTTGGATGAGCCCACCTGACGCCCGAGCGAGAGTGCCAGGGGAAGGCTGACATCCCAATCGAACAGCAGGCTTTCAGTCGGCCCGATCAGGCGCAATTTGCCGTGATCATCATACGCGCTCAGCTGGAAGTAGCGATTCTGGTGAAAGACAAAGTACGAATCGCGCTTATCGGACGGGCTCTTGAACACTTCAATCGGGCTTCTCCACGCCTGCCCGCGCATCAGCTTGTCGCCCTGCTTCAAGCGCAGAAAGGGCAGGTTGTCGAAGAGAAGCGCTCGCTTGACTTCCTGCAGCACGCCGACCTTTTTCTCCGGGCGGATGTACTCTGTACCATCGAAGTACTTCTGCCACCCGGCAGCTCGCACCACCGACGGCTTCGAGGCCGCCGGTTGATTCGCTCCGCGAATCTCAACCCGCGCCATAGAAGGGCGAGAGGCAAAGCAGCACGACGCCAAGAGCAATGGGCGCAACAACCTCACAACGGAATCGAATACCATCTTCCTCAACCTCCTGATGCAAAAGCATCATGACTCGCCTCAAGTACTTGCTACTCCGCAATCATTCCGCTCAGCGCGCCTTCAACCGAAGCCAGTGCCTCATCCACCTTGCTGGCGTCCTTGCCTCCGGCCTGCCCGAAGTCGGGCTTGCCGCCGCCGCCGCCGCCCGTCATCCTGGCCAGGTCGCGCACAATGTTGCCGGCGTGCGCGCCCCTGGCCACGGCGTTCTTGCTCGCCTTGACCGCCCACAGAATCTTCTCGCCGCTGCTTCCGGCCAGAACTGCCACACCGTCCAGCTTGTCGCTCAGCTTGCCTGCCAAGTCGCGCAGCGCGTTGGCGTCCAGGCCCTGGGGCGCGCGCACCGCAAGTACTGGAATGCCGTGAATCTCCTTCGCTTGGAGGAGCAACTCCTCGCTCGAACCCTCGGCCTTTTCGCGCTGCATTTCGGCGAGCTGCTTTTCCAGCTCGCGCACGCGTAGCTTGAGCTTCTCAGCCGCGCCGCTTGTGGCTTCGGGCGCCACCGCAAGTACTTGGGCCGTGCTCTTGAGCCTCGACTCAGCCTCGCGGTCGTGCGCGAGGGCGGCTCGGCCCGTCAAGGCTTCGACGCGGCGCAGGTTGGCTCCGACTCCGCCTTCATTTGTCAAGCGCAACAGTCCAGCCGCCGAAGTCGTGGGCAAGTGCGTGCCGCCGCAGAGTTCGAGCGAAAAGTCGCCCATCTGCACCAGGCGCACGCGGTCGCCGTATTTCTCGCCGAATAAGGCCATCGCGCCACGCGAGCGCGCTTCGTCCAGCGAAGTCACTTCGGTCTCGACTGAGAGCGAGCGCAGGATTTCCTCGTTCACGGTGTCCTCGATTTGCCTTAGCTCGTCCGCGCTCACGGGCGAGAAATGCACGAAGTCGAATCGCAAGCGATCCGGCTCGACCAAGCTGCCGCGCTGCTCGACGTGGCTTCCCAGGTGCTTCCTCAGAGCCGCGTGCAACAAGTGCGTGGACGAGTGAGCGCGCTGGATGGCTGCCCGCCTCTCGCCATCGACCAGGGCTTGCACATCCAGGCCCTCACGCAGCTCGCCTGTATCAACTTCAACGGTGTGAATCCAGGTCTTGCCCTGCTTCTTGGTGTCCACCACGCGCGCCTCAAGGCCTTCGCCAGTCAGCGTGCCTGCATCGCCGATCTGCCCGCCGCTTTCGGCGTAGAAGGGCGTGCGGTCGAGCACGACCAAGTACTTGCCGCTCTGCTCGTCCTGGCGCACGGCTTCGATGCGAGCTGAGGCGCCGAGCGTGTCATAGCCCAGGAACTCGGTTTCCAGAGCGGCGAACTGGCGCTTCTCGTAGGCTCCCACGCCCGAGCCCGATCTGTTGCGGTGCTGCTCCTCGGCGCGCTGATACTCGGACTCATCGAAGCTCAGGCCCTTCTGCGCGGCCAGTTCCTGCGTCAGCTCGCGTGGGAAGCCGTAGGTTTCGTGCAGCCTGAAGACTTCCTCGCCCGCAAGTACTTGCAGCCCCTTGCCACGAGCATCTTCCACCAGGTTGTCGAAGCGGTTCATGCCGGACGAGATGGTCCGGTTGAACTGCTCCTCCTCACGCCGAATCAAGTCCGTGATGACCGCCTCGCGCGCCTTCAACTCGGGGTAGACCTCGCCATACACGCGCACGATGGTTGGCACCAGGCGGAACAGAAACGGCTCGCGCTGATCCAGATCCCGGCCCGACAAAAAGGCGCGGCGGATCAGGCGGCGCAGCATATAGTCGCGCCCATTGTTGTTGGGCACGATGCCGTCTCCTGCCATAAATGCCGCCGCGCGCACGTGATCCGCAATGACCTTGGTGGGCCGAGTCAAAGGGTTCTCGGGGTTGAGGTCGGGAACCGAGGAGGAGAAGGGCAGCTCGCTCGACTTCAGGTTCTGGATGGCGTGGATGAGCGGCGCGAATAGGTCGCAGTGGTGGATGGTGTCCACGTTTTGCAGCACGGCGGCTGTGCGCTCCAGGCCCATTCCAGTGTCGATGCCTGGCGCTGGCAGCAAGTCCAGACTTTTGTCTTCGCGCTGGTTGTATTGCTGGAAGACCAGGTTCCACAGCTCGCCGTAGCGGTCGCCGTCGCCTCCGGGCCGATCCATCTCAGGGTCGCCGGTGTCGTAGCGAGCGCCCCTGTCGAAGAAGATCTCGGAGTCCGGCCCGCAAGGCCCAGAAGCCCCCACCGGCCCCCACCAGTTGTCCTTCTTGCCGAAGCGATAGATGCGCTCATCGGAGAGCCCCACGTCCTTCTTCCAGAACTCAGGTGCTTCCTGATCCTCGTGATACACCGAAACCCACAGCACTTCAGGGTCGATGTTCAGCGTCTTGGTCAAGAACTCCCAGCCCCAGACGATAGCATCGCGCTTGAAGTAATCGCCAAACGAAAAGTTGCCCAGCATCTCGAAGAAGGAGGCGTGGCGCCAGGTCACGCCGACCTGCTCGAAGTCGTCGGTGCGGCAACACTTCTGGCACGAAGTTAGGCGAGTCGAAGGCGGCTTCTCCTCGCCCTTGAAGTAAGGCACCAGAGGCTGCATCCCGGCTGAGGTGAGCAGCGTGGTGGGATCGCTTGGAATCAGGCTCGAAGAAGGAATGATGAGCGAGTTTTTGGACTGAAAGAACTGCAAGTACTTGGAGCGGAGCTCGTTGCCTGTCATGGTGTTTGTTGTTTGGAAAATGAGGCGCAAAGTTTAGCGCGTTGAAAACGCAAACGCCCTGCAAGTACTTGCAGGGCGCTGTATGTCGTAGAGAGCGAGCTAATCACCTGCATACACGATAGACACGGTGATCGCATCGAGCTTCTCGTGCGGAAAGCGCAGGTCAGCTTGCCAGGCGCCCTCATCATTGGAGCGCGCCTCGTTGATACGCACCAATCCCTTCATCTTCCAAATCAGGTGATTACCTTGAACAGTTGGAGCGGGGAGCTTGTGCCTCAACGCATAGCGAACCTGATGTCGAGTCATGCCCAGCGCAACGGCGTTCATAAACATCAACTGCTGACGCGGCACCGAAGCGCGAGGAATCTTCGCGGTTGAGTCATCGGTGTAAACAGTGAATTGGTCGATAACTCGTTCGCCCTGATCGTTGTAGCCAAAGCCATCAGCGTAGATGAACCACTTCGTCTGCCTGGAACGCCACACCCGCGCGCCGCGAGGATGGCCGCCCATGACGCGCAAGGCTGGCCCGAACCTCTTCTCCAAAGTCTCAAGAGTGTCCAAGCCGACCCGGATGCCGGCGATGCTGGCGATCTTGGGAATGTGCCCTACCACTGGATACGTCTGCGCGGTGCCGTGTGCAGCACGGCGGCCAGGATCAAGGAGATCATCGGTTCCTCCACAAGTACTTGAGAGCGCTCAGGGCAATCTCTGCTTGCCCACGCCCAGCTTAGCCGCGTCCTTCTTCCTCATCAGGGGCTTTACCGAATCCTCGGCGGCAGATGTGGCGGCGACGGCTGGCGACGCTTCGGATCGAGAGATGGGCGCGGCTTCAGTGGGGGAGCCGCCTTGGGGATGAGCTTTGTTGCCACGCCGGAACCAGGCGAAGAGACCATTTCTATCAGGAGTCTGGCTGAGTGCGTCCTCGGTATCATTGACGGTCTTTTCCTGCGAGGACACTCCTGGAGGAGCAGCATCCTGGGGCAGGGGAGCCGTGAGCTGAGGAAACAGGTAAATCACGATCACGCGCAGCGAGGCGAAGGCCGGAACCGCCAGGAGCATACCCGCGATGCCGCCCACCTGTTCGCCCGACAAAAGCGCGAAGATCACCAGAATCGGGTGCAGGCCAACGCCCTTGCCCAGCACGCGCGGCGCAACTCCGTAGTCGATGATCAAGTTGAATACCACGCACGAGCCCACAGCGATGGCCGCGCACAGGGCGTTCGAGTGCGTCGCCGTAAGGTAGCCCGTGAGCCCGGCAGAGAGCGCGATGATGCCCATGCCCACATACGGAATGACATAGATAATCGCGGCGCACAACCCCAGAATGATCGGGTAGCCCATGCCAAAGCGCATCGAGAGCAGCGTGAAGGTCACGGTACACAGCGCGCCGAAGGTGCCGCACACAATCATCTGCCCGCGCACGTAGCGGCCCAGCAACTCGTTGATCGAGTCGGCGATCTCGATCACGTCGCGCCTGTAGGCTGCGGGCACGACCATCAGCGCTCGTCCGCGCAGAGGATTCATTTCGAGCATGAAATACAGCGTCAGGATGGGCACGATAATCAGAGCGATGCCTATGGTGCCTATGGAGCCGAAGACCCAGGCGATCATGGCCTGAAGGCGGGCTGTAATGAGAGCGGGCGCCCGGCTCTGCAGATCCTGGATGGCCTGAGTGATCGAGAGCTTGACGTTTTGCGACACGGGCAGGTGCTCGATGCGGTTCTTGTTGGCGTTGACAAAGGCCGTGACCTGGTTCTGGTAGGTCGGAAACTTCAGCGACAGGTCCTGAGCCTGCTGCCAGGCCGCGGCCAGCAGCGAAACCAAAAGCGCCAGCAGCAACACGAATATCACGGCCACAAAGCCCACAGACGCCACCCGCGAGCGCCCCTGGGCCTCCATGCGCCGCAGCAAGGGCTCCAGAGCGTAGGCGAGCAGCAAAGCTACACCGAAAATGGGCAGCACACCGCTCACGCAGTACAGCCCGTAGGCCAATCCCACGAAAAGCAAGGCGTAACCCGCATAGCGCAACACAACGGCATCCATCGGCTTGTTCATGCTGAAGATTTTAACGGGTTCCAAGAATGGGCTTTGGCACGCGCTGCAAGTACTTGGGCACGCCCGCCTGTCGCCGCGACGCGCTCAGCGCGAGCTCGGCCCACCAAAATCCGACTCGTAGTACTCCGCCGCGTGCGTGCCCGGCTTGCTCAGTTCGTTCAGCCGCTTGTTGTCCTCGTCCGTAATCTTCACGTCCAGCGCCTTCAAATTGGACTCGAACTGCTCCATCGTGCGAGGCCCGATGATCGGGCTGGTCACGCCGGGCCTCGAAAGCACCCAGCCCAAGGCCAGAGCATCCATCGCGACCCCCTTCTGCGCGGCCAGCTCGCGCACGCCCTCGATGATTTCCCAGGAGGCTTCCGAAACCTCCTGGCCGTTGCGGAATTGACCGCTCTCATATCTGGAGCCTTCGGGGTTGGCCTGGCCTCGCTTGTATTTGCCTGAGAGCATCCCTCCGGCCAGCGGGCTCCACGGGATGATGCCCACGCCGTATAACTTCGCCACGGGCAGCAGCTCGCGCTCGATGCGCCGATCCAAGAGGTTGTAAGGCGGCTGCTCGCACGTAAAGCGGTTGAGGGCGAGCTTCTCGCTCTGCCAGAACGATTCGACGAGCTGCCAGGCCGCATAAGTACTTGTGCCGATGTAACGAATCTTGCCCTGACGGATCAAGTCATCCAGCGCACGCAGCGTTTCGTCGATGGGAACCGAGGACTGAGGGCGGTGGATTTGATACAGGTCGATGTGCTCAACCTGGAGGCGGCGCAGCGAATCTTCCACGGCGCGCATGATGTGCAGGCGCGAAGCTCCCCAATCGTTGGGGCCTTCGCCCATGCGGTTGAAGCCCTTGGTGGCCAGGAACACCTCGTCGCGTCGCCTGGCGATGGCACGGCCCGTGATTTCTTCCGAGGCGCCTTTGCCATAGACATCGGCGGTGTCCAGGAAGTTGAGGCCCATGTCCAGGGCGCGGTGGATGATCTCGGTCGATTCCTTCTCTTCCGTACCCCAGCCGAAGTTCATGCAGCCCAGGCACAAGGCGCTGACCTGAGCGCCCGTGCGTCCCAGCGTGCGGTGTTCCATTGAGTGCTCCCAGTAATTTCTCGGCGCCGGAGGCTGGGTTACTGCTACAAGTACTTAATCCCCGACTTGCGGAGCCAGGCATCCAGAACCAAGCCCTCAGTATCCAGCATCCAGCCCGCCGCATCGTGGTCGCCACCTGGGGCTCGCTGGGCGATTTGCACCCTTACCTCGCCATAGCCCAGCAGCTCAAGAGCCGAGGCCACAGCGTCCTCATCGCCACCAACGCGCCTTATCAAAACAAGGTCGAAGCCCTGGGCCTTGACTTCGCCGCTCTTGGCCCGCACATCCCCGAAGGCCCCGCGGCCCGAGACATCATCGAGCGCGCCATGCACCCCTGGCAGGGCTCGCAGTGGCTCTTCCAATCGTTCCTGGACCCTTGCACGCGCCAGTCCATAACCGAACTCAGCGCGGCCTGCGAGGGCGCGGACTTGCTGTTGGCCCACGCCATTATGCTGGCTGCTCCTCTGGTGGCACACCGCAAGCAGCTGAAGTGGGCCACGGGCACGCTGTCTCCGATTTCGTTCTGGTCCCGCTTCGACGCCCCGACCGCGCCCCTGCCCTTCAACGCCCAGACGCCTGGAGCCTCGCGCCCCAGCGCCTTGTGGAGCCGAGTCTCCAAGCCCCTCGCTCGCGAGCTGATGCGCTCGTGGTTCCCGAACTTCGACGAGATGAGGCGAGAGAACGGGCTCTCGACGCGGCCTCATCCCCTGTTCGAGTCCATGTTCTCAGGCCAGGCGAACTTAGCCCTCTTCTCGCGCGAATTGGGTCGCCCTCAAGACGACTGGCCCGCTCGGACAACTCAGTGCGGCGCTCCTGTTCTGCCTCAGCCCCAAGTACTTGAGAGCCCGTGGCTCGACTGGATGAGCCAGGGCGAGCCGCCGATTGTTTGTACCCTGGGCTCGACAGCCGTACACATCGCGCGCACCTTCTGGCGCCATGCCTTCCACGCCGCGCGCTCGATGCACCTCTCGCACGGCCTGCGCTCGCTGTTCCTGTGCGGCGAACAAAGCTACTGGAGGCTTCCTCTGCCCTCGCCTCAGTGGGGCATGGTCGCGGATTACGCGCCCTTCGAGCAAGTGTTCGGGCGCGCCAGGATCGTCGTGCACCAGGGCGGAGTCGGCACCACCCAGGCCGCCATGCGCGCGGGAGTGCCTCAGCTCATCGTGCCCTGGGCTCAAGATCAGCCCGACAACGCCGCCCGCATCACCTCGCGCGGCTTGGGGCTGGCCCTGCATCGCGCGCGCCTCAACACGGACAACGCCGTTCAAGCCCTGAGTGCCCTGTGCGATAACCCCAAGTACTTGCAGCACGCCCGCGACCTGAGCCGGGCCATGCAAGCCGCCGAGCCAAACCCGGCCTCAGCCGCCGCCGATGTTCTGGAGGAACTTCTCATCAGCAATTAAGCCTCAGATTTAGGAGTTACGCAGCGGAGAATTCGGCACAAGCAGGGCTGGGCTCTTGCCCTTCCGGAAGAAAGACCGATGAGACGCAGAGCCGGCCCTGCTTGAACTTTTGTGGCGTTCAGAATTCAACTGCGTAGCTCCTCAGATTCGTAAGGGGCTTAGCTCCCACACTTTCCCTGCACCCTCTGCTTTGTTAATATCATTGCGCAACACAAATCTTTGGAATGAAGAGCGATGGGCTCGAACCTGGGTTGAGTTACCTCGTCAAGCGGCGGCTCGGATTGGGTGGCTGCGACTTGGACGAGCGGGAATACTGTGTGTGCTGCGATTAAGGCCGTGGCAGCGCGTCTTGCAGGAACTACACTCTGGCTTTGTTCCTGTTGCCTTGAATACTGAAACCACGCCGCGGCCTCGGGCCGTCCATGCCTATGTCCAAGCCGTCTTCCGCTCGACCAACGCGCACATCCAGGCTCAAAGTCGTCAAGCTCGAAGCCGTCAAGCTCAACGAGACCAAAGCCTCTCATGACAAAGGGTCAACGCCCGCCGCACCCGCCCCTTTGCTGGAAATGCAGTCTCCTGTGAACCCAGAGGGCGAGACCAAGGCTCTGGCCCCTGAGCTCGGAGTCGCCAGCCGCAAGAGCGGCTTGCGGTTTCTCTCAAGCCGAACGAAGCCGAGACAAGCCGAGGCTATGCCAGGCGCGGGGCTTGAAGGCGCAGTTGCGTCGCGCCAGAGCAAGGTGAGCACGGCACGCACCAAAGGCGGAGCGGGAGCGCCGTGGGAGATGGCGGCTCCTGTTTTGTTCGCGGGCACTATTTTGGTGGGCGGGCTGCTGCATCCTCCCGCAGCTTCGGTGACGCAACTGGTCAAGCGCGAAGTGAGCGAGCCGGTGCGCATCGTGCCCACGGTGCCTGTTTCGGAAACGCTGGTGGTCAAGCCCCAGGCGGCCTTTTCGTTTGTGTCTTTGCAGGGGCGCTTAAGGCGTGGCAATGTGATCGAGGGCCACGTTCCGCTGTCGGGCGAGGTGTCACGAGTGCTGGTTCGCGAGGGGCAGCACGTTGACGTGGGAGACCGCGTGCTGACGCTTTCGACGGGGCACGCGGAGCCTTCGGTGGCGCCTCGCGTGGAGCAGCACCAGAGCCAGGCCGAGCAGCAGCAGGTTGAGGCCGTGCGGCGCAAGGAAGCTCTGGAAGCGCGCATCGCCCAGGCTCACACCGATTACGCCGAAGCCCAGGCCCGCCTGGATGAAGCCAACAAGAAGCTGGCCCAGTCGCGCGCTTTGCTCAAGCGCATCAGCGCGGGCGACCAAGTACTTGACCCTTCAGCTCCGTCTTCTCCCGCGCCCAGAAGCACCAGAAGGCCCTCGCATCGCGCCGATTCAGGGGCGAGCTCGGGGGCGAGTAAGGCGGATTCCGCACGGCTCGAAGGCGCTCAAGCCCAGAATCACGCGGCTGCAGCCGAAGCCTCGGACGCTCAGGACGCGGCGCGTGCGGCTTCTGGCAAAGCCAGGAGCCTCAGCAGCGCGGCTTCGGAAGCGCAGAGCAAGGAGACGCGAGCGCAGAGCGAGTTGGACAGCGCCAAGTCCAGGCTCAAGAGCGCGCAGGCTCAGTTCGACGCGGGCACCGTCAAGGCCGATGCCGTGGCCGAGGCGCGCTCCTCGGTGTCCCAGGCCGAGGCCGGGGCCTCAGAAGCCGGCAAGAAGAGCCGCTCAGCTCAGGAAGAAGCGAGCAAAGCCCAGGGTGAGGCGGATCAGGCGCGCTCGAAGGCTTCGAGGGCTCAAGACCGGGCGTCTCAGGCTCAGAGGGGGCTCAGGTCGGCTCAGGCTCAGAGCGCTCACACGCCCGAGCCCAAGTCCTCAGCGCAGCCCGAGCCGAGCCAGGCTGAGCCTGAGACCAGGCTGGCCAGGCGCACGCTGTCGGCTTCGGCGGCTGTGCGCATGGTGCGCGAATCGATCGCCGAGGCCACGGCTGCGGCCAGCAACGCCGAGAGGCTCAAGGGGCGCGTCGAGAGCTTCAAGCGCTCGGCCACGGACATTTCTTCGGACATCCAGAGCTCGGCCCACAACATCCAGCAGGCGCAGCAGGAAGTGCTGGACAACACCATCCAGACCAGCCTTTCGACGCTGCGCTCTCCGGCGTCTGGAACCGTGCTTTCGGTTGTCTCGACGGGCCAGGGCGTGGACGAAGGGCAAATCGTGGTGCGCGTGGCTCAGGGGCCTCAAGGCCTCGAAGCCACACTGGAAGACCGCTCTGAGGCCTGGAAGCAGCTCAAGCCCGAGATGACGCTGCCAGGCCACCTGCTACAAAGCCCGGCCACCGATTCGCAGCCAGGAGTGGGCGACTTGCTGGGCGCGGCGCTCAAGGCCTTGGCCTCGGGCGCCGCGCCCGCGCAGACGGGAATGCCCGTCTTGCTTAAGGTACGCGAAGTGCAGCCTCCCGTGGAGCAGGGCGGCCCGGCCTATATACGCGTGGCCGTGGTGCCCAACTCAGCGCCCGAAGTGTCGCCCCGGAGCGACATGACGGTGGCCATTGCGCTTTCCAAGGGCAGCAGCCTGCTCTCCATTCCCGCCATTGCGGTGGCGCGAGGAGCGGGCAGCCAGCCCCTGGTCGGCGTGCTGCACGAAGTCAGCGTGCCCGAGCCGCAGCCCGATGCCACGCCCTCCGCTCGTGATGACTCCGCAGGGCGGACTCAAGGCTCGCCCGCCGTGGACTCGCCCAAAGCACCGCTGCAAGTACTTGCAAGCGCCCAGCCCAGGCCAGCCAAACCCGCGCGCGAGCGCCTGTTCGAGATCGAATGGCGTCCTGTGGCTTTGAGCGATGCTCTACCCACGGCATCGCGAGCGGTCACGGATCAGGAGTTGGAAGCAGGAGACAGCCAGAAGATGAAGAAGGTAATCAGCGGCCTGGAGCCTGGCGACAGGATTTTGCGGGATGCCTCGCAGTGGCAAGGGCGCTTCGAGAATGTGCCAGGCCACCCAATTCGCGTGCGCCTGGCGCTTAATCTTGGCTAAAATAAGCGAGCCCAGTTGCGCAGCTTCCAGTACTTGCGGTTGTCTCAAGGGCTAAGAATAGAAGAGGTGCCGCGCCCCGAAGCTCGCGCGCCCGAAGCTGCAGGGAGCGCGCCTGGGCGCCAGGCTTCACTCAAGACCTGAGCTTGGCCAACAAAGGATTGAGCCTCTGCTCTCTTGAGCTGGTCTGGCGAGCATTTGACGTGCAGCCCGCTGTATTTGGTAAAGAAGTCATGGCCGAATTCCTCGTCTCCTCCCACGCTTCGCCCACGCGCTCCGGCGCTCGCTTTGTGGCCGGCACAAAATTGCTGCGCCGCTCGTCTCTGCTGGGCGCTCTGGCGGCTCTGGGCTCGGCTTCAGCGGCTCTGGCTCAGAGCCAGCCACGCCAGCCAAGCAGCATCAGCTCAGCGCCCTCGCAGGCTGTGCGTGGCCTGGCGGCCTTGATGTCGCGCCCGCGCTGGGAAGTCAACGGCTCCAGCATCGCGCCTCCCGCCGTGACCTTGCTGCCCGAGCGCGCCGCTCCCACAGCAGCTTTGCGCGCTTCGCACAGCTGGTTCGCCGATGAAGCCGCTGCCTCCGGGCGCCTGAGACTGGCCATGGCGCCGCGCTCCGGGCAACAGAGCTCAGCACGCGCTCCGCGCTCGTCTCTGGCGACGCCTGTGGCCATGACCTCGGGCTCGCGCCCGCGCTTGATGGGCGCGGAGCAAGATGAGACTCCCATAACCATGAGCGTCTCGGGGCCAGGATCAGCGCCCCAGGACAGCAGCTCGCGCGTCACGATGCGCATGGAAGTGCCGGTTCCCGGAGACGCCTCGCCCTCGGGCCAGGTCATCGGAGGGCACACGAGTGGCCTGGGCATGAACTCAGGTCAGTTGAGCTCAGGCTCAGGCGCGCCGATTGAAAATGCGGCCAGGGCAAAAGCGCGGGAGAGGCAAGCGTCCATCGCAAGCCAGGAGCAGTTCGACCGAGCCAAGGTGGTCAAGGCGGAGAAGAATCGATTGCTGCTGGCTCAGGCCTCGCTCGAACTGGATCGTGCGCAGAGGCGGACGGACAGGGCCAAGAGCGGCTTGGATGAGAGCATCCATGATCTGGATCAGTTCCGAGGCGTGCTGCAGAAGGCCTTTCTCGAAGCGGGGCCGGACGCCACGGGGCTGAACCCGTTTGTGCGCACGGCTCAGCGCTACGCGGGCACGCCCTATGTGTGGGGCGGCGAGTCGCGCAATGGCTTCGACTGCTCGGGCTTCATCATCGTCGTGATGCGCGACCTTGGCTACAAGGCGTTGCCCCACTCGGCAGCCGAGCAGTTCAACTACGGGCTGCCCATCGCCAAGTCTCTGCTTAAGCCTGGCGACTTGGTCTTCTTCCAGAACACTTACAAGCCCGGCATTTCTCACGTGGGCATCTATCTGGGCCAGGGCCGCTTTATTCAGGCCGCAGGGACGGGCAAGGGCACGATCGTCTCCTACCTCTCAGAATCGCCGTACGCTCAGAAATACGCTGGAGCCCGCCGCCTCTTCAAGACCGGGAACTAAGATCGCAGGCATCAAGAAGCCGGGCTCAAGTACTTGAGCCCGGCTTCTTGATGCCTGCGAGTTGCTAAGGAAGCACGGAGCCACTTGCCGATTCTGTGGCCTTGACGTGCTGCCAAATCTGGTGCAGGGCGGCGAAAGCCGCCTGGCCCTGCGCGGCCTCGAAGCCAAGCACGTTCTCAACCGCGTCGCGGCCCATGACAGCGCGGCGCCCGACCTCAGCCGTGCGCCCGTTCGAGGTGCGGAAGCCTATCGCGAGCTTGACGTTCTGACATGTGTGCGAGAGCGTCAGCTTGGTCACGCCCGCCCACGGGAGCTCGCGTACGGAAGCGCCCGTAGCGCCTGCCGCAACGTCGCCGGTGCGCACCACGAACAGGCGCTGCGGCGTGCCGATCAAGGTTACGGCCTCCTCGACGTTGGCCAGAGTCACCACGGCGGGCTCGCCTGCGTTGAGCATAGGGCGTAGCAAAACTTTGACCTCGTCCGCAATGGCGGAGCGCACGGGCACAAAACCCGGCGGCAATCCCCAGCGCAAGGCATCCTCTGGATTCATAATGGCCTCTTTCCGGCAGTCATACGGCACCGCTCTGGTATACGCTTGTTTCTTTGGCCATGGTGCTGCCTCTGGCTTTGCTCGGCGCTTACTATGGCATCGCTACATTGCGTCCCGTGATCCACCCCTTACATCAGCCAGACGCCGCACCGCCGCTTCCCCTGCCTTGAGATCTCCGCTCGTTCGCCCTCGCCTTCCCCTGCCTCACGAGCCCGAGCGACGGCGTAGCACACGCTGCAAGTACTTGCAGCGCCAAAGTACTTGGCAGCGGCTTTAGAAGTTCAGTTCGCCGCGCGCCGACATCTCGGACATCTGCACGGCTGCGGGGCCCAGGATGACGACGAACAGGGCGGGGAAGATGAACAGCACCAGCGGCAGCATCATCTTGACCGGGAGCTTGCCCGCCTGCTCCTTGATGAAGGCCATGCGGCGCTCGCGGATTTCGGTAGCCTGCAGCCTCAAGGCCTGGCCCAGACCAGTTCCCATGCGCATGGCCTGCGCGATGGCGGCCACCAGAAGCGACAGCTCGGGCATTCGGCAGCGCGTGGCCATGTCGCGGAAGGCGTCTTCTTGCGGCTTGCCCACGCGCACCTCGTCCAGCACGCGCCTGAGCTCATCGGTGAGCGGCCCATTCGTCTTGGCCACGGCCTCGCCCACGGCCATGTCAAAGCCCAGCCCGGCTTCAATGGCGAGCACGATGAGGTCAACTACATCAGCCATGGACTTGCGGATTTTCTTGATGCGCCCGTTGACGACACGGCGCAGCCAAAACACAGGCCCGCTGAACCCGATGTACATGAAGACCAGCGCCCAGATCCCCTGGCCCATCAGCAGCATCTGAGGGTCCGAAGGCACCCCGGCCAGCTGGAGGATCAAGGGCACCAGGAGGAACGAAGACACAACGCCTAAGCCCGTGAAGAGCAAGAAGCAGAAGAGCTTGAAGCCCATGAACTCGGGATAATACATCCCGAAGGGGTGCCCGGCCTGCTCCAGCATATCGCGGATCTGGTCGCCAGCCTTGCCCTTGCCGTTCTTCTGCATCTTGGCGCCCATCTTCTTGACGATGGGCGACAGCAGACGCGTGGCCAGGGACTGGCTCATCTCGTTCCCGTGCGCCTCCTCGCTAAGCTCATCAACCTCGTCGTCGCTGGGCGACAGCGCGGCCTGCATCCTCTTCTGGAATGATGTCTTCACGAAGCGCGCCGAGAGCATCATGCCCAGCAGCACCAGAAAGCCAATCCACACCAGAGCCAGCAAAGTCAAAGTCGCAGCCGGAATGTATTTGTGGCCGATGTACATAAGTCTCCTTCAGAGAAGCTGACAGCTGTTCGCTCTCAGCCGTCAGCATTTGGCTTGCAAGTACTTACAGGTCGAATCAACTTCGGGGCACTGACAGCTCTTTAGCTGCTTAGCTGTCGAAATCGAGTAGCTTCTTGATCCAGTAGATGCCGATGATTTGCTGAGCCAGCGCTCCATACAAGAACTTGTTGCCCAGGTCATAATCGGTCAGATACGCCATATATTCGGGGTTGACCACGCGCAGCATCAGCGCGATGCCGATGGGCAGGGCGATCAAAATCGCGCCTGAGATGCGGCCCTGAGCTGTTAATGCTGCGATGTCGCGCCTCAAGCGGATGCGGTCCCGGATCGTGGCCGCAATGCCTTCGAGCAATTGGGACAGGTTGCCTCCAACCGCGAGCTGGATGTTGGTGGCGCCTACGGTCATGTCGTAGTCGTAGGAGTTGATGCGCTCGGCCATTTGGGTCAGGGCGCGGTCGGTGGGGAGGCCGAGCTGAATCAGGCGCATCACGCGCGCGAACTCGTCCTTGATCGGAGCATCCATCTGCGTCCCGGCCATGTCCAGCCCCTGAGCGAACGAGTAGCCGCCCTTCAAGCCCGAAGCGATGATCGCCAGCGCGTCCACCAACTGATACTCCAGCTTGGTGCGTCGCTTGGCGGCCATGTAATTCAGCACCATACGCGGGCCGCGAAAGCCCAGGAAGGCGGAGAAGATGATCGCGGTGAAGCGCTTGAGCACCGGGCCAAAGCCTTCGGGCAGCGCCATGTGCATGGCATACCAGGCGCCCAGGAGCAAGAAGACGATGAAGACCACCAGGTTCACCATCAAGAACTCGGTGGGCTTGATGAGCAGGCCGGCTGTGATCAAGTCGCGCTCGATCTTGCTCTGCCCGCGCCGTCCCTTGAGGAAGCGGCTCAGAAACGCGAAGCGCTCAGCCTGGCCAACTGTTGTCGTCAGCTCGCCATTGTTGACCGCCACAGGCTTGCGCGCGCGCATCGCGATCACTGCCACGAACTGGAAAAACACCAGCGCGCCCACGCCATACATCGCTAACGTTAGATCCATTGCTCGACCTCTTCGACTCTATTCGGGCTCATGCACCCTGAGAAAGTTGCGCCCCAAGTACTTGCTCTCAGTACTTGCCTCATCGCAGGCCGGTTCTAACCTGGCCTCTTGAGATCAATCGGGTTGGAACAGATCGCGCGGCAGCTTGTAACCCATGGCCTCGATCGCCGAGACGCTCTTGGGCCTGAAACCTGTTGTTCGGTGCCGCCCGATCACCTTGCCGTCTGGGCCGCGCCCCTTCTGGTCGTAGACGAAGATGTCCTGCAGCAGCAAGGTGTCACCTTCCATGCCCTGCACCTCAGTGATGTGGGTCACGCGGCGTGAGCCATCGGAAAGCCTCGCCTGCTGCACGATGATCTGCACAGCCGAGGCGATCTGCTTTGAGATCACGCGCACCGGCAAGTCCATGCCGCTCATCATGCACAGCGTTTCCAAGCGAGAAATCGTGTCGCGCGGGTTGTTGGCGTGGACCGTAGACAAGGAGCCGTCGTGCCCGGTGTTCATGGCCTGAAGCATATCCAGAGTCTCTCCGCCTCGGCACTCACCAACGATGATGCGCTCGGGACGCATACGCAGCGCGTTCTTCACCAGGTCGCGGATCGTCACTTCGCCCTCGCCTTCGATGTTGGCTGGCCGGCTTTCCAGCGAGACCAAGTTAGGCAAGCGCACCTGAAGCTCAGCGGCGTCCTCGATGGTAACCACGCGCTCGCCCACGGGGATGAAGTTGCTCATGATATTGAGCGTGGTCGTCTTGCCTGAGCCGGTGCCGCCCGAGATGATCATGTTCAAGCGCGACTTGACGCACGCTTCGAGGAACATCCTCATCTTCTCGGTGATAGAGCCGAAGGTAACAAGATCGTCTCCTGTCAGCTTCTCGCGCTTGAACTTGCGGATCGACATACTCGGCCCGAAGCGAGCCAGCGGAGGGATGATGATGTTAACGCGGCTGCCATCGGGCAGGCGTCCATCCACCATGGGCGTGCGGGCGTTGGCCTGCTTGCCCAGGGGCCGCACAATGCGGTCGATAATGTTCATCACGTGCCTCTCGTCGATGAACTTGCGCCTGGAGCGGCAGATGCGGCCCGAGCGCTCGATGAACACCATGTCAGGCGCATTGATCATCAACTCCGAGATCGAGTTGTCATTGAGCAGGTATTGGATCGGCCCAAAGCCAAGTACTTCGTTCAGCACTTCTTCGAGCAGGACGGCCTTGCGGCGCGGAACCAGAGGCTTCTCGTCCTTGAGCACGTCGTTCATGACCTGGGTGGCCACGGGGCGCAGACGCTCGCGGTCGTCGCTCTTGAACTGCTGGCCTCCCAGCTCATCGACCAGGATGGTGTGAATCTTGTGCGAGAGACGCAGCAGCTCATCATCGAAGTCGTTGTCGTCAGCGTCGATGGGCATCGACATCTCGGCGAGGTGGAAGTCCATCTCGCCCATGCCTTCCGCGTTCTCAGCGGCTCCGTTGCCATTAGCTCCGTTGCCGTTGGCTTCGTGGGCAGCGCCATTGGCTCCGCTACCGTTAGTCCCATTAGGAGCGGGCACGATGGGGTCCATGGGCAGCTCAATGGAACGCGAGGCGCGGCCATCGATGTCCGGGCGCGCCACGGGAGGCGGCGGGCGCAGAGCCACGCCCGCGCCGTTGAGCCCTTCGGGGCGAGAAGAGGGCGCAGAGCCTCCGCCGGGCGGAGACACAAGAGGCGATCCAACAGGGCGAGGCCGCCCTCCACCGGGAATCAATGCCATATCACACCTTGTAAAACGCGGCGCACCGACCCTCATCACCCCAAGTACTTGCCACAGACTTCGGCGCGCGCCTGAGCCCGGCTCATGGGTGAAACACAGGCTTGGCAACAGAGCCCTTCTTGCTCTGGCTTATTCGAAGCATGGCCCGCCATCGGGCCACGCAGCACGCCGCAGCGGAGCACGCTGCGACGATTTTACCATATGGCCAAATCCCACGTTTTCAAGCGGCGCAGCGAGCCGCTCTACCGCCTATTCTACACTGCTCAGGATGCCCTCAGCGCCACGATTTCATTCTTCCGATTCCTCTGGGCCTGCGCTCGCTCCTCTGCTCGTCATCGCGGGGCCAACGGCTTCGGGCAAGACGACCTTGGCCATTGAGGTAGCGCGCAGAATTGACGGCGAGATCATCTCAGCCGACTCGCGCCAGATCTACAAGCGCTGCGACATCGTGACCGCCAAGCCCACGCGCGAAGAGCAAGCGCAGGCGCCGCACCGCCTCCTCGACATCATTGATCCGGGTGATGTGTTCTCCGCCGCTCAGTGGGCAGAGCAAGCGCGCGCGGCCTTGGCCCAGGTTCAAGCGCGAGGCAAGCGAGCGATCATCTGTGGAGGCACAGGATTCTACATCCGCGCCCTGCTGGAGCCCACGAAGATTCCGGCTCCAGTCGCCGATGAAGTTCTGCGCGGGGAACTGGAGCACCAATGCGATGAGCTGGGCTTACCCGCGATGCACGAGCACCTGCAAGTACTTGCACCTGAGCGCGCGCAAATGGTGCATCCCAACGATCGCTACCGCATTGTGCGCGCTCTGGAAATCGCGCTCTCGAACCAGGCGCCAAGTGTCGCAAGTCCCTGCACGCCGCTCGCTTCAGTGGCCTTCCGCTTGAGCTGGCCGCGCGCCCAGTTGTATGAGCGCATTGAGAAGCGCGTGGACGAGATGGGTGCGACTGGCGCGTGGCAGGAGTTAATGTCGCTTTTGGACGAGGGGGTACCACATGATTCACCTGCGCTGAGCGGCGTGGGCTACAAGCAAATGCTTCCCGTTCTGGAGGGCGCGATGAGCCAAGCCGAAGGCATCGCGTTGTGGAAGCAGGAATCGCGGCGTTACGCCAAGAGGCAGGAAACCTGGTTCTCGAACCAACTTCAGGCCAGCGCGCTGGATGCTTCGCGTGGAGCGGAGGCCATGGCGGAGGAAGTGCTGCAAGTACTTGCAGCAGCTTCCACCGATTGAGGCGCGCCGATGATGGGGCGTTAGAGTAAAATGGCGTCTGTTTCTGGAGCCCTCATGTTCAAATTCCTGCGCGAATCGAAATACGATCCTTACGACGACGAGGCGATGGAAGGCTTGAAGAACTTCCTCTTCCTGGTCGGACTGCTCGGCGTCCTGGGCGTCATGATGGCCACCGCAGCCTTCTGGCTCAGCCACCGCTAACGCTAATTTCCCAACACAATCCCGCTTATGGCACTGGTTTCCTTCACCAAGATGCACGGCATAGGCAACGACTTCGTGATGCTTGACTGCCTCGAAGAAGTGCCCGTGCCCGAAGACTTACTCTCCGAGTTCTCGCAGGCCGTCTGTGCCCAACATTTCGGCGTGGGCGCGGACGGCGTGATTCTCATCCTGCCCGACGAGGCCGCCGCCTTCCGCATGAGGATGTTCAACCCCGACGGCAGCGAGTCCGAGATGTGCGGCAACGGCATACGCTGCTTCGCCAAGTACTTATACGACGCGGGCAAGCTCGCCTCGGGCTCCGTCTCGGTCGCGACCGCTCAAGGCCTGCAGCACGTCGAGATCCAGGAAGGCGCGCCTCGCAACGTGCGCGACCTGGACGTGCGCGTCGATATGGGCTCGCCTCGGCTGACCCGCTCGCAAATCCCGATGGCTCCCTTCGAGGGCAACGGCTTCGACCACCGCGTCGTAGACGAGCCTCTCGCTGTCGCCGATCAGGAGGTGCGCATCACGGCGGTTTCGATGGGCAATCCCCACGCTGTCATCTTCGTGGACGACGTGGACGCCGTTCCCCTCAAGGAGCTGGGCTTCGCCATCGAGCACCACGAGGTCTTCCCCCAGCGCACCAACGTCCACTTCGTGACCGTGGCCGGGCCGCACCAACTGTGGATGCGCACCTGGGAGCGCGGAGCAGGCGACACCTTGGCTTGCGGCTCAGGCGCCTGCTCGGTTGTGGTCGCTGCAGCCATGAACGGCAAGCTGCCGCCCGAGAATCGCAAGGCCCTGGTGCACTTGCCAGGCGGCGATCTCGATGTGGTGTGGGCGCAGGACGACCACGTGTACATGACCGGGCCCGCCACAACCGTCTTCTCGGGCACGCTGGACACGCGCAACCTCAACCTGGACTGACAACAGGGAAGGCGAGCGGCAAGTACTTGACCTCAAGTACTTGCCGCTTGTCGCGTCTTGGAAACTCGACTTTTATGGCTCGCATCAACGAAAATTACCTCAAGCTCAAGGCCGGCTACCTCTTCCCCGAAATCGCGCGTCGCGTGCGCCTCTTCATCGAAGCCAACCCCCAATCAGCCTCCAACGTGATCCGCTGCGGCATCGGAGACGTGACCGAGCCGCTGCCCCAAGCCGCCATCGACGCCCTCAAGCACGCCACCGATGAGCTGGGCCAGCGCTCCTCCTTTCGCGGCTACGGCCCCGAGCAAGGCTACGACTTCCTGCGCTCGGCCATCGCGCAGCACGAATACCGCGACCGAGGCCTGGAGATTTCAGATGACGAAGTTTTCGTCTCCGATGGCTCCAAGTGCGACACCGCCAACATCCTGGACATCTTCGGCGATGACAACCGCATCGCCATCTCCGATCCTGTTTATCCCGTTTATGTAGACACCAACGTGATGGCCGGGCACACAGGAGAGGCTCTCGAAGGCGGAGGTTACGCGGGCATCGTGTATGTGCCGTGTACGCCCGCGAACAATTTCATCGCGGCCCCGCCCACCGAAAAAGTAGACATCGCGTACCTGTGCTTCCCCAACAACCCGACGGGAGCCGTAGCGACCAAGGCTCAGCTCCAGGAATGGGTTGACTACGCGCGCGCCAACAACACGATCTTGTTCTTCGACGCGGCTTACGTCGATTACATCTCGGATCCGGCTCTGCCGCGCTCGATCTACGAGATCGAAGGCGCTCGCGAGTGCGCCATTGAGTTCCGCTCCTTCTCCAAGAACGGAGGCTTCACCGGAGTTCGTTGCGCTTACACCGTGGTGCCTTCGGGCCTGGCCGGGACAACGCAGAGTGGCGAGAAAGTGCTGCTGCACCCGCTGTGGCTCCGGCGCTCGACGACCAAGTTCAACGGCGTTTCCTATCCCGTACAGCGCGCTGCCGAGGCGTTGTATTCGCATGAGGGCCAGGCTCAGGTGCGCGCTTTGGTCGATTACTACATGGGCAACGCCAAGGTTCTGCGCGAAGCCGCGCGTGAGGCAGGGCTCAAGGTGTGGGGTGGCGAGCACGCGCCTTATATCTGGATCGGTTGCCCGCAGGGGCTGAGCTCGTGGGACGTGTTCGACAAGATGCTCAGCGAAGCCAATGTGGTCATCACGCCGGGAGCAGGCTTTGGCTCGAACGGCGAGGGCTTCTTCCGGGTGAGCGCCTTCAACTCGCGCGAGAACGTCGAGGAAGTGGCCAAGAGGCTGAAGAACATGAAGTGGGCTTAGAGCCTCAAGTACTTGCCGAGCCTCCGGGCTTGAAGAACTGAAGGGCAAAACAAAAAGCCGGATGCGATTTCTTCGCATCCGGCTTTTGAGTTTGGTGCGCGAGAGAGGACTTGAACCTCCACGCCCTTGCGAGCACTAGATTCTGAGTCTAGCGTGTCTGCCATTCCACCACCCGCGCCTGCTCGCCGTCTTCCGACAGCGAGAAAGAATTCTACACGCGCCCAACTCAGCTGTCAACCCCGAGGGTAAATCTTCAGCGTGGGCTCTTTGCTCAGGTGAAGCGAGGGCTTGAACTTTGCGCGATAATTGTGCGCGATGAGCTTGAGTTCCCTGACCTGGCGTTCCACGGCGCTGCCTCGCTCGGCTCAGCGGCTTGGGCGCTCCAGGCAGGTCGATGCGCCAGTGCAAGTACTTCAAGTACTTGCGGCGCTCTGTGGAGCCGCAGGCATTTGAGGGAAGCCATTGAACTACCAAGCTCTTAACCATCTTTGGTTAAGGTTTGGAAGGTAAGAGAGAATTATGAATCACGACGCACGAGCTTTGTGGGAGCGTTACGCGCGCACCACCTACTTCAACGAGGCGCTCGACTTTTCACTGGACACCTCGCGAATCGACTTCCCAGACAGCTTCTGGGACGACATCGAGCCTCGCCTGCAGCACGCTTACGAGTCCATGGCGGCTCTCGAAGGCGGGGCCATTGCCAACCCGGACGAAGGGCGCATGGTCGGGCACTACTGGCTGCGCTCGCCTGAGATCGCGCCCGGACGCATCGGAGTGCAGATTCGGGGCGTGCTCAAGGACATCGAGGAGTTCACGGCCAGCGTCCACGACGGGCAGATCCGGCCCGAGCGCGGTGAGAAGTTCACCAGCATCCTGCTGATTGGCATCGGGGGCTCGGCTCTTGGCCCTCAGTTCGTGACGCGCGCCCTCTCTGAGTCGCACGGCGACAAGATGCGCGCCTTCTTCTTCGACAACACGGACCCCGACGGCATGGAGCGCACCCTGCGCGAGATCGGGAGCGAGTTGGCCCAGACCTTGACCATCGTCATCTCCAAGTCGGGCGGCACCAAGGAGACGCGCAACGGAATGCTGGCGGCTCAGGCCGCTTACCACGAGGCCGGCCTGCACTTCGGGCACCACGCCGTGGCCATTACGGAGCGCAATTCCAAGCTGGACCAGATCGCCGAGAACGAGCGTTGGCTCAAGCGCTTCCCCATGTTCGACTGGGTCGGAGGCCGCACAAGCGAAACCTCAGCCGTGGGGCTGCTGCCCGCTTCGCTGCAAGGCTTTGACATCGAAGGCCTGCTCGCAGGAGCTGCGGCCATGGATGAAGTGACGCGCGCGCGCACCACGATGCAGAACCCTTCGGCTCTCCTGGCCTCGGCCTGGCTGTGCGCGACCGAAGGTAAGGGCCAGAAGGACATGGTGATCCTGCCCTACAAAGATAGGCTCGAACTGTTCTCCAGGTACTTGCAGCAGCTCGTGATGGAATCGTTGGGCAAGGCCAAGGACTTGAATGGCAACGAGGTGCATCAGGGCATCGCGGTTTATGGCAACAAGGGCTCGACGGATCAGCACGCTTACGTGCAGCAGCTGCGCGACGGCGTGCTGAACTTCTTCGTGACCTTCATCGAGGTGCTGCAGGACGAGAGCGACGGCTCGCCCGGCCTGGAAGTCGATCCCGGCGTGATGTGCGGCGATTACCTGTCGGGGTTCCTGCACGGCACACGAACAGCGCTCTATGAAAGCGGCAGGCAGAGCATCACGATCTCGGTGCGCACCGTGGACGCTCCGACCATAGGCCGCCTGATCGCCTTGTATGAACGCGCGGTCGGCTTCTACGGCTCGCTGGTGAACGTGAACGCGTATCATCAGCCGGGCGTGGAAGCGGGCAAGGCGGCGGCCCAGGGCGTGATCGAGCTGCAAGCTCAGGTGCTGGACGCGTTGCGCGATGGCTTCACCATGAGCTTCTCGGCTGACACTCTGGCTGCGCACATGAAGATCCCCGAGCGTGCCGAAGAAGTGTTCCACGTGCTGCGCCACCTGGAAGCCAACGGGCGAGCCACGCGCGAAGGCAGCGGCCCGCGCGCCGAATTCCAGATCAAGATCAACGACCAAGACGAGGATTAGCCACAGCTGAGAGGTGAGTAGTGCCTGGCGACTTCAGTCGCCAGGCACTACTCACCTCTCAGCTATAGTCAAACGGAGCGACTGAACATTATGTATCCCCTGAAATTCCACCCCTTCCTGAAGTTCTACCCTTACGGCGGCACGCGGTTCGTCGATGTGCTCGAAAAAGACGGCGTGCCGCGCCACGTCGATGTGGCCGAAACCTGGGAGGTCGCGGATCACGGCGAGGAGCAATCAGCTGTAGCCAACGGGCCTTTGGCTGGGCGCACGCTGGGCTCGCTGCTCGAAGAGTTCGGGGCCGGGCTGGTGGGCGAGGAGATCCACGCGCGCTACGGGAGCTACTTCCCACTGCTCATCAAGTTCCTGGACTGCGACAAGAGGCTGCCGGCGCACCTGCACCCCAGCGACGAGGACGCCGCTCGTATTGGGCTCACCGACCGGGGCAAGACCGAAGCGTGGTACATCGTGCGCGCCGATCCTGGTGCGATGGCCTTCTCGGGGGCCAAGCTGGGCTTAGCTCCGCACGACTTCGAGGCCGCGATCCGCGAGCGCAACCCTTACGCGGGCGTGATGAACCACATCCAGACCACAACGGGCGACACCTACTTCGTGCCAGCGGGCCGTCCCCACGCTCTGGACGCCGGGAACCTGGCCTTCGAAGTGCAGCAGAACTCGGACGCGGGCTTTGCCTGGGAGTGGGCGGGATTTGTCGAGGCTGGAGTCATCACGGCTCAGGAAGCGGCTCAGCATCCCGCGCTGGCGGTTCAGTGCGCGCTGTATGAGACGGGCATCCAAGAAGCCACCATGCCGGTGACGATCGAGGAAGGGCCGCTCAAGAGGACGTTCTGCTGCGCCTGCAAGTACTTCGTGCTCGAAAACCTGCGCGCCCTGGAGCCCATCCAGTTTCAGGACGCCGCGCCGCGCTTCAACACGCTGAGCATCATCAACGGCGCGGCCACGATTCGGGGCGGGGGCGAGGAAGTGTTCGCTAGACGCGGCGATTCGCTGCTGATCCCGGCTGGCCTGCCCATCGAGATCGTGCCTCAGAGCGGAACCAACGCGGGCGAAGTCGAGATTTTGCGCTGTTACGTGCCCGACTTGCAGCGCGACGTGGTGCAAGTACTTGCGGATCGCAACTTCAGCCCGCGCGCCATCGCGGGCCTGGGCTCCTACGGCGCGGGCAACGACCTGCTGCCTCTACTGGGCCTGCGCTCGGACACGTTCTTGCTGACCGAAGCAGCGCAGGCACAAGCGATTCAAGCCGCCGGAGGCTCGCGCGACGAGACGACGTGACCAGCTTCCCGAAGCGTCTTGCAGCTGAAGCATCTTGCACCTGAAGTGAGAGCTTCGGCTGTGCTTTTTCCTCCAACCCCGTGCGCAAGTACTTGCGCACGGGGTTTGGCATATGGCGCGTTTACCAATCCGGCGCTTTCCCGAAGTGATCCGCCATCGTAGGGGAGCGGCTTGTCCCTGCCCCTCCGAAAAATTTCGTCAATGATGATGGCTCCCCCGAACCGCTTTCAGTTGCCGCTCAGCTAAGCCAGCAGCATCTTCTGGTGCCGCTCCAACCTCGCGCGCCTCTGGCTTACTCAAGCGATGCACAAGTTTCAGGTCGGGGCGCTTGCTCTTCTTGCTCTGCTCTGCCTGGCTCCGCGTGTGCTGGCATCGGGCCAGGACGAAGCGGCGCACGGCAGCGCGATTTTGCTTTCGCTGTTCATCGTCTTCGTCTCGGCTCAGATCGGGGCCGAGATTTCGGCGCGGCTTGAGCTGCCCTCGGTGGTGGGCGAGATCGCGGCTGGGGTTATCGTGGGGCCGGGCGTGTTGCGCTGGGTTGCGGTGAACGAGCCTTTGCAAGTACTGGCCGAGATCGGAGCCGTGCTCTTGCTGTTCGCGGTCGGGCTGGAAACGCGCATCGGAGACTTGAAGAAGGTCGGGCGCGTGGCGGCTCAAGTCGGCACGCTTGGCCTGATTCTGCCCTTCATCCTGGGCACGCTGTGGGCGATGTCGAGGGGATTTCCCCTGGCTAAGTCGCTCTTCATCGCGGCGGCGTTTGTGGCGACTTCGGCGGGCATCACGGCGCGCGTGCTGAGTGAGATGGGCGTGCTGGGGCGCATCGAGAGCCGCGTCATCCTGGGCGCTGCTGTGATCGACGACATTCTGGCGATGCTGCTGCTGGGCGTTGTCACGGCGCTCTCGGGCGGAGGGCGCGTGGATGTGGCTCAGCTGGGGCTGGTGTTCGTGCAGGCAGTTGGGTTTGTGGCGCTAATTGCCTTTGTGGGCACGCGAATTTCGGCGCGCCGGGGCAGCGAGATTTTGGACAGCCCGATCAACGCGCACTCTCCGCTCACCGTGTCGCTGGCCTTGTGTTTGGGGCTGGCGGCTCTGGCGGCTCACCTGGGCTTAGCTGCGATCATAGGCGCGTTCCTGGCGGGAATGGTGGCCGCAGAGACGAGGCAGAAGCAGCAACTGGAGCGCCAGATGCAGGTCATTATGTCGTTTCTGGTGCCGTTCTTCTTCGTGGTGACCGGAGCTCAGGTGCAGCTGAGCGCGCTGGCTTCGCCGAGCGCCATTGGGAGCTTGATCTTGATTACGCTGCTGGCCATCGTGGGCAAGCTGGTGGGCTGCGGGCTGGGCGCCAGGTCGCTGGGGCGGCAAAGCCTGCTCATCGTGGGCGTGGGCATGGTGCCCCGAGGCGAGGTCGGCATCATCGTGGCCAGCCTGGGCCGCTCCTCAAAGGTGTTCTCGGATGAGGTTTACGCCCTCATCATCGCGATGTCCCTGCTCACCTCGATCATCGCGCCCCCGGTTTTGAAGCTGCTGTTTGCACGCCTGCCGCACGAGGGCCACGAGGACGGCGTTGAGGAGACGGTGCACGAGCGGGCGCTCTAAGTCAAGCACCAAGGGAGTCGCGGAGTTTTCAGCAGCTCAACGCTCGACTGAAGTCGGCGCTGTTCGGCCTGCGGCCCACTGCCCGCCTGCGCGGACAAAGCTCCAATGGCTGCTACAGGCAGCAACCATCCAGGTGTTTTCGGCGCAGGCCGAAAGTCGGCCGCAGGCCCCTCAGCGCCGACTTCAGTCGAGCGCTCAGCAGCTTGCTGCTGAAAACTCCGCGACCCCTCAAGTACTTGGGGATCAAAAGAAGCCCCACTCAGAGCCGCCGCTCTTGTCTTATCGGTTGAAGCGGCCTTACAATTCTTGACTCCGCTGATCCGAATCCTTACCGGCGCTTGACCTTGGGGCGCGTCCTGTGGCCGAGAATCAAGTTGTTGATTCCGCCCAAGACCTTCTATGATCGCCCCAACATCTTTGCACCCTTCGCTTGCCGCTTCGCCCTGTTGGTTCGCGGGCCTTGGCTCCACGCCGCCCGCCATTATGGAGGCGCGCGGGGTGAGCAAGGAGTTCGTGCGCGGAGGGCAGCGCTTCTGGGGTGAGCGCGGCGTGGACTTGAGCCTGTGCCCGGGTGAGTTCGTGGCTCTGCTTGGGCCTGCGGGGAGCGGTAAGAGCACGCTGGCCAACCTCCTGGGCTGCCTGGACAAGCTCTCGGGCAGAAGTTCAGCGCAGATCAGGACGCCGCCACGCGCGCGCTCTACGCGAAAAAGTACGCCTGCTGCACGACGCGCTGGACGACCAGAGCACACCCAACACCAGGATCAGCTCGCCGCTGGCTGACTTCAAGGCAGCTGCGGCCAACGAAAAAGCGCGCCGCGAGCGCGCTCTGGCCAGCCTGAACGCCTCGACTGGCTACTCCAGGAACCCACGCCTGGAAGCGGCCCTGACTCTAGCTGGCATCGTGGGCCAGGAAGCCTCGATTCTCCATCCCAGAATGGGAGGGCGGTACGGCCCAGGCGATAGGAGAGGGCCAGGCGGAGGAAGGACGGGCTCGATGGGTTCCGCGATGAGCGGGCCGGGTGGCTTCGGTGGCCCGCGCCGAGGTGGGCCTGGGGGCTTCGAAGGGCCGCCTCCTGGTGGGCCGGATGGCTTCAATGGGCCTCCAGAAGCCAGCCCGCCTCTGCGTGCGCGAGGCGAGGCAGGCGCTGATGGTTAAGGCGCAGGGCTGGGAAACTGTGTGCCTCGGGCGAAGCAGATGCCCTCCTTGAGCTTGGAAGATGTGAGGGCTTTGTCTGAGGCATACTGCTGGTCTGCTCCCAATTCAGTATGAGAAAAGTCCAACAGATCCACCTTTACCTCGGGACGCTGTTCGCGCCGCTGATCATCTTCTTCGCTTTCACAGGCGCGCTGCAGACCTTTAGCCTGCACGAGCGCGAGGGCGCTCCGGCCTGGATTGGGAAGCTGGCCGAGATCCACAAGAACCAGCGTCTGGCCACCGACAGCGGGCAAGAAGGCAAGCCGCCGCGCCCGGCTCAGCCACCCAAGCCAAAAGGCGGGCGCCCAGCAGGCGCCGCAGGCGAAGGTCAAGCTCCCAAAGTTGATGCTCAAGCTCCCAGAGACGGAGAGCCTCCAGCCCCCAGGGCGCCCTCGCTGCCGCTGAAGATATTCACGCTTCTGATGTCCATTGGGCTCATCGTGACCACGGGCCTGGGCATCTGGATGTCCTTCAAATACTCGCGCGATAAACGCGTGCCCTGGGCTCTGCTCCTGGCCGGAACCCTCCTGCCCATCGCCATGCTCTTCCTTTAAAGCGATTTCCAGAATGACGGGTGATAGCGCAGTCGCTTCACCCGAAAAGCGCTTCGAGAGCTGAGCACCAAAAGCACGAGCCGCTGCAAGTACTTGCAGCGGCTCGTGCTTTTCAGCTTGAGGTTGGTAGGCTTCAGGAAGTCGGGCCGCTGTAGCTGCCCGCGATCACGAGCGTGCCCTGGCCCGGCTGCAAGTACTTGCGGGCCGCCGCGCTCACCTGATCGACTGTCACGGCTTTGTAGTAGCCGTTGCGCTTCTGGATGTAGTCCGAGCCCAGCCCATACACCTCGCCCACCAGCAGCTGACCCGCCACAGCCGCGTTGGTCGAAAGCGTCACCGCGTAGGAGCCCGTGATGTAGGAAATGGCCTGCTCGACTTCCTGCTGGCTGATGCCCTTGTCGCGCGCCAGGCTGATCTGGCGCTCCATCTCCGCGATGGCCGGGCGCACGTTCTGAGGGTTGGTGCCGAACTGAACCATGAAAGGCCCTGCTCCCAAGCTGGCCTGGTTGCCCGCGTAGATGCCATAGACCAGGCCCAGCCTGTCGCGCACGTTGGTCGCCAGGCGTGAGGCCAGGCCTGTGCCGCCGCCCAAGATCGTGTTGAGCACAACCACGCGGTAGAAGTCCGGGTCCGTGCGCTTGAGGTGCCCGGCGTAGCCGTAGAGAACATCAACCTGAGCCTTGTCGGGCACGTTGATCACGCTCGTCTTGGTCGCAGCCGTCGCGATCGAAGTGTCTGGAATCGAAGTCGCGGGCAAGTTGCCCTGGCGCGCCCAGTCGCCGAAATACTTCTTGACTGAGGCGATGGCCTGAGCGGTGTCCACGTCGCCCACGATGGTCATCACAACGCGCTCAGGCCCGTAGTGAGAAGCGTGGAAGGCAGCCAGATCGTCCCTGGTCAGGCTCTTGACCAGGGCGGCCTGCTCATCGAGGGTGGGCTCGTGGTAGGGGTGTCCCTTGGGATAGAGCGCGTTCATAAAGGCGGTGCGCGCCAGAGTTCCGGTGTCCTGGCGGCTCTCCTCGATGCCGGCCAGCGCCTGCTGCCGCGCCTTTTCCAGCTCATCGGCGGGAAACGACGGGTTGCGCAGCTGATCCGAGAGCACATCCAGCACGGTGTTGAAGTCGCGCGAAAGCGAGCGCCCGCTCAAGGTGCCGTATTCCTGGCCCGCTCCCACGCGAGCCGAAGCGCCCACATCTTCCAACGTGCGCGCGATGTCGCGTAGAGAACGCGTCTTGGTGCCTCGCGAAAGTTGAGCCGCCGTGAAACCCGCCAGGCCGGGCTTGTTCTGGGGATCGAAGATGCTGCCCGCCGATAGCACAGCGCCGCTGATCGAGACCGTGGGGTTGGCGTGGTTCTCCTGAATCACCAGCGTCATGCCGTTGTCCAGCACCACGCGCGTGGGCTTAGCTGAGCTCACCGAACTCGACGCACGACCCGCAGCAGACGAAGACGATGCTGAAGCCAGGGCAGGGCTCGTCTCGGCTAAGCTGCGCGTGACGGGGCGGCTCAGGGGACGAGGCGCAACCGAAAGGGCGCCAGCCGAGCCGCCAGGAGCAGCCACGGGAGCTTCGCCCGTGGGCTCAAAGTAGCCCACGGTGCGGTTACGCTCGACCAAGTACTTGCGGGCCACGCGCTGCACATCAGAGGGCGTGACGCGGCGCAAGTTCTCCAGATAATTTTCGCCGTAGCGCCAGTCGCCGCGCATCGCGTTGGAACCCAGTTCGCTGCCCTGAGACTCCACCGAATCCTTGCCGTAGATGTATTGCGCTTCAGCTTGCCTCAGCACGCGCGCCAGCTCAGCCGCCGAGATCGGCGTGCTTTGCAGCGTCTCCACTTCGGCCAAAAGCGCCTTCTCCAGCTCCGCGTTGGCCTTGCCGGGCTGAGCCGTGGCATCCAGGAAGAGCAGGTCCGGGTCGCGCAGGCCGTAGTCGTAGGCTTCGGCTGAAGAGGCCAGGCCGGTCTGGATCAAGCGCTCGAAGAAGCGGGCGGTGCGCCCTCCCGAAAGCACACTTTCCAACACGTCCAGGGCGTAGCGGTCGGGGTTTCCAAAGGCCGGGATGTGATACGCGATCTGCACCTGGCGCGCGCTTCCCGCTCGCTGCACGGTAACGCGGCGTTCGCCGACTTGCTCGGGCTCGGGCGTGATGAAGTGGTTGGGCACCGCGCGCGTCGGGACCGAGCCGAAGTACTTGCGGATCATCCCCAGAGCGTTCGGGGTGTTGAAGTCGCCCACCAAAACAATCGTCGCGTTGTTGGGGACATAGTGGGTCTTGTAGTAATCATACATCTCGTCGCGCGAGATGTTCTCGATGTCCGAGCGGAAGCCGATCGTCATCCAGCGATACGGGTGCACCTGGTAAGCCGCCAATCGCACGGCCTTGGTCAGAGCCGTGCTCGGATTGTTCTCGCCACCCTCGTATTCCGAGCGCACCACAGTCATCTCCTTCTTGTGCTGAGCCGGGTCGAAGAGGGAGTTCTGCATCCGGTCCGATTCGAGCTGCATGGCCAGCTCCAGGCGATCCGAGGCCAGCGTCTCGAAGTAGTTGGTGCGATCGAAGGAGGTGGTGGCGTTGAACTCGGCTCCATTGTTTTGCAGCAGGGCGCTGATGGCTCCGGGCGGGCGCGTCTTGGTGCCCTTGAACATCATGTGCTCCAGCAAGTGGCTCATGCCCGACTGACCTAACTGCTCGTTCACCGAGCCCACCTTATACCAGATCGAGAAGTAGACCACGGGAGCCGAATGCACTTCCTTGGTCAGCACCGTAAGCCCGTTGCCCAGCTTGATTTCCTGGATGCCGTTGAGCATCGTAGGCGAGGCTTGAGGCGAGGCCATAGTTGAGGCGCTGGCTTTAGGGGCCGATTGTGCCGCCTGGGAAGGAGCCTGAGCCCCAAACAAGACAGGCAGCAGGCACGAGTAAAGCGGCCAAATAAAGGAAGATTTCATGCGATGCGTGACACTTCAAGCAGGCAAGCCGTTCCTGCTGAGCCTGCGCTATTTGGGTTGAGGACAAAGCCCCTGCAAGTACTTGAGCCTGCAAGTGGGCTCAAACGCAAAAGAGCCTGAGAAATTCAATTTCTCAGGCTCTTCGAGTTGGTGGAGCCAAGCGGAGTCGAACCGCTGACCTCCTGAATGCCATTCAGGCGCTCTACCAGCTGAGCTATGGCCCCAACTCACCCGCTCGCGCGGACGCCTTGATATCTTAGCCCCTGCGCTCACACTCGTCAAGCGCGCGATCGAAGTTTCTTCAAGCCGCGCCTGGCTCAAATTCTCTGTGCCCGCTGATGCTGGGCTCGTGCCCCTCGTCGAGATCTTGCAAAACGAGGTTGAGCGCGTTCACCGAAAGCTGGATCTCGCGCAGCGACAGCGCGAGCGAGCCCATCATCAGAGCCAAGCCCAGCCCGAAGGCGGCTTTGCCCATAGCTTGCCAGCCCAGGAATAAAGCCATCATGCAGGCCATGCAGCAGAACAGGGACGAGATGCCCAGAGCCTGCATATTGCGTATCAGCTCCACGCGCCCGCGCAGGGCCGCGATCTGGTCGCGCAACATGGGCTCGTGCGAGTCCTGGTAGCGCGCGTGCAGCGAGCGTATCAGCGAAGCCAAAGCCAGGAAGCGGTTGGTGTAGGCCAGCATCAAGAGCGAGATGGCCGGGAACAAAAGCGCGGGCGTGGTCAGCGAAAGCTCAGTCATGCCTTCTGGATTCCCGCACGCGCACGCCGTTGCAAGTACTTGTAGCGCACAGCCATTCGGTTGGATCTCAAAGAGGATGCTCGCTTACAAACGCCCGCACCGAGCCCAGAACAGGCAGATCCGTGGCGCCAGAATCGGCTCCCAGCGCGTTCATCAGAGTTGTGGCCTGGCCCCTGTGATGCGTCTGGTGGTTCCACAAGTGCGCCACGACCAGCCACAACGGAGAAGTCATCTTGTCGGGCCGCGACAACGGTTGATACACCAAGTCTTCGCGCAGATGCTCCGCTGGCACAGCATCTATCCACACGATCAGCCGCTCATCGACAACGGCGCGCTCGGCCTTGAGCTGGTCCCAGGTCGCGAACAGCTCGGTGTCCAGCGCGGCCACCACGAAAGGTTGGGATGTGAAACGCCCCAGCCACATTTTGTCTGTAAGCAAGATGTGGTTCAGCGTGCCGTGGATCGACTTGAACCAGGCTCCGCCATCGCGCCGCCGCTCTGCCTCGCTTAGCCCGGAGCAGGACTGGTAAATCTGCGCGTTCATGCTCTGGTTGTAGCGCGCCATCATCTGGAACACGGTCTTGAGCTCGTTCATGCGGCGGCTCCCGAAGCGGCGCCAGCAGCGGCCAGGCGCGCCTTTTCGTCGCGTATGACCTGCTCCTGGCGCTTGACGCGCTCGGGCACGATTCTCTCGCGTTCGCCCTGCATCTCAAAGTCCAGCGCTTCAACACCCAGGGCGCGCAGTGTGCCACGCTCAACAGGCGAGTAAGAATCATCTGGACGGCTCAGGCGCATCGGCTCCTTGAGGGTGATCGGAGGGTTGGTGAGGAAGCGCGCTGTGGGGCGGTGGTTCTGGGAGGAGGCGTGCAGGATGAAGGGGTGCAGCAGAATCACGTCGCCCACGCGCCCCGTGACCTCGATGAAGTCGTGGCACTGCGCGATCATGTCTCGGAAGGGGAAATCGTTGGGCCGCACGCCCTGGGGATGAGCCTGCAAGTACTTGCCGACAACGGGAACAGAATCGCGGGCCACGAAGGTGCCTCCGCCGCGCGGCTCGATGTCGCTCCAGATGACAAGCGTCAGCAACCCTTGCTCGGGCGAATCGAGATAATGGCGGAAGAAGTCGCCGTCCTTGTGCCAGCCAGGAGTCTGAGCTGAAGGCTCCTGCCAGGGATGGTGCGCGCCGTCGCCCAGGTTCACGATGAAGCCATCGCTCCAGCCCCAACCCTGCCCACGCTCCTCGCCTCCGATGAGCTCCATGGCGGCCTGGTAAGCAGAAGGCGCCACTTCGCGCACCGCAAAGCCTTGCAGCGAAGGCATATGGATGCGCTTGTGAGGCCATGAACTGGGGTCGTCCGGGTCGAGCCCGAGTCGAACCCAGGCGCGGTCGGTCTGTTCCTTGGCCCACTCGCGCGAGAAGCAATCGTGCAAGGTGACAAAGCCAAAGCGTGTGAAGTCGTCGAGTTGAGAATCAGAAAGGATGCGAGGCATGAGGCTCCTTAAGCAACACAGGGAAGCGCATTGCGAATTTGCAATCTGTTATTGTAAGTCAGATGAAGCCGACACCACCGCTTGGGCTATTGGGCTGGGCAGTTTTAGTTGCAGTAGCCTCGTTCGTGCCCTGGGGCGCTCTGCCCGTGACTTCGATGAGCGGCCCGCTCGGTGCTATGTTTGGCAGCCTGGGCTCGTTCATGGGCCAGCCCATTATGCTGACCCTGACCGGCTGGCAGGGCAGCCTCACCTTGGCTGGCGTGTCGCTTCCCAACTGGCTGGCTGTTGTGGCCGGAGTGTGCGCCGGAGCACTGGGGTTTGCTCGCATCTCGGGCACCGCGCCTGTTAAACGAGCTGTGCCCATCGCCCTGGCTGCCTACGCTCTGGCTCATGTCAGCTTGCTGATGCTGATGCTCACCTCAGGTGGCTCAGTTGGAGCCGGTGCCCTGCTGACGGAGGGCGCTCTGATCGCGATGCTCATCACTCTGCTCAAACCCGAGCCCAAAGTGTCTTCTGCCAGCGCTTGACAAGTACTTGAGCGGCTCAGCACGACTCTGCCACCCGCACCTTCGCCACTCGCGAGCTCGCGTGGAGTGACTACGATGAGCGTATCGCTCGCTTCCAACGCCGATTCGAGCTATCCCACAGTCCTCGCGTGAAGAGTCTCGCGTGAAGAGTGAAGAGGAGAGATGATGAAGCAAGGGCTTATTGATGACTTCTTCGAGGGGATGCACCTCAAGTACTTGCAGCGCACGCAGTTCCGCTATGTGCATCGCGGGTGCCGTAGATTCGTGCGCGACCAGAGGAGCTACTTCGAGAGCTTCTACTTCTATCCCCTGCAGCAAGAACCCGACGCGAGCTCCTTCGCGCTGTATGCTGCCGTATCGTTCAAGAATCTGGAGGAGGAATACTACCCCGTAACAACTTGGAGAGGCGAGCCTGAGTCCTCGAACTTCAGCCACAACCACTGGGTCACAGCGGCCCAAGATCTTCTGGCGAACCAAGAGGAGGCCTGCGCCCGCTTCGAGCTACGCCTGGACAGCGACTTTGATGGGCTCCAAAGAGAAGTGGCTGCGTGCATGGGCCTGGCGAGCAACGAGATGCACTCGCGCATTTCGACGATACGCCACGATTACTTGCAGCACTACCACCACTCGCCGCAGAAGAGCTTTTAAACGCGCGGAAGCCAAGTCGGCGCGGGATCAAGATGCAAACAGCCGCTGCAAGTACTTGCAGCGGCTGCTTGTGTTGTCGCCTGGCTTTAGAACACCATGGCCTTGATCTGGTCCCTCAGCTCAGCGGCGCGCTCGTAGTTTTCGGTCTCGACAGCGTTCTTTAGCTCCTGGCGCAGCTTTTCCTCGATGGGGACGGGACGGCTGGAGCGTACGCGGTCGCGCCACTCTTCCAGGAACTGCAGCTCGCGGCACGAATCGATCATATCGTCGCGCCCGTTGTCGCGCAGATACACCTCGATTTCCTCGATGCCCTCGTCTATGATCTCCAAGGCCCGGTCGAAGCCTCGCTCTTCCAAGTGGATGCAGGCGCGGGCGCGGGTGTGCATCATCATCACATAAGGGCGGAACTGCTCCATCGAGAAGCGGTCGCCGGGGTCTTCAGCGTGGTCGCGCACAAAGTCGAAGGCCTCGACGTTGCGCTGGGTATCGCGCAACACGGCCTCGTAGTCGCCCAGGTGAAACTGGCTCAGGTAGCGGTAGTAATACTGCATGGCTTCGCTACGCATCTCTGAGCAGGCATCATCGTCCAGCTCAAAGCCATCTTCGGAACCGTGGCGCGTGGCGAAGCGCTCCATGCGGTGGCGATGATAATCGAGCAGGGACTCAAAACCATGAGGGCGCTGGCCATCGGGCCGGCCCGTGATTTCCATTTGCAAAAGGCCCAGATCCAGGCGCATCTGAATTTTGGGATGGCCATCGATGCCATCCACCTTGCGCACTGTCACCTCGCTTGAGCTGTAAGGCCAGCCGCCCAAGATCGGGCTGATGTCGTCATGATTCATTGCGGCACCTCACCATTCCAACAGATTTCTCTCCACAACTTCCCGCGCAACTCCACTCCCCAACCCCGCGAGCCACCGGCTCCCCCGCCAGTCATAGCTCACGCTCCGCACAACCCCAGCACCCACCAATCGGCCACTGCAAGTACTTGCACGAAGGGCTCGCACACATCCTTGCTGCAGGCTTCTGCTAGAAATGAAGGCACAGCTAAGGCGCGGAAGTGGTGCTCTCGGCGGCAATATTGGCGGGCGCCTTTGCAATTCCGAATCCGCGCCCGTACCCTCAACGTGAACGAACAACGAATGAGCAACGAATTCTCCACCGATAGGCGAACCGAAACTCTGCACGTTGCGCGGGATTGTTGTCTATTTCAAACGTGCCTAAGTACCAAGCGTTGCGCGCCTTTTTCGGGCTCTGAAGTTGTTCCACGAGCCACGCTCTACGGAGCCACCAGCCACTCGTAGCGCACAACGGGAGCAGCTTCGGTGCTCGATGAAGAGGGCGAAGGGATTGTGGGCTGGGGCCATTCCAGGGCGAGTAGGTTGGAGCCTCGGGCCAGCGAGCCTGAGACTTCCAGCGTGCGCTTGCCGCTCCAGGCGTGCAGCAGGCGCGCGCCGTTGAGGTAAAAATTGGCGGGGCGGTCGCTCTCGATGACCAGCAGGCAGCGCGTGGGAACCGAGCGCAAAAACATCGGCCAGAGCGCGCACCAGCGAATACGCTGCGCCGGGTTCAAAGAGTTGCTCGAAGCGCTGGGCGTAAAAATAGGCGCGGGCAGAACGCCGGGCGAGTCCGCCAGGAACTTCTGGGTGCTGTTCTTCCAGCGCGAGAGGATCGGGGGCTCGGGTTGCAGGCGCACGCGAACGCCAAAGGGAGCCAGGCCCGGCACGCCTGAAGCCGTGGGCTCGCCCTCATAAGCGATCTGCTCGCTTCCTCCTGGAATCATCCAGCGCGGCGGCGGCGCCTGAGCGCTGGTCCACCAGCGCCACGCCTCGGCGCTCTTGACCTGCTCGGACTGATCCAGCTGACCCGCGACGGTTCGAGAAGAAAGAGAAGCCGAAGCGCCCAGCCGAGGCCAGGGCTCAAAGCCGGGCGAAGAGGCCAAGGGCGCGGCGGCCACCAGCCAGAAAGCATCGGGGCCTGGCCTTAGATCGAAGCCATTGAGGGCCAGCAAACCGCGCACGGCCTGCTCCAGAGGAGCGTTCTGCAGCGAAACCGAGACCTCAACATCGGGAATGGTCGCCAGCCGAAAGCGCACTCCGCTTTGAGCGCTCAGCAGCGAAAGCAAGGTCAACAGAGGCACGCGATGCAGCTCCAGAGTGACGCGCGCCTCCTGCGGCCAAGACACCACACTGGCCGCAGCAGCCGAATCCTGGGGCGCTGCAAGAGCAGACGGAGCATGTAAAATAGTGGCCGCTTCAGGTGCCTGAGCAGGTGCCTGAGACTGGGCGCGCGCCCACGTCGGCCCTGAAGCCGATAGCGCAAGCGCCAGGATGCAGGTGCGCGCCACAAGTACTTGAGGCCGCGAGCACGAGACGCCGGAACGGGAGAAGGCGCAAGGGGTTGCGCGTGTTGAACTGCTCATGCGAAGTCGAAGTGCTCCCGACGGTGGCCTTTGCGTGCCGTTTCGCTGCGCGTTCTTCAGGAGCGACGCCCTGTGGTGCAGCCTCTTTATTTTGACACCAAAAGCGTAGCCCCACGCAGGAGCCGCTTGTCGCCGCTGCTACACTTCGGCTCATGCCGCAGCACAGCGACCGCCCCCGCAAACCATCTTCCCCTTCAGCCCGCTCGGGCGACTTGACCCGCGAATCACTGGCTCAGTCTCTGGCCGGGTTTGACCTGATCGAATCCGCGCTGGATGAGTTCCCTTCCCAGGAGCCGCCCGCAGCGCCCGAGCTCGCCACCAGGCGCGAGAAGCTGGCCGCTAAAAAGGCTGCGCGAGGCACCGAGCGCCAGCCCGCGCATTACTTCTCGTCCTCGCCTCCTCTGCAAGCGAGCCAGGCCAAGGGCGTGCCCGTCAAGGTGGCCGGAGCCGACATCGTGCTGCGCGGCGGCGCGGGCACCTTTTCCAAGTCCGAGCTGGACGAGGGCACCCAGATTCTCATCGAGACATTCGCCGCCTCGCCCGCCTTCCATGTGCCGGGCTCGCCTCACTGGTGCGACCTGGGCTGCGGCTGGGGAGCGGTGGCCTGCGTGCTGGCCACGCTCAAGCCGCGCGCCAAGCTGTGGGCCTGCGACATCAACAGGCGCGCCGCTGCTCTGGCTCTGCTCAACGTGCGAGGCCTGGAGCTGCCCAACGTCGCGGCCTGGAATGGGGACGGCCTACGCGCCTGCCGCTCCTCCTACTTCGATGTTGTGCTGTGCAACCCTCCGGTTCGGGCCGGAAATCAAGCCATGGAAAGTCTGTTCCAAGACGCCCAGCGCTGCTTGAAATCAAGGGGCGAGCTGTGGATCGTGCTGCGCACCTCGCAGGGCGCCAAGAGCTGGCAGAAGAAGCTCGAAGCCCTCTTCGGAGGCTGCGACACCATGCAGATCTCGCGCGGCTACCGCGTGCTGCGCGCTAACAAGAATGTTCCACACGCTCAGGATACGGCGTGATCGAGCCTGGCGCTGTTCCATGCCGCGCTCAGGCCACAAGCACTTCACAAGCACCGCCAGCAGCCTTGTAATGTTGGGCGCTTTTGCCTTAAGAGCCTCTAACGCAACCCGAGCGGGGCCATCGTCCCCTTCTAAACTTTGTTCCCGGTGCGTCCCTGGCGCCTGCAAGTATTTGCTCATCGAGAATGCAGCAGAGATGGGAGATTGGATGAGGGCCCAAGCCCTGCTTGGGCGTTGTGAGACGCTCTTGGCGCTTTTATGTCGAGCGGCTGCGCGTTCATGGCTGCCCAGAATTTGCTTCCTGAAGCCTTCCGATCATCCTTATGAACCTTGATTACAACCACATTCCGGCCTTGTACGAGAAGGAGCCTTGCGGCGTCAATTTGATTGTCGAAACCGTGCGCAATTCGGCTCACAAATACGCGTGGAAGGAAGAATTCGGTGTGCTGGAGCTGAGGCGCATCTTGCGCGGCGGCATGGTGTGGCCCTGCGACTTCGGCTTCGTGCCCCAGACCTTAGCCGAAGACGGCGACTCGATTGATGTGGCTCTGCTCATCGACGAGCCCACGTTTCCGGGCTGTCTGGTGCGGGCTCGGATTCTGGGTGCCATTGGGCTCAGGAAGAACGGGCAGCAGAACGATAGGCTGCTCGCCTGCCCGATCTCACTGCCCGGCTCGGCCAGCACATGGGACGAGGTGAGGAGCCTGGAGGATGTCTCGCCGCGCCGCATCCGCGAGATTGAGGCGTTTCTGCGCGACCACCAGACCTTCGAGGGCAACAAGATCGAGCTGACAGGAGTTGTGGGCCAGGACGCAGCTATAGATCTGGTGCGCCAGGCGGCCCATATCTGGAGCGAGAAAAATAAAACCACCTGAGCCCGTGACAGAGCGAGGGTCAAGACGTTCATTCCCTGCGACGCCAGAGTGTGGGTTCCACGACACTGCCAGTGTTTGCTGACGCACGGGAAACACGACACGCATCTGGTATCTTTGCAAAGGTGACTGGCGACAGTCATAACTCGGCTTGGAGAGGAACATTATGAAAGAAGGACTCAAGGCAGGCAAATCCAGGATGTGGATCGCGATGGTCGCGGGCATTCCCGCCGTCACCGTCATTTTGAACGGCTGCAACGGCAACAACGGCAACCCGACTCCCGTCGCCACGGCCACCGTGACGGGAACCGTAATGGCAACCGCTCGCGCCACGTCCACAGCTCGTAGAACCGCGACGCCTCGCGCCACAGCCACGGCTCGCAGAACCGCGACGCCTCGCGCCACGGCCACGGCTCGCACAACCGGAACACCTCGTGCCACGGCCACGGCTCAGTCAACAGGAACACCCCGCGCTACGGGAACCGCTCAGGCCACGGCCACGGCTCGCACAACGGGAACGCCTCGCGCCACAGCAACCGCTCAAACAACGGGAACGCCTCGCGCTACGGGAACCGCTAAGGCCACGGCTACGGGACACGTCATCCAGTAGTTGCACCCAGCAGCTTCGGCTGGATCTTGCTGCGCTTAGCAGCGCCTGGCAAGCACCACAATCAGGGCCGAGCACAAGAGCACGCGAACGCATTCGCGTGCTCTTGTGCTTTTAGGACGTTCTGCGCTGTTGAATTGAGCCCGCACGGCTTCCCGAAGGGAGCATCTGGGTTCGATTTCGCGAGTGGACGGGAACACTTGAGGCCATGACCGAAGGCCGCTCGCCCCACGCATCATCGCCTGCCTCTGTCGCTTCACCAACAGCCAAGCCTTCTGCTTCCGCCTCGCCTCAAGTACTTGCAGCCGATTCCGCCACTCCACGCGCACGCCCACGAGCCGTGACGCCGCGCGTGGTGTTCCTCTGCCTGGCCCTGTCGCTGTTCTTCGGCTACACGATTCCCGTTGTCGATTATAAATTCTCCAACACCTTCCTTGGAGCCACGCATCTGGCTCCCGGAGCCATTGGCGTCATCCTGGCCATGGTCGTGATCGTGAACCCTCTGCTGCAAGTACTTGGCGGGCCGCGCTTTCGCTTTTCGCGCGACGAAGTGCTGGTCATCTACCTGTCGTGCCTGTTCTCGTGCTTGATTCCTGGCATCGGCGGCAACAACTACTTCACCTCGTTCATCGTGGGCTCGTTCTACTACGCCACACGCGAGAATGGCTGGATGGAGTTCCTGCTCAAGCTGCCGCACTGGATGACCCCGGCCCTCAACGCCGACGGCTCTTACAATGCTCGCCTGGTCGAAGGCTGGTATGTGGGGCTCAAGCCGGGCGAGCACATTCCCTGGGCTCAGTGGGCCTTGCCTCTGCTGGCCTGGGGCGCTCTGATGCTGTCCTCGTTCTGGACGCTGTGCTGCGCCGCTGTGCTACTACGCGCTCAGTGGGGCGACCGCGAGGCCCTGTCCTTTCCTCTGTTGCGCTTGCCCCTTGAGCTCACCTCGCATCTGGATGAGCCCGCTTCGGGAAGGCGCGCGCGATTGTTCCCGGCGTTTTTCAGCGAGCGCACGATGTGGATCGGCTTTGCCATAGCCATCTTGATCGAAGGGCTCAACGGGCTCCACGGTTACTTCCCTGACGTGCCTCAGATCTCAACCAGCGTGGACACCGGCGCACTCTTCACCGAAGCGCCCTGGAACCAGATGGGCAACCCTCCGATCCGCATCTGGCCCATCGCCATCGGCATCACGTTTCTGTTGCCCTCAGAGATCTCGTTCTCGCTGTGGTTCTTCTACTGGTTCATGAAGGCTCAGCTTGTGGTGGCTTACTACCTGGGTTTTGTGCCCAACGCGCTGCCCAATGGCATTATGTCGGGCCAGAAGCTGTTCACGGGCTACCAGGAAGTCGGCGCGCACCTGGCGTTTGTGGCTCTCATCTTGTGGACGGCGCGCGAGCACTTCGCCCACGTCTGGCGACGCTCCATCGGTCGCGAGCCCAAGAGCGAGGCCGAAAAGCTCGAAGTGCTGTCTTACCCCGTGGCCTTCTGGGGCTTCTGGCTGGGCCTGGCCTTCATGGTCGCCTGGGCTGTTCACGCCGGAGTTTCGGTTGGGCTCGCGATTGTGCTGTGGCTGTCGTGGCTCGTCATCGCGATTGTGCTGTCGCGCGTGGTGGCCGCGGGCGGGCTGTTGTTCGTGCACCACTCGTGGATGCCTCTGGGAGCCTGGGGCCAGCTGGTGGGGACGGGGCCAGGCACGCCGCTCTCGCCCGCCAATGGAATTGTGCCAGCGGCCATCATCGAGTATTCGATGGTGCAGGATTACCGCGCTTCCCTGGCCCCGAGCTTCGTGCAGAGCTGGAAGCTGGCCTACGACAGAGGCATCAGCGGGCGGCAGATCGGCTTGCTCATCGGCGCCGTGACGCTGGTGACCTTTATCGTGGGCTTGCAGATGAACGTGCGCCTGGGCTACGACAACGGAGGGCTGGGGCTCCAGGGCTGGATCAAGCAATGGGGGCCTCAGGGCACCGCTCGCAACGCCGAGATGCTGAGCCGAGCCGCGCCCGATGTGGTGTGGACCAACTGGCTGTGGCTGGCCTTTGGCGCGGCTCTGACAGTTGCCTTAACCGTGGCGCGGGCTCACTTCGCGTGGTTCCCGCTGCACCCCCTGGGCTACATGATGGCGCTGTCGTATCCCATGAACGTGCTGTGGTTCTCGATGTTCGTGGGCTGGCTTTGCAAGACCCTGGTCAACCGCTTCGGCGGCCACGACACCTACCAGAAGCTCGTGCCCGCCTTTCTGGGATTAGCGCTGGGCGATGTCTCCATGATGCTGCTGTGGCTCATTATCGACGGCTGGCAAGGACGCAGCGGGCATCAACTTATGCCTGGTTAGTGGGGGTGATAGTGGTAGTGAGAGCCAGCGCCCTATCATTGCGAGGGGCCCTGAGCGACTGAAGAATCTGGCAGCAAGTACTTGAGGCCAGCGGGAACATCTTTCAGAAGCAACAAGATTCTTCAGTCGCTCGGGGCCCCTCGCAATGGCAGGTGACCTGGCTCTCGCTGCCCCGCCACCTCAAGACTTGATGGCGTAATCGGCGACGACAACAGCGGTGATTTTCTTGTCCAGGGCCGAGGAGTCGTCGCTGCCGCCGTCGGACTCCTGAGTGGAATACAGCGGCGTGATGTTAGGTGCGCTCATACGGGCCGAGCGCAAGTCGCCCAGGGTGCAGCTGGAGCTCAGCGCGATCTGCTCGGCTCGGGCGTGGGCGTCGCGGGCGGCTTCGGCCTGCATCGAGACCTTGAGCTCGCTCATCTTGGTGTAGAAATAGAGCGGGGCCTGGGAATCAAAGGCCACGCCCTTGGAGATCAGCTCGGTGGACTGGCGCGACACACGCTCGATGAGATCGACCCTGGGCGAGCGCACCTCGATTTCCTGCCCCAACTGGTAGCCGGCGACCTTGCGATAGATGCCGGTTGAGCTCTGGCTCTCATCGGCTCCCGTATCGTTGCCGACCTTGATGTACAGTGTCTTGACGCTCGTGGCCAGGAGCGTCATCTCATCGGGCTGCACACCCTGAGCCTTGAGGTAGTCCTGAGCCAAGGCCACGCCCTGCTTCAAGCTGGTGTAGCCCTGAGCCAAGGTCGGCGCGTTCTGCGAGACGTGGCCGCGCCAGATGATGAGATCCGAGCGAATCGGCTTGCGCGCCGAGCCGATCACATGAATCGTCTCCTGAGTCGAGCGCGTACGCACCAGAGAACGCCCCAGAATCGAAGCGCACGAGATCAGCGACAGCGAGATCAAAGCAGCGGGGAACAGCAGGAACAAGCGGTTGGGTTTCATGCCATCCTTGAAGCCAGAGCGCGCGAATTTGTTCCGCTCAGCTGCCCGTATTATGACCCTTGCGAGCGCGTGCGAAACATCGTGGCTGCAAGTACTTGAGGCGGGTTCTATGCCTGAGATGTATCTCTTCGGTGGGCCAAACGGAGCGGGCAAGACGACCACGGCGCTCAAGCTGCTGCCTGCTCTGGGCTGCGCGAACTTCGTGAACGCGGATTTGATAGCGCGCGGCCTGGCTCCCATAGGCGGCGACGTGAACTTCCAAGCTGGTGTCCTGATGATGCGCCGCCTACGCAAGCTGCGCGACCAAGAAGCGGATTTTGCCACGGAGAGCACTCTGGCAGCCCGAACCTTCGCGCCCTTCATCCGCGAGTGCCACGCCCTGGGCTACCGCTTTCACCTGTTCTACCTGGGGTCAGCTCAGAAAACGGAATATATTGCACGCTAAGGCTTCGAGAGTGAGCTGAACGCCCTGTATTTGCCCTTCTTTCCTCGCTGGCTTGAATGTGTGTTAGCCAAGATGGGTGCACCCATCTTG
>JAABUM010000273.1_pt1 | contig 100219 bp, 87 predicted proteins | sample 5559161 | NCBI WGS metagenome assembly JAABUM01 (sample SAMN10711868, study PRJNA513369) | rock metagenome | isolation source: Antarctica rocks | place: Antarctica: Victoria Land, Siegfried Peak nord
CACTCGCTGGGCACCGACCACCGGGCAACCAAGACCCCGCAGCGCGATACTGGCCGCCAAGCCGGCGCCGTCGGCGACACACCGAGCATCACACTCGAAACTCCACCACCTAGCGGGACTCTGTCGGACGTCGAACGCTGCATCCTCTCCAACGCAGCGCGCTGCTCGTCAGACATCACCAAAGGCTCAGCGACCAAGACCGGCATCCAACCAGCCTAGCCACCGTATCTATTTCACAGACGCACCACTAGGTCGCCTCTAGGCGTCTAGCTGGCGGCGACGTCCAACGCACAGGTGCAGCTGGTGACGAGGTCACGGAAACGTTCGTCCATCATCAACTGTCCGACCAACCCGGCCCTGGTCTTGGCCCGCCTCCGTTGCAAAATGCGGTGAACATGAGTCTTCACCGTGTTCACCGAGACGTACAACTCGGCGGCGATCTCCTTGTTGCTGCATCCCCTGGCGGTGAGTACCGCCACCCGCAGTTCAACCTTCGTCAAGTCGTCCATCGTCTGAATCACGCTGTGCGTGAACGTTTCTTGTGCTTGGGCTCATCACGCATATCGACCTGCAACTCGCGTTCTGCACCGCTCGTGCCTTCTTCCAGCTGTTTGCTGCGCTCATGTTCCGCGTTTAGCTCGGCTCCCAGGACGATCGCAACGTTCGTGATCCACAGCCACACCAAAAAGATTATGACTCCGGCAAGCGCGCCGTATGTCTTGTTGTACGAACCGAAGTTGGCTACGTAGAACGCAAAGAGCGCCGACGCGACCAACCAGACGACCATGGCCAACATCGCACCCGGGAACACCGAGGCGAAACCACGCAGCTTGGCGTTGGGTGAGGCGAAGTAGAGGATCGCGATGGCGAGCAACACCAGGGCGGCCATAACGGGCCACTTGGCGATATCCCAGACAGTCACCGCCGTGTTCCCGATCCCCAAGCCAGAACCGATCTTCTTGGCTACCGGCCCGGTGGCCACCACAGACAGCGCCACCACTGCCAACAACAACACCTGCAGAAGCGTGACGAGCATCTGCAAGGGACGAAGCTTGAAAAAGGGCCGACCCTCCTCTACTTCATAGATCACATTCGACGCGCGGAAGAACCCGCCCACATAACCCGAGGCGGTCCATAGGGCCCCGACGATGCCCACGATCAACAACACCCCAGCGGTGCCACGAGGCGGTGACGCTCTCAATCGGTCCCTGGAAGGTCTTGGCGGTTGTTGACGGACCGAACTTGTTCACCGTTTCGGTTAGATCTTTGGTGATCTTCTTAGGATCCGCGACCAGTCCGACGATCGACATCATGGCGATGAGAGCGGGAAATATCGACAAGACCGAGTAGTAGGTGAGCGCAGCTGCCCAATCGGTGCCGTTGTCCTCTTTGAACTCCGTAACTGAGCGCTTCAGAGACTGGAAGAACCCACCCTTGGCCTTGTGGGAGGGGCCTTCGGGCTCACGGGCCAGGCGCTTCTCCGAACCGCCGCCCGGTCGATCCGCGCCATCCGGCGAGGGCCCCGCCACCTCCGGACCGTCCGAGGGCGGCGCGGCGCGAGCTCCCTCGCTTTCAGGCGTTGGTCCGCTTTCGTTCACTGGCATCCTGTCGGCCGTCTAACGTCGATCGGTGTTCCCTTGCCTTAGTCAACGTGCGAAGGACCGCGACATGACGCACGGCCGGAGCATTTCTCGCAACGAACGGCCATGAGGGACGAACACGAACTCTCCCTGTCGGCCGGAGCAGAAGCGGTTAGGGAGGTGCTCGGTCGGCGGCTCCGGGATCGGGAGCTGGTGGAGGACCTGTGCCAGGAGACCATGGTGCGTGTCCTCGACTCGAGCGACCGCCTAGACGACGCAGCAGTGGTGTCCTACGCCGTCGCCATCGCCAAGAACCTGGTCATCGACAAGGCGCGAGCCGACGATGTCCGTCGCCGCCACCTCCATCATCTGGACACCGGGCACTCGCCAGAGCGTCCCGACGAAGCGTTGCTTCGCAGGGAGGATCAACGAACCGTGGCTGCGGCCCTGGCGCGGCTGCCGGAACAAGAACGTTCCGCCCTCGTCGATCACGTGGTCGACGGCCACGACGTTGCCACCCTCGCTGCCGCCACGGGATCAACGTCGGGGGCGGTGGCCGCTCGCCTCTCCAGGGCGCGAGCCCGTATGCGGGTCGAGTATGTCGTGGCGGCGCGTCGAGTCACACTTCCCACCACCTCCTGCCATCCGGTGCTGGTGGCGTTGTCGGCCAGCGACCATCGACGGCAGCGGGCTGTCGGGGCCGCCGGGCATCTGGCGGACTGTTCAACCTGCGCGGAGCTGGCCCCTCCTCTGGTCGAACGCCAGCACCGCCTGGTCGGACTTGTGCCGTTGCCCATTCTGGCGGTCGCGCTTGGACGCTTGCGTTACCTGGTCAACGCCCATCCCGCCGCGGCCACCGCTGCGGGGGGTTTCACTGCGGCCACCGCCGCAGTCGGTGTTGCCGTAGCGATGTCCCTCGGTGGGGCGAGCCCCCAGACTGCTCTCCCGACGTCAGCGCCGACCACTCAACCGGTGTCGATCCCCTCCCCGCTCGACATCAACGGCCAACCTCTGCTGCCCGCCGCCAACAGCCCCGCACTCACGGGCTTGCAAGGGGGCAGCGTCGTGGCGCGCGAGGTGCCCGTCCTCACGGTCCCGGCGGCCGAGGGGTTCTGGGTGGGCCTCAAACCCGAGCAGCGCATCTGGGTCCAGTTCCTGCCCGGAACCCGTCCGGCCGTCCAGATCCAGCCCGGTCAAAAGCTCTCCTTCAACGGGCGCCTGGTCGGGCACGGCGCCGGGTTCGGCGATGCGGCCGGCCTCGATCCCAGCGACGGCTCTGCCGAGCTCGACCGGGACGGCGCCCACATCGAGGTCGATGCCGCGACCATCATCATCAAGCCGAACTAGGACTGTCACCAGAGGACTTGCCGGGCCTGAAGCTCTGGACGGCTGAGCCTACGGCGGAATCACCTTTCCCTAGAACTGATTCTGGAATCTGTTTGCTCAAGTTGTCGGCCGGTCGGGTCGATACCACCCACATGAGCACCCGGAACGTCCGCTATCCACGCATCGTGGTCGCCCTTGCAGCGGCCCTACTCCTGGCAGTCCTGATGGTGGGGGGCGGCGGCCCCGCGGGCGGGGCGCAACCACCGGTAGGCCTGGGGACGGCCACGAGTTTCGCCGTCCTCGCTGGTTCCACGGTCACCAATACAGGTCCGTCGGTGATCAGCGGAGACCTCGGACTGGCTCCCGGGACCGCCATAACTGGCTTCCCGCCCGGCACTGTTATCAACGGGACCACCCACGCCACCGACGCAGTTGCGTCCCAGGCCCAGGCTGATGTGACCACCGCTTACAACGATGCCGCCGGTCGGTCGACCACCGGCACCGTGACCGCGGATCTCGCCGGACAGACGCTCGTCGGCGGCGTGTACACGGGCCCGACCCTGGCCCTCAACGGCGTGCTCACCCTCGACGCCCAGGGCGACCCGAACGCCGTCTTCGTGTTTCAAGCCTCCAGCACGCTCATCACGGGCTCGACCAGCTCCGTCGTGCTCATCGGTGGCGCCGACGCCTGCAACGTGTACTGGCAGGTGGGCAGCTCCGCAACGCTGGGCACAAACTCCCACTTCGTCGGCACCGTTCTGGCCCTGACCTCTATAACCGCCAACACCGGCGCCTCGGTGACCGGGCGGCTACTCGCTCGCAACGCAGCGGTCACTCTCGACTCCAACACCATCAGCCGACCGGCATGCACCGGCTCGACGACCACCACCACGACGCAGCCGACCACCACCACGACGCAGCCGACCACCACCACGACGCAGCCGACCACCACCACCCTGCCGGCCACCACCACGACCACGGCGCCTGAAACCACCACCACGACCATGCCGGCCACCACCACGACCACGGCGCCTGAAACCACCACCACGACCATGCCGGCCACCACCACGACCACGGCGCCCGGCACAACGGGCACCGGTGGTGGAGGCGGCTCCAGCGGCACTGGTGGCGGAGGCGGCTCTAGCGGTACGACCGGCACTGGTGGTGGAGGCGGCTCCACCGGCACGACCGGCGGCTCCACCGGCACGACCGGCGGCTCCACCGGCACTGGTGGCGGAGGCGGCTCCACCGGCACTGGTGGCGGAGGCGGCTCCACCAGCACGGGCACCGCAGGCGGCACGACTGGCACTGGGTCCACCGGGACCGCAGGTGGCTCGACGGGCACTGGTGGTGGAGGCGGCTCCACGGGCACTGGTGGCGGAGGCGGCTCCACCGGGACCGCAGGCGGCTCCACCGGGACCGCAGGCTCAACTGGCGGCATCACGACTGAGACCACCACGACCGAGGCGAACGGCTCAACCGGCACCGGCGGCATCACGACTGAAACGACTGGCTCAACCGGTACGGGCGGCGGCGGCGGCTCATCCGGTACGACGATGGGCACCACGACCAGTTTGGCTCGGACCGGCTCCAACTCACTGGCCGTCGCTGGCCTTGGGAGTGCCCTGTTGACCGCCGGTGGCCTGCTTCTCTTGATCTCCCGCAAGCGGTACACCCACGAGCGAAGCTGAGCGTCACCGGTGGGGCGGAGCACCTGAGAGCCTCGAGGGAACGGGTCATAGCCCGACTTTCTCGAGGCTCGTAACGTGTCTGTGCGACGAGGTGGCAACTGAAAGCAGGCCGGTCTCGCGCTGAGATGGTCAAGGGCCAGGTGTTCCGCCAATGACGGTTGGCCACCACGAGCAGGCCCAACATCTCGCCCACCGTCCATTCCTTGCCCACCCGGTCCGGAAGCGGTAGGCGGGGCCTGAACGTGATAGCGGTTGCGACGACCCTCTCGCCGTTTGACGACGTGGCCCGCCTCCGTGAGATCGGTCACGATGTTCAGGGCGTGTGCTCGGGGGCGTCGGCGCCTGGGCAAGGTCGCGCAGCCTCAGGTCGGGGTTGCTGGAGATCCAGACCAGAGCTCGGGCATGGTTGGTCAGAAGGCTCCAGGTCCTCACCTCTCTGAGAGCCGGGCCGCCCTGCGGGCCAAGGGATGGATCGCGCGGGACCGGCGCACTCGGGTCTCGCGTTCGCTGACCAGGGAGCCAAGGCTGCTTGCCGCTCGGGCGGGGGAGGAGCTCTCACTCCACCGGCGATTCAGTTCGCCGCGCTTCCCCTGCTGACCGCTCTGAGTGGTGATCCTGGAATTTCACTACGGAGCGTGGTACCATGCAGGCATGCAACCACACCCGACAACTCAAACCAGCACGATCGAGCGGCACGCGAGTGCTCCGGACATGGCAACGGGCGGAGGGCTCGTTGAGGACAAGATCAAACGAAGGCCCAAGCACGCCAAGATGTATCTGGTCCTCGCGCTGCTTGTTGCAGCCGCCTTCACGACGGCCTGCTCGCCGGTGGTTCGATCAGCGGGTGTGACCCGCAGTGCCAACCCCGTTTCGAACCCCGCCTACGCAGGGCAGTGCACTTGGGCCGTCGAGGAACTTTGGCACCAGGCCACAGGTTCCTACCTCGCCGAGGCCGGTGACGCCTGGGAGTGGGCCGCTAACGCCGCCAGCTTCGGGTGGACTGTGACCTCGACGCCGAGCAATCGGGCCATCGTTGTCTTCCCCCGAGGTGTCGCAGGCGCCCACACCGACACCGGCCACGTGGCCTGGGTCACCGGCGTCTCCCAACGTGCCGACGGCATCTACGTCGATGTGATGGAGATGAACTGGGACCAGGGGCCTTATCAATGGGATATCCGGACCCTTAAATCGGTACCCGGGCTGTCGTACATCCTCGCTCCCTGACGCAACCCGCCCGGCGGCCGAACTGGCTCGGATGCAGGTGAGCTGGTCCGGCTGCCGGACGACGAGCGCACGTCGCCTCTCGGCAGTTGGCTCTGCGGATGTGTCGAGCGCACGATAGGGCTCCAGTCGCTTGTCGTCTGTGTCAAGGTCCGTGTCCAGGAGGTCGGTGCGCTCCCCGGTCGAGGCTGCGGCGACGGCTCGGGCATCGAGCTTGGGGCGGCGGCACCGAGGACGACGGTCTGGGCGCCGGCGGCGATGCTGCGCCTGACGCCGGCTTGGTCGAGCTTGGCCTCGAGTGCACCCCTTCAGGGTCGACGGCGGCGGCGGAGCTGATGACAGGTCGAAGTTGAGCGGGTCACCGCCCTGCAGGCGAGGGGACCGACGCAGACCGCCTTGGTGGCGATCCCTCTCTAGCGCGCTCGGAGGGACTCGAACCCCCAACCTTCTGATCCGTAGTCAGATGCTCTCTCCAATTGAGCTACGAGCGCTGGTCGGTCAACCGTAGCCGTCACCGGACAAGGGATCGAACGGGTTGGGACGCGAAACGGCCGCCCGTAGGCGGCCGTTCGTCGATCAGGTTGGAAGGTGCGTCAGGCGCACTGCCAGGGGCCCCAACCGCCTGCTTGGTTGAACACCACTCGTGCCACTCGGGCGTTGACGTAGGGGTCGTCGATCTGGCTCCAGCTGTAGCCCATGCTGTTGGCGGTTGCCTCGTGCCAGTACTTGCTGAGCTGGAACAGGCCGTAATAGCCGCCATTCGGGTTGTAGGCGTTCGGGTTCATGCCCGACTCGCACTGAACCACGGACAACGCCTTGGATTCCATGGCCGAGTAGTCACCGAAGTTTTGGTGGATGGCGTCGCGGACGGGGTCGCCCGACTGGGCGGTGCCGCACCCCAAGGCGCCGAATCCGATGAGGGCAGCCAGCGTGGTGGCCATGAGCATGCGGGTGATCTTCAAGTGGGAGTTCTCCTTCTCGGGCCAGAGTGCCGGTTTGCTCGTCGGAGGCGACGGAGGAGTGGGAGCGAACCGGATGGCCGTGGTTGCGATCACTCAGCGGGTCATCCCATGGTGGGTGACCGGCGCACCGCAGAGCCTCTGGCTGGTTGGGCGAGCGGCCAGTATGACGAACCGGTTACGAAAACGCAACCAGAGCGACACGAACTTCATCGGTTCGACCCATCCACGCCTTGAGCAAGCGGCGGCCGACGACTGCGGAACCGGTTGTCAGACGCTGTGAGCTGTCAACCGATCAGGTCCCGCCGGAAGCAGCGAGGTCCGGCGCCAAGACCAGACCTCACGGAGCGGAGAGGGTGGGATTTGAACCCACGGGCGGGGAGTACCCGTCACCTCCTTAGCAGGGAGGCCCGATCAACCAGACTCCGGCACCTCTCCGTGTGTCGGTCGGCAGCGTAGCGCCCACCGTTCGGTCAGGAGTTCGCCTTCTGGTCGCTCAGCAGGGCCGAGGCGACGGCTTCGGCCATCACCGAGGTGGCCGCCGCGGTACCGCGGGCCAAGCGGGCAAGACGGACCGCGTTCCCCGGTCGCCGCACCACGAAGCCGGCCACAGCCCTTAGGTCCGGCCGTCCATCGGCGCCCACCAGGGCGACGATGGACTGGTCGACCAGCTTGTCGGTGAAGTGGTCGCTGATGCCCCGGAACGCGGTCCACGGCACGCCCGCGCCGGCGCAGCCTGCCGCCACCGCCGCCGTTTCCATGTCGACGGCGTCGACTCCGTCCGACGCCAGCGATTCCAGGGTCGAGCGGTCGAGGATCCGCCCCGACGTCAACACATGGCCCCGCAGCTCGGCTTGACCCAAAGGCGCGGCTCGGTAGCTCCTGCGGGCGTCAGTGCCGGTGGCCTCCTGCGCGTCCCACATGGTGGTCACCTCGGGAACCACCAAGTCCCCGACCTTCACTTCGGGCCCGACGCCGCCGGCGATTCCGCCGATCACCACACGGTCAGGAACAGCGTCTTCCAACAGCGACGACACGACACGAGCCGCGCAACCAGGACCCACGCCGACGAGCGCGGCGGTCACTTCCGCGCCACCGAACCTCCCCCGATGCAGCCCGCCATGAGACCTGCGTAGCCCGAGGCGGCGCACGATGGGGCGCAACTCGATCGGCATCGGGGTCAGCACCAGCACGCACCGGGGAACGGCTTCGTCGTCAATCACTCCGGCACCTCTCGGTCGAGGCCACCGACGGTACCTGCGTGTTGCCGGCGCCGTGACTGGTTGGTACGTGCTGAACTCACGAGAGCTGCCCGGCCGGGTGCCATCATCTGGAGGTGCCGGTCGAAGGTCCCTCTCCATTGTCCCTCCTCGATCTGCCGGCGGCCGCTCGCGGCGTGTTGCCGTCACAGATGCTCTCTGAGGCGATCGGAGCCGGTTACCTGGACGCCGGTGAGTTCAAGGTGCCGGCGGCATCGGTTCAGCCGGCCAGCCTCGACCTACGCCTTGGCGATCGCGCCTACCGGTTGCGCTGCAGTTTCCTGCCGGACACCGAGACGGTCGATACCAAGATGAAGCCGCTCGTGATCGACGAGCTGGACCTGCGCGACGACGGTGCCGTGCTCGAACCGAACCGCCCCTACCTCATCCCTCTCCTCGAGCGCCTCGCTCTGCCGGAGCACCTCCGCGCTCGGGCAAACCCCAAGAGCTCCACCGGACGGCTAGACGTGTTCACCCGGGTCATCACCGACCACAGCTACCGCTTCGATGAGGTCACCCCCGGTTATCAGGGACCCCTTTACCTGGAGGTGGTGCCCCTCTCCTTCGCGGTGCGGGTGTGCCAGGGACTGGCGCTCAACCAGTTGCGCCTGGTCGTCGGCCGCTCGCAGCTCACCGACGGCGAACTGCGCGACGAGCACACCCGCAACCCACTCCTCTTCCGCGACGGTGCGGGCCTTCCGGACGCCGCCTTGGCCACGGCGGATGGGCTCTTCCTGAGCCTCGACCTGCGCGGTGACAAGGATCGGCGAGTCGGCTACCGGGCCAAGCCCAACACGCCGAGCATCGTCGTCGCCGACATCGGCACCCACCGGGTCGAGGAGTACTGGGAGCCCGTGCTCCGCGAGGACGGAGACCGCATCGTGCTCGATCCCGAACGGTTCTACCTGCTGCTGTCCGAGGAGGGGGTGCAGGTCCCACCCCACCTCGCCGCCGAGATGACCGCCTTCGATCCGACCGCCGGAGAGTTGCGCACCCACTACGCCGGTTTCTTCGACCCAGGTTTCGGCTACGCCCACGACGCTACGCTCGCCGGCTCCCGCGCCGCTCTTGAGGTCCGCGCCCACGACGTGCCGTTCATGATCGAGCACGGCCAGAGGGTCTGCAAGCTCACCTACGAGCGCATGCTCGATGTCCCCGAGCGGCTTTACGGAGCCGACGTCGGTTCTAACTACCAGGGACAGATCGACACGCTCAGCAAGCACTTCCAGCGCGACGGTTGACGCCGTCGAAACGCGACCGCGTAATGCCGCCGCCCCTCACGACTTGCCCATAGTGGCCTGAACTATGACCGGGAAGCGGCAACTCGACCGGGTTGACATGTGTCCGGGACATCTCGCGACGCCATCTCAGCGCGGAGCGGGGGGGATTCGAACCCCCGGACCCTTGCGGGTCGGCCGCTTTCAAGGCGGCTGCATTCGTCCACTCTGCCACCGCTCCGCCCGGCAGCGTAGGTGACCGCTCAGGCGCCGCCGACTTGGTTGCGCAGCCCGTCGAGCCAGTCGTTCGCCTGCTGCCACGCCGCTTCAGCATCCCTGCGCACGGCTGGGCCGTGCTCGCCTGCCGCCGGATAGGAGCCCAAGTACTTGACGTCAGCCTGCTTGGCCTTGAGGTTGCGTAGGCAGTCGGCCACCACCTCGTCGGCGATGTGGCCTTCGAGGTCGATGATGAAGCAGTAGTCGCCCAGCCCCCGCTTGGTAGGCCGCGATTCGAGCTTGGTCAGGTTTATGGCTCTGGCGGCGAACTCCTGCAGGATGGCCAGCAAGCTGCCTGGACGGTCGGCTCGTTGGAAGATCACCAGGCTGGTCTTGTCGTGCCCGGTCGGAGCCACCACCACGCCCGGACGGACCAGCACGAAGCGGGTGGCGTTGTCGGGATGGTCCTCGACATCGGTGGCCAACACCTCGAGACCGTGCAGTTCCGCCGCCATGGTGGGAGCGATCGCCACCACCTTGGGGTCGCCGCCCTTGGCCACCGCCTGGGCCGCCTCGACCGTCGAGTTGGTGGCGCGCTCGACCACGTCGGGCAGGTGGACGAGCAGGTACTCCCGGCACTGTGCGGTGGCCACGGGGATGGAGACGACCTCGCGAACCTGGTCCAGACGCGTGCCGGGCAAGCCCATGAGGTTCATCTGGATCGGCAATACGACCTCACGCTGGATGTAGAGGTCGACGTCAAAGACCAGAGCATCGACGGTGACGTTGACCGAGCCTTCGATGGAGTTCTCGATGGCCACGAAGCCCAGGTCTACGGCGCCCGAAGCGGTCGCCCGCAACACGTCGGGCATGGACGCCAGCGGCACCAGATCGGCCGTTGCCAAGTCGGCTTGGCTGAGCAGCGCCTGCTCCGTGAACGTGCCGATGGGTCCAAGGAAGCCCACCCGCAAGCCGGCGCCGTCGACGTGGGCCCCCGACCGGTCGGGTGCGGCGGCCGCGGTCACGAACGAGCAGGATAGTGACGTGGAGGAAATCGCCCTGCGGCAGTTGCTTGACGCAGTCCGGTCCGGCGCCACTTCTGCCGACGAGGCGGTGGCGGTGTTGCGTCGCCTCCCGTTCGCCGATCTGGGTTTCGCCACCATCGACCACCACCGGGCGCTGCGCCAGGCCGCCGCCGAGGTCGTCTATGCCCCGGGCAAGACCGTCGTGCAGTGCGTGACCATCGTCGGTGAGCTTCTCGCGCACGGCACCGGGCCGGTCCTGGCCACCCGTGCTGACGAAGGCCAGGCGGCAGCACTGGCCGACGCCCATGGCGGTGCGCACCGGACCGACACCGGCACCGCGGCTGAACCTCGATCACTGCTGGCCTGGCGCTCCGCAGCGCCCCGACCTGAGCGGGTGGTGGTGGTGACGGCGGGCACCGCTGATCTGCCCGTGGCGGACGAGTGCGCAGCCACCCTCGCCGCCCACGGCGTGACCGCCGACCGGCTCACCGATGTCGGCGTGGCCGGCGTGCACCGAGTCCTGGCCGCCACCGACCGTCTGCTGGACGCCGACATCGTGGTCGTGGTCGCCGGTATGGAAGGGGCGCTGGCCAGCCTCATCGGCGGCCTGGTCGCCGCCCCGGTCGTCGCCGTCCCCACCAGCGTCGGCTATGGCGCGGGGCTGGAGGGCGTCACCGCTCTTCTCGGGATGCTGGCGTCCTGCGCATCGGGCTTGACGGTAGTGGGCATCGACAACGGGTTCGGTGCGGCTAGCGCGGTGCTGCGGTTGCTGACCGTCGTCGACCGATCCCGGGCCGCTGGCCCCATCCACCCGTCAGCGCCGACGGATGATGACTTGGCGGTGCGGTGAGGCTGGCCTGGTTCCACTGCTTCTCCGGCATCGCCGGGGACATGGCCCTCGGCTCATTGATCGATGCGGGCGCCGACTTGACCGAGGTTCGCCGGCTGGTGGAGCGGCTTCCCGTCGCCGGGTGGCAGCTGGATGCCGAGCCGGTGCTGCGGGGAGGGATCGCCGCCACCAAGGTTCACGTTCGCGTCGAAGACCACACCGTCAGTCGCACGGCCGCTCACATCCAAGCCTTGGTCGAAGAAGCCCGACTGCCTGAGCGCCTGCGGAACCGGGCACTGGCCACCTTCTCCGCGCTGGCCAGAGCCGAAGGCAAGCTGCACCGCCGACCCGCCGCCCAGGTCCACTTCCACGAAGTCGGCGGAATAGACGCCATCGTCGATGTGGTCGGAACCTGCGCGGCGCTGGAACTACTCGACGTGGACGAGGTCCGCTCGAGCACGGTCACCACCGGCATGGGGGTCGTCCGCAGTGCCCACGGGCTCATCCCCAACCCTGCTCCGGCGGTGATCGAGCTGCTCCGGGGCGCCCCCACCAAGGGCCTCGACTTGGGCGTCGAGCTCACCACCCCGACGGGAGCGGCACTGTTGGCCGCTACTTGCACGGGGTGGGGGCCGTTGCCGGCGATGCGCATCGAAGCAACGGGCTTCGGCGCCGGCAGCCGCGAGCTGGACGGCCGGCCCAACACCACCCAGGTGGTGCTAGGCGACGCCGCCGAGCAACCAGAGACCATGGCCGGTCTCGGCGGCGACCCCGATCTGGACGGTCAGCCGGTGGTCTTGCTCGAGGCGAATGTGGATGACGCCACTGGCGAGGTCCTGGCCCATGCCGTCGAGCAGTTGCTCGCCGCCGGTGCCCACGATGCCTGGCTCTCCTCCATCGTGATGAAGAAGGGTCGACCGGCTCACACCGTCCATGCGCTGGTTGACGTGGCGTTGGCCGCAGACCTGGCCCGGACGATGGCTGCCGAGACGGGCACCTTGGGCATACGCGGTCAGACAATGCAGCGTTGGCCAGCGGCGCGGCAGGTCACCGAGGTGTCGATCGGCGACCTGCCGGTGAGGATCAAGGTCAGCCCCGGCCGGGCCAAGGTCGAGTTCGAGGATGCTCGCCGGGTGGCCGAGCGCACCGGCCGGCCTCTGCGGACCGTCCTCACGGAGGCCGAACGGGTGTGGTCAAGGCGCGGCGGCGGGGCCGAGGGCTTGCACTCGGTTCCCGAGCCGGACGGATCCGATGCCTCCGCACCCCCGGACGGTGACGCCGGGTGAAGTCCCCCGGCCGCCAATCCGTCAGTCTGAGCGTGACGGCTCGCCCGAGCCCAGCTTCCGCCACAGAGCCATGTAACTGGGGTACTCCAGGTCCGGGGTGATCCACCCGGACCGAACCAGCTCGGTGTGAAGAACGGGCAAGTTGCGCCACGGCACACCCATGTCGACGTGGTGAGCCAGATGCCAGCCGGTGTTGTAAGGCACCATCCAGAAGCGGGCCAGCCAGTGCTGGCGGACGTGGTGGGTGGTGAGGCGCCGATCGGGGGAAGCGGTCATCCCTCCGTGCTCAGCAATGGCCCGCAACCGGTTGATGACCCGCCAGACCGTCATCCATGGGGCCAGCCACAGGAGCAGGTAGAGCTGCGGCCAACCCGCGAGCGTGAACACCGCCAGCACGACCACCTGTGCACCCAGGATGCGCACTGCCAACGGGCGCGACGCCGCCCGGCGCACCGAGAGGAGCAGCGGCTTGAGGTTCTTCCAGCCTGATATGCCCACTGCGTCACGGGTGAGCTTGCGGCGCAGCGACGCCCGGCTCACGGGATAGCCCACGTAGAGGTTGAGGTCCGGTTCCTTGGGACCGAACTCTTCGCGGTGGTGGGCAAAGTGCGACCGGCGGTAGAGGTCGAAGGGCACGAACCCCGGGTAGGAGAGCACCCACCGTCCGACCAGGTCGTTCCAACGCTTGTTGGGGAACAGCAACCGGTGGGCCGCCTCATGCCCCAGGATGGCCAAGCGAGCGAACACCGAACCCATGAGCAGGAAGGCCGCGATCCAAACCGCTGGGTGGTCGAGACGGATGGCGGCCGCCAGCAAACCGATGATGCCGACCCACAGCCCGACCACCGAAACGACGTTGCGGACGGTCGGGATGCGGCGCAGCTCGGCGCGGATCTCTGGCACAGGCATGGCCGAGCGGGTGAGCCGCTCGGTGGGGAGCACGTCGGGCAGAGCCCGGCGAGGAGGCACCATCGTCGTTGCCATGACGCCATATTACACTTTCACGCCACATGTCCAAGACCAGTAATGACAGCTCCGCAAGAAGTGTGAACGGCGGCGACCGGCCTCTCAGCGCCCGGTCGGTGATCGCCTCGACGCTCCTGGGCATGCCATCGCGCCGGCTCGATACCGCCATTCTGGTTCGATCAGGCGAACTGTTCGGCATCGGGCAGGGCGCTACCCGCGTGGCCCTCTCCCGCATGCGCCGTGCCGGTGAGATCGAGGCCGAGGGTGACGGCTACCGGCTGGCCGGTCATTTGGTGCACCGTCAAGCCCGGCAGTCGGTGAGCCGCCGGGGTGCCACCGCCCGTTGGAACGGCTCGTGGCTGCTGCATGTGGTGTCCACCGACCCTCGGTCATCCGATCAGCGGGTTGAGCTGCGCCGGGCGATGAAAGCCGGACGGCTCGCTGAGCTCAGAGAGGGTGTTTGGCTGCGCCCGGACAACCTGGGACCAGAGGCGTTCGATCCCGGGCTGACGGCAATCGTCGATCGCCAATGCCGTGCCTTTGCTGGTCGCCCCGACCAGCCGGCGGCCCTGGCGTCGCAGTTGTGGGACTTGGCCGGCTGGTCCGGCCGTACCGTGCTGCTCATCGATCGGCTCGACGCCGGAGCGCAGCGACTCGACCGGCACGGAACTCGGGCATTGGCCGAGACCTTCGTGCTGTCGGCGACGGTGCTGCGCCACATGCAGGCTGACCCGCTGCTGCCCGGGCCGCTCCTGCCATCCGGCTGGCCCGGCCGGGCCCTGCGGCGCTCCTACGAGCGGTTCGACAAGGCCTTCACCTGCGTTTGGACCACCTGGTACAGGAGCTAATGCCCCGGCCAACGGCCCGTTTTCCCCGTCGCTTCCGGTAAGGGCAGACTGGGCGGGATCGGCGCCATGTGACCACGTCATCGATTGCTGATCGCCCCTAGGAGGGCCCATGGATGCGCAAGAGGTGCAGCACGAGGCCAAGGGCGGCGAACTCGAGCAGCCGGTCAACGCCGGCGAGCACCGCTTCTTGCAGGCCATCGCCAAGGGCGGCACCATCGGTTTCTTCATCGGAGCGCTCCTCGGCCTCGCCATAGCCCTCCTCGCCAAGGCGCTGAACAGCGACGTGGGTCCCGCCCAGATCCTTGGCATCGTGGTCGGCAGCCTGGCCGGCGGCATGTTCCTGGGTGTTTCGGTCGCATGTGGTCTGCACAGCGACGACATAATCGAGCACTGACCAGGCGGCTCAAGCCCGATGACCATGAACCACACCGACTCTCGCATCTACTTCCGCCAGCTCCTCTGCGGGCTCGACATCGCCGTTGAAGATCCGGTGGCCCAGCAGATGGTCAACTTCGTCTACCTCATCGGTGACCGCCAGACGGGCGAGGCGGTGGCGGTCGACCCTGCCTACGACATCGCCGGTGTGCTCGACGTGTGCCAGGCCGACGGCATGCGACTGGTCGGATCGCTGGCCACCCACTACCACCCGGATCACGTCGGGGGGGACTTCATGGGTCACGTCGAGGGGATCACCGAGCTGCTCGAGCGCAGCCCCGTGCCCATCCACGTGCAGTCCGACGAAGTCCCGTGGGTAGCCCGATCGACGGGCGTCTCCGAGACCGACCTGGTAGCCCACACCAGCGGCGATGTGCTTGAGGTGGGCGACGTGCCGATCACCATGATCCACACGCCGGGTCACACGCCAGGTAGCCAATGCTTCCTGGTCGACGACCAGCTGTTGGTCTCCGGTGACACGTTGTTCCTAGACGGGTGCGGCCGCACCGACCTACCTGGCGGTGACCCCGAGCTGTTGTACGAGAGCCTCACCCAGAAGCTGGCGGAGGTACCCGACGACGCCGTGTTGTTCCCGGGGCACCTTTACTCTGAGAAGCCGTCGGCGACCATGGCCGAAACTCGCAGCCGGAACGTGGTCTTCCGCCCCAACAGCCTCGATCAGTGGCTCACGATGTTCGGTCGCTGACCTCGTCCACGACGGTGGGAACTGGCCGAGCCGGGACAGCTGAAGCGGGGTCGCCATTGTGGCTTTCGGTCGTCGCCGACGGCACTTGCTCTGGGTGACGAACTTGGATCAAGGGGGGCACCGAAACGGGCGGTGCCTCGTCAGGGACCGGTTCTTCATGGGCGGGCGGAAGCCCCGGTAGCGGTTCCACGTTTCGAGCCTCCGGTGGTTTGAAGAACCGCCCGATTACCGGCAGTTCGACGAAGGACTCGGCCCGAGCCACGGCCAACGCCGATGAGAGCAGGTTCTCGATCGAGTCGTAGACCGCGTAGCGCGGGACCCAGTCGGGGTCGAACTTGGAGTTGAACTTCCACAGCGATTCGATCTGCATGGAGTCGCTCATCCGCAACAGGAACCACCGCTGCACCCGGAGGGACAACTTGTCGCCCCGCTCACCGGCCAGCACCGAGCGCATGACGGCGAAGTTGAGGCCCAAACCAATGCCGTCCTGCTGCTGGAGGTGTTCGATGGTCCGCACGACGACGAAGTCCGTAAGCCCATTGGGGTGGTCGCCCTCGGATCGCCGCATCAGGTCCAAGGAGTAACCCTTGATCGCGTCTGACGGTACAAAGTGGCAGAACGCCGCAGGCACATCGTCGGGACCGAAGCAGACCGCCAGCAACAGACCCTCGTCAGCGGGGTTGAAGATCCGGCTCAGGGTCATGGAGAAGCCCCGTTCCACGTCGCCGCGTCGACTCTCTGTCATGAGCGCCCGCAGCGACGCCTCGAGTTGCGGACTGATGTGAGCCGGATCGTGAAACTCTATGCGGTACCCATATTTGGCTATGCGGTTGACCGCTTGGCGCAGCCCCTTGTTGCGGCCTCCATCGAGCCGGAAGCGTCGGACATCGACCACCGCCTCGTCACCCACGTACAGGTCCTTTAGCCCGCTCGCCCGGTAGATCGGTAGCCAGCCCTCGCTCGCTCCCATCACCGCCACCGGCCAGCCGTGGTCATCGGCGAAGCGCCGGAAGGCTGCCCATGCGCCGGCCTTTTCAACGACGGGCCCAATGGGGTCCGGTGACACGAGGCAGACCCCTTGGTAGATCGCGTACGCCACCAAGGTGTCGCCCCAGAAGAACCACCGCTTGTCGTCACGCAAGGCGAAGAACGAGAGGGTGTCCCCGCCGTACTCGTGCACCAGTCGTCGGGCCTGTTCCTCCGCCTCAGGAGGCCGAGAGGACAACCGAGACGAGCGTACGGGCTGGAAGAGCAGCCAGCCGACGGCCAGGGCCAAGCCGATCGAGACCGCCAGCATTGTGGGGCTGAGAAAGGCATCGACCCGGCGGGTTATGGGGATGGAATCGAGGCCCACCATCCGCTCGCCCACCGCCTCGATCGCCTTCCCGAACGACAGCCGTGGCAGACGGCCGGGGAACAGCTCGACTGCCGCTACACCCGCAGCCACGGCGACCACCGCTCCGCCGACCAGGGTTTGCAGGCCCCGGCGGATCGAGATCCCGTCTTCCTTCACCTGGAAGTACCGCTTGTTGGCGAGCAGGTACAGCATGATCACGAGTGCGATCAAACCTTCGAACAGGGCCAGGCCCCGAACGACGTGAAGCAGCGACGAGGCTGCCAACAGCAACACGGCAACCCCCCAGGCGTGGCGCTGCCCGCGGCGTACCCCTCGGGCGAGCAGCAGCAGCGCGATGCCGGTGAATGCCACCAGGATGGCGGCGGTCTGTGACACCGCCAACGGCACGAACCGCGAAGCGACCCGCAGCGCGCCGCGGAAGGGTGGGATCACCGCGGTGACCAGATCTATCAGCGCAGCGACTCCCAGCGCGATGGCGGCCCGGCGGCGGACCTGTTTGCGCCGAACGCTGTGGTCGACCAGTGCGGGCCAACTGGCGCCGTTCGGCCAGCTGGCCACGGTGGTCGGCTTGGGGGACTGGCTGTCGAGGGGCCGGGTAGCCAGCCGCTCCAATGCCGTGGTGGTGGGCAACTCCTGCTGGCTGAACTGCAGGCGGACGTGAAGCGAGGAACCAGCTTCGAGCTCCAGCCAGGCCACTTCGCGAGCCAGTGCGTAGGCGGCGGGCAAGCCGAGTCGCCCGGCCCGACGGTGCACCACGGCACCGCCACACCCGCTGTTGGCGTAGAAACCGGCGCCGAGATCGCTCAGCTCAGGTTCGTGGGTGTGCCCGCTGATGTAGCCGACGTAGCCGGCGGCGGCGAGCTTGCGGGCCCGAGACCTGGCCGCGTCGTTCTCGGGCTCGGCGCCCGTGGACGCCTCACTCGACTCGAACATCGGGAAGGCTGAACGCAGCGTCGCCGCCCACCACACGGTGACCGCCACCGCCGCCACCAGGCCGATCACCCCGACCAGCAAGGCGATGCCCGTCGCCGCTTGTAAGGAGCGGGCGTCGACGTCTCGACCCGCCAGCCGCAGCCCGAGGCGCGCCACCAGCAGGGAGAGAGCGGCGATGAACGGAAGCGCCAGTACCACCGCCCGCCGGGCGACCCTGCGGTAGGCCAGCCGGGAAGCCACGAAGCTAGCGACCTCGGGCGGATCTCTCAGCAGTTCGATGCTGTTCAGCCACTCGCCACCGCCGCGCCTCAGCAGCGGCAACAAGTCCTGGGCGATGTGGTGACCAAGGGGCGTCTCGCCGGGGTTGCGTGGGTCTTTGAAGGTGTTGGCTGGGTCGAGCTGGTGACCATGCTCGATCCTGACCTTCTTGGGCCCGCTGCCCGTCTCAGCCACCACGTCGACGGCCAGAGCCACCTCCGCACCGAGCTTCGCCAAGGCCTTGATGGCAGGAGGGTGCCAAGCCAGGAGCGCGTCGTGGGTGCCGGCCAGCACGATCACCCGCCGGTCGCCGCCTGCCGCGAAGTCCGACACCGCCGAAGCCAACCGAGGGTGGGCGTTGAACGCCTTGTTCGGGTCACCGTGCGGCTCGGCCAGCAGTTCGAAGACGTCCCCAGCCAGTACCACCGCCCCGGGGCCGTCCCACGAGTCGATGGCCCGGGTGAGCTCCGCCGCCACCACCTCCGTAGACGGGGTCGGCCGTTCCCCGAGGTGAATGTCGCTGAACACCACGGCCCGGCCACCCGCGGGCAGGCAGACCTCGATGAGGTCGGGGACGAGGAGGTCCTCGGCCCGGGAAGCGTCCGGTGCGGTCATAGTCTCCGCGTCATCTTCACACGCCGCCGCCGGATAAGGGACCCTATGCGGGTAAAGGATCGGTTTCCGGACGGCTATCCCTCCTGCCGTATGATCCACCGCCGCTGCCCTACGCCTGGGCGATGAGAGAACGGAGCGCATCGTGCATGTCGTGGTCGTGGGTTGCGGTCGAGTGGGCTCCGGTCTGGCCAGCTCGATCGAGGAGCTGGGTCACACGGTGGCGGTGATCGATCGGAGACCGAAGGCGTTCGACCGTTTGGCCGATGACTTCAAGGGGCGGGCCATAGCCGGCGTCGGCTTCGATCGAGATCGGCTGATCGAGGCCGGCATAGAGGATGCCTCGGCTTTGGCGGCGGTCACCAATGGAGACAACTCCAACATCATCGTGGCCCGGGTGGCCAAGGAGAACTTTGGAGTCGAACGGGTCGTCGCCCGCATTTACGACCCGCGCCGGGCTGCCATCTACGAGCGGGTTGGCATCTCGACCATTGCCACGGTCCAGTGGACGACCGAACGGGTGCTGCACCGCATTCTCCCGGACCGTCCGAACGTCGATTGGATCGATCCCTCGGCCCGCGTCTGTCTCATCGAACGCCCGATCCCGACCAACTGGGCCGGTCGGCCGCTGGTTGAAGTAGATGTCCCCGGCCGGGCGCGCGTGATGTCGCTCACCCGCCTCGGCAAGGCCGAGATCCCATTGGCTGATGCCGTCGCTCAAGAAGGCGATGTCGTCCATGTGGCGGTGTCTGGTGACCACATCGATGCCTTCGACCGGCACCTCGGCGGCGACTCGACCGAGGAGGGGGTGCACTGATGCGAGTGGTGATCGCCGGAGCCGGGAACGTCGGAACGTTCATCGCGGAGGACCTGGTGAAGGCGGGCCATCAAGTGACGCTGGTGGAGAGCGACGCCAACCGGGTCGAAGCTCTTCAGGGGCTGGCGGAATCGAAGGACATCAACTGGCTCGTCGCCGACGCCTGCGAGCTATCGCAGCTGGCCAAGGCGTCCCCCGAGTCCGCCGACGTTGTGGCGGCGGTGACCGGCGACGACGAGGACAACCTGGTCATCAGCTTGCTGGCCAAACAGGAGTTCGCTGTTCCCCGGGTTGTCGCTCGTGTCAACCACCCCAAGAACCAATGGCTTTTCAACGAGACCTGGGGGGTGGACGTCGCAGTTTCCACTCCCCATCTGCTGACGGCACTGGTCGAGGAGGCGGTCACGGTAGGCAGCCTGGTCCGCCTGCTGTCTCTGGAGGGCGACAAGGCGCGGTTGTCAGAAGCCCGGCTCACCGCCGCCTCGCCGGCCAACGGGGTCGACATCGTCTCCCTGGCCCTCCCCCGCGAGGCCAGCGTGGTGGCCATCGTGCGCAAGACGAACGTGATCGTGCCCCGCGGGGACACGGTGCTCCACGACGGTGACGAAGTGCTCATCCTCACCGCTCCGGAGGTCGAAGAGGACGTGGTGCGCATCCTGCTCGGTTGAGGCCTACATCGCCATCGAGGTTATGGTTTAGGCGTCACATTCGAGTATGAGGAGCGCGTCATGGGATTTCTGGACGACATGAAGAACAAGGTCGAGGAATTGGTCGACGAGCACGGTGACAAGGTCACCGGCGGGATCGACAAGGCCGTCGAGTTCGTGGATGACAAGACCGGTGGAAAGCACTCCGACAAGATCGAAAACGTGGCCGGTAAGCTCAAGGACGGCATCCACAAGCTGGATAAGAACTGAAGGCGCACGCCGGCCGTTCGCCGACCAAGCCGTTCTCTTACGGATAGATGTCGACCGGCGTTCCGACCGGGGCCAGCGAAACCACCCGTTCGACCACCGGGTTCGTCATGCGCACGCATCCGTGACTGGCCGGGGTGCCGATCAACTCCGGCTGGTTCGTCCCATGCAAGGCGATCTGGCCGACGCCGCCGTCGAACTCCGTATAGACCTCTGAATAACCGGTGACGCTGAGCTGGTAGGCCCCGTAAGGCCCGTCATCAGTCTCGGGTTTGCCGATGTAGTCGAGGAAAAAGCTTCCGGTGGGTGTCGGTGAAACGTCGGTTCCGACAGCTACCGGTTCAGACAACAGCTGAGTGTCCCCATGGTAAACGCTGATCCGCTTGGCTCCCCGCTCCACCACTATGTGGTTCTCGACGGTTCGGAGCCGAACATCGGTGCGCCGGATCCAGGCGGTGGCGCCATTGGGGCGGGACTGGATCTGCACCTGGAGCCATTCACCCAAGTCCTGGCGAACCAGAAAGACCAATTGCACGCCTTCCCAGGTCGGATTGCTCAACGCCCTGCCACCCGGCACTTGGACGCCGGGTTCGCTGAAGAGAGGCACCTTGGCCGGCACGGCGTCACCGACCTCAAAGCTGGTCGGCCACGGGTGAGGCCACGGCGGGGACACAGTGAGGCCTTCAGAGGCGTCCATGTCATGCTGGGTGGCGGGGCTGTCGTCGACCGCAACGGCTGGCGCCGGTGGGGTCGTCGGCGGCGGCGATGTGCTAGACGGCACCTCGGTCGATGGTGGCGCGGTGGAGGGTGGCGCGGTGGAGGGTGGCGCGGTGGAGGGTGGCGCGGTGGAGGGTGGCGCGGTGGACGGTGGCGCGGTCGAGGGTGGCGCGGTCGAGGGTGGCGACATGGGCGGTGGCGACGTGGGCGCTGCCCAGCGGCCTGACAGGTGCGACGCGTGGACGGTCCGCGGCTGGACGGTGACGGTCCCCGAAACCTTGGTGGAACCGCCGCAGCTCACCGTGAGGGCCAACGCCATCAACATTGCACCGGACGCGACAGCCATTCGGCCTGTACTGCTGAACCTCGTCGACTGGACCACGGCCGCGACCTTATCTCCCGGTAACGGAAAGCGCAGGCGGGCCCTGTCCGAGGAGATTGCCGCCGCTACGGTCCGGCTCAAGTAGCAGTCAACGCTGCGAGCATCGTCACTGCGCCGGCCTCCATGAGAGTCTTAGCCACAGGTTTGCGCACACGCTGTGGATAACCGTAAGGGTGACAAGCCGGTGCACCGACCGCAGCTGAGGGTAGAGCTTCATCCCCCGGCCTGAATCGCCAAGGTACATGGCGAGACCCGCGATATCTCCCTCAGACTTCACCGGGCGGTTCGGTCATGGCCCGATAGATCCGCTCGAGATCCTCGAGGCTGGCGAAGTCAATGGTCACCCGGCCGCGCTTGGCACCCATCGACACCTTCACCCGCGTGTCGAGCCGGCTCGAAAGCAGATCCTCGAGTTCCAACAACCCGGCCGGTCGGCTGCGTGGCGCTCTGGGTCGAGCTGCCTGGCTCGGATCCGCGACGGTTCCGGCGCGCGCGCGGACGGCGTCCTCCACGTGGCGAACGGACAGGTCCTCCTTGACGGCGCGCTGCGCCAGCGACTCCTGATACCCACGGTCTGGGCTGGCGAGCAGGGCTCGGGCATGCCCGGGCGAGAGCTGGCGTTCGGCCACCATCTTTTGGATGCTCGGTGGCAACTGGAAGAGCCGCAGGGCGTTGGACACCGCCGATCGGCTCTTGCCAACCCGGCCAGCCAGATCGTCATGAGTCAGTCCAAACTCCTCGATCAGTTGTTGGAAGGCGGCGGCCTCCTCCAGTGGGCTTAGGTCCTCCCGATGCAGGTTCTCGACCAGCGCGTGTTCCAGCGACTGCGAGTCCTCGGTGGGTCGAACGATGGCGGGGATATGGGGAAGACCCGCCCGCTTGGCGGCCCGCCACCGCCGTTCTCCGGCGACGATCTGGTAGCGGCCGCCGGCCAGCGGCCGCACGAGTATCGGCTGCAGCACGCCCAGTTCACGCACTGATGCCGTCAACGAGAGTAGGGCCTCCTCGCCGAAGTGGCCCCGAGGCTGGTGGGAGTTCGGCTCGATCTGGCTGACCGGGACTTCTTGCAGCACCGCGTCGGTGTCCGCGCTGATGTCATTGGGGATGAGGGCGCCGAGGCCCCTACCCAGTCCGCTGCGGCGTGCCACCACTGACCTCCTTGGCGAGCTCCCTGTAGGCAATAGCCCCGCGGGAACCGGGGTCGAAAGCCAGAATCGGTTGGCCGTAAGACGGAGCTTCCGACAGTCGAACTGTGCGAGGCACCATGACTCGGCACACCTTGTCACCGAAGTGGTTCCGAACTTCGGTGGCCACTTGACCTGAGAGCTTGGTCCGAGCGTCGTACATCACCAGGACGATGGCACTCAGTTCGAGCTCCGGGTTCAGGTTCCGTTGGACCAGTTGCACGTTGCGCATCAGCTGCCCCAGCCCCTCGAGCGCGTAGTACTCGCATTGGATCGGCACCAACACCTCGCTGGCGGCCGCCAGGCCGTTTACGGTCAGCAGACCCAGAGAGGGCGGGCAGTCGATGAGAACGAACTCGTAGTCGTCAGCTACCTCCGCCAGAGCCCGGCGGAGGCGAAGTTCGCGGCTAAAGGCCGGGACCAACTCGATCTCCGCCCCTGCCAGGTCCAAGCTGGCGGGAGCGACGAAAAGGTTCCGGAGCGACGACGCCTCCACACAGTCATCGAGGGGAACGTCGTTGAGCATCACGTCGTACATCGACGCCTGTAGATCGCGAATGTTGATACCCAACCCGGTGCTGGCGTTGCCTTGCGGGTCAAGATCGACCACAAGCACCCGGTACCCGAGGTCAGCCAACGATGCGCCCAAGTTCACCGCCGTAGTCGTCTTGCCCACCCCCCCTTTCTGATTCGCCACCGCGATGAACCTCGGTAGGGGCCTAGCGAAGCGATCGGAGGGAAGCTCGGCTTCAGCAGCGGCGTCCGGAGGTGGGGAGGGCAGGTCCTCTGTCACCTCGGTCGGTGGCGCCGAGTCAGCCCCCCCGTCAATGACGGGGGCCTCACGGCCGACACCACCAGAAGTCCGGACCGCCGCCTCGTCGGGAGGTGGGATCACTCACCCATCCTTGCGGTCCAGGCCCGAGGGGTCAAGCACCACCGAGTTCAACGTATGACACGGTCCGCCGCGCCAGACACGTTCCACGTGAAACAAGCGGTGGACCTCAGAACGAGGGCCGCTTGCGGGGAACCCCGGTACGTCTCGGGTACCGGTCATCGTCGGCCCCGGTGCGGCGCAGCTGAACCACGCCGCCGCCAAGCCGTCTCACCGCCTTCTCGGCGGTCAACCCCAGTAGCTCCAGACCTTCTTTCGGCCAGCGGCCCCTGTCGACCGCAGATCCCTGACCAGGCGGCTCGCTGACCAACAGCCGGCCGCCCCGAATGAGGAACCCGACCGCGCACTCGGCCACCACCGGTGGAGCTCCAAAGCTCCGAGCGACCACCACCGACGAGCGGTACCGAAGATGAGGGTTACGAGCCAACTCCTCGGCTCGGCCGTGCATCACCTGCGCGCGATCGACCAGATCGAGGTGCTCGATCGCCGCCGTCAAGAACGACGCCCGCTTGGCCATCGCTTCCACCAGGACCCAGCGCCAAGAAGCCAACCGGGGGTCGAGCGCCAAGATCAGGCCGGGTGTGCCAGCACCGCTCCCCAGGTCGACGCCCGATTCCTCCGGCACGGATTCGGCATGATCCGCTCCCACACGCTCAGCGGCGAGCACATCAGCGAACACCCTCGCTTGCTCGACGTGGGCTTGGACCGGGCCGGGGCCCAAGAAGCCCAGATCGCGAGCCCGCGTCAAGACGCCCGACAACTCCGCCTGCCGGGGCAATCCGTCCCTCATGGACCCGGCTGATTGGGCGTCACCTGTTCAGGCACGGCGTGGCCTGCTTTCGCCCGGAGCGTGGGGGCGCCGTCTCTCGAGGCCAAGGAGCCGATCCGACCAGACGAAGCAGCTCGTTCGCCAAGCGAGCTCGGCGAGTTTCACCGTCCGTCGCTGAAACGGCCAACCTAGCCGCGCAAGTCCTTAAGAACCGTCGGGGATGATGACGACCCGGCGACGAGGGTCCTGGCCTTCGGACAACGTGCGCACACCGGCCAACTCGTTGACCGTGTCATGCACCACCTTGCGATCTGCGGGACCCATCGGCTCTAGTGCCCGCTGTGCGCCTGAGCCGCGCACTGCTTCGGCCACTTCACCGACGAAGCGCTGCAGGGCCTCCTGTCGCCGGTGCCGGTAGCCGCCTACATCAATGCGGACCCGTCCCTGGTAGGTGCCGGTGGCTGTGCGCTGCAGATAGGTGCGGGCCAGCTCCTGTACGGCCACGAGGGTCTGGCCCTTGAGTCCGATCAGCAATCCGAGGTCGGAACCGGTGACCCCCAGCTCGATGGTGTCCTCGTCCAGCGTTTCCCGATCCACTCTGCCGTCAATTGCGAATGCCGCCAGCAGCCCCTCCAGGAACTCTTGCATGATGTCGGCCTGCTCGGCCACGGTGACCACGTCATCCACGGTCTTCTCCTTCGATCTGCTCCTGGTGGACCCCTGCTGTTCCGAGCTAGCGGCCGGCTTGGCCGAAGCCCTGGCGCGGTCACCCTCCGGCTTGCTGACCGCCGCAGGTCGACTTCCGTCACCGCCCTGAACCGCTCCCGTATCTCCCCCGCTGCGGGATCCACCTCCACGACGATTGCGGCGTTCCTGCTTTGGGCGCTGCTCCCTGGGGGCTACCCGGGCCCGGACTCTCGCCTCACCTCGCATCCGCCCGAACAGCCCCGGTCGTGGTTCCTCGAGCACGTCGAGCTGGGCGTCGGCTTCGTCGACTCCTAGCTGCTCCAGTGCGCTCTGCGTTGCTTCTTCCACGGTCTTCGCCGTGATCTCGACCCATTCCAACGTCGTTTACTTCCTCTTCTTCTTGTTTCGTGAACGGTTGACGGGTGGCGGTGGACTGGACCGCGCCGGAGCCGAGGCCCGCTTGGCGGCACCGTTGCCCCCGGCGACCGCCGCCCGGGAAGGCTTCTTGCCCCCGCTTCCGGCGCCCGTCGCCTTGATGCTCCCACCGGCCTTGGCGCCCCCCTTGGTGGAGGACCGGTTCGCTCCCGTCTTGGCAGCAGCGGCGGGGGCCTTCTTGAGCGTCGTCGTGGCACCACCCTTGCCCTGGCCGCCTCCGTTGGTCGAACTCACCTTGCCACTCAACCCGGGCGTGGCCTCGCGGTCGAAGCCGAGGGATGCCAGCAGTCCCTTTCGGGGCGGGGCGTCGTCGGGGATCTTGGGGGCCCCGCCATTGACCGCGCCGACGGAGGCGGAGGCGGAAGCGGGAATGATTGAGCCCGGGGCGCCACCGGCGTACATGGTCCGGGTGATGAACGCCTGCTGGCCCACCCGGTAAAGGTTGGACACCAGGAAGTAGACGACCACGCCCCCCGGCAGCGTCAGCGAGATGAAGCCCATGAACAAGGGCATGATCTTGAGCAGCATCTGCTGCTGTGGGTTCGAGTCCTGCTGGACGTTGCGAGCGGTGACCTGCCGTTGCTGGATGTAGCTGGTGGCTGTCACCAAGATGATGAGCACCAAGAACGGGATCGCCCGGCCAAACCCTTTGGAGAGCGCTTTGGTGGCGTTCTCGGACAAGTCGATGCCGAAGGACTTCATCTGGTTCGAGCCGCTCAGTGACTGGTACAGCTTCGAGGACTTGTCCAGATACTTCGGCGCGAAGGAGCCGAAGCTCGGGAGGGTGGCGCCTGCGTTGCCGCCTAGGACACGGCCCGCCAACCCGCCCATGTCGGTTCCGAGGTAGGCGTGGCTGGTGAGGCCGTAGAGCACCCGGTAGAGCACGAAGAACACCGGCATCTGCAGGATCAGAGGCAGACAGCCGCTCATCGGGTTGATCTTGTTTTCCTTGTAGAAGGCCATCATCTCTTCGTTGAGCTTCTGGCGATCGTCTTTGTGCTTGGCCTGCAGCTTCTTCATCTCCGGCTGGAGCTGCTGCATGGCCAACATGGACCGGGTCCCCTTGAGGGTCAAGGGGGTGAGCACGATCATGATGGCCAACGTCAAGATCATGATGGCCAACGCATAGTTGGGCACGACGTTGTAGATGGCCGCCAAGGCCTTGGCGATCAGATCGAACATCAGGTCACCTTCCTAATCTGCGAGGCTCGCTCGGGAACGGGGTCCCAGCCCTGGCCGCCGAAGGGGTGACAGCGACAAACCCGCCATACCGCCAGCCAGCTGCCTTTGGCGGCGCCATGGACCTCGATCGCGCCCAATGCATACGCCGAGCAAGTCGGGACGAACCGGCAAGGGCTGGGCCGGCCGGACCGAAGCGTCTGATAGCCGCGGATACCCCCCGACAGGAGGCGCGCCGGCCGCTTCACCTCACTCTCCGCGCGATTTCGGATACGGCCTGGCCCAGGTGGCCGGCCAACTCGGAAAAGGTCTGCGAGGTCACTGCCGGATCCACATGGACGAGATAGGCACCAGCCGGAAGCTCGCCCGGCGCCGACCGCGCCAGGTCAGCGGCGGCGTGGCGTAGGCGGCGCCGGACCCGGTTGCGCACGACGGCGGGACCGACACGCCGTCCGATGGCGAAGGCCAGCCGCGGGGGGCTGTCGGGTTGCGGAAGGAACCACACCGAGACAGGACCGGATCGGGCGCGCAAACCCTGTTGGCGAAGGGCGCTGAAGGTCGCATGGTCGCCGAACCCACCGATCAGGCCGACAGCCGTGCTCGGCCCTTCAGGCGGCGAGATCGCAAGATGGCTCGACCGGCGCGAGTCGACATGCGCTTGCGAAAGCCGTGGCGCTTCGAGCGGCGCCGTACGTTCGGTTGGTATGTGCGTTTCAAACTCTGCCTCCTCGGCACCAGCGAGCACTGTCGCCCTGACCGGCAACCCAGGTTGGTGCTCGGTGCGTCGCCCGACTCGGCTGCAGGCAGCGGCCTCAGAAAGGGGCGGAAGTTGGGGCAGTGTAGGGCTGATCGGTTGGGAGCGACAACCGCCGGGCCCTCGGCAAGTGATGGAGGGCGGGTGCTACCGTGCCCAGGTTGCTTGGGCTAGCGGGTTGCCTCGGTTCCTCGGTCACAGCAGCTGCGACGTTTCGCCATCCGATAACAGGGTTGTCCACAGATGTGGACCACCTTGGGGATGCCGTGGACAACGAAAGGGCTAGCTCGGTGGATGACGCGCCGATCGTTTGGAACCAGTGCCGCGATCTACTCAGGCCGCAGGTCTCTGACGCCGCCTGGATCTCCACCTTTAGCGACGCTCGGGCGGTCTCGAGCAACGGCGACTTGCTCGAGCTGGTCGTTCCCAGCGTCATGGTCAAAGACAAGATCGAACGTTCGTACCTCACTCTTTTGAGTGATGTGATCCGGGCGGTCGCGGGAGGCGACCTGGGATTTGCCATCTCCGTCTCGCCTCAGCGCAACGGTCCCCTCACGGTCGCCGATCCCCTCGATGAGCACCTGGGTCCTCGCACCGGTAGAGCCGAGATCCCGGCCGTGCCGAGCCGGATGGGTGCCGGAACCGGTGATCCGAGTAGCCGTTACACCTTCGACGCGTTCGTGACCGGCCCATCGAACCGATTTGCTCAAGCCGCCGCCTTGCGGGTGGCCGAGACTCCGGGCCAGTCCTACAACCCGCTGTTCATGTATGGCGATGCCGGTCTGGGTAAGACCCACCTCCTACGGGCCATCGGCTCCTACGTGCAGGACAACTACCCCGGCCGCCAGGTGCGCTACGTGGCTAGCGAGAAGTTCCTGAACGAGTTCGTCGACTCGATCCGGTTGGGCACCAACGACCAGTTCAAGCGCCGTTACCGGGAGGTCCACGTCTTGCTGGTCGACGACATCCAGTTCATCGAGGGTCGCAAGGAGACCCAAGAGGAGTTCTTCCACACCTTCAACTCCCTCTACGAGCAAGGTCGCCAGATCGTGCTGTCGTCGGATCGGCACCCCGACGCCATCGCCACCCTCGATGCCCGTCTCCGGACCCGCTTCAACAGCGGTCTCACCGTCGACATCCAACCTCCAGACCTCGAGACCCGGCTCGCCATCCTCCGCAAGAAGGCCGACCAGGACCCAATTGAGATCCCCTCAGAGGTGCTCGAGCTCATAGCGCGGAACGTCACCAACAACATCCGCGAGTTGGAGGGTGCGCTCATTCGTGTATCTGCCTTTGCCAACCTCACCGGGCAGCACCTCGACATGGAGATGGCCGAGAAGGTCCTAAGCGACATCCTGACCGATCGCCAGCCTCGGGTCATCACCGTCGCCGACATCCTGGCGGCGACCTCCAACATGTTCAGCATCCCGGTCGAAGACCTCACCGGCCCCAGCCGGCAGCGCCCACTGGTCAACGCCCGGCAGATCGCCATGTACGTCTCCCGGGAGCTGACCGACCTCAGCTATCCCGCGCTAGCCCGGGAGTTCGGCGGCCGCGACCACACCACGGTGATACACGCAGTCAACAAGGTGACCGGTCAGATGAAAGACCGTCGTCCTCTGTACGACCAGGTGACTGAGCTGATCCAGGGCCTCAGGAGCCTGTGACCTCAGAAGATCTGTCGGTGACCTGGGGGATGAACCGGGGGAAACCGTGGCGTGGGGGCTGTGGGTTGAGCCCGTCCGCCAGTGGACGGCCACTGGTTCATCCACCGGTGGTCACCGATCACCGATGCCGCCCTGTGGGACGCTGGTGCCGCCTGGGGACCACAACACTGGCCTGGACCAGCGAGTTCGCGCCGTCGTCCACAATCCCCAGGCCCTACTACCGTCACCAGATTCACCAGAGGGAAAGAGAAGGAGCCCGGGGATCGTGAAGTTTCGATGCGAACGCGACGTCCTCGTGGAAGCGCTCGGTGCCGCCGGTCGGGCCGTCGCCAGCCGGGGTGGAGCCCTTCCCGTCCTCTCGGGGGTGCGCGCCGAACTCACCGGTGACCGCTTGCAGGTGACCGGCACGGATCAGGACCTGACCATTGCCGTGAAAGTCGAGGTGGCCGGCCAGGCCGACGGGGTGGCAGTCCTCCCGGCCCGCATCGCCAACGATGTGGTCCGGTCCCTCGAGCCTGGCAGCGTCGAGGTCACGGTCGAGGGGGAGGAAGCCCACATAACGGCGGGTCGGTTCCAATCGGGCATCCGCCTGTTGCCGGCTGATGAGTTCCCACGCCTGGCGCCGGCTGCTGAGGAGGCGGTCACCCTCAAGGCCAAGGACTTCGCCGCCGCCCTGCACCAAGTGGTTTCGGCGGCCAGTGCCGATGACGCCCGACCGATCCTCACCGGCGTCCTGATGGCGGCCGAAGGAGAGGGTCTGCGGCTGGTGGCTACCGACTCCTACCGCCTCGCCGTCCGAGACTTGCCCGGAACGAGCGTGCTACGTCCGGATCAGAGCGTGCTGGTGCCCTCGCGTGCGTTGCGCGAGCTCGAGCGGCTCCTCTCATCGGCTGATGAGGTGACACTTCGCCTGGGTGAGCGGGAGGCGACCTTCGACATCTCCGAGACCCGGCTCACCACCAGGCTGATCGAAGGTGAGTTCCCGAACTACCGGACGCTCATCCCCTCCCGGCACCCCAACGTGTTGACCGTCGGTCGGGGACCGCTGCTCGACGCCATCCGCCGGGTGAAGCTGATGGCCAAGGACGCCACCCCCGTGCGGCTGTCCATGTCCGCCGACGGGCTCGAGCTGAACGCCACCACCCAGGACGTGGGTCAGGCCAACGAGGGGGTCGACGCCAACTACGAGGGCACCGACTTGATGGTGGCCTTCAATCCCGGGTACCTCCTGGACGGCATCGAGGTCACGCCCGGCGACGAGATCACCCTTGAGACGGTCGACCCGCAGAAGCCGGCGGTGGTGCGGTCGACCGAAGGGTCGGAGTTCTTGTACCTGCTCATGCCGGTCCGCGTTTCCTGAGTTCGAGTTCGCCGCCGCCACCTTGTTGATCCGGCGGGTCTGGCTGACCGACTACCGCAACTATGTGGCCGCCGAGGCTGCGTTCTCGCCCGGGCTGACCGCGGTGGTGGGGAGCAACGGCCAGGGTAAGTCCAACCTCCTGGAGGCGGTCGCCTACCTGGCCACGCTGGTGTCGTTCCGGGGAGCACCGGTGGAGGCGTTGGTGCGGGCGGGGGCCGAGCGGGCGGTGGTTCGCGGAGAGGCGGAGCGCGAGGGGAGGGATCTGCTGCTGGAGACCGAGTTGGCCAACGGTGGTCGGAACCGGGCGCAACTCAACCGCCAGCCACTGCGCCGCGCCCGTGACCTGCTGGGCGCGCTGCGGGTGACGACCTTCGCTCCCGATGACCTGGTCATGGTGAAGGGCGGTCCGGGGGAGCGCAGACGTTTCTTGGACCAGGCCTTGGTCGCACTGCATCCACGCAATGACGAACTGCAAGGCGAGGTCGACCGCATCCTTCGCCAGCGCAACGCCTTGTTGAAGCAGGCCAAGGGGCGGTTGGGCGAAGACATCGCCATGACCCTGGACGTTTGGGATGCCAAGTTGACCAAGGCGGGCGAGGCGTTGGGTGACGCCCGCGCCGAACTGGTTGAGGTGCTGGCCCCCGTACTGGCGGAGTCCTATGACCAGGTGGCGTCGCGTTCGGCTCACGTCACCATCCGCTACCAGCCGCCGTGGCGGGAGATCGGTCTCGCCGCCGCCCTCACCGCAGGCCGGCCCGATGACCTGCGCCGCGGCCTGAGCCTGGTTGGTCCCCACCGCGATGATGTGGAACTTCGGGTGGGCGGGCTGCCGGCGCGCACCCACGCCTCGCAGGGAGAGCAGCGGTCTCTGGCGCTGGCGCTGCGCCTGGCCAGCCACCGGGTGGTGACCGACCAAACCGGCACAACGCCGGTGCTGTTGCTCGACGACGTCTTCTCCGAGTTGGACACCGACCGCAGCCACGCGTTGCTGGCGCACCTCCCGGCCGGCCAGACCATCCTCACCACCGCCGGCTCTCTGCCAAGCGGCACGGAGGCGGATGCCGTGCTGCGGGTGGGGGCCGGGGAGATCACCGCCGGACCCGGCTCGTCGGGCCTGGGATGATCGAGCGGTGAACTTGGACCCCGACGAGGCACCAGCGGGTCCTCCACCACAGCGTTTGGGGGACGACATCGACCGGGTGCTGGCCGGCCTGGGAGCGCCACCGGTGGCGGTGCTGACCACCATCGTCGACCGTTGGGCCGAGCTGATCGGGCCCGACGCCGCGCAGGTCTGCGCGCCGGTGTCGGTGGAGCACGGCTGCCTGACGATTGCCGTCGACCAGCCGGCGTGGGTCAGCCAACTGCGGTGGATGGAGGCCGACGTCCTCCGACGTTCGGCGACGCTGCTGGGGGAGGGCATCGTGGAGCGGATCGAGGTCCGCAGACGTGGGCGCGGATCGTCTTGAGCGTCGGTGGGGGCTGGTAGAATCACAGCATCGTGATGCTCGCTGTTGACGCTGCTTCGTCCAGTGTCCAGTCCGTTGCACCGCCGTTGATCGTTCGGCATAACCGCCCTGCCTGAAAGGCCGCGCACCGTGGCGACCACCACCACCCAGTCCTACTCCGCCAGCTCCATGACCATCCTCGAGGGGCTGGCCCACGTCCGCAAACGGCCGGGCATGTACATCGGCGGCACTGGCCTCTCAGGGCTGCACCACTTGGTGTGGGAGGTCGTGGACAACTCGGTCGACGAGGCCATGGCCGGGCACTGCGACCGCATCGATGTCATCCTGCTCGACGACGGCGGCTGCCGGGTGTCGGACAACGGCCGCGGGATACCCACTGACATCCACCCCGAGTTCAAGATGACCGGCGTGGAGATCGCCCTCACCAAACTGGGCGGCGGCGGCAAGTTCAACGCCGAGGGCGGCGGCTACAAGGTGTCCGGGGGTCTCCACGGGGTGGGCGTCTCGGTGGTCAACGCCCTCTCCGAGCGCCTGGTGGTCGAGGTCGACCGCGACGGCGATCGCCACCAGATCGAGTTCGCCGAAGGCGGAAGCAAGCGGACCAAGCTCGAGGTGGTGGGCAAGTCACCGCGGGGTCGGACGGGCACGACCGTCACGTTCTGGCCCGACACCTCGGTCTTCGAGACCACCGAGTTCCATGCCCGGACCATGCTCGAACGGTTCCAGATGATGGCCTTCCTCAACAAGGGCTTGGAGATCCGCTTTGTCGACCAGCGCCCGGACCACGACTCTGAGCCGGTCAGCTACCGCTACGCCGGCGGAATCATCGACTTCGTGAAGCACGTCAACGCCTCCAAGAGCCCACTGTTCACCAAGGTCGGCTACATCGAGCAGGCCGAGAACGACCACGAGGTGGAACTGGCGTTCCAGTGGAACGACGGGTACCAGACCGACGGCTTGCACAGCTTCGCCAACGGCATCGCCACCATCGAAGGCGGCACCCACGAGGAAGGCTTTCGCTCGGCGCTCACCTCGGTCGTCAACAAGTACGCCAGGGCCAAGGGCATGCTCAAGGAGAAGGAGCTCAACCTGGGCGGCGAGGACATCCGCGAGGGTCTCACCGGGATCATCTCGGTGCACCTGCGCGAGCCCCAGTTCGAGGGCCAGACCAAGGGCAAGCTGGGCAACCCCGAGATCAAGACGCTGGTTCAGCGCGCCACCAACGAGCGGCTAGGCGATTGGCTGGAGGAGCACCCTCCCGAGGCCAACAAGATCGTCAAGAAGGCCATCAACGCCCAGCGGGCCCGCGCCGCGGCTCGCGACGCCCGGGATGCCACCCGGCGCAAATCTTCACTCGATGGCGCCGGCATGCCCGACAAGCTCAAGGACTGCTCCAGTCGCAACCGTCACGAGTGCGAGCTGTTCATCGTCGAGGGTGACTCGGCCGGCGGTTCGGCCATCAAGGGCCGTGATCCGCGCATACAGGCCATCCTGCCGATCCGGGGGAAGATCCTGAACGTCGAGCGGGCTCGCATGGACAAGATGCTCAAGAACAACGAGATCCAGGCGCTCATCTCGGCCATCGGTGCGGGCTTCGGGGCCGAGGACTTCGACGTGGCCAAGGCGCGCTACGACAAGGTGATCCTGCTGTGCGACGCCGATGTCGACGGAAGCCACATCCGCACGTTGCTGCTCACCTTCTTCTTCCGCCACATGAAGGATCTGGTCGAGCAACAGCACGTGTACATCGCCCAGCCGCCGCTGTACTCGACGGTGGTCGGCAAGGAGAAGGTGTACCTCAAGGACGACGCCGCCCGGGTGGCGTGGCAGGCCGAGCACCCCAACCACCGCAAGGAGTTCCAGCGCCTCAAGGGCCTGGGCGAGATGGATTGGGAGGAGCTCAAGGCGACGACCATGGACACCGCCCAGCGCACCCTCCTGCAGGTCACCGCCGAGCAGGCCGCCACCGCCGACGCGGTGGTGAGCCAGTTGATGGGCGACGACGTCGACGCCCGCAAGACCTTCATCCAGCAGAACGCCAAAGACGTGCGCTTCCTCGATATCTGAGCGAGTGGCCCTACCGACATGAACGAGCACCAGCGGAAGAGAACATGAGCGAACAAACCCCCCCCAACGGTGACGGCAGCGGCTCCGACGACGGTGACGGCACGGTGCTCGACCTCGGCGGCGTCGAGCCCATCGAGATCGAGGAGGAGATGGAGCGGTCGTTCCTCGACTACTCCATGTCCGTCATCGTCAGCCGGGCGCTGCCCGATGTGCGCGACGGCCTCAAGCCCGTGCACCGGCGGATCCTGTGGGGCATGTACGACGTCGGCGCCCGGCCCGACCGGCCCTTCATGAAGTGCGCCCGGGTCACCGGCGAGGTCATGGGCAAGTACCACCCGCACGGTGACGGTGCCATCTATGACGCGCTGGTGCGCATGGCCCAGGACTTCTCGCTACGCCACCCGCTGGTGCAGGGCCACGGCAACTTCGGTTCACCGGACTTCGGCCCCGCCGCCGCCCGCTACACCGAATGCCGGCTCGACCCTTTGGCCATGCACATGCTGGCTGACATCGACGAGAACACCGTCGACTTCGTGGACAACTACTCCGGCGAGTTCACCGAGCCGGCGGTGCTCCCCAGCCGGTTCCCCAACCTGCTGGTCAACGGCAGCCAGGGCATTGCTGTGGGCATGGCCACCAACATCCCGCCCCACAACCTGGGCGAGGTGGTCGACGCCACGCTGCACCTGATCGACAACCCCGACGCCAGCCCCGACGACCTCATGCAGTTCGTCACCGGCCCCGACTTCCCTACCGGCGGCCTGATCATGGGCCGCGCCGGGATCATGGATGCTTACCGCACCGGGCGCGGCTCGATCCGCATGCGGGCGCAAGCCGATATCGAGGAGTCCACGCGAGGCGGCGACAAGATCGTGATCTCCAAGCTCCCCTACCAAGTGGGCCCCAATGCGGTGCTCAGCAAGATCAAGGAGCTGGTCAACGCCCGCGAGATCGACGGCATCGCCGACGCCAACGAGGAGTCCGCCGGCGACGAGACCCGTATCGTCATCACCCTCAAGCGCGACGCGCCGGCCCTCATCATCCTGAACAACCTGTACAAGCGGACGCCGCTGCAGACCGCGTTCTCGGTCAACACCGTCGCCTTGGTCGACGGTGTGCCCCGCACCCTCAACTTGGCCCAGGTGCTCGGCTATTACGTCGACCACCAGGCCGAGGTCGTGACCCGGCGCTCGGAGTTCCGTCTCGACAAGGCCAACAAGCGAGCCCACATCGTCGTAGGGCTCATCCGCGCCTTGGACCTCATCGACGAGATCATCGCCGCCATCCGGGCCTCGGCGGACAAGGCGGCGGCGCGTGATGCGCTGATGGGTGCACCCTTCGAGTTCTCCGAAGAGCAGGCCGAGCACATCTTGGACATGCAGCTGTCGCGCCTCACCCGCCTGGGCCGCTCCCAGCTCGAGGACGAGATGTCGCAGCTCCGCCAGACCATCGCCGAGCTGGAAGCCATCCTCAGCGACCGTGGCGTGCTCATGGGCGTGATCAAGTCCGAGCTGGGCGAGGTTCGCGAGAAGTACGCCGCCCCCCGCAAAGCCAAGATCACCTACGACGTGGGCGACATGGACATCGAGGACCTCATCGACGACGAGGACCTGGTCGTCACCATGAGCGCCAAGGGCTACGTCAAGACGGTCACCGCCGACACCTACCGCACGCAGGGTCGGGGCGGCCGGGGGGTGGCCGGGGCCAAGCTGCGCGACGAGGACTACGTCGCCCACATCGTCACCACCACCGCTCACGCCTACCTGCTGTTCTTCTCGAACCTGGGCCGGGTGTACCGACTCAAGGCCCACGAGATCCCTATGAAGGACCGCACGGCGCGGGGGACGGCCATCGTCAACCTGCTCCCGCTGCAACCTGGGGAGCGCATCCAGACGATCATCGATACCCGCGACTACGAAACCAAGCAGCACCTGTTCTTCGCCACCCGCCTCGGTCGGGTCAAGAAGACCCGGTTCACCGAGTACGACTCGTCGCTACGGGCCGGGCTCATCGCCATCAACCTCAATGACGGTGACGAGCTGGTGAAGGTGTTGCCCACCAACGACGGCGACGACATGCTCATCGTCACCCGCAGCGGTATGACGATCCGCTTCACCGTCGACGAGGTCCGCGCCATGGGCCGCTCCACCGCCGGCGTGCGGGGCATGCGGTTGAAGGCCCAGGACGAGGTCGTCTCCTGTGATGTCGCCCGTGATGACGCCGCCATCCTGATCGTCACCGACGCCGGCTACGGCAAGCGCACCAAGATCGACAACTTCAACCGCCAGGGTCGTGGTGGACAAGGCGTTCGGGGCATGAAGCTCACGGCTAAGAAGGGTCACGTGGTGGCCGCCTTCATGGTCAGCCTCGACGACCAGATATTCGTGATCGCCTCAGGCGGGGTCGTCATCCGCATGGGCGTCAGGGAGATCTCTTCGCAGGGCCGTGACGCCACCGGGGTGCGGGTGATGAACCTGGATGACGGCCAAACCGTGGCGGCGGTCGCTCCGGTGCTGCAAGCCGAAGACGAGTAGCCCTTCCCGAAACCGCACTTCCTTCTCCCTCCCCTTCCCCCAATGCATTGACCGACAACGCCAAGGGGCGCGTCATGGAAGGGAATCGAGTACGAACAGAGCGAGGCCAGTCGGTGGTGCTGGTGGCAGTGGCGATCGGTTTCGCCGCCATCGTGGCGCTGGGCCTGGCCCGGCTGGGGTCAGCCGCGATGGACCGAGCCAGCGCCCAGTCCGCCGCCGATGCGTCGGCGTTGGCCGGTGTCGCCGAGGGTCGGGTGGCCGCCGGCGAGATGGCTGCTACCAACCACGCCACGCTGATCGAGTACCGGGTCCTGGGCACCGACGTGCTGGTGACCGTACGCGTGAGGAGCGAAGAAGCCACCGCTCGGGCGCATGCCGATAGGGGAGGGAGACGGCGGGGTGGCTAGTTGAACACCGGCCGAACTGTTCGGTGTTTACGTTCCGAGGTCTGCTAATGGACCCCGTCATCTAGGGTGACGGCGTGTCGCCCAAGCGTCGGCCCGCGCCCGAGGCCCAGCCCAGCGGTGGTCGTGCGCGTGAGACCGGCGCACGACCGGCTACGGCAGGGGAGACCACGGCTACGCTGGTGCCGCCAGCGGCTCCGGCCTACCCCGCCGGGCCACCGCCCCTGAGACCACTGGATCCGACGCCGGCCAATGCGCGTGCGGCAACCCCGTCCCCGGCAACCAACGCTGGCAACGGCCAGGCCCCTAGGCGAGCGGCCAGCTCCCGTCAGCTCCGCAAGGCGGCCAAAGGCGAGCGGCGCGAGGTGGCGGCTGCCGCTGCACCGGTGCCGGTCAAGGGTCGGAAGTCGTCGAGGCGCGGTCGTCGGGTCCACCGGATAGTCCGCCGAATTGATCTGTGGTCGGTGCTCAAGCTGGCGCTGGTGTTGTACACGTGTGTGTATGCCGCCGTGCTCATGGCTACCGCCGGGTTGTGGGCCTTTTTGAACTCGGCTGGTCTGGTCGACAAGTTCGAGAGCTTCATGAAGGACGTCGGCTTCGACAACTGGCAGTTCCACGGTGCCCCCATGTTCACGGGCGTGGCCGCCGCCGGCGCCATCCTCGTCTTAGCGTTGTCGGTGCTGACCCTGGTCTTCGCTGGGCTGGTCAACGTGGTGAGCGAGCTCACCGGAGGCATCCGCATCACGGTGATCGAGGAGGAGCCCTCGTCGGGCTACCGACGCAAGGTCAACCCGACTTTGGCCGAGTGGGAAGCCGGCCAACGCAACGACGGGCCGCCGCCGGCGCCAAAGGCGGCCGGCGGCAACGGTGGTGCTTCGGCCACCAGGCATCCGGCTGGTACGTGATCGGGCCACCCACTACCGTCGAAACCTTCCGGGGCTATAGCTCAGTCGGTTAGAGCGCACCCCTGATAAGGGTGAGGTCGCTGGTTCGATTCCAGCTAGCCCCACGAGCCGGCGTGGACGCCGGTGGACCGGCACACTGCTGCTGGCATTTGACCTAGTCGTGCAGGAGGCCGTGGTGAGGATGATCCGACGTGTGCTCGGTGCTCTGGGGATCGCGACGGTTGTCGCCGCCGTGCTGAGGCTGCGGGGCTCGGGCGGTGTGCCGCCCCAAGAGGGGGGTTGGCGAGAGCTGTCCGGCCCGGACTTTCGCTGATGCGAGTAGCGGTCGTTGGGCTGGGGGCGGTGGGCGCCCGAGCTGCCCGGCAGTTGGCCTCCACGCCCGAGGTCGAACGCGTCGTGATCCGGGACCAGGACTCGAGCCGCCTGGCCGAGGTGGCTGCGTCGCTGGGGGAGACCTCGGCGGTCGAGACGGGCTCGGTCGACGATCTGCTCGACATCGGCGCCGACGCGGTGATCCTCGCCACGCCGGCCGGCCACCACGTCGGTCCGGCGAGGGATCTATTGGCCAACGGTGTGCCTGTGGTCTCCACCTCGGATGCGATCCTGGATGTCCGTGCCTTGATCGACCTGGGTGCCGAAGCCGAGGTCCGCGGGGTCACCGTGGCGGTGGGCGCGGCCTTCTCACCCGGGCTCACCTGTGTGCTGGCCCGCCATGCCGCCGGCCAGTTCGACGAGGTCGAGGAGGTGCACGTCGCCCGCGTGGGCACGGGCGGCCCGGCCTGCGCGCACCAACACCATCGGGCGCTTCGGGGCCGCGCCGTCGACTGGCGTGACGGTGGATGGGTCCACCGCTCGGCCGGTTCCGGTCGGGAGTTGTGCTGGTTCCCGGATCCGATCGGCGCCGCTGACTGCTATCGCGCCGAGTTGCCTGATGCCCTGCTCCTACGCCAAGCGCTACCGGGAGTGGACCGGATCACCGCCCGACTGGCTGCCAACCGACGGGACCGGCTGACCTCACGCCTTCCGATGCTGCGCCCCCCGCACCCAGAAGGCGGCCCCGGGGCGGTGCGGATCGAGGTTCGAGGTACCCGCAACGGAGCCCAGGCCGTCCAGGTCCTGGGTGCCATGGACCGGCCCGGCGTGGCCGCCGGCGCCGTGGCGGCGCTGGTGGCGGTTCAGATCGCTCAGGGCAAGGTGGCGGCCGGAGCAGCCGGTTTGGCTTCGCTGGTGGACCCCGTCCCCTTCCTCGGGGAGCTCTCCCGCAGGGGCGTCAAGGTGGCGGCCTTCGAGGGGGCATTCGCCTCCTGAAGAGCCGAGCCGTTAGGCGAGGCGACCAAGAGCACAGCGGCTCGTTCGCCAAGCGCAGCTTGGTGGCGGGGACGTTCCTGGGCGGCTCACCGGCCGTTTCGGTCCGCTCTATTGCGTCGAAATCGGACTTTTCGGAGAAACGCGCTCAAGGTGTGGCGGATCGTGGCGAAAACACACTCGGTGAGTGGAGAGTCCCGATTGGGAGGGGTGTGTCATCAAGGTCATCGACAAGAACAAGGAACTGCATGAGCTGGTCGAGGGCCATCTACCGCTGGTGCGCCACGTGGTGTTCCAGGTAGCGGTGCACTTTCCCCGCCATGTCGACCGCGAAGAGCTGGCCACCGCCGGTGCCCTCGGGCTGGTCGAGGCGGCCCGCCGCTTCGACGCCTCCCGGGGCGTTCCCTTCGACCGGTTCGCAGCTCAGCGGATCCGGGGCGCCATCCTTGACGCCGTTCGGTCTGCGGACTGGGCCCCCCGCTCCGTGCGCACCTTGGCGCGCCGGCTCGAGCAGGTCGAGCAACGCTTGGCGACTGAGTTGGGACGGGTGCCGAACCCCGACGAGACGGCGGAGGCGTTGGGACTGTCCCGCGACGAGCTGCGTCACCTGCAAGACCGGCTCTTCCGTTCCGTCGTCCTAGCGCTCGACTACGAGGTGAGCGACGCTGACGACGAGATGACCCTCGTCGACATGCTGGCCGACACGCAGATCATGGAACCGTCCGAGGAGCTAGAAGCTCGCGAACTGCACGCCTACCTGCGCGACGCCGTTGAGCTGCTCCCCGAGCGCCATCGCCTGGTGATCGTGGGGTACTTCCTCGAAGGGCGCAAGTCCCCTGATCTGGCCTGCCTGCTCGGGGTGACCGAGTCGCGGATCTCCCAGCTCCGCAGTGAGGCGTTGGGGATGATGCGTGAGGGCATCGACGCCCAGTACCGCAACGCCCCTGAGCCGGAGCCGGCCGGGCGAGTCGCTCGCCGCAAGGCCGGCTACGCCTTGGCCATCGGCGACGCTTCGCACTGGCACACCCGCCTCGACGCTTGCGAACTGGCGGGTAGCGCCGTCACCGTGTAGCCGCACGGTTGCCGATCCGCTGTAAGCGTGTAATCTCGTAAGCGTGACTAGGACGAGCAAGGAATCAAGGGCTTCGACCGAGGCGACATCTGCTTCCGATCTGGCGGCTTGGTTCGCCGGCCGGCTGCCTGACGGGTGGTTCGTCGGACCGCCGACCGTCCGGAGTGACCGGGAGGAGATCGTGGTGGTCGGCGAGTTGCCCGCCCCCGACGTCGGCGAGGACAGCGGCGGTGAGGACCGGCGTCGCATCGCCGGGATTGCCCGGATCGAAGGGTTCCGGGAAGACACCCGCGACGCCCGCATCCGGGTCGCCACCGACGCCGAACACCTCTGGGGCCGCAGGGTCTCCTGGGGCGCCATCTGCGCCGGTGAACAACGCCTGTTCACCACGGCGGCTGTGCCGGTGATGACCCGGCTCCGGATGGACGAGCGCTCTGTCCTGGACACGCTTATCGAAGCCGGGGTGGCGCGGAGCCGCAGCGAGGGGCTGGCGTGGTGCGTTCGGCTGGTCGGCGAACACCAGGCCGACTGGATCGGCCAGCTCCGAGACGCACTCGATGCCGTGCAACGGGCACGGGCCGGCGGTCCGGGCTGAAGGTCTGGCAACTCTGTGGCGATCGAACACCTCGAGGGCAGCAGTGGGGCATCGGTACCTGGTCGCCTCGGCGACCATCGCCATCGCCGCCTACTTGGTCTGGCGGCGCATGAAGACCAGCGGCTGGCTCTAGCTTCCGGTCCCCACGACGCGCGTGAGGACGCGTTCGTAGCGCTTGGCGTGGTGCTCGGCGTGCTTGATCCACAGCAGCAACATCACCCACGCGGCGACGACCACGCCTCCGGCCCAGGCGCAGATGACCAACGGAGGGAGGTCCAGGGCGAAGAACTTCCTCCCGGACGACAGGCCGATCGAAAGCGCGAAAATCCCGGCCATGGCGAGGACGAGGATCACCCGCCACTTGGTGAGGGGGTTGGACAATCGCAAGAGGACCAGCAGCCCGATGGCGGCCAATACCAGTGTGGCTGTGGTCCGGGCTTCGGTGCGAGACAGCGGGACCGACACCAGCTGGTTGCCACGAGCCAGGGCGTAGGCGACGAAGGTGGCGGTGGCGGCCACCGTGCCGGCGGGCAGGGCGAAGCGCAGCACCCTGGCCACGAACCCCGGCCTGGCCCGGTTCAAGTTGGGAGCAAGGGCCAGGAAGAAGCCGGGAGCCCCGATGGTGAGGCTGCCGATCAGGGTCAAGTTCCGGGGCAGGAAGGGGAAGGGCCACCCGGCGACCCCGATGGCCAGGGCCAGCAGCATGGAATACGTCGTTTTGGTCAGGAAGAGGTTGGCCACGCGCTCGATGTTGCCGATGACCCGGCGGCCTTCCGCCACGACCGGGGGCAGCGAGGCGAAAGAGCCGTCCAGCAGGACGAGTTGGGCGGCGGCGCGCGTCGCCGAACTGCCCGAGCCCATGGCGATGCCGATGTCGGCGTCTTTCAGGGCGAGCACGTCGTTGACGCCGTCGCCGGTCATGGCGACGCACCGTCCCCGCTGCTGGAGGGCTCCCACCATGGCGCGCTTCTGGTGCGGCTTGACCCGGCCGAACACGGAGTGGTTCTCGACCAGTTCGGCCAGCTCGTCGGGATCGTCGGGTAGGTCGCCGCCATCGACGACATCCCCGCTGACGTCCACCCCGGCCCGCCGGGCGATGGCACCCACCGTGCGGGGATGATCCCCGGAGATCACTTTGACATCGACGCCCTGCTCGGCGAAGTAGCGGAGGGTGTCGGGGGCTTCGGGCCGGATCTCGTCGTCGAGCAAGACCAACGCCGCTGCTGCCAAGCCGTCGGGGAGCGCTTCACCGGCCAGGCCGCGAACGGTGGTGGCCAGCACCAGCACCCGGCGACCTTGCTCGGCGTTCTTGCGCACGGCGGCGCTCAAGTCTCCGAGCTGGCCTTCGAGCACCACCTCGGGTGCGCCGAGCACCCACGTCCCCTGGTCCCCGAAGCTCGAGCCGCTCCACTTCCGGGCCGAGGAGAAGGGCACGAAGTCGGTGACGGACCACTGGGTGTCACCGTCACCGAGTCCCTGAGCCACCGCCCGCAGCGTGGGGTTCGGGTCGGGGTCGGCCCCCACCACGCTGGACAGTGCGCCGATGACATCGGCTCGGCGGTGGCCGTCGCACACATCCAAGCTGTCAAAGGTGATGGCGCCGGTGGTGAGGGTTCCCGTCTTGTCGAGGCAGATGACATCGACGCGGGCCAACGTCTCCACCGCCGGCATCTCCTGGACCAGGACGTTGCGTCGGCCGAGCCGAACCACGCTCACGGCAAAGGCGATGCTGGTGAGCAGCACCAGGCCTTCGGGGACCATGGCCACCAGGCCGGCGACAGTTCCCCCCACCACTGCCTGGATGCCGTCGTCGCGGTGGGCCACCAGTTGGCTGGCCAAGAGCAGCGCACCGGTGGGGATCATCGCCCAGCTCACCAGGCGGATGATCCGGTCGATCCCCTGGTAGAGCTCGGAGCGGACCAGGGTGAACCGGCGGGCTTCGGCCGCCAGCCGGACGGCGTAGGCGTCCTTGCCCACCTTGGTGGCGCGGTAGGCGCCGGTGCCGGCGGCCACGAAGCTGCCGGACAGCACGTCGTCGCCGGATTCCTTGGCCACTGAATCGGCTTCACCGGTCAACAAGCTCTCGTCGATCTCCAAGCCGTGGGACTCGAGCAGGTCGCCGTCCACCACGATCTGATCGCCAGCCTTCAGCAACAGGACATCGTCCATGACCACTTCGTCGACGGTCAGCAGTTGCTCTTGGGCGTCACGCCGGACCCGGGCCCGGGGAGCGCTGAGCACGGCCAGCTTGTCGAGCGTGCGCTTGGCTCGGGTCTCCTGCACGATGCCGATCAGTGTGTTGGCGATCAGCACGCCCCCGAACAGGGCGTCGTTGGCTTGGCCGGCCACCAGGATCACGACGAACAGACCGCCGAGCAGGGCGTTGAACCGCGTGAACACATTGGCCCGCACGATCTGGCCAAAGGTGCGCGACGGCCGGGTGGGAACGTCGTTGGTCTGACCGTGGCGACGGCGCTGGTCCACCTCGGCGGCGGTCAGCCCGTCAGCGGTGCCGATGGCGGACCCGGTCGTCATGCCGGAACGGTAGTGGCGCCCGCTCGGCCGGCAACCCGGAGCAGAGGGCCGGACTCGAACCTCCCGATGCTCCGACCCGATAAGGGTGTCGAAGCGGCCGCCCGCGTCGTGGTCAAGGCTCGATCTGGTCACCCTGGAGCAGGCGGAGGAGCTCTTCATGGATGTGGCCGTTGGTCGCGGTGCCGCTGCCGGCGCCCGGACCGTCGTCGCCTCCCAGGCTGGTGAAGCAGCCCCCGGCCTCTTGCATGATGACTGGCATTGGGGCCAGGTCGTAGAGCTCGGCCACTGGGTCGACCATGGCCTCCACGCGGCCGGTGGCGACCAGCACGTAGCCGTAGCCGTCGCCCCACGTGCGCAGGTTGGCGTGCGCCGCCCGTGCCGCCGAAAGCTGGGCGTCGGACCAGGAGGAGAAACTGCTGGTACTCACGTAGGAACCGGACAGCTCGGTCCGCGGACTGACGTGGGCCGGCGCACCGTTGCAGTAGCACCCCAGACCTCGTCCGGCGTACACCGCCTCGCCCAGAGCCGGCACGTTGATGACCCCTATGGCGATGCCGTCGGGATCCTCCAGCGCCAACAGGTTGGTGTACAGGGGAACGCCGTGGGTGAAGGCCTTGGTGCCGTCGATCGGGTCGATGATCCACCGGCGTCCTGAGGTGCCGGGGGTCTCGGCTTCTTCCTCGCCGAAGATGCCGTCGGTCGGATGGGCGCGGCCGATCTCCTCTCTCAGCAACCGCTCGGCGCCCCTGTCGGCGGCGGTGACCGGGGTGCCGTCGCCCTTGCGGTCGATGACCAGATCGGTCACCCGGAAGTGCTGCAGCGTAAGCTCGCCGGCCCGCCGGGCCATGGCCACCGCTTGGTCGACCAGATCGGGGTCCACCGGAGCGGGCATGAGCCATGTTGGCACGGGACCACCGCTCACCGGCCACGGTCAGCCGTTCGGGGAAGGCCGATAGGGTGCGCGGAACTGATCCCCAAGCGACATCTCCAGGAGGCACCAAGTGTCTGAGTACTACCTGCCGGACCTTCCTTACGATTACGGGGCGTTGGAGCCCCACATCTCCGGCCAGATCATCGAGCTGCACCACGACAAGCACCACGCCGCTTACGTGACCGGTGCCAACACCGCGTTGGAGAAGCTGGCCGACGCCCGCGACAAGGACGAGCTCGGGCCGCCGCTCACCGGTCTCGAGAAGAACCTGGCCTTCCACGTGTCGGGTCACCTCCTGCACTCCCTGTACTGGGAGAACATGAGCCCGGACGGTGGCCAGGGTCCCGAAGGCGCGTTGGCGGGAGCCATCGACGAGCACCTCGGCGGGGCCGAGAAGTTGAAGGCGCAGATGAACGCGGTGGTGGCCACCGTTCAGGGTTCGGGATGGGCCGCGCTGTCGTGGGAGCCCCTCGGCGGCAGGCTGGTCGTCGCCCAGATCCTCGACCACCAGGACAACGCCACCGCCGGGTCGTTGCCCATCCTGGTGCTCGACGCCTGGGAGCACGCCTTCTACCTGCAGTACAAGAACGTGAAGGCCGACTACGCCAAGGCGTTCTGGAACGTCGTCAACTGGGCCGACGTCGGCGCCCGGTTCGACAAGGTGAAGGGCATCGCCCTGCCGTAGCTCGCCAACGGCCGCCCGCCCGTTCAGTGGCGGGCTGCCGTGGGCCGCGGCCCGTGTCATCGACCATGCCCAACCACCACGAGCCCGTCGCCGAAGCAGCCCGCCGGCGCACCTTTGCCATCATCTCCCACCCCGATGCCGGCAAGACGACGCTCACCGAGAAGTTCCTGCTCTATGGCGGCGCCCTCACCGCCGGCGCCGGGTCGGTAAAGGCGCGGGAGGGCCGGCGGTCGGCCACGTCGGACTGGATGGACCTGGAGCGCCAGCGGGGCATCTCGATCACCTCCACGGTGTTGCAGTTCCCGTACCGGGGCCATGTGGTCAACCTGCTCGACACCCCGGGCCACCGCGACTTCTCCGAGGACACCTACAGGGTGCTGGCGGCCGCCGACGCCGCCGTCATGGTGCTCGACGCGGCCAAGGGCATCGAACCGCAGACGCTCAAGCTGTTCGAGGTGTGCCGGGCGCGGGGCCTGCCGCTGCTGAGCTTCATCAACAAGTGGGACCGGCCCGGCCTCGACGCGCTTGCGCTGTTGGACGAGGTTGAGGCCAAGATCGGTGTCCAGATCACGCCCGTCACCTGGCCGGTGGGCATCGCCGGGGACTTCCGCGGTGTGGTCGACCGCCGCACCGAGCAGTTCGTGCGGTTCGCCCGCACCGCCCGCGGCGCCACCGAAGCTCCCGAGGAGGTCGTGGAGCCGGACCGGGCGGAGGCCGAGGAGGGTGAGGCGTGGACCGTCGCCCGCGACGAGGTCGCCTTGTTGAGCGAAGTGGGAGCGGACTTCGACGAGAAGACCTTTCTCAGCGGTGACTCCTCACCCACCTTCTTCGGCTCCGCGCTCACCAACTTCGGGGTCCGCCTCCTGCTCGACGCCATCGTGGACTTGGCGCCGCCGCCGTCACCGCGGGAGGACGAGCACGGCGTTCCCCGCCCCCTCGACGGGCCGTTCTCCGGCTTCGTGTTCAAGGTGCAGGCCAACATGGACAAGGCCCACCGGGACCGGATCGCCTACCTCCGGGTGGCGTCCGGCCGTTTCGAGCGGGGGTTGGTGGTGACCCACAGCCAGACCGGCAAGCCCTTCGCCACCAAGTACGCCCACCAGGTGTTCGGCCAGGAGCGCGAGACCCTGGAGGAGGCCTTCCCCGGTGACGTGGTGGGGCTGGTGAACGCCACCGACGTCCGGGTGGGCGACTCACTTTGGCTCGGCGAGCCGGTCACCTTTCCGAGCATCCCCACCTTCGCTCCCGAGCACTTCTCGGTGGCCAGGGTGCGTGACACCGGGCGGTTCAAGCAGTTCCGGCGCGGGATCGCCCAGCTCGATGAAGAAGGGGTTGTGCAGGTCCTGCGCGACCCCGACTTGGGTGACCAGGCCCCCGTGCTGGCGGCGGTCGGACCGATGCAGTTCGACGTGGCCGTGCACCGGTTGGAGAACGAGTTCGGCGCATCGGTCGAGCTCAGCCCGACCAGTTACTCCGTGGCGCGCCGCACCGACGCCGAGAGCGCCCCGGTCCTGCGGGCCATGCGCGGCGTCGCGGTCCTGGGCCGATCCGACGGCACCTTGCTGGCGCTGTTCGAGAGCCGGTATTGGCTGGACCGCCTGGTGGGCGAACAGCCGGAGTTGACCTTGGAACCGTTAATGGCGGGCGAGCTGGCGGGCTGACGCCGCTCAGCGTTGGCAGCGCTTGTCTTTGGCCGGCGGTTCGAGCTTGACCAGGTAGGTGTCGACGGCGCCGTTCACGCAGCTGCTGGACCCGTAGGCGGTGTGGCCGTCGCCTTCAAAGGTGAGCAAACGCCCCTTGGGCAGGACCTTGGCCAGGTCCACGCTGGCCTGGTACGGGGTGGCGGGGTCACCGGTGGTGCCGATGACCACGATGGTCGGTGAGCCCGTCGCCTTGGGCGTGGTGAGGGGGTCCGCCTTGGCCGGCCATAGGGCGCAGCGGAGGTAGTCGTTGGTGAAGGCCTCCCCGAAGTTGGGAGCGGTCCGGTTGGCGACCTTGGCGTCAGCCAGGACCTTGCCGGCGTCCCGAGGCCACGCCTGATCGACGCAGCCGATGGCGAAGTAGCCGTCGGCGTTGGTGTTCTTCTCCCCGCCGGAGCTGATGTCGAGATACTCGTTGGCCAGGCCGACCATGCCGCTGCCGTCACCCTTGTTGGCGTCGGCCAACGCCCGGGCCAGCATGGGCCAGGAGCCGGCGCTGTAGAGCGCGTCACCGAGGCCGAGGGAGACCTCGCCGGGGCCGGCCGGCCGGTCGCCAGTGGTGGACGGGATGGGGGCAGCCTCGGACTTGGCAACCACCGCCTTGATAACCGCCTGGGGGTCGGGAGAGATTGGGCAACTGGGGCCCTTGGCCTTGCAGTCGTCGATGAAGTGGCGGAGGGCCAGTTCGAAACCCTGCGCCTGGCGGCGAGCCTGCTCGGGACCGTCCAGGGACAGGTCCACCACGCCGTCGAGCACCATGGCGCGGATGTGGGTCGGGAACAGGTCGGCGTAGGCCTGGCCCAGGGCAGTCCCGTAGGAGAAGCCCAAGTAGTTGAGCTTGGCGTCGCCCAGCCCTCGCCTGACCTGGTCCATGTCGCGGGCGGTGTCGCGGGTGCCCACGTGGTCGAGCAGGCCACCGTTGCGGGCCTGGCACTTGTTGACGTAGTCCTGGGATACCTGGACGTAGTGGTAGACGTCGGCCATGTCCTCCATGGTGGGGTCGGCGGCGTAGAGCTGCGCGGGCGCCTCATCGCAGTCCACCTTGGTGCTGCGCCCGACGCCCCGCGGGTCGATGGCCACCAGGTCGAAGCGCTGCCGCAATTGCGGGCTGAACCCGAAGCCCTCGAGGAAGTCGATGGCCGACGCCCCTGGTCCCCCGGGGTTCACGAACAGCGCTCCGATCCGTTTGCCCGGGTCGGTTGCCTTGTGGCGGGCGACGCCGATGGAGATGGTCTTGCCGGCGGGCTTGGAGTAGTCCAGCGGCAGTTTGACCGTGGCACACTCGAAACTCCCGTCGCACGCCTTCCAGTTCAGCTTGGGAGTAGGTGTGGATGAGGCGGTGGCCTCTGAATCGCTGGCCGCGGTCGAGTCGCTCGATCCGGACGAGGCGCTAGTGGTGTCCCGGGCCGCCGGGGCGCTCGGTCGGGGCGCCGAGCGGGAGCTGCAGCTGGAGGCGGCCAGCACGGCGCTCAGCACCACCGCCGCGACGCGGGCGGCGGCGAAAGGACGGGTTGAGCGGGTCATGGTTCTCGGGGCGCGGCACCTGGGCGATCCGGGTCTGGCTCCTGGGATGTGCCGCCGGCAGTAGCCAGCGAGTCGATGCGACTGCTCAGCTCGCTCAACACGTCGGTGACCCGTTCGACCGCGTCGGCCAGATCCTCGGAGCTGATCACGTTGGACAGGATCAGTCGCATGGAGGCCAGTTCCCGGGCCACGTACTCGGTGTCAGCCTGGGTGCGGGCGACGGTCTCCCGGTCGCGCTCGGTCTCCTGGCGGTCGCGGGCGTCCTGGCGGTTTTGGGCCAGCAGGATCAACGGGGCGGCGTAAGCGGCCTGGGTGGAGAAGGCCAGGTTGAGCAGGATGAACGGGTATTTGTCCCAGTGTTGGGTGAACCCCCACACGTTAAGGATGATCCAGACGATCACCAGCCCTGTTTGGATCACCAGGTACCGACCGGTGCCCAGGAAGCGGGCGATGCCCTCGGTCGTGCGTCCGAAGGCGTCCGGGTCGTAGTGGGCCCCGATCCCGAGACCACCCTGACGGGGTCGGGAAAGGTCAGCTCGGTCGCGCCGGAAGATCACCGTCGGCTCCGCCGGCGCCAGCCCTCGGGCAGGACGTGATCGAGGACATCATCGACGGTGACCGCGCCGATTAGGCGGTGGGCGCCGTCGCACACCGCTACCGCCAGCGAGTCGTAGGCGGCTAGCCGTTCGGCCACCTCCCGGCCGGGCATCTCCGGTGGCACCCAGTCCGGCTCGTCGAACACACAGTGTTCCAGCAGCGTGCCGGGCGGCTCGCGCAGCATTCGCTGGAAGGGAACGGCACCCAGGAACTGCCCGGTCGGGGTGGAGGTGGGCGGCCGCACCACGAAGACCTGGGCGGCGAGCTCCATCGGTAGCTCCGGGTCCCGGACGACGGCCAAGGCCTCGGCCACGGTGGCGTTGAGGGGAAGCACGACCGGCTCCGGTGTCATCAGGCCGCCGGCGGTGTCCTCGTCGTAAGCCAAGAGACGCCGTAGGGGGGTGGACTCCTCGGGCTCCATGGCGGCCAGCAGGGCTTGGCGCTCGTCCTCGGGCAGCTCGCCCAGCAGGTCGACGGCGTCGTCCGGCTCCATCTCCTCGAGGACGTGGGCCAGGCGTTCGAGGTCCATGCCCTCGATCAGGCGGACCTGGTCGTCTTCGTCCAGCTCCTCGAGCAGGTCCGCCAGACGGTCGTCCTCCATGAGCTCGGCCAGCTGACGGCGACGGGTGAGCGGCAGGGCCCGAACCGCGCGAGCGACCTCTGATGGGTGCATCTCGCGCAGCTCGGCCACCTCGGCGTATTCGGGACCGGCGTCGAAGTGGGCGGCCACCTCTGGCCAGGGGACGACCCGGGGCGAGCGCCGGCGGCGCAGAGGCCCCCGGCCGCCCAGGGCCACGCTGGCCACGCGCCACCCGGCGCGGGCCTCGTCCTCCTCCAAGGCCACATCAGTGATGAAGTCCTCATCGATCCGGGTCCGGAAGAGGTCGTCAACGATCAACTTCTCGCCGGGCCGACGGCTGAAGGGCCGTACATCGATGGTGCCGGACCGCAAGCGGACACCGACCGGGTCGATCTCACCCACCCGAGCGGCGTTCAAGAAGATGTTGCGGCGCTGGACCACGGCGACGAAGCCCAACACCCGTGGGTTCTCGCGGCCGGGCGGCACCAGGACCACGTCGCTGATCTGGCCGATGGGGGCGCCGTCGGCGTCGACCAGCGGCAACTTCACCAGTCGCGAGACGTAGATGGGCGACGCAGGCATCCTGAGACCGTACCCACCGCCAGCAGGCCGGCAGGGCGAAGTCCCGGCTCCACGTCAGCTGGCGGGGGCACCACCGTTGAGCAGGAACTCGCGGCCGTGCTCGATGCTGGCTTCCAGCATGGGCCCGATCTCGTGGGCCTCGACCGGTCGGGAGAAGTAGTAGCCCTGCCCAAGGTCGCAGCCCAGGGCTTGAAGCACCTGCAGCTGACCGACGTCCTCGATGCCCTCAGCCACGATGTGGACCCCCAACCGCTGGGCCATCTCGATCATGGTTTGAACCACAACGGTTTCGTTGCCAGACCGCATGCTCAGCCCCTCGACGAAGCTACGATCGATCTTGATGATGTCGATGGGGTACTGCTGCACGTAGCCGAGCGACGAGTAGCCGGTGCCGAAGTCGTCGACGGCCAATGAGACGCCCAGTGTCTTCAGCTCGTTGAGCCGCCGCCGGGAGAGCTCGGTGTCCTGCATGAGCATGCTCTCGGTCAGCTCCATGGTGAGGGTCGACGGATCGATCTGGAACTGATTCATGGTCTGAGCGATCTGGTCGATGATCTCGTCGGAGGCCAGTTGGCGTACCGAGAGGTTGACGCTCATGGTCAGGGACACCTTGGACGGCAAGCGGAGCTGCCACTGGCGGAGCTGGCGGCAGGCTTCCTCGAGCACCCAGCGGCCCAACGGGACGATGAGCCCGGTGTCTTCGGCCAGGGCGACGAACTGGGACGGACTGAGCGGGCCGCGGGTGGGGTGGTCCCAACGCACCAGCGCCTCGACACCGGTGATCCGCCCGGTTTGCAGAGACACGATCGGCTGGTAGGAGAGCCGCAGCTGGTTCGAGTCGATCCCGAGGGCAAGGTCAGCCTTCAAGACCAACCGCTCGAAGACGGTGGCGTGCATGTCCTGCTCGAACACCTCGAAGCGGTCCTTGCCCCGCTCCTTGGCCAGGTACATGGCCATGTCGGCGTTGCGCAGCAGAAGCTCGCCGGTGCTGTCAGTCTCCTCGAAGGCGATGCCGAGGCTGGCGGCCAGGGTGAAATCCCGGTTCTGGACCGTGAACGGTGAACGCAGGGCGGTCAGGATCCGGTCGGCCAGCTTGGTGACCTCTTCGGCGCCGTAAGGCGTCTGCACCAAGATGGCGAACTCGTCGCCGCCTAGGCGGGCGGCCACGTCGGCGTGGTGCAGACAGGTGTTGATCCGTTCTGCCACCTTGACCAGCAGCTCATCACCGACGGCGTGGCCAAGGCTGTCGTTGACCGTCTTGAAGTCGTCGAGGTCGACGAAGAGGGTGGCGACCATCATGCCCGGCTCGCGGTGGGCGAGCGCTTCGGCGACGTGGTGCAAGAACATGGCGCGGTTCCCGAGGCCGGTCAGAGGATCGTGCAGCGCCTGGTGCCGAAGGTCGTGCTCGAGCGCCTTGCGAACGGTGACATCCCTCGCATTGAGCACCACGCCGTTGACCGCCTCCTGACGGCGAAGGTCCGTGATGGTGATGTCAAAGAACCGGCCTGAGCCGTCCTTGTGGTGGATCTGCAGTTCCATGCTGGCGGGGGAGAACTTGCCGATCACCTGGCTCTCGTCATCCAGCTCCTGGCTGCGGCGCTCAACCAGGCGGCGATCGTCAACGTCGAGCATGTCGAGGATGGAGACCCCGACCAACTCCTCGGGCTGGTAGCCGAGTGAATCGATCACGGCCGGGCTCACATAGGTGATCACGCTGGATTCATCGAGCACCACGACGATGTCGCTGGAGTGCTGTACCAGGGAGCGGAAACGGGCTTCGCGCTTGGCGATCTCGTCCTCAGCCGCCTTGCGGTCGGTGATCTCGCGAGCGTTGATCACCAAGCCGCCCACTTCGGGGTCTGAGCTCAGATCCCGGGCTCTGACCTCAAACCAGCGAAAGCCGCCGTTGAAGTGGCGGATACGGACTTCAACCGGAGCGATGTGCTCGTCACCACCGGAGCCGGCCTGGGACAAGACCTTGGTCGCCCGCGGCCGGTCGGCGCGGTGGACGAGATCGATGGCGGTCATCCCCACCACCTGGTCCTCGCTGGCCCCCAAGACGTGCCGGCAAGCGGGGCTGGCGAAGGTCAACGTGCCCGTGCGGTCAGCGACCACCACGATGTCGGATGAGTTCTCGACCAGAGCCCGGAACCGCCGCTCGCTCTGCGCCCGATGCAAGTTCTCCGTCACCGTTGCGCTCTCGAGCGCCAAGGCCAACGTCGACGCCACTTGCTCGATCCCCCGCCGGGCATCAGCGGACGGAACTCGAGATGTTCTCACCACGATGGCGCCACGCATCTCTGCTTGGCTCACCAGGGGCACAACGAGGGTGCGCTCCTCAGCCGGAGCCGAGTCGGTGGGCGAAGTGTCGAGCAGATAGCTCCGCTCGCTCATCGACGCCGAGCCGGCGGCGTTGACCGCCAATCGAAGCGGCCACGGCAGGTCGGCCTTGCCCACCACGTTGCCCGTTAGCGCGTGAGCGTCGCGGCCGTTGGCCCGGACTACCTGCAGCGACGATTCCGCCATGATCCCGACGTAGGAGCCGAACAGTCGGCGTTGACCGATCAGGGCCTCCACGGCAGCGAGGGCTCCTCCGGTCATCTGGTCGCTCGACGTCGCCGTCGCCAGTTCGGCGTTGGCTTGACGAAGGATCTTTTCGGTGTAGGCGGCGCGCTCCTTGGACCGCACCAGTTCCGCCAGCCTGACGAGTACCAAACCGGCAAGGACAATCCAGCCGGTGATGATCACCGGCACATCCACACCGCCAGGCCGCCGCATCTGCCAAATGGTGAGGGCCGGAACTAGGAGCAGCGCGGCTGCTAGAAGCAGGAGCCGTTGCCAGGACAGCCGCTCCTCGCGTTCGACGGATCTCTCCGTCAAGAGGTGTGAGTCCGGGTGGAGTGCGGCCGCTACCCAGAACCCGAAGATGAACGGTCCTAGCGATTGCGAGATGCTCGCACTGGCACGACCAGCGGTGGCCAAATTGGCGGTCACGTCGGCGATGAAGGTCAGACCCATGCCCGCAGCCAGGAGCCAAAAGCCCGGGTTGCGGATGCCGGGTCCCACGGAGAGACGAATCGTCGCCGCGGCCAGGACGGTCATCACGATCGCGTACAAAAGGGTGACGGCGCGTTGATCGGCGGGTACATGGGTATCTCGCATGTAAGGAGCAAGGGCTATGGCCCACACCGCTACACCCGCCCCGGCGGCGACGATGATGGCGTCGAGGTTCATCGTCGAGTCCCGGTAGCTGCCGTTCCGGAGACGCACCATAAGTAGTACGGCGGCGATCAGGCAGAAGTAGCTTGAGAAGAAGAAGGCATCGGCCGGAGAAGGGTAAGGAGTACCGGCCCCTACCAATTGCCCGTGTGTGAACCGGACAATGCCTCCCAGCACGAAAAATACGCCGCCCAGGGAAAGAGCCTGCCAAGGTCGGCGTTGCGCCGGCGGCAATCGGCGCGCCCGAATGTAGGTGAGGACGAGGCCGGCTACCCCGATGACTTCCGTGAGCAACCTGCGGTACCCAGGCCCGAGGGCGATGCCGACACCGCCGAGCAGGCAGCCCGCAAGCAGGTAGTAGGCCCATCGCCGACTCGTCATCCGTCTTCTCGTCGGCACATAAGGGACATGGATGAGGTGCGGACTCGACGTACTCCCAGTCATTGGCGAGTCCGGTACGCGGTATTCACCCCATCTGCACGGTTTATCCGATTCGGGTACCTTGTCGCGAGCCACTCGCCGCCAAGGAGACTTGAATGGCAGCCACAGATGGATTTCAAGGCGTTCTCGCCAAGGATCAACGTTCGTCTCGGACTCGACGAACCTCCGGTCGTCCAGCGGATCTGTCTCCCGGTCTACGAATGGAGGTGGTAGAGGGAGGCCCCCTGCTGGATCGTGCCGAGGAGTTTGTATACGACGTTTATCGCCAGGTGGGCTACTGCCGCTCGTCGAGCCGCAAACGGGTCGAGGAACTACAGCGCTGGTCGGATCGCAGCGTCTTCCATGTCGTAGCCGATGAGGCCGATGTGGTGGTGGGCACCGTTAGGACAGTCGTGGGCCAATATGACGAGCTTCCTATCGGTCAATTCCGGCGGAACGACATACGTCACTCAGATCCTGTCTGCGAACTGGGTGCCTTGGCCGTCGAGGCTTCGGCAAGGAGTACCGGGGTGATCGAGCACCTCTATCGTGCTGGGTGGCTTCACGCTGCTCGTTCAAAATCGAGCGCACTGGTCGCGGTCATCGAACCGTGGCTGCTCGAGGTGTTCACCTCGAGCTACGGCTTGGCCTTCAAACAGATAGGGGAGGGACAGGACTATCTCGGCGGCTATTCAGTGCCGACCTCGTTCCCGTTGGTACCTCGCAGCTACGAGATACTGGCGGAGCGCAACCCCGATTTCATGAGATGGACCGGCGAAGCCGTGACAGTCGAGGAGCTCATCAACTGGGGCATCCCGATCGTCCTAACCGACAATGTCCCGGCCGAGAGCGGGGCTCAACAACAAACCGAGGCTCCAGCGCCCGGGGCTTTCGGGACCTAGTTCGACAGTCGTTCAGTCTCTGCCCTTTGGAGCCGCCGGGCCGCGCGAACCCGTTTGTTGATCGCCAAGGCGGCGTTGGCACCCAGGGCGATCACGAGCAGCGCCAGCACGATCCATACGGCCAGGGGCAGAGACTTGTCGTGCCCTGCGATCACTAAGTAGAAGTAGGGAGCAACGAATGAGACGGCGGCGACCGCAAGCCACCCGGCGGCCACTTGGAGTTTCTTGTCGACCATGCCGGTAACCAGCCTTGAGGTACCGACCGCATAGGGGACCGCCGTTCCCACATCGAGGATGCCGAAGATCCATATGTTGAGCCCGTAACGGTTGAGCGTCTCCCAGGCGATGGCGAAGCGCAGGATCGTGTAGGCGATGACACCGGCGATCCATATGAGTTCGCGCCGTCGCCGCTTGGCTTGGCGGTCAGGTGCCACGTCTGTCGTCATCGGACCCTTCGACTTCGAATGCTGCGGGGCCCACCGGGGGGCGAGTGTATGAGAAGGCCAAGGTTGCGGCGTGGACGCCTTTGTAGCTCCTACGAGGAGCGATCACCCAGTATCGTCCATGCGGCGGGGACGTAGCTCAGTTGGCTAGAGCACCTGCTTTGCAAGCAGGGGGTCGTGGGTTCGATTCCCATCGTCTCCACTGCGAAAACGCGCACGCCTGCTGATCGACGAGCCGGCCCACGTCCTGTTCTTCGGAGTCGGCCAGGGCCTTCGTGCCCCGGTCAGGGCGGATCTGGGTCCGGCCGCCACCGGCTGAACGGCGGCGCCGTGCTCGAGGCGGCTGATTGAGCTCATGCGGGGGAGGGGTTTCTGCTGGACTCTCGGCGTGACGACGACGGAAGCACTGGCTGAGCAGCTGACCCGGTTCGTCGTCGAGACGCTGGAGGCGACCGAGCGCAACCACCTGCCCGGTTGGAAGCTGCCCCGAACCTTTGCCGGGCACGGCGTGGGTGCCGACGTGCGCGCTGACCTGTGCTTCACGCTGTCGCACCTGGCTGACGCCGGCGTCACGAACATCGCCGGCGGCGACATCGACACCGCCTTGCGGACGCTGCTGGCCCAGGTCGACGGGTCATCGACCCACACCTTTTTCTCCTACCGGATCGCCGAAACGCTGCTGCGGGGCGGTCCGTTCGACGCCAACCAGCTGACCGCCGGCTTCACCCAGGAGCAAAGAAGCGAGTTGGAACGGGCGGTCGACAGCTCGGACTGGTTGGAGCTGCTCGACGCCAAGCTGCTGCCCCGCAACTACGCCGCCGTCCTGGCCCGCTGCGAGTTGGGCCGTCACCACCTCGGCCTGGTCACCGCCACCGACACCCTCGACCGCCTGGTCGAACGGGTCACCGCCATGCTCAACGAGAACCCGCGCCGGGCGCTCGACGACTCCAATGACCGCATAGGCCGTTACGACATCTACACCGCCGACGTGTGGCTGTTCTGCGAACCACTGGCCGGTCGCATCGGCCCGCTGTGGCAAGAAGGCCTGGCTGCCGCCCTGGACCTGGTGCTCACCGTCGGTGCCCGTGACGGGACGGCGGTGGCGTGGGGCCGTTCGACCGGTGACCTCGGCGCGGCCCTCACCTTGGAGTTGGCGGCGCTGGCGTTGTCACAGGATCATGCCGGCGATGCCGCCCGGCAGCGGGTGTGGTTGCGGCGCGCCGCCGACGCCGCCCAGACGGTCATGTCCGCCTTTGATCCCGACGGCGTGGCCAGCGCTCACCGCCACCGCTCCCAGGACTCCTACCGGGGCCCCGCCCGCCGCCTGCAGCTCACCCTCGATCTGCTGGGCAAGGTGGCTTGGGCTGCCGCTGCCCTTCGTGATGCGCCGCCGGAACTGGAAGCCGCCACCATTGCCGAGGCCTACCCGTACCGAGACCGGTGGTTGGGGTTCGAGGACCGCCGGCCGGCCGGTGTGTGGGCCCACCGCAGCGCCGGAGCCGACTTCGTGGTGCCGTTCGTCGGCATCACCCGCAGCCACTACCTGCCGGCCCTGTACCAGCCGGGGACCTGGGAGGTACCGATCGACCGGGACCTGCCGTGCTGGACACCGCTCGTGCTCGACGGGCTCGGTCGTCACACCGCCGGCCGGTTGCCCGTAAGCGCGGAACACCAGCTTGGCCAGGTCACCGCCACTTGGGACGGGTTCGCTCCGTCCGGAAGGGGCCTGGACGGTGACGACCCTGGGCCACCGTTGGCCGGTAGCCGTACCGCCACCGTGAGGGTCGAGCGGCGAACCATCGTGCTGCAGGACCGGCTTACGTTCGACCAGTCGCCTTCCTCGGTCGGCTTGAACATCCCCGAGGTCGCCGGCCGCCCGCTGCGGGTCGACTGGTCCTGCGACACGCCCCACATTGCCACCACCGTTACCGTCGACGGGCTGGCCGAGTGGCGCTCGCCATGGTCGGAGCTGGCAAGGGTCCACCAGCTCGATCTCCGGCCGGCCACCGAGCTGGCCTACACGGCGCGGGTCACGCCCCTGCTGCGGGTCGCGTCCACCGCTTTCGGCCATCACTACGACCAGTCGCTGTACCGCCCGCTGGCCGGCAGGGTCGTGGAACGCAAGGCACCGGTCGGTTGGGACGTCGACCCCGACCCCGGCTTCCGCCACCTCGACCTGCTGCACATGCACTGGCCGGAGTGGCTGGCCTTCGACGACCTGGCCGCCCACCGGGCCGTCATCGCCGACTTGGCCGACCACGACATCCCGATCGTGTGGACCGCCCACAACCTCACGCCTCACGAGAAGCGGGCCGACGCCTATGACCCCATCTACACGGTCTGGGCCGAAGCGGTCGACGCCGTGATCCACCACAGCGCATGGGGCGAGCAACGCATGCGGGACCGGTACCGCTTCACCGATCGGTGCCGCCACGAGGTCATCGCCCACGGCCACTTCGGCGAGCTGTGGCAGTCGGCCGGCCTCCCGGACCGGGCTGAGGCGGAGCGTCGGCTGGGCCTGTCCAGCGGCAAGCTGCGCATCGGCATCGTCGGTGCGCCACGGGCCGAGAAACTGGTGCAGGTCACGCTCGACGGCATGGCCTTGTGCCGACGCCGCGATGTCGAGCTGGTCTGCTGGTCGCTGGGTCCGAAGGACGTGGTGCCCGATGACCCCCGCATCACCATCGCCGAGCAGTACCGCATGGTCGACCGCCCTACCTACGCCACCCGGCTGGGGGCGTGCGACGTGCTGGCCCTGATCTTCGACCCCGCCGGCGACATGCTGGCCACCGGTGCCGCCGCCGACGCCGTGGGCCTCGGGTTGCCGGTACTGCGATCGGACTGGGGCTACCTGGCGGAAACCCTGGGCGGGGGAGGAATCGCCGCCGGTCACACCGCCGAGTCGGTCGCCGCCGCCATCGACGGTCTCACCCCAGCGGTGCTGGACTCGGCCCGGCAGGCGGCGGGGCAGCGCCGAAACGACCTCGGCTGGGACGGCCTGGCCGACCGGACCTTCGACCTGTTCGAGCGGGTCGTGTTGCGCGAGCCCTGAAGGTGGGTCGCAGGTAGCGTCCGATCAGTTGCTGCCCAACCGAAGGGATCGATCCGTGAAGTCGTTCGAGGGGAAGTTGGCGGTTGTGACCGGGGGCGGTACGGGGATGGGCCGGGAACTGGTGTTGCAGCTCGCCGCCCACGGCTGCTCAGTCGCCGCCTGCGACATCAACATCGACAACGTGGAGGCCACCGCCGCTCGAGCCGCCGACGAATCTCCGGCCGACGTCACGGTCAGCGCTCACCGCGGCGACGTCTCCTCGGAGCCGGACGTCAACCGCTTCCGGGACGAGGTCCTGGACCGGCACAACACCGACCACGTCAACCTGCTCTTCAACAACGCCGGCATCGGTGGCGGCGGCAGCTTCCTCAAGGCCGATCGGTCCGAGTGGGACCGGACCTTTGCCGTCGATTGGGGCGGCGTGTACCACTGCGCCCGTGCCTTTGTCCCGTTGTTGGTGGCCAGCGACGAAGCCCACCTGATCAACACCAGTAGCGTCAACGGGTTCTGGGCGATCCTCGGTCACGGCGTCCCGCACACCGCCTACAGCACGGCCAAGTTCGCGGTGAAGGGTTTCGCCGAAGCGCTGCTCGAGGACTTCCGCCTCAACGCCCCCCACGTCGGGGTGTCGGTGGTGATGCCCGGCCACATCGGGACCGAAATCGTGAACAACAGCCGCTCCGCCCACGGCGGCGGCGGTGCGCTGTCCGCCGAAGAGCTGGCCGACGCCCGCAACATGCTCATCAACCGGGGCCTGTCGGCGGATGATCTTGACGATGACGCCGTGCGTTCGATCATCGACAGCATGGGTGACCTGTTCCGTGACAGCGCGCCCACGACTGCGGCCGAGGCGGCCACGGTGATCCTCAACGGGGTCATGGCCGGCCAGTGGCGGATCTTGGTCGGCGAGGACGCCCGTCTTCTGGACGAGCAGGTACGGGCCGACCCGTGGAACGCCTACGCGCCCGGCAGCTTCGAGCTCGGCATCGTCCCCGGCGGGTGATGGCTCAGATCATCACGCTGAGGCCGCCGTCCACCACCAGGATCTGGCCGGTGGCGTAGCGGCTGGCGATGATCCCCATGGTGGCGTCGGCCACGTCATCGGCGGTAGCGGTGCGCTTGAGGGGCGTCACCCCTGTGACGAACTGGCGCTGGATGTCCCACGCCTCGGTCCAAGGCGTGTCGACCAGGCCGGGGGCGATGGCGTTTACCCGCACGGTCCCGCTGAACTTGGCCAGGATGGTCGTGAGGTGGTGCAGCGCAGCCTTGGAAACGGCGTAGGGCAACGAGCTGCCGGTCTGGCGCACGCCGGCGATGGAGCCGATGTTCACGATCCAGGCATCGTCGGACTCCGCCAGGTGGGGCAACGCCGCCTGGCTGACCAGGAAGCTGCCGATCACGTTGGTGCGAAGCACCGTGTCCCAGTGCTCGGGCGTGACCGCAGCGATGTCGTCGAGGGGTACAGGGACCGTGCGGCCGGCGTTGTTGACCAGCCCGTCGAGCCGGCCCCACCGCTCGACGGCGGCGCCGACCAAGGCGTCGGCCACGGCCGGTTCGCCGATATCGCCTTGCACGTAGATGGCGTTGCGCAGCGAGGCAGCGACCGCCTCGCCGGCTTCCACCGAGGTAGCCGAGTTCACCACCACCCCGGCGCCCAGCCCGTCGAGCCGGCGGGCGATGGCCTCGCCGATGCCGCTGGACGATCCGGTCACGATGCACGCCTTGCCTTGGAGATCCACGTCGCCGTTCACGAGGTGGCGGCGATGAAGTCGTTCAGGAGCTGAGCCAGCGCCGGTCCCTTGTCTTCTTGCAGAAAGTGGCCGCCGCCCTCGATGGTGGTGTGGGGCTGGCCCTGGGCGCCGGGGACCTTCTCCTGGAAGCGCTTGGCGCCCCCGGCGGTGATCGGATCTTGGTCGCTGAAGGCGGTCAGGAACGGCCGCTCGAAGGACTCCAGGACCTCCCAAGCGGCCATGTTGTCGGCGCTGGCCGGGTCGTCGAGGCCGGTCGGCACCAGGACGGGAAAAGCGCGAGCACCGGCCTTGTACGAGTCGTCGGGGAAGGGAGCGTCGTAGGCGGCGACCACCTCCGGGGGTAGCTCGGTGGTGGTGGCGCCCTGGACGAAGCTGCCCACGGGGAACGTCTCGGTCTCCTGGGCGAACTTCTGCCAGGCCAGGAAGGCCTCGGTGGGCCGGGCGTGACCGGTGGGCAGCCCGGTGTTGGCAATGCAGACCCGGGCGAAGCGGTCCGGTTCGGCGGCTACCAGCCTCAGGCCGATCAGACCACCCCAGTCCTGACCGAAAAAGGTGATGCCGCGCAGGTCGAGCCGGTCGAACAGGAGCTGGCGCATCCACTCGACGTGTCGTGCGTAGGAGTAGTCGTCGGGCTCGGTCGGCTTGTCGCTGCGGCCGAAGCCGACCAGGTCCGGGGCGACGACCCGGTGGCCGGCGGCCACCAGGGCCGGGATCATCTTGCGGTACAGGTAGCTCCAAGACGGTTCGCCGTGCATGAGCAGCACCGGAGCGGCGCCCGCGGGCCCCTCATCCACGTGGTGCACTCGTAGGGTTCCACCGTCGGCCGTGTTGTCCTTCCCGGCCGGCGACCCCAAGCCGGCGGCCGTGTCGTCGACCTCGGCGTAGTGAGGCTCGAACGGGAAGTCCGGGAGATCGGCGAAGCGGTCGTCGGGCGTGCGGATGGTCTGCATCAGGCTGTCCTCGAAGGGTGGGGGGAGTGGGAGCTCACTGCCGGCTCATCTCGGCCCGGGCAGTGGTATCCGCAGTGTCGCCCACACGGTCCGGACTCGCCTGGATCACGACCTCGTGCAGTGTCCCGCTGAACGGGAACGGGGCGGCGTAGCGCGGCGAGACCGCCGACCCGTGGTCGAAGCCGACGCTCGGACCGATCGAGGACATCATCTGCATGAACAGCGGAAGGTCGGCCTGGGCGGCGTCGACGCCGTCCACGGCCAGGGCGGCGGTGCCCGTCCGATCGTCGCCCCGCCGCAGCTTCACCGCCAGTTCGACATCACCGGCGGGCACCTCGACCGAAGACTCCAGGACGGTGTGGTTGCCGAAGGCGTTGTAGTCGAGCACCAGGCGGTGACCCTGCACGAACACCGACAGCCCTGAGTTCTCCGTGCCGGTGGCGAACAGCACGCCTTCATCATCGACCCCCATGGTCACCCTGGCGGTGAGGTCGAAGCTGCGGCCGCCGATCGGCGCTGACGCCTGGCCGGGCATGGGTGACATGGGGGGCCGGTACACGTAGCGCCGGTCCGGTGGGTGCGGGGAGCGGGGCCGGAAGCGCACGGCGAACAGCTCCACCAGCCGGTCGTCGAGCGGCAGCACCCCATGGCGATCGGCTTCGCTCCACCACTTGTCGATGAGCTGGCGCAGCCGCTCAGGCTCGGCCGCCGCCAGGTCGTCGCACTCGGATCGGTCGGCGGCGATGTGGTACAGCTCCCACGGCTCGGTGTCGTAGTCCGCGCCGGCCACGTGCTTGCAGACCGCCTTCCAGTCGCCGTCGACCAGCGCCCGGCTGCCGTTCATCTCGAAGTACTGCAGGACATTGGTGGCTGGCGCGGCGGCGTCCGAGAGGGCGGACGCGAACGAGTGCCCGGTCACCGGCAACTGCTCCAGGCCGTGGCGTACGTCCGGCGGCTCGACGCCCAGCACCTCGTAGATCGTGGGCACCACATCGGCCACGTAGGTGAACTGGTCTCGCAGGGTGCCGCGCTGGCCGGCGGCGACCCCGTCCGGCCAATGGACGACGAGGGGTACATGGACGCCCCCCTCATGGGTGTTCTGCTTGTACCACTTGAACGGTGTGTTGCCGGCCTGCGCCCACCCCCATGGGTAGTTGGCGTGGCTGTGAGGACCGCCGATGTCGTCAAGCCGTTCGGCCGCATCATCGGGCGACTCCAGGATGCCGTTGAAGAACTTCATCTCGTGGAGCACGCCGAAGGGACCGCCCTCCTGGGAGGCGCCGTTGTCGGCCATGACCATCAAGATGGTGTTGTCGAGTTGTCCCAGCCGGCGAAGCCCGTCGACAAGGCGCCCGATCTGGGCGTCGGTGTGGTCGAGGAAGGCGGCGAACGCCTCCTGTAGGCGGGTCGCCAGCCGTTGCTGGTTTTCGGGAAGCTCGGCCCACGGATCGACCCCCGGGTTGCGGGGGGCGAGCTGGGTACCAGCTCGCAGCAATCCCATGTCCAGCTGGCGCCGGGACCACCGGTCGCGGGCGACGTCCCAGCCCTCGTCAAAGGCGCCGCGGTACTTCACCAGGTACTCCGCAGGGGCCTGGTGGGGAGCGTGGGTCGCACCAAAGGCGAGATAGGCGAAGAACGGGCGGTCGGGCCGCACGCCCTTGGAGTCGGCGATCATGGAGATGGTCTGGTCGACCAGGTCAGCGGAGAGGTGGTAGCCGGTCTCGGGCGTCCCCGGCGGGGTGATGGGGTGGTTGTCGGCAACCAGCTCGGGGTGGAACTGGTCGGTCTCACCTTCCAGGAAGCCGTAGAAGCGGTCGAAGCCGCGCGCCAAGGGCCAGTTGTCGAACGGGCCGGCCGCCGAGCACTGCTCCATGGGGGCCAAGTGCCACTTGCCGGCGGCGAAGGTGGCGTAGCCGGCGTCGTGAAGAACTTCGGCCACGGTGGCGGCGTGGTGGGAGATGTGGCCGGTCTGGTTGGGGAAGCCGGTCTGGAAGTTGGCTAGGGAGCGCATGCCCACGGCATGGGAGGCCCGGCCGGTGAGCAGCGATGCCCGGGTCGGCGAGCACAGCGGCGTGACGTGGAAGTTGGTGAACTGCAGGCCGGCGGCAGCCAGCGCATCGACGTTGGGCGTCTCGATGGACGATCCGTAACAGCCGAACTGGGCGAAACCGGTGTCGTCCAGCAGGACGATGACCACGTTGGGAGCGTCCTCGCCCGGGTGGGGCGGCTCGGCGAACCAGGCCTCCGACTGCGGGACGGTCCGCTCGATGCGGCCCTGGAACGGTGGTGGTCCTGGCATGGCTCTCCCCTGGCGTGCGGACCCTCATCTGAACTCATGCAAGTCGCAGTGTCAATAGATTGTGCGAGTTGTTATCTCATAACTTGGATGCACTGTTACAGTCAGATCCGTGGATGTGGTCACAGACGCGGCGACCATGGACGGACGGCGGGCTCGGCGCCAGCGAGGACGGGCTGCGGTCATCGAAGCCATGTTCGAGCTGGTGCAGGAGGGCCATTCGCCCCCCAGCGTCGAGGCGGTGGCGGCGCTGGCCGGCGTCTCGGTGTCGTCGGTCTTCCGCTACTTCGACAGCATCGACGACCTGCGCCGGCAGGCGGTCGACCGCCATTTCGAGCGGTTCGCCCCGCTGTTCGACATACCGGAGCTGGGCGAGGGCCGGTTGATGGATCGCGTCTCCCGGTTTGTCGACGCCCGGTTGGCGTTCTACGAGGCCGTCGGCCCGATCGGCCGGTTGGCTCGGTTGCGAGCGAGTGACACCCCGCCCTTGGCTGAGTCCCTGGAACGGATACGGACGAACTTTGCCGGTCAGATCCGGGTCCACTTCGCCGCTGAGATCAGCCGCCGCTCACCCGCCCGGGCCGATGACCTGATCGCCCTCTTGGACGCCATGACCTCCTTCGAAGCCTGGGACCTGATCCGTACGAGTCACGGTCGGTCCCGCCCGCAGATCAGGCGAGCGTGGATCTCCGGTCTCACCGCCCTCTGCGCCTGATCCGTGCGGCTGACTGGCCGCACGGTCCGCACGACCGCCGGACAATGTCAGCGGCGCCCGTTCACTGTTCGATCATCTCGGTTCGCAGGTTCTTCTTGAGGAACTTGCCGTTGGCGTTGCGGGGCAGCGGCTCGTCGCGGAACCAGACGGTGGAGGGGATCTTGTAGGAGGCCAGATTGCCCTTGAGGTACTCCTGCAGGGCGGCTTCGTCGAGCGTTGAGCCATCGCGCCTGACGATCACAGCGGCCACGGTCTCGCCCAACCGCTCGTCGGGGAGGCCGAACACGGCCGCTTCGGCCACGTCCTGGTGGGCGTAGATGGCGGCCTCGACCTCCGAGCAGTACACGTTCTCGCCGCCGCGGAGGACCATGTCCTTGACCCGGTCGACGATGTAGACGAAGCCGTCGTCGTCGAGGCGGGCGATGTCGCCGGTGTGGAACCAACCCTCGGGAATCGACTCGGCGGTCGCGTCGGGCCGGTTGAGGTAGCCCTTGATGACGACGGGACCGCGCACGCAGAGCTCGCCGGTGGTGTCCGGTCCGGGAGGCAGGTCCTCGCCGTTGCTGTCCACCAGCTTGGCGTCGATGGTGGGCATGACCGGACCGCACGAGGCCGGTTTGGCCGTGAAGTAACGGGCGGAGTTGGCGGTGACGATGCCGCAGGTCTCGGTGAGGCCGTAGCCGGTGTTGGCGCCGCCGCCGACCGACTTGTCGATCTTCTCCACCAGGTCCGGGTGCACCGGAGCGCCGCCGCCGGCCAGGCCCTTGACCGACGACGTGTCCCGCGTCTCCCAGTCCGGGTGCGACAGCAGCTCGCGGGCCATGGTCGGTACGCCCGAGAAGTTGTTGACCCCTTCCCTCTCGATGAGCTCCAGCGCCCGGGCCGGGTCCCACTTGCGGGTCAGCACGACCCGACCGCCGGCCAAGGTGCAGGGGTGAAGCAGGCAGTTGCAGGCGGTCACGTGGAAGAGCGGGGTGGCAGCCATGAACACCAGCTGCGGAGCCGACCCGTCGAGCGGGTTCTCCTGAGACTCGGACTCGATGCCCGCCTCGGCGTCGGCCCGGGCGCTGGCCATGGTCGACACCAGGCTCCAGAAGATCACGTGCAGGACGTTGTGCACCGAGCCGCGGTGGGTGAGCTGCGCTCCCTTGGGGAAGCCGGTCGTGCCCGATGTGTAGAAGATGGTGACGTCATCATCAGGGTCGATGTCGGCGACTGGCAGCCCAGCCGGTGCGGTGTCGGGGTCGACCACGTCGGACCAGCGGGCGGCGTCCTCGGGCAGCTCGCGATCGGTGCGCACCGCGATCACGGGCAGCGGCGCTTGCTGGCGGAGCCCGTCGAGCACCGGCAGCACCCGTTCGAGCCGCTCGTCGTCGGCGATCAGCACCTTGGGCCGCGAGTCACTGAGGCCGTACTCCATCTCGGCGGTGGTCCACCACGCGTTCATGCCCACCACGGCGGCGCCGACCGAGACGATGGCCCAGTAACCGATGATCCACTCGGGGTAGTTGCGCATGGCCAGCGCCACCCGGTCGCCGCGCCCGACGCCGTGGGTGTCGCGCAACAGGTGGGCCAGCGCCCGGACCTGGTCGGCGACCTCGGCGTAGGTGAAGCGCTCGTCCTCGTAGACGATGTAGTCCTTGTCGCCGTGCATCGAGCCCAGCTCCCAGACGGCCCGCATGTTCGGCGGCGCCGAGTCGAACACCCGCATGGGGATGCCCCGCACCACGATCTCGGACATGGCGAACCCACCGCCAGGGCCGGTCATCTCGTCCCAAGCGGCCCGCAGGTGCTCGATGGGTGCGGAGGGACCGCCCGGGCTGGATTCGGTTCGTTCGGCGCTCATGCCGCGACCCTACGGCCGGCGCCGACTCGATGTGGCTGGCCTCATGTCTCGATCGAGCCGGTGGCGGTTGCGGGTTCCGGTCGGGATGTGCGGGCGGCAGGTTCACTCTGGCCGGCGGCACCCAGCCGCTTTCAGCGCTCAGCTCGCCCAGCTCGGCCATGTTGAGCAGGTCTGCTCCGCTAACGGCTGCGCAGCCGGGCTCCTTCAGGTTTGGTCGTCGGGGGGTAGGCCGAGCACCACGCCGCCCGGTCCGCGGCGCGCCAGGGACCGGTAGCGGCGTTCGGCGAAGCGCCACCGGTCACCGTCGTGCACATACCGGTCGCGGTACAGGCCATGGGCTTCGGTCCAGGCGTCGGTTGCGGCCTCGTGCCGGACCTCGCACATGAACAGGCGGCCGGTGGCCTCGGGCGGGTCGGTGCCGGGCAACAGGTCGATCACGGTGTTCAGGATCACAAAGGTGAAGTGGTCGTAACGGGCGATGGCGCCGGCCACGAAGGAGCCCAGTTCGGTCGGGCCGACGATCGTGCGCGGCGGTGAGGTGACCAGGTCGAGGTGGATGGCTGCATCGGGATGGAACAACTCGTGCAGCATCAACCAGTTCCGGCTGGAAACGGCGTCGGCGTATCGGGCCTGCAGCCGCCACAGGGCCACCACGTGATCGGTTTCGCTGGGGGCGTTTCGCTCGGTCATGCCGCCGTTCCCCCCGCCACCACAGTGTCGTGTCGTTCGGTCACGTCACCGGGTCCACCGCGGAGGCGCCCACCAGTTCGGCCAGCGATCGTGCCCGGTCCACCAGCCCGGCTACGTCGCCGGGTCGGGCCAGTGACTGGGCGGACACCGACAGCTCGGTGGCGCCCGCCGCCAGCACCTTCGGGATCAGCGCCGCCGTGGCGGTGAGAGCCAGCCCGCCATGATCGGTGCGCACCAGCGGCAGCGGCACCCGCACGTGCGGTTGGCCATGTCGGCCGGCGGCCAGCCACGCCTCGCGCAGCCGGACCGCACCGTCGGCCACTTGGTCGAGGTTGGCGCCCATGATCGGGATCCACCCGTCGCCCAGCTGGACGATCCGGCGCAGGTTGCGGGCGCCGAGGGTTCCCGCGAACAGCACGGGCAGCCGTTCCTGAACCGGCTTCGGGTGGCACCACACCTGGTCGAAGGCGATCGAGTGGGAGTCGAAGTGACCGGGTGACTGCTCCCACAGCGCCCGGCAGGCGCCGATGACGTCGTCCAGCAACCGGCCCCGCTGGTCGAAGTCGAGTCCGACTGCGTCGAACTCGGCGCGCTGCCAGCCGACGCCGACACCCAGGTCGACCCGCCCGCCGGACAGGGCGTCGAGGGTGGCCACCGTCTTGGCCAGCACCGCCGCCGGCCGCAGCGCCGCCACCAGGATCCCGGTACCCAGCCGCAGCTGCTCGGTGGTGGCGGCGATGGCGGCCAGCGCAGTCAGGGGCTCGTGCCAGTCGCCGTCAGACCCGGTCGGGAAGCGGCCCCACGGGTAGCTGTCCGGGTCCGGCCCCAGGACCACGTGATCGACCAGCACGACCCGGTCCACGCCGGCGCCCTCCAAGTCGGCGGCGGCGCCCACCAGCTGCCGGAGGTCGGCAAACCACGACCCGAAGTTGGGCAGCCCGATGCTCAGGGTCGGCACGGCGGCGCTCACCAGGTGTCGATGAAGGGGCGCCGCTTCGGCTGTCCCGCTCGCGACGAACGGGCGGCTTCGAGGCCGCCCACGAGCCAGCGGCGGGTGTCGGCGGGATCGATGACGGCGTCGATCTCCAGGTAGCGAGCCACCGACAGGGCCTTGCCCCGCTGGTAGCTCTGGGCCACCCGCTCGTCGAACAAGGCCTGGCGGGCCACGGGATCGGGTTCGGCGTCGAGCTCGGCTTGGAAGATGATCTGCACCGCACCCTCCAGGCCCATGCCCCCGAACTCGCCGGTGGGCCAGGTGACGGTCGACAGCGGCTCCCAGAAGCTGCCGCCGCCCATGGCCATGGCGCCCAGGCCGTAGCCCTTGCGGGGGACCACCATGAACAGCGGCACCGCCAGGTTGGCGCCGACCACCGCCAGGCTGGACGCCCGCCGCACCGCCGCATCCCGTTCGCTGGCCGGCCCGACCATGAACCCCGGCGTGTCGCATAGCGACAGCACCGGCAAGTCGAAGGCGTCGCAGAGCTGCAGGAAGCGGGCCGTCTTCTCGGCGGCTTCGGCGTCGATGGCGCCGCCGAGGTGGCGGGGGTCGTTGGCGAACACGCCGAACGGGCGGCCTTCGATGCGGGCCAATCCGGTGACCATGCCGGCGCCGTAACCCCGCCGCAGCTCCAAGAAGGACCCGGTGTCGACCAGCAGCTCCACCAACGATCGCATGTCGTAAACCCGCTTGCGGTCCTCGGGAACGGCGTGGCGCAGCGCCCGCTGGTCGGCGCAGTCCCAGCCGCCGACGTCACCTTGGAAGTACGACAGCACTTGCTTGGCCAGCCGTACCCCGTGGGCCTCGTCGACCGCCACCAGGTCGACCACGCCGTTGGCCACCTGTACGTCGATGGGCCCGATCTCTTCGGGCCGGTACCGGCCGAGGCCTCCGCCTTCGATCATGACCGGGCCGGCCAGGCCGATGGAGCTGTCCTCGGTGGCGATGGTGACGTCGGCACAACCGAACAGCAGGGCGTTGCCGGCGAAGCAGTAACCGGCGTTGACGGCGATGCGAGGGGCGCTGCCGCTGGTGGCGGCAAAGGTGGCAAAGGTGGCGATGTCGAGGGCCGAGAACGAAACGTCGCCGAAGTCGCTGTCCCCGGGCCGGCCGCCGCCGCCCTCGGTGAAGAACACCACCGGCAGCCGCCACTTGCGGGCCACCTCCAGCACCCGGTCGGTCTTCTTGTGGCCAAAGGCGCCTTGGGTCCCGGCCAGGACCGTGTAGTCGTAGGCCAGCACGGCGGTCCGTGACACCGCCGGCTCGAACTGCTCACCGTTGACCGTGCCGATGCCGGCGATCAGACCGTCGGCCGGTGTGCGCTCGACCAGGTCGTCCAGCGAACGGGTGCGGCGCTGGCCGGCCACCGCCAGCTGCCCGTACTCCAGGAACGAGCCGTCGTCACACAGGTCGGCGATGTTCTGGCGGGCGGTTCGCCGGCCCTTGGCCCGCCGCTTGGCCAACGCATCGGGGCGGTTCTCGTCCAGGGTCTTGGCCGTCCGCTCCCGGAGCTCCAGCAGGTCAGCCCGGAGGCGGCCGAGGTCGACTTGTTCCTCGGTGGCGGCCAGATCGCCTTCCGATCCACCAGGCTCGAAGAAGGCCACGGCCGCGCCCTCTGGGAGCACGTCGCCCACCTCGGCCACCACCGCCCGAACCACGCCGGCGGCCGGTGCCGCCACCGAGTGGTGCATCTTCATGGCTTCGAGTACCGCCACCTCCTGACCGGCCTGCACGGCGTCTCCCGCTTGCACCGTCACCGACACGACCAGAGCCTGAAGGGGCGCGGTGATCGGCTCGGTGCCGGGCGGGGCCTCGGCGGGTCCGGCGCTCGTTGGGCGCGGCGCATGCGATGCGGGCGCAGCCTCCGGCTCAGGCGCCGGCACCGCCGCCAGCAGTTCGCCGAGGTGGGCCTCCAAGAAGCCGGTGTCCACCGCCCACGTGGCCAACTCCTCCCGGTCGACCAGCGCAAGTAGCAGGCCGGCATTGGTTTCGACACCGTCGATCCGCAGCTCGCTCATGGCGCGAGCGGCGCGTCGCAGCAGCGCCGGCAGGTCGCCGGCAGAGGACACCACCACCTTGGCCAGCAAGGGGTCGAAGGCCGGGTTGGTGGTGAAGCCGTTGTGGGCGCAGGTGTCGACCCTCACGCCCGGCCCGGTCGGCGGCGCGAAGGCGCGGACGGTGCCGCTGGTCGGCTGCACGCCGCCGGCGGCGTTGACGGACTCTGCGCTCACCCGTAGTTGCAGGGACCGGCGGGTAGGCGGTTCGGCGAAGCGGTCCTGGCTGAGGCCCTGCTCGGCCAGGGTCCGGCCGGTCGCCACGAGCAACTGGGTCTGGACCAGGTCGACGCCGGTGACCTCCTCGGTGACCGTGTGCTCCACCTGCAGCCGCGGGTTGCACTCCAGGAACCAGAACTCGGCCCCGGGATCGGTGGCGGCGGACCCGGCGTCGACCAGAAGCTCGACCGTGCCCAGCGACCGGAACTGGCATGATCGGCCCAGCGCCAGCGCACCCGCCAGCAGACGCTCCCGCACCGCCGGATGCAGGTTCGGCGCCGGCGCCACCTCGACCAGCTTCTGGCGCCGCCGCTGCAGGGAGCAATCCCGGCTGCCGAGGTGGATCAGGTCGGCGCCATCGCCCAGCAGCTGGACCTCGATGTGGCGCACCACCGGCAAGTACCGCTCGGCGAAGAGGGCGGCGTCACCGAAGGAGGCGGCCGCTTCGGACCGGCACCGCTCGAAGGCTTCGCTTACCTGCTCCGGCCGCTCTACCACCCGCAGCCCCCGGCCACCCCCGCCGGCCACTGCCTTCAGGATCATGGGCGAGCCGTCCAGCGAAGCGAGGAAACGCTGGGCGTCGGCCGGTGCGGCCAGTGCGCCGGTGCCTTCCGGGGTGGGCATCCCCACCGAGGCGGCCAGGGCGCGGGCGGCGACCTTGTCACCCAACTGGGCCAGCACCTCGGGGGACGGCCCGACAAAGGTCAGCCCGTGGTCGGCGCAGCGGCGGGCGAAGCCGGCATCTTCGCTCAGGAACCCGTACCCCGGGTGCACCGCGTCGCACCCCCAGTCGAGGGCGGCGCCAACGATCTGCTCGGCGTCGAGGTAGGCCGCCGGCCCGACATCGTCCAAGGCCACCGCTTGGCCGGCCTGGCGGGTGTGCAGGGAGCCGGCATCGTCGGCCGAGTAGACGGCCACCGCTTCCATGCCGAGGTCGGCGCAAGCCCGGGCGACGCGACCCGCCACCTCGCCTCGGTTGGCGATCAGCACCTTCAACTTGGCGAGCCGTATGTGGCCATGGCCGACAGCTTGCCTCAGCGGAACGTCGCCACCGGCCGGCGACGGGCGGCCTCGAACCCTCCTGGCCGGCGGGACGACTCCGCTAGCAGCCTCAGCGGTGGAGGGGTTCGGAGTGGTCCCAGTCGGCCAGCAGGGTGCGCAGGGCCGTGAGCAGCAGCAGCGGTTCGTCGAGCATGGCGTGGTGGCCGGCCTCGGGTATCTCGACGACCGGTGCCACCCGGCCGAGCCGCTCGTACATGGCGTCGCCGATGTCCTTGGTGACCAGCCCGTGCTCCGAGCGCAGCAGCGCGAACCGGCAGGTGACCTCTTCGAGGAAGGGCAGGGCGACCGCCCGCATGCTGGTGGCGAACTGGCTGAACACGTTGCGATCGAACTTCCACCGCCAGCCGCCGTCCACTGCTTTCAGGGACTGCCGGGCCACGTGGTCCACGACATAGGGCAGGTAGTGAGGCTGGGCGGGGACGGTTCGGAAGCGGGACACGGCCTCCTCGAAGTCGGTGTACGTGCGGCCCTCGCCGCCCAGCGCTTGGCGGGCGTGGTAAGCGCCGACCTCGGGGTCGGGTTCGGTCACCGGTGAGTCACAGACCACTGCTCCCGCCAGGGCGTTGGGGTGCAAGGCGGCGGTGGCGATGGTGACGAAGCCGCCCATGCTGTGGCCGACGACCACGGGCGGCCCGGCCACGCCGCCGGCGCCGGCCACCGCAACGACCTCTTGGGTCCACGTCTCCAGCGAATAGTGCTCCCGGTAGGCGCTGTCCCCGTGGCCGGAGAGGTCGATGGCCAACACCCGGAACTGCTCGGCGAAGGTGGCCGCCACATGGGTCCACCAATGGGCGTGGGCACCGCCGCCGTGGACGAACACCAGCCCCCGCCGGCCCGGCTGCCCCCACGCCAAGTAGTGGATGTCGCAGCCGTCGACGGTGACGAACTCATCGGTGCAGGTGACGGCCAACGCCCGTTCGAACCAGGCCGGCGCCGGCGGCCCCGTGTCGTTGACCGTCATCGTCAAGCGGCGTTGCGAGGTTCGGTGGCCACCAGGAGCAGGCCACCGAGCATGGCCATGTTCTTGTCGAAGTGGGTGCGCTGCATGGCCCGCTTCTGGGGATCATCCTCCTCCCAGAACGGGTGGCCGGCCACCGTGGTGGGCACCAGCGAGGCGGCCAAGACGGCTGCGGACAGGCGAGGGAAGCGGCCGGTTGCCAGCAGCGTGCCGGCGCCGACCTGGACGATGGCGTTGACCTTGACCGCCATGACCGGGTCGGCGGGGATGGCCGGTATGCGCTGGGAGAGCGCCTCGACCGTGCCCTCGGCCTTCTCGGCTCGTGGTCCGGGCTTGCGCAGCACGTCGATGCCACCGTGCACGAAGACCCAAGCCAGTAGCGGTCGGAGTAGGGATCGGATGAACCTCATGCCCCGATGTTGCCAGAGCGCCGGATGCCGGCGCCTTCCCCGCGAGGTTGTCCGCTACTTGGAGGCCAACACGTCGGCCGGCAGGATCTCTGGTGGGGAGGCCAGCAGCCGATCGGCGTTCTCCATGAGAGCGGCGGCGATCGGCCCGTCGAGGTGGGCTTGACGTTCGGTCGGCCCCGGGAAGGCGTCCACGATCCAAAAGGTGGAGGCGTCGGTGCGCAGCGCGTACCAGACCGTGGTGCCCGGCTCATCGTTGGCCAGCCCGACGGCGCCGGTCAGGAAGTCGGCCACCTCGTCCTGTGTCTCCTCCTTGGCGGTCAACTTGACCACCAGTGCGACCTTCACCTCTGCCATCGGTTTCTCCATCTCTCGTTCGAACCTCGGGACTCGACCGTACGGGAGCCGAGGTCAACCTCCTCCCGTGGCTGCACCTCCTGGCAATCGAACTAGAGCAGGACGCGGACGGAATCGATGGTGTCGGCGTCGGCGGGGTCTTTGTCGGGGCGGTAACGCCGCACCCGGGCAAAGCGCAGAGCCACACCCCCGGCGTAGCGGGTCGAGCGTTGGACCCCGTCGAGTGCCACCTCTACCACCAGCTCCGGGCGGACGCGCACCACATGAGAGCTGCGGTCGACCTCGCGGGCCAGCAGCTGCTCGGTCTGCCAGGTGAGCAGCTCGTCGGTCAGGCCCTTGAAGGTCTTGCCCACCATCACGAACCCGCCGTCGCGGCCGGTGCCGCGGGCACCCAGGTGCAGGTTGGAAAGCCAGCCGTGCCGGCGGCCATGGCCCCACTCGGCGGCCAGGACGACCAGGTCGAGGGTCTCGACCGGTTTCACCTTGCGCCAGTTCTTGCCCCGCCGGCCGGCCTCGTAGGCGGACATGACCGATTTGACGACCACACCCTCGTGGCCGGCGGCCAGTGACTCGACCAGTACCGCCGCCGCCGCGTCAGGGTCGTCGGTGGTCGTGGCCGGAACGGCCAGCGCGCCCACCAGACCTTCCAGGACCGGTCGCCGTTCGAGCAGGGGACGGTCGAGCAGGTCGGTGCCGTCGAGGTGCAGGCAGTCGAAGAACCGCGGCACCAGCGATGAGCCTGAGGCACCATCGCGGCGCCCGGCTCGGGACATCGTTTCCTGGAACAGGTCGGGTCGGTCGTCGCCGCCTAGCCCGATGGCTTCACCGTCCAGCACGAACCGCTCAGCCGGGAACCCCCGGACGAGCTCGACGATGCCGGGCAGCCGGTCGGTGATGTCGTTCAGGTTGCGGGTGAACACGACCACCCGGTCGCCGTGGCGGTGGACCTGGATGCGGATGCCGTCGAGCTTCAGCTCCACCGAGGACCGGCCGCAGGCGTCGAGGGCGGCGGCCACGTCCGGCGCCGTCCCCGCCAACATCGGTTGGATCGCATGGCCGACCTTGAGCCCGATCGCTTCCACCGCCTCACGGCCGCCGGCTCGGGCGGTGGCCGCCACCGAGCCCAGGTCACCGGACAGCATGGTCGCCCGGCGGACCACGGCCTGGGGGATGCCGGTCGCCTTGGCCAACGCGTCGGCCACCAGCGACGCCAGCGCACCGTGACGGAGCTCGCCGCCCAGCACCCGGCGGGTGAAGTCCGCCTCGGCCGGTGTGGTGCGGGCGAACAGCTCGGATAGCTCGACGGCGCGAGCACCGACCGAACCGGGGCCGGCTGTCGCCGCCAGCCGGCTCAGCGTGGCGTCCAGTTCACGGATGCTGACCGACGGCTCCTGGGCAGCGGCGAGGTTGACGCCGCTGATCGTGGCCCAACCCACGCCGATCCGTCCCTGCCGCGGCTCTCCGGCCAGCAGGCCGACGGCTACCGGCAGCTCGGCGCCAGCGCCGGCACCGGCCTCCGGGTCCGCCGCTATGCGGGCGAACAGGTCGGCCAACAGCGAGACCTTTTCCGTGCGCTTGCTGGTCGCGGCCACCGCGTCGGCGGTGGCGACCAGGTCGGCCAGCAGCATGGTCAGCGACCATAGGCTCACATTTCGCCAACAACTGCGCCGTACCGTAGAGACGTGAAGAAGAGCGAAGGCTGGTGGTTGGTAAGAGTAGGTGGTGTGGGTGCCGCCGCGTGCGTGGCCGGCTCGGTCACCGCTGCACGGTTGGCTCAGCAGGCGCCTGGGACCGGGCTCGGGTTGCTGGCCTTAGCCGCTCTGTGGCTGGCGGTGCTTCTGGCCGCGCTGGCAGGGGTGGGTGGCCACACGCTGCGCACCGCGGCCTCGCTTGCTCCTGCCTCGGTGGCTGCCGCTCCACCTGGGGAATGGGCGCCGCCCGGCCCTCCGCAGCCGGTGGTTTCCAGCCGCTCGAGCCGGCCGCCCGCGCCGGGTCCGGACATGTCCAGCGCTCCGGAAGAGATGTCGTCTGGCGGCCTGTGGGTCGCCCTGGGCACGCTGGCGCTGTTGCTGGCCGCACTTTCGGTCAACAGCCGGGTCCTGCTCGGGATCGTGGTGGGCGCCGCCATCTTCGTTCCGATCGAGCGCCTGTTCGAACTCCACCCGCAGCGGGTGTTTCGGGCCGGGTGGATGACCGACATCGTCCACCTGATCGTCAGCCAAGCCTTGACGTTGGTCGGCCTGGTGATCGGCGTGGTCGCCGTCGGGCTCCTGGCCCATGCAGCCACGCCGGAGGCGGTGCGGGCGGCTATCGCCGACCAACCCGGCTGGGCGCAGTTCGCTGAAGCCCTGACGCTGGTCGAGCTGATCGGCTACTGGATGCATCGGGCGTCACACGCCGTCCCGTGGCTATGGCGCTTTCACAAGGTGCACCACGCCATCGGCGAGATGGACTGGCTGGCTGCCGGTCACCTGCACCCGATTGACCAGACGATCATGCGCACCGCCGTGGTCGTTCCGCTGTTCGCCCTGGGCTTCTCCAAGGCGACCTTCGGCGCCTTCTTGGCCTTCGAAGGGTTCACTGCCATCTTCAACCACGCCAACGTCCGGCTCCGCTTCGGTCCGTTGGCCTATGTGATCGCTACCCCGCACTACCACCACTGGCATCACGCCGAGCATCCCGAGGCCTACGGCAAGAACCTAGGGCTGCCGGTGCTCGACTGGCTGTTCGGCACCCGGTACCTGCCGGACACGTGGCCCACCCGTTACGGACTGTCCGAGCGTCAGCCCGCCGGGTACCTACGTCAGTTGGCCTGGCCCTTCCGCCGACCGGTCACCGCGTAGCTGGATCGTCGCCGTCGTCGCTATCTCCGGTTCAAGCCAGCCGAGGGATCAGGGTTTCAACAGGTCGAGGTCAGCCAGCCACGCCCGGTACCCATCCAGGTTGCGGTAGTGATGTGCTGCCATCCCGGCCCGTTCGGCTCCTTTGACGTGGCGCTCGGCGTCGTCCACAAAGGCGGTGTCGCCTGGCCTGACCCCGTAGTGCTCGGCGAGAGCGAGGTACACCGCCGGGTCGGGCTTCAGCACCCCGAACTCGGCGGCCACGTGGATGGTGACACGGGGCAGCGCCACCAGCTCCGGCATGATCCGGGGCATCTCCTCCTTGAGCAGCAGGCTGTTGTTGGAGAGGGTCACGGCCTGGGTGCGGGTGGCGGCTAGGGAGGTCAGCTCCAACTCGCCGGGCATGGGCTTGGTGCACACGATCCGCGCTTGGACCCAGGTCTCCCGATCGAGCCGGCAACCCAGCTGAGCCCCAACCGCGTCCAGGTACTCGTCGGTGCTCAGCTCGCCGGCGTCGGCCCGATCTTCGATCCCGCTAGCGAACAGCGCGTCATCGACCGCCTGCGGTTCGACGTTCAGCGCCGCCGCCAGAGCCCGGACCCGGACCGCGCGGTCGTAGTCGTACAGAACCCCATCGACGTCGACGATGAGCAGCCCGGGCGGCGCTGCCACCAGACGCGGTCAGCCGTTCTTGGGAAGCTCGGAGAAGGGGGTGGTGCGGTCCTGGTTGGGCTCCTTGGGCAGCCCCAGGACCCGTTCGCCCAGGATGTTGCGCTGGATCTGATCGGTGCCGCCGTAGATGGGCGGTCCCTGGGCGAACAGCGCCATGCCGGTGATCATCGACAGGAACGGGTTGCCGGTGGCTTCCGCCAGCACCTCGGCGCCTTCGTCGTCGTAAGCGTGCAGCGTGCCGGCCGTCCCCGCGATCTGCAGGCCCAGGTCGCGGGCCAACCGCATGATCTCGCTCATGGTCAACTTGCCGATGTTGGGTATGCCCGGGATGTCGGTGCCGGCCGCCCGTGCCGCTTTGGCCCGCAGCCCGTTGAACCGGCCGATCTCGCCCAAGGTGTGGAGCCGGGCGAGGCCTTGGCGGAGCACGGGGTCGTCGATCTTGCCGGCCAACCGGGCCAGGTCGGCCAGGGAGCGGGCGCTGGTGGCGGACTGGATCAGCGAGGACTCGTCGCTCTGGCCGGAACCCTTCTTGGCCGTCGCCACGAAGTCACCGGCCCGCTTCTCGAGGTGGCCGGCCACCGTGCCCGGCAAGGCGGCAGTTGCCGCGCCGCCGCCCCCTGCACCCAGGCCGGTGCGCTCGAACATGAGGGTGCTGTTGGTGACGGCCCAGCCGTTGTTGAGATCCCCGATGCGGGCGGAGTCGGGCACCACCGCGTCGGTCATGAAGACCTCGTTGAAGAGCGCCCGCCCGGTCATCTCCCGCAAGGGTCGGACTTCGACGCCGGGCTGGTGCATGTTCAGGGCGAAGTAGGTGATGCCCTGGTGCTTGGGCAGGTTGGGGTCGGTGCGGGCGATGAGCATTCCCAGGTCGGCATATTGGCCGCCCGAGGTCCACACCTTCTGGCCGTTGACCACCCACTCGTCGCCGTCGGCCAGGGCCTTGGTCTGCAGGCCGGCCAGGTCGGAACCGGCGGCCGGTTCGCTGAACAGCTGGCACCACGCTTGTCGGCCGGTGACGATGTCGCGGACGTAGTCGTCGACCTGCTCCTGGGTGCCGTGGGTTGCGATGGTGGGCGCCGCCAGCAGCAGGCCCAGACCACCGGGCGCGCCGAGGGCACCGTGCTTGGCGATCTGGCTGCCCACCGCCACCACGTCGTTGCGGGATAGGTCACGGCCGAAGGCGTTCTCGGGCAGGCCCGGCGCCGACCACCCGGCCAGGCCCAGCCGTTCCCACCACTCGCCAACGCTGAGATCCGGGTCCCAGTTGGTCTCGAGCCAGGCCTGCAGTTCGGTAGTGGTGTCGCTCTGCGCCGCATCGGTTCGGTCGGTCACCGTCATCGTGGCTCCTCTCGGGACTGGATCGCCCAAAGCTTGGTTGACCAGAGCTTGCCAGCCCTAGTTGACCGCCGCCCCCTGCGGCCCAGTGCTTACCGGGGGCTCAGGCCAGGCGATGACCGGTCCGGCGGCGGCGACCATCGCCTGAAGCTGGCAGGGGTCGACGCACAGTCGTTCGGTGCGGCAGTGATCGCCGCCGTGGCGGGGATCAGCCAGCTCCACCAGGCGGCGGGCGTGCTCCGCCGGTCCCAGCTGGGGCCCGTGATCGCCCCACAGCTCGACCCCGAAGCCGGTGTCGAGCGCTTCGGCCGTGGCCAGAACTTTCAACGTGGGCTCATCGAGCGGGTCGTCAGCCACCAGCAGCACCCGCCGGCCCGGGTGGGCGAGCCGGCTGGCCAGCGCCGCCGTCGCCGCCTGGCCTGGCTGGGAGCGGTCCGAAGGTACGAACACGGAGCCCACGGTGGTGGTGGGAAACGTGCGGGCCACCCAGAACCCGGCGACGCCGGGATCGGCGACCACCAGCCCGTCGCGGCCCACCGCTTGGGCCAGGGCCCGCGTAGCGCGGGATGGTCGCAGCGGTAGCGGCTCATTCGCCCATCCGGCCTGCGTCACGCCGGCGACCAGATCCCACAGCGGCGGCTTGGCTAGGGCCTCGCGCGAACGATCGGGGGGCCGGTCGCCGAACCAGCTCGCCGCTTCTGGCAGCCGGGCCGGAGGGATCTCGACCCACGGCGCCAGCCGCCAACGAGCCGGGGGTGCTTCGGCCGGGTCAAGTCCGGTGGTGATGATCAGGTCGGCGTCACCGAGGCCGGCCAACTCGAAGTCGCGCGCTTGCAGCCCGATGGTGCCGAGGTGATGGGGGTCGTCCCAGGGGAACACCCCTTTGGCGCCCCACGTGTTGAGCACGCCTACCACCGCCGCTTGTGCCAACTCCCGCAGGCCGTCCACGTTGCCGGTCCTGACCACCCCCGGCCCTGCCAGCACCACCGGCCGCCGGGCGCCGAGCAGGACCTCCGGCGTGAGTGGGTAGCCGTCGATGACGCCCACTTACGCCGGGTTGGCGGCGGTCGGGAGCGGCGGCCCGAGCCTGGTGCCGGGACACGGGGTCATGAGCTCCTCTCGCCGCTCGACCAGGAAGCCCGAAGCGGTGGCGCGCCAGCGGGCCAGGCGGTCGTCGGCCTCCGGTGCATGAGGTACCCGCCGAGCGAGCAGCTCCGCCCGGGTGAGCCGGACGTGCTCCTCGGGGGTGGTCGCCCAGACGGTCACGACCTGATCGTCGGTCAGCAACACCTCGTACAAGCCCGTGAGCTGTTGGCCGTAGCCGCCGAGCAGGGGAGAACGTTCGTCGAGCACGGCGGCCAGGTAGTCGAGCGCCGCCCCCGGCCGGCACCGGGCCCGCTCGTGGACGAAGAGCGTTCCGGTGACCAGATTCGATTCGAGCTCCTCGGTGGTCGGGCAGCCCGGCGCCGCCGCCAGCAACCGGTCCACCCCGCCGCTGCGCATCTCGTAGGCCGTCTTCCACCACTCGTCGAGAGCTTGGTTGGCCGGCCGGGCCAGGTTGAGCCGATCGACCGCCTCCAGCCAGCCTTCCCACCCGCCCGGTATGTCCCACAGGTTCACAACTTGGGGCCAGCGGCCGGTGATGCCCATCACGTACCACGTGCCTTGCAGTTCGAAGCTGACCTTCTCGTCACCGGCCGCGTCCCGGGTGTGCTCCATGTAGAGCCACGCACCCTGCCCGGTGATGTCGACGGTCTCGTGCAAGAGGAGCGCCGGCTCGCCGGTGGCGGGGTCGCTCACGAACCCCGCCGCCCCGAACGTGTCGTGGCAGGGCGCGTCAGGCGCAGCAAAACCACGGCCAGTTCCTGGCGGTCACGGTCAAGCGGAGCCGTGGGGCACCGGTTCGGTGTCCCGCACATCTAGGGGAACGGAGTCCCCCGCGCCGGCGCCGGCCAGGTTGGCGGCCAGGATCGGGTCCTCCCGCACGTGGGCGGTCGAGGAGGTGCGCCGCACCCGGCTCACCACCACCGCCACCGCCGCCGCCAAGATGTTGCCGAGCAGCCACGCCTTGGCGGCACCGTCCAGCCCGTGACCGTCGGCGTGACCCTGGACGTGACCGGGTACCAGCACCAGCGCCGGCACGATGATGGCCAGGGTGAGCACCACGGTGATGAGCACGGTCACGACCGAGCGGTGGCGCACCCGGGCTTCGGTGAGCTCGATCGAGGTGATGGCCCAGGGAATCCCGGCCGCCATCATGGTCGGGAGAATGCGGGTGGCGTCGTGGTACTGGGCGCCGTACACGGTCTCGACCAGGCTGCTGCCGACAAAGGCGGCGGCGGTGGCCACGGCCATGAGACCCAACGTCAGCATCAGCGCCAGGCGGGTCTGGGCCCGGACTTGGGCGCCGTCCTTGCCCCCTTCGGCCAGGAGGGCCTGGCCGATGGCGCTGGGCACGTAGAACACCACCGACACGATGCCCCACGCCACGTAGAACACGGCGTTGACGTTGGCCTTGACCGACGTCAGCACGATGACCGGCAGGGCGAAGTACGGGGCCTGGTAGCCGAGCGTCGAGAAGTAGTTGATGGCGGAGTACCGCATCGCCGCCCGGGCGTGGACCGGTCGGGGGGTCAGGCGGTGACGGCCGTCGGCCACCTTGGTCACCCAGATGGCTCCGAGCACGCCGGACAGGGCGGTGGTGCCGGCGGCGAACACGAACAGCCACAGCGAGCGGTGCTCGTGGTCGCGCACCAGGTACAGCAGGGGGATGCGCACGATCCCGACCAGCGCGATGCGGCCCACCACCAGGTTCCAGCGCCGCACGGTCATGCAGCGCACGTCGACGATCAGCGAAAGGGCGGCGCCGACGACCATCGCCGCGAACAGCAATGGCCCCAGGATCGGGTTGAAGTCGGTGAGGACCTTGGCGGCGTCGACCCCCATGGCGGCCAGGACGGCGACATAGGCCAGTGAGCACACCACCGACCAGACGACGGTGGCCAGCACGCTCCAGGAGAAGACGGCGTCGGAGTCCGTGGATCTGTCGGCGGCGTAGCGGGCCAGCGCCACGGGCAGCCCGAGGCCGGCCAGGTAGGCGCCGAACAGGGTGGAGGTGTACAGCGCGGTGGCGTTACCGACGTTGGTCTTGGTGTCGATCTTGGCGGCGGCCAGCCAGAACAGCGCCCCGGTGACGGCTTGGATGCCGGCGCCTACCACCAGCACCGCCGAACCGGTGAGGAGGTGGCGGTGTCCGGTGGGCCGGCGTGCCTTCAGCCGGTTCAGAGCGCTCTCCACAAAGGCGCGAGGTTACCGCCGGAGCGGGGCCGCCGGCCGAATGCGCCGCCCCGATGAGGGTTGGTTCAGAGGTGGCCGGCGATGGCGTGGGGTGTGTAGGGCTCCTCCAGTCGCTCGACCTCTTCGGCCGAGAGCTGCAGATCGACGGCCGCCACCGCGTCGTCGAGGTGGTGGGGCTTGGTGGTGCCCACGATCGGGGCAGCCACCACCGGGTTCCGCAACAGCCACGCCAGCGCCACCTGGGCCGGTGGAACGCCGTGGCCTTCAGCCACCGCCGCGGCGGCTTCGACGATCTGGCGGTCCTGGTCGTTGTAGAGCATCTTGCCGAACGCATCGGTCTCGCTCCGGGCTGTCTCCTCATCCCATGGGCGGGCCAGACGACCGCGAGCCAGGGGGCTCCAAGGGATCACGCCTATGCCCTGGTCGGCGCACAACGGCAGCACCTCACGCTCCTCCTCGCGGTAAAGCAGGTTGTAGTGGTCTTGCATGGTCACGAAGCGGGTCCAGCCTCTGATCTCGGCGACGTGCTGCGCCTTCCCGAACTGCCAGGCGTACATCGAGGAGGCGCCGATGTAGCGGGCCTTGCCGGCCTTGACCACGTCGTGCAGCGCCTCCATGGTCTCCTCGATGGGCGTGTGGTGGTCCCACCGGTGGATCTGGTAGAGGTCGACGTAATCGGTGCCGAGCCGCTGGAGGCTGGCGTTGATCTCGGCCAGGATCGCCTTGCGCGACAGGCCGGCGCCGTTGGGGCCCTCGTGCATTCGCCCGTGGACCTTGGTGGCCAGCACCATCTCGTCTCGATTGCCGAAGTCGGCCAGCGCCCGGCCGACGATCTCCTCGCTGGACCCAGCTGAGTAGACGTTGGCGGTGTCGAAGAAGTTGATGCCGGCCTCGACGGCGGCGCGGATCGAATCCCGACTGGCCTCCTCGTCGAGCGACCACTCGTGGTTGCCCCGCTTGGGGTCGCCGTAGGTCATGCACCCCAGGCAGATCCGCGAGACGTCGAGGCCGGTCGTTCCCAACTTGGTGTACTTCATGGAAGTTGTCTATCGCAGTGCTTATGGCGGCCACCTGCGGCGGCCGGTTGTTCCCGGCTCGCTGGCGCCACATCCGCACTCAGGGGGTCGTTGCGCGTGGGCTGGGCGGGGCGTCGCGGGCGCCGCTCTAGCCTGCCCGGCGATGAACGGACCTCCCATCACGTCGACGGTGACCTATCCGGGGGCGCGGCGGCCCGACCGGTCGAGTTGGGTGGACAGCGATGGGCTGCGCCTGGCCACCTACGAGTGGGGTGACCCGGACGGGGCACCCGTGCTCCTGGCCCACGGCGGCTTCGACTTCGCCGGCACCTTCGACCTTCTGGCCCCCCGGCTCGCCGATCGGGGACTTCGGGCCATCAGTTGGGACCAGCGGGGCCACGGCAACTCAGATCACTCGGTGCTCTACAGCTGGGAGGCCGACGTGCGTGACGCCGCCGCCGTGCTCGACAGGGTGGCGCCGGGCGGGTCGGTGCCCGTCGTCGGGCACAGCAAGGGCGGTTCGCTGATGCTGCAACTGGCCGAGAGCTGGCCGCACCGGGTGAGCAAGGTTGTCAACCTCGACGGCCTGCCCTCGGCCCGCAGCTGGCCGGATGTGCCCGAGCGCAACCGGACCACCATGCTGGCCGATGAGGTGTCGGGCTGGCTCGACCACCGGGCCGCGGTCGCCGACAAGGAACGCCGGCCCGGGACCATGCGAGAGCTGGCCGAGCGTCGGCGCCGCATGAACCCCCGACTCGACGTGGAGTGGCTCGAATACCTGGTCGGCCTGGCCGCCCGCCATGACGAGGACGGTTGGCGGTGGAAGATCGACCCCACCCTTCGCTTCGGCGGGTTCGGTCCGTGGAAGCCCGAGTGGTCGATGTGGCGGTTGCCGGCGCTGCCCATGCCGGTCATGGCCGTGCTGGGCCTGGTCGTGGAGCAGATGGGGTGGGGAACCAAGCCGGCCGACGTCATGCCGTACCTGCCGCCCGGCGGCCGCCTGATCCCTCTCGACGACGCCGGCCACTTCGTGCACATCGAGAAGCCCGACGTCATCGCTGAGCTGATCGGTGACTTCCTGTCATGACCGGACAGGTGATGTTGCGCCACGGCAAGGCTGACCTGGCCCTCCATGGGCTCCGCGACGGCGACGGGCCGAGCCTCCTGTTGTTGCACGGCCTAGGCGAGCACTCTGCGCGGGCCGTCCCCGAGGAAGCGGCTGGCTGGCCCGGCCCGGTGTGGGCCCTCGACTTCACGGGCCACGGCGGATCCACGCGGCCCAACGGCGGCGGCTACACCGCCGAAGTGCTGATGGCCGATGCTGACGCCGCGTTGAGCCACATCGGTGGAGCCACGCTCCTGGGCCGGGGGCTCGGCGCTTACGTGGCGCTGCTGCTGGCCGGGGCGAGAGCGGAGCAGGTCGAGGGTGCGGTGCTGGCCGACGGCGTCGGTCTGGCCGGCGGCGGCGTCTTCCCCGGTAGTCCAATGCTGGTGCGGGCCAACGGCGACGAACCTCCGGCACCCGACCCCTTTGCCCTAGCTGAGCTCTCGCGTGATATCCGTCCGCCCGACTACGCCATCGCCTACGTGCGGCTGGCTGTGCAGTTCTCGGGACGGGTCGACCCTCTGGCCATAAGCGCCGTGGTCCGGCCCGAGTGGTTGGCCGCGGTCTGCGCCCAACCAGGGGTTTTCGAGGCACCGGTGGCTGGGGCATTGGCGCAGTTCGCTGACCGCTGACCGCTGACCGCTGACCGCTCGCTGAACCGGTCCGGACGGGTAGGTCACTTTGGGTGGCGAAAACCTTCCGCCCGCGTTCAACACCTCTGGGACTCGGCCGATAGGACTTTCGCCGAACCCCGGAACGGCCCTCGAACGGGAGAACAGATCGCTCATGGCCCAGAACCACGACATGCCACCTCCGGAGCAGTTGCTCACCCCTTCGGAGGTTGCCGCTCTGTTCCGGGTCAATCCCAAGACGGTGACCCGCTGGGCCCGTGCCGGCAAGATCACCGCCATCCGCACCCTCGGCGGCCACCGCCGCTTCAAAGCCTCCGAGATCAGCCGCTGCCTGCGGGAGATGAGCACGGAAGCGAGCTAGCACTCGCTTCCTCGTGCTTATGGCGGGCACCTGCGACGCTCGCTTGTCGCCGGTTCGCTGGCGCTCACGACGGCGACCGGCTCCAGCCGTCTAGTCAGGCTGCGGAGCCGCCGGGTGGAGCAGCAAGAGCGGATCGGGTTTCGTGGCGAAGCCAGGCCCGGCGAGGCGCAGCCGAGTGGGCCCAGAAGTACGGTCAGGGACCATGACCGATACCTCCACCGTCACCGTCGACCCTGCCGATGTGGATCTCGACCCCGGCAAGGTCGAGGCCCTGGTCGAACGGGCCCACCGCGAGGTCGACGCAGGCTTGCTGCCGTCGTGCCAGATCGCCTTGGCTCGCCACGGCCAACTGGCGCTGTTCGAGACCATCGGCGACGCGCCGGCCGGCGCCCGCTACCACGTGTTCTCGGCCACCAAGCCGTTCGTGGCCGGGGCCATGTGGGTGCTGATCGCCGAGGGGAAGCTCGACCCGGCGTGGAAGGTGATCGACGTCTTCGAGGAGTTCGCGCCCAACGGCAAGGACGTCATCACCATCGAGCAGGTGATGCTGCACACCTCGGGTTTCCCCCACGCGCCCATGTCCAACGAGACAGCCACCAGCCGGGAGGGCCGGATCGAGCGCATGGCTTCCTGGCGGCTGAACTGGGAGCCGGGGACTCGCTACGAATACCACCCCACGTCGGCCCACTGGGTGCTGGGCGAGCTCATCGAACGGGTCACCGGGATGAGCTGCCCGGATTTCATCGAAGCGCGCATCACGGGGCCGCTAGGTCTCCCCCGCGTCCTCGGCCTGGCGCTGGATGATCAGGCCGGTATCACCGCCCTGGAAGTGGTGGGTGACCCGCCCGACCCGGCCGTGCTCCAGGAGCTGTTCGGCGTCTCGGACATGGAGGCGCTGGTGGGTGACGTCACCGACGAACACCTGCTCTCGCTGGACGACCCCCGGGCGCGCCAGGTCGGCGTCCCCGGCGGCGGTGGGGTCATGACGGCGGCCGATCTGGCCCGCTACTACCAAGCGCTGCTCAACAACGAGAAGGGGGTGTGGGACCCCGACGTGTTGGCCGACGCCACCGCCAACGTGCGCAACCACTTGCCCGATCCCATCATGGGAGTTCCGGCCAACCGCAGCCTCGGGCTGATCCTGGCCGGCGACGACGGGTTGGCAGGGCGTCGGGGCTTCGGTGGCACCAACTCACCCGGGACCTTTGGCCACAACGGCGCCAAGGGCCAGCTGGCGTGGGCCGACCCGGCCACCGGCATCTCTTTCGGCTACTGCACGAACGGCATGGACCGCGACCCGATCCGCGAGGGCCGACGGGGCGTCGGCCTCTCCAGTCGCGCCGCCGTTTGCGCCCGCTGACGGCGCCGTCGCCGCGCCGGACGTTCAGCTGCCGTCGAGCATCCGGACACGCTTGCGAAACGCTGTTTGGAGGGCGAGCCAACAGCGAGCCCGACCATCAAGCAGCGAGCCCGTTCGCCAGGCGTAGCCTGGCGAATCAAGGGTCCGTGCTGGCCGGGTGGACCTATCCACGGACCCTCTTAGCTAGCGTCCAGGCGTGGTCGACCAGCCCGAACTGCCCGAGCCCGTCCCTCACGTCATCACCCTGTTCGGGGCGACCGGTGACCTGGCCCGCCGCAAGCTGATCCCCGGGCTGCTCCGCCTGGCCCAGGCAGGGCTGCTGCCCGAATGCCGGATCGTGGCCACGTCGCTCGACGACCTGGACGACGACGGGTTCCGGCAGCTGGCCCACCAGGCCTGTGAGGAGTTCGGTCGCCAAGACGTCAACGAAGAACACTGGGCGGCGTTCCAGCGCCGGCTGCACTACGTGCCCACCGGCAAGGGGCCGGTCGGCCTGGCGTCGGCCTGTTACACCGCCGAGGCCGAGCTGGGCCGCGGTGTGCGGCGACTCCACTACCTGAGCATCCCGCCCAACGCCGCCCGTGCGGTGGTCAAGACCCTGGCCGACGCCGGCTTGGTCGAACGCTCTCGCATCATCATGGAGAAGCCCTTCGGCATCGACTTGGAGACCGCCGAGACCCTGAACGCCACCCTGCACGAGGCCTTCACCGAGGATCAGGTGTACCGGATCGACCACTTCCTCGGTAAGGAGGCGGCGCAGAACATCCTGGCCTTCCGGTTCGCCAACGGCCTGTTCGAACCGATCTGGAACCGCAGCCACATCGACCATGTGCAGATCGACGTGCCCGAGACCCTGTCGGTCGCCCAGCGGGCCGGCTTCTATGAATCCACCGGCGCCTTCCGCGACATGGTCGTGACCCACCTGTTCCAGATCCTGGCGTTCATGGCCATGGAACCGCCGACCGAGCTCACCCCCCGCTCCATCAGCGAGGAGAAGAACAAGGTCTTCCGGTCTATGCGGCCGCTCGATCCCAGCGAGGTGGTGCGGGGCCAGTACGAGGGTTACCGCGAGGTGCCCGGTGTGGTTCCGGACTCCCAGACCGAGACCTTCGTGGCGCTGCGCTGCGAGATCGACAACTGGCGTTGGGCCGGGGTGCCGTTCTTCCTCCGCACCGGCAAGTGCATGGCCGAAGGGGCCCGCATCATCTCCATCGCCTTCCGTGAGCCGCCCAAGAGCATGTTCCCGGCCGGCTCGGGGGTGGGCAGCAAGGGCCCTGATCACCTGACCTTCGACCTCGCCGATTCCTCCAAGCTGTCGCTGTCGTTCTACGGCAAGCGGCCGGGACCGGGCATGAAGCTGGAGAAGCTCAGCCTGCAGTTCGCCCTGCATGAGACCGACCAGGAGGGCGAGGTGCTCGAGGCCTACGAGCGGCTGATCCTGGACGCCATGAACGGCGACCAGACGCTGTTCACCTCGGCCGACGCCATCGAGCGGCTCTGGGACCTATCCACGCCCCTGCTCGAGAACCCGCCGCCATTGGCTACTTACGCCGAAGGCACGTGGGGGCCGCCGGCCATGCACGACCTCATCGCCCCCAACCACTGGCGCCTGCCTTTCGAACGGGGCTGGCGCGAGCACAAGCCGTTGTAGCGGTTCAGGCCAGGCCGAGGCGGGCGTACTGGTCGGCGGGGGCTTCGAGCTCGTCCAAGGCCGAACGCAGCAATTCGGCGGCGTCAGCTTCGGCCGGGCTGGTGGAGCCGGCCAGCTCGTGCTGTTCGGAGGGGTCGTCCTGCACGTCCCACAGGTGGTTGCCGGTGAAGTGCGAACCGGCCCAGAACGGCAGGAGGTCTCCGGCCACGAAGGGTTGGCGGATCACCGGTACGTCGGAGCCCGGCATGTGGTCGAGCGCCGCCCGGTCGTCCGGCTTGGGCAGGCGGATGTCGGGAAAGGCGTGGATGGGCATGGTCGACCAGCGGTTCGACCACATGGACAGCGGGGCGTTGTCGGCCTCGGGGGCGCGGGCGTACTTGCAGCGGCCGTCGGTGACGTGCACCTCGCGTCCCCAGATCCCCATCACCGCCCAATCCCGCACCGAGTTGGCCGACCCGTCGAGCAGCGGCACCAGCGAGCGGCCGTGGGTCCGGTGCTCGGCGCTGACCCCGAACAGGTCGCACAACGTGGCGTGCAGGTCCACGGTGGTGGTCAGCGCACCCACCGTCCGGGCCGGCGCGCCCGGCCATGCGACCAGCAGCGGGATGTGGCTCATCGGCTCGTACAGCGGCACGCCGGGCTTACCGAACAGGTCGCGCTCACCCAGGTAGTGACCGTGGTCGGTGCACAGGATGACGGCGGTGTCGTCCCACGCCTGCTGGGCGTCGAGCACGTCGAGCACCCGGCCGAGGTGGTGGTCGATCATGGAGAGCTTGGCGCCGTAGGCGGCCCGGATGCGGCGGCCGTCGTCCTCGGTCACGACCCCGCGCCGGACGGCGTCGATGGCGTAGGGCGGCCAGATCAACCGCTCCTCTGTGCTGTCGTCGTACCGCGACGCCCACGGCTCGGGGGTGTCGAACGGCTCGTGGGGATCGAACTCGTCGACGACCATCAGGTAGCGGTCGGTGGCCGGTGCGCTGCGGGTGAGCCAGTCGGCGGCGGCGGCCATGGTCTTGGGCCCGGGGAAGTCCTCCTCGCCGCGGAACCAGGTGCGGGAGAGGTCGTAGGGGAACGACAGCTGACCGGGACGGGCCGGTAGCGCCGGCGCACCGACCCACGAGGGGTCGGCGTTGGTCCGCCACGGGTCGCCTTCGTGGCCCCGCACGTAGTCCCAGGCGGCGAAGTCGCAGTGGTAGTTCTCGCCGCCGGTCTCGAACAGGTGCGGATGGTCAGACACCAGCATGGTGGTGACCCCTGCCCGGCGCAGCGGCACGGTGATGGGCTCCTCCCACAGTTCAATCGAGCCCCACGGCCGCCACAGGAAGTCGAGGGAACCGGTGAGCAGGTCGTGCCGGGCCGGCATGCACGGCAGCGACCCGGTGACGTGCCGGTCGAAGCGCACCGACCGAGCGGCCAGCCGGTCCAAGTTCGGCGTGTCGAACTCGATTGCGCCGTACGGCCCGATCAGGTGCCGGTTGAGGCTGTCCAGCAGGATCAGAACGACGTTCTGCACACGCGCCATGGTTGACCGTACCGCTGTGGCTGCGGGTGGCGTCAGCGGGTAGCCGGCCACCCCACCCCGGTTCTGGCGTAGATCAGACGCGCTGAGCGCGCTTCATCTACGCCAGAACGGGGGGAGGAGGGTCGCGGTGGGCGAGGAGCTCGGCGATCTGGATGGCGTTGAGGGCGGCGCCGATGCGCAGGTTGTCGCTGGAGATGAACAGCGACAGGCCGTTCAAGACGGTGGGGTCGACCCGGATGCGGCCGACGAAGGTGGGGTCCTGGCCGGCGGCCTGAAGCGGCGTGGGCACATCGCTCAGCACCACGCCCGGCACGTCGCGCAGCGCGGCGCGGGCCTGGTCGGGGGTGATGGCCCGGGCGAAGCCGGCGTTGATCGACAGCGAATGGCCGGTGAACACCGGGACCCGCACGCAGGTGCCCGATACGGCCAGGTTGGGCAGGCCCAGGATCTTGCGGCTCTCGTGGCGGAGCTTCTGCTCCTCGTCGGTCTCGCCGGACCCGTCGGCCACCATCGACCCGGCCAGCGGTAGCACGTTGAAGGCGATGGGGGCGGTGAACTTGACCGGTTGGCCGAAGTCGACCGCTTGGCCGTCGAAGGTCAGCTCGGCGGCGTCGGCCGCGACCTTCTGCACCTGCTCGGCCAACTCGGCCACGCCGGCCAGGCCGCTCCCGGAGACGGCCTGATAGGTGCTGATGACCAGCGTCTGCAGGCCGGCGTCGCGGTCGAGCGCCTTGAGCGCCGGCATGGCCCCCATGGTCGTGCAGTTGGGGTTGGCGACGATGCCCTTGGGGATGTCATCCAGCGCTTCGGGGTTGACGTCAGCTACGACCAGCGGCACGTCGGGGTCCATGCGCCAGGCGCTGGAGTTGTCGATGACGATGGCCCCCGCCGCCGCCACCTTGGGCGCCAGTTCTCGGGAGGTGGCGCCGCCGGCGGAGAACAGGGCCAGGTCCAGCCCGGCGAAGTCGGCGGTGGCCGCATCCTCGACGGTCACGTCGGCGCCCTTCCACGGCAAGGTCCGTCCAGCCGAACGCGCCGAGGCGAAGTACCGGACTTGGCCAGCGGGAAATTTCCGGTCCTCCAGGATCTGGCGCATGACGCCCCCGACCTGCCCGGTCGCTCCGAAGATCCCGACGTTCATGACGGTCAACGGTACCGGTCCCGCCCTTCCCCCCGGAAGGGCGAAAGGGCTTGGTGGCGGCTTTACCCGCCACTGTCCGTCTTTCCGACGAACCAAGCTCGCTGCGCTTCGACGGTTCGTCGGTCAGGCGTCGAGGCCGAAGGCGGTGTGCAGCGCCTGCACGGCCGTTTCCATCTGCTCCTCCCGGACCACCACGCTGATGCGGATGGCGGAGGTGGAGATCATCTCGATGTTCACGTCGTTGGCGGCCAGGATCTCGAACACCGTGGCCGCCACCCCGGGGTTCGACTTCATGCCGGCACCGACCAGGCTCACCCGGGCCACGTCGGTGTCGCTGGCCACCCCCGAGGCGCCGATGCGCTCGGCCAGGCCACCGATGACGGCCATGGCATCGGCCAACACGTCGTGGGGCACGGTGAAGGAGATGTCGGTCTTGCCGTGCTCGGAGGTGTTCTGCACGATCATGTCGAGGTTCACGTCCCGGTCGGCCAGGCCCCGGAACAGCTGACCGGCGATACCGACCTGATCCGGCACACCGGAGATGGTCACCTTGGCGTCACCGGCGTCGCCGACCACGCCCGAGATGATGGCTTGTTCCATGTCGGGGACCTCCTCGGTGATCCACGTGCCCGGCTCCCACGTGAAGGCGGAGCGCACGTGGAGGGTGACGTGGTGGGTGCGGGCGAACTCGACCGCCCGCATGGCCGGCTTGGGGCAGCCGCAGGCGCACATGTCGAGCATCTCGTCGAAGCTCACCTGGGCCAGCCGGCGGGCTTGCGGCACTATGCGGGGGTCGGCGGTGAAGACGCCGGAGACGTCGGTGTACAGCTCGCAGGAGTCGGCGCCCATGGCGGCGGCGATGCCCACCGCGGTGGTGTCCGAACCGCCCCTGCCCAAGAAGGTGACGTTGTGGTCCGGCGACACGCCCTGGGACCCGCCCACCACCGGGACCCGGCCGTCGGCCAGCGCCTTCTCCAGCCGTTCGGCGCGGATCTCCAGGATGCGGGCGTTGGTGTGGTTGCTGTCGGTTAGGAACCCGGCCTGGCTCCCGGTGAAGGAATCGGCCGGCACGCCGAGATCGTGCAACGCCATGCACACCAGCGCGGTGGCCTTGCGCTCGCCGGCAGTGATGAGCATGTCCATCTCCCGGCCGGGGCGGGTCTTGGAGACCTGACCGGCCAGGTGCAGCAACTGGTCGGTCTCCTTGCCCATGGCGCTGACCACGGCCACCACGCCGGTGCCGTGGCGCAGGGTGCGGGCGATGTGGTCCGCGACGCCACGGATGCGCTCGGGGTCGGCGACCGACGTTCCCCCGAACTTCTGGACCACGAAACCCACTGTCCAACGGTAGCGGCGCGCCCATGGTCATTAGGCGTGCCCAAGGCTGCGCAGCCGCCAGGCGGAGCAGCGGTCAGCCCAAGAGCCGGATGCGCGAAGCGCCGAGCCAACCGAGGAGCGCAGCGACGACCACGGCTCGCAATCAGGATGGCCCGTCAACCATGACGCCCCAGGTACGAAGCTGGGCGACGCCGGTGGGTATGTCACCGCCGACCAGGGTGCACAGCACCTTCAGGTCGTCGGCCCGCAGCGATAGGACCCGGCCGTTGTAGTCTCCGCGGGCTTCGATGATCGACCGCACGAACCGTTGGATCGGCGCCGCCGGATCGACTCGGGCCAGGGCGTCCAAGTCGAGAACGATCTTGCGCCGATCAGGAGGGGTCGTGAGCGGGTGGGGCTCGCCCAACAGGACAGAGACGGGCACCTTGTAGAAGGCGGCGATGGCGGCCAGGCGCGGCAGGCTCAGGGTGCGGAAGCCGCGCTCGTAAGCACCGATGGCCGAGGAGCTCCACTGGCCGCCCGACTGCTCCTCGACGGCGGCCAGGGAGAGACCCTGGGCCTGGCGGATGGCGCGCATGCGCTGCCCCACCTCACGGGTGGCCTTGGTTTCGTCGAAGCCATCGTGAGACCTTCGCCGCCCTGCTTCGATCTGGTCGTCCTCTGGCATCGCCCATCCCTGTTGGTCGAGGCCAACCCTTGCCGACGCACGGTGGTCAGGCAAACACAACTCGCCAGGTTCCACCCTCCCGGCGGTCCCTGAGCCGGTGGGTAGGGTGCCGAACCATGGGGACCGAGAAGCGCCAGCGGCAGAAGGAGGGGCGTCAAGCGCGGTTGGAAGCGGAGCGGGCGGCCCAGCAGCGCGAGCGGCGGTCGACGCTGGTCCGCAACTTGGTCATCATCGCCGTGTTGGTGGTGGTCATCGCCTTCGTCATCTCGCTGTTCAGCGGCGGGGACAGCAATACCACCAAGCCCTCGACCAGCACGACCACGACGGTTCCTGCCGGGGGCACCACAACGGCGCCGGCCGGCGCCACCGGCGGAACGTCACAGCCAGCCGGCACCACCGGCGGCACCACGGCTCCCACTGGCTCCACTGTTCCCACCACTGTGGCGCCCGAGACCACCGCGCCGACTTCGGCTCCTTAGCGGGTGCCGGGCTCAGAGGTCGATGTCGGAGAGGGTCGCCGGCTTGCCGCCGACGAAGACCACGACCTCGCCGGCGCCCTCCGCTCGCCATGAGCCGTCGGGATCGCGGATCAGCGCGGTGCGCTCGTCGATGCCGGCCAACACCAGGTGGGCGGAGCTGAGGATGCGGGTGCGGTGGGCGGCTTCCTCGGACCAGTGGTCGTGCTGGGTGATGACCGCCAGGTTCTCGACCAGACCGAGTCCCACGGTGAAGGCTCCTCCCCGGGGGTCGACCATGGGATCGCACAGGGCCATGGCACCCGCATGGCTGCCGGCCACCACCGCGCCACCGTTCCAGGCCTGGACCAAAGCGTCCCAGACCGGACTGTCCTTCAACACCGACCGCAGGTGCATGGGCGAGCCGCCGACCAGGTAGACGAACCGGGCGGCGCGCACGACTTGGACGTGGCCGGGGTCCTGGGCGCCGGCCCGGTTGAGAACGTCGAGGCCACACACCGAGGCGCCGAGCTCTTCGAACCAGCCGGTGGCGGCGTCGACCGACCGTTGCGGGTGTTCGTAGGCGGCACCGGTGGGCAGCACCACCACCTCGCCCCCGCCGGCTGCTTCGAGGAGGCCGGCATCAAACGAGCAGCCGTCGGTGAACTCGCCGCCTCCGACCAACGCGAGAGGGCCGAGGCTCATGGCCCGGAGGCTACTGGCGGCGGTCGGACGCCCCGGTCCTTTGGCCAGCGGCGGCAGGCGCCCCTAGCCTCGCCGCCCATGACGATCACTCGTGTGGGCATCGTGGGCTCTGGGATCATGGGTTCCGGCATCGCCGAAGTGGCGGCCAAGACCGGGCATGACGTGGTGTTGCGGTCCCGCCAGCAGGCCAGCGCCGACGCCATGGTCAGCGCACTGGAGAAGTCGCTGGCCAAGCAGGTGGACCGCGGCAAGCTCAGCGACGAAGACCGCAGCGCCGCCCTGGGGCGGGTCACCGCCACCGCCAACCTGCACGACCTCAAGGACTGCGACCTGGTCATCGAGTCGGTGGTCGAAGACTTGGGCATCAAGAAGGAGCTGTTCACCGAGCTCGACCTGTTGGTCAAGGACGACGCCATCCTGGCGACCAACACCTCAACCCTGTCCGTGGTCGAGTTGGCGGTGGTGACCGAACGGCCCGAGCGGGTGTGCGGCGTCCACTTCTTCAACCCGGCGCCCATGATGTCGCTGGTCGAGGTCATTCGCCCCCTCACCGCCGATGACTCCACCATCCAGGCCGTCACCGCCTTCGCCGCCGCCTGCGGCAAGGACCCCGTCGAGGTCAAGGACCGGGCCGGTTTCATCGTCAACGCCCTGCTGTTCCCCTACCTCAACAACGCCGTGCGGATGCTGGAGAACCAGACCGCCACCCGTGAGGACATCGACACCGCCATGAAGGGCGGCTGCAACTTCCCGATGGGACCGCTGGCGCTTCTCGACCTGGTGGGCCTCGACACCTCGCTGTCGATCCTCGACGCCCTGTACGACGAGTTCCGGGACCCGAACTACGCGGCGGCGCCGGTGCTGCGCCGCCTGGTCACCGCCGGCCACTTCGGGCGCAAGTCCGGCCAGGGCTTCTACGACTACCGCAAGTAGCGGCGCCGGCGAGCCGGTGACAAGCGGCCGCCACCGGTGGCTGCCATAGATTCAGAGCGTGAGCGATCCCTTCCAAGGCCGCGATCCATTCCAAGCCCCAGGTTCGAACGGCGACCGCCGGCCGGCACCATCGATCGACGACATCGGCAAGACGCTGGCGCGGATCAGCTCTTCGGAAGCCATGCCCAGCCGCAAGGAGATGGTCAAGCTCCTGGGCGAGGTCGGGCGTTCGGCACGGGGGGCCGGCACCAAGGCGGTCATGTCCGGGTACTGGCTCACCGATGTGGTGCAGTCCGCCGCCGCCCACATCCCCGCGCGCGACCTGGCGACCTTGCAGGAACACCACCACGGTCTCAGCGGTCCGCTACTGGCCGATGCCCTGATCCGCAACGCCAGCATGGCCACCGCCGCAGTGGGCGCGGCCACCGGGGCCCTGGCCGCCGCCTCGCAGCTCACGCCGGCCACGTGGACCACGCTGCCATTCGAGCTGCTGGGCGAGACGGCGATCGTGGTCGCCATCGAGTTGAAGCTGGTGGCCGAGCTGCACGCGGTGGCCGGCCAGCCGCTGATCGGTAGGTCACCGTCGGAGCTGGGGATCGCCCTGGCCAAGGCGTGGAGCGCCAGCCGGGGCATCAAGACCATCGACCTGCTCGGCACCAGCGCCGCCGACATCGTCGGTCGCCAGGCTCGCGGCCAACTGACCCGACAGTTGCGGCGCCGATTGGTCGCCCGAACCGGGCGCAGCCTCGGGTCCTTCGCCCCGTTCCTGGTTGGCGCAGGGGCCGGGGCGGCGCTCAACCGCAAGGCGACCCTGTCGGTCGGTCAGAAGGTGGCCGAGTCCCTCGGCCTGCCCGTTCCCCGCTGAAGGTGGCGCCGGTCGAACCGCCGCCTTCGCCCTGGCGGTTCTCCATTGACGCCGAACCGGACGAGCACGGCGTCGTCGGCCTCGGCGGTGACCTCCAACCGGGCACGGTGCTGGCCGCCTACCGTCACGGTCTGTTCCCGATGCACCTCGGCGGCCGCGCGCTGGCGTGGTGGTCACCCGACCCGCGGGGGGTGGTGCCTCTGGACGCCCTACGGGTCCCCCGTTCGCTGCGCCGGTCCTGCCGGCGTTACGAGGTCCGCGTTGACACCGCCTTCGAGCGGGTGATCGACGCTTGCGGCGACAAGCGGCGCAAGGGTGCGTGGATCAACCGCAAGATCCGCACTGCCTACCTGGAGCTGCACAAGTTGGGATGGGTCCACAGCGTCGAGGCGTGGACGCCCGGCGGTGAGCTGGCCGGCGGCCTGTACGGAGTTGCCATAGGCGGGTTCTTCGCCGGTGAGTCGATGTTCCACCGCCACCGGGACGCCTCGAAGGTGGCGCTGGTGAGGCTGGTCGATCTACTGCGCGACGGCGGCGCCACGCTGCTCGACGTGCAATGGAAGACCGACCACCTGGCCTCCCTGGGGGCGGTCGAGGTGCCCCGACCGGAGTACTTGGATCGGCTGGCAGTCGCCCTCGACCTTCCGCTGCCCGAGGTCTGGGCCTGACTATCCGGTCTGGGTCGGAGGGGCGCCGGTCGGAGGGGCGCCGGAAGCCCTCACTGGTAGCCCAAGCAGCTCGACGGCTTGCTCGCGCATCTTGAACTTTTGGACCTTGCCGGTGACGGTCATGGGGAACTCGTCCACCACGTGCAGGTAGCGGGGGATCTTGTGATGGGAGATCTTCCCATCGCAGAACGCCCGGAGCGCATCGGCGGTGAGTGAAGCCCCGTCCTTGAGCTGCGCCCAGGCCATGAGCTCTTCGCCGTAGCGCTCGTCGGGCACGCCGATCACCTGCACGTCGACTATGTCCGGGTGGCCATAGAGGAACTCCTCGACCTCGCGCGGGTACACGTTCTCGCCGCCGCGGATGACCAGATCCTTGATGCGTCCGACGATGTTCAGGTAGCCGTCGTCGTCCATCTCGGCGATGTCTCCGGTGTGCATCCAGCCGGCGGCGTCGAGCGCCTCGGCGGTGCGATCGGGGTCGTCCCAGTAGCCGAGCATCACCGAGTAGCCGCGGGTGCAGAACTCACCGGGCACGCCCCGCTCGACCAGCAACCCGCTGTCAGGGTCGATGATCTTGACCTCGACGTGGGGGTGGACCCGCCCGACGGTACCCACCCGCTTGTCGATGTGGTCGGCGGCGCCGGTCTGGGTGCTGACCGGTGACGTCTCGGTCATCCCGTAACAGATGGTCACCTCCTCCATGTGCATGCGGTCGACCGCCTGCTTCATCACCTCGGCCGGACACGGCGAACCGGCCATGATCCCGGTCCGCAGTGAAGTCAGGTCGAAGGTCTCGAAGTCGGCGTGGGCCAGTTCGGCGATGAACATGGTGGGTACGCCGTACAGGCTGGTGCAGTGCTCGGCGGCCACCGCCTCCAAGGTGGCTCCGGGCTCAAAGGCCGGCGCTGGGACCACCATGGTGGCGCCGTGGGTCGTGCAGCCCAGGTTGCCCATGACCATGCCGAAGCAGTGGTAGTAGGGCACCGGGATGCATACGCGGTCCTGGTCGGTGTAACCGCAGCCCTCACCCACGAAGTATCCGTTGTTCAGGATGTTGTGGTGGCTGAGGGTGGCGCCCTTGGGGAAGCCGGTGGTGCCGCTGGTGTACTGGATGTTGATCGGGTCGTCGAAGGCCAGGGTGGCCTGGCGGTCCTGTACCGCGCCGGCTTCGACGCCGTCGCCGTCGGACAGCAATGAACCCCAGTCGTCGGTGCCGATGAACACGACCTGCTCGAGTGCGGCGGCGCCAAGCTTCACCTCGTCGAGCATCGACCGGTAGTCCGAGGTCTTGAACTCGGTGGCGGCCACCACCATGCGGCAACCCGACTGGTTCAGGGCAAAGGCCACCTCGTGGGTCCGGTAGGCGGGGTTGAGGTTGACCTGGATCACCCCCAACTTGGCGGTGGCGTACTGCACCAAGGCCCACTCGGCGTGGTTCGGGCTCCAGACCCCCACCCGGTCACCCTTCTGCAGGCCCCGGGCCAGCAGACCGCGGGCGACGCGGTCGACCTCGGCGTCGAACTCGGCGTACGTGTAGCGCAGGGCTTGGTGGCGGACCACCAGAGCGTCGTTGCTCGGCCACCGCTCGGCGGCGGCCTGCAAGTTGGCACCGATGGTCTGGCCGAGTAGCGCCCTGCTCGAAGCCCCGTGCGCGTACGACATGGCCATCGGCTGGCGCTCCTTTCAACGGCTCCGGAGCCAGGGTAGGACCGCTATCCCCCGCCTGCCGGGGAGAGCGCAGCCGAAGGGCCGGCTCACGGCCGGGGCAAGTCGAGCTGGAGGAGCTTCGGAGGCGTGTCGAAACCCAGGCGCTCGTAGAACGGTAACGATCGGTCCGACGGGTTGACCACCAGCCGCTCGAGGCCGTGCTCGATCGACCAGGCCACCAGCGCCTCCATCAGCTGCCGGCCGATCCCCGGTCGCCCTCATAGGCCGACAACCTATGGCGCCGCTGGAGAAGGTCGCTCCATTCGATGGCGGACATGGCGATCGGGGTGTGGCGGGGCGAGAATGGGGCCATGACCGAGCCGTCCGCTCACCACTCCACCCGAGACCGCCCGTGGATGATGCGCACGTACTCCGGGCACTCCAGCGCCAAGGCGTCCAACGAGCTGTACCGCACCAACCTGGCCAAGGGCCAGACCGGTCTGTCCATCGCCTTCGACCTGCCCACCCAGACCGGCTATGACCCCGACTCGGTGTTGGCCAACGGCGAGGTCGGCAAGGTGGGGGTCCCGGTCGTGCACCTAGGCCACATGCAGACCCTGCTCGACCAGATCCCGGTGGGCGAGATGAACACGTCCATGACCATCAACGCCACCGCCGCCTGGCTGCTCGGCCTCTACGTGGCCAACGCTGAGAAGCAGGGCGTGGCCAGCCAGGCGCTGCGTGGCACCACCCAGAACGACATCGTCAAGGAGTACCTCAGCCGCGGCACCTACATCTACCCGCCGCTGCCCAGCCGCCGGCTGATCGTCGACATGTTCGCCTTCTGCCAGGAGTGGGTGCCCAAGTGGAACCCCATGAACGTGTGCAGCTACCACCTGCAGGAGGCCGGCGCCACGCCCGTGCAGGAGATCGCCTACAGCCTGGCCACCGCCATCGGCGTGCTCGACGCCGTCAAGGACTCCGGCCAGGTCCCCGCCGACCGCATGGTCAACGTCATCGCATCGATCAGCTTCTTCGTGAACGCCGGCATCCGGTTCGTGGAGGAGAACTGCAAGATGCGGGCCTTCACCAACATGTGGGACCGGCTCTGCGCCGACCGCTACGGCGTCACCGACCCAAAGGCGCGACGCTTCCGCTACGGCGTTCAGGTCAACAGCCTGGGTCTCACCGAGGCCCAACCGGAGAACAACGTCCAGCGCATCGTGCTCGAAGCACTGGGTGTGACCTTGTCCAAGGACGCCCGGGCCCGGTCCATCCAGCTCCCCGCGTGGAACGAGGCGCTCGGCCTGCCCCGGCCGTGGGACCAGCAATGGTCGTTGCGCATCCAGCAGGTCCTGGCCTTCGAGACCGACCTGCTCGAATACGGCGACATCTTCGAGGGATCGAAGGTGGTCGAGGCCCGCACCCGTGAGCTGGAGGACGAGGCCCAGGCCGAACTGGACGACGTGCTCGGCTTGGGCGGCGCCTTTGAAGCCATCGACGAGCTGAAGGGCCGGCTGGTGCGCAGCCACGCCGAACGCATGCGCCGCATCGAGTCCGGTGCCCTCCAAGTGGTGGGCGTCAACTGCTTCACCGAGACGGCGCCGTCGCCCCTCGAAGGCGAAGACAACATCTTGAGGGTCGACCCCACCGTGCAAGAGAAGTTGATCGCCGAGGTCGACCAGTGGCGCGCCGAACGCGACAACGATGCCGTGAAGCGTTCGCTCGATGAGCTGGCCCGGGTGGCCCGGTCCGGCGAGAACGTCATGCCCGCCACCATCGACCTGGCTCACGCCGGCGGCACGACCGGTGAGTGGTCCGAGGTGCTGCGCCAGGAGTTCGGTGAGTACCGGGCACCGACGGGGGTGGCCGCCGCCAGCGGCGTGGCCGGCGGGCTCGACGGGCTGCGGGAGGTGGCCGCAAGGATGAAGAAGCGACCAGGCGGCCCCGCCCGGCTGCTGGTGGCCAAGCCCGGACTTGACGGTCACTCCAACGGTGCCGAGCAGATTGCCGTAGCGGCCCGAGACGCCGGCTTCGAGGTGATCTACCAGGGCATCCGGCTCACGCCGCAGCAGATCGCGTCGGTGGCCCGCGACGAGGACGTCGACGTGATCGGCCTGTCGATCCTGTCCGGCTCCCACCTGGAGCTGGTCCCCGAGGTGGTCCGCCTGGTGCGCCAGGCCGGGGTCGACGTGCCGGTGGTGGCCGGCGGCATCATCCCCGAGGACGACCGGCCCCGGTTGCTCGAACAGGGCGTGGCCGCCGTGTACACGCCCAAAGACTTCGAGCTGGTCCGGATCATGAGCGAGATCGCCGATCTGGCCGATGTGCCCTGATGGCCGCCAATGACCAGGCCACGAGCTCATCGATCCTTGATCGACGCCCGCCGCCGCCGATGGTGGAACCGGTGAACGTTCGGCGCGTCCTTCCCGGCCTCGTGCTGGGTCTTCTGGGCGTCATCTCCGCGGTGATCGGCCTCCTTACCGCCGACACGCTGTGGTTCATACCGGCCGCCGTCTGCTCCCTGGCCGCCGGCATCGTCAGCCTGCTCCTAGCCGAACGGCTCGAAGAGGCCGACGCCAAGGTGACCCAGGTCGGGGAGCGGGTTGAGCAGATCACGGTGGAGAGCGACCAGATGGCGGCCCGGGCGGCTCGGTTCGAAGCCGAGGCCATCGCTGCCAAGACCACGCTGGCCGAGAACATGCGGGCCGATTCCGCTCGCCGCCACGCGTTGGGCACCGCCACCGAGTACGACGGCGTGACCGACGCCGAGACGGGGCTGTTCAACGAGCCGTTCTTCATGTCCACCTTGGACAAGCGGGTCTCCACCGCCCGCCGGGGCCTCCGCCCGCTGGCCACCGTGCTGCTCGAGGTGGTGACCGACATGGAGACGGGCCAGGTCCCTCCGCCCAAGCTCGTCGCCGGTGTCCTGCTCGACACCTTGCGCGACGCGGACACGGCGTGCCGGCTGGCCGATGGCAGCTTCGCCATGGTGTTGGAGGACACTCCCGAGAACGGGGCCGTGTGGACCGTCGAACGCATCCGCCGCTGCATGACCGAGCGCCTGCCCGACTCCACGGTGTGGGCCGGCATCGCCTGCTACCCCGCCCACGCCTTTGACGCCGGGCAGATCCTGACTCGCGCTACCGGTGCGCTGGCCCTGGCCCGTGAGTGGCGCCAGGACCGCATCGAGGTCGCCACCCCCGCCGACGACTGAGGTCTGTGCTCGGCGGGCGCCGAGGTGGCGGCGGTCGGCATGAGTCGTGTGGCGGCCGAGTACCGCAATCCGGTAGTAGCCCGCCAACGATGTCGGGCCATGGCCTGTCGTCGCACCGGCCGGCGTCGGATGGGCGAGCACCGTCGTGTGGCGGCCCAGTACCGCAATCCGGTACCAGGCGGCCAAACGATGTCGGGGCATGGCCTGTCGCACCGGCCGGCGTCGGATGGGCGAGCACCGTCGGGCGAGCACCGTCGTGTGGCGGCCCAGTACCGCAATCCGGTACCAGGCGGCCAAACGATGTCGGGGCATGGCTGTCGCACCGGCCGGCGCCGCGACCGTCGGTACGACTGCCGCACATCTCGGCTGATGCTCCTATGCCGCGCAAGTTGCGTTGTGGGTGTCGAGCCAGGCGCGGTAGCGGGTGGTGAGTTCGTGGGCGCAGCGCCGGTTGTTCTCGATTTCGCTGATGCGGGTTTGGTCGCAGCCGA